>OGKA01000440.1_pt1 | contig 46033 bp, 35 predicted proteins | sample 1572211 | NCBI WGS metagenome assembly OGKA01 (sample SAMEA2582125, study PRJEB24529) | metagenome | biome: Human gut stool | place: China | collected 2011 | reverse complement strand
ATCGATGCAGAAGCAGGCAATCATGCATATGCTCTGGCATATCTTCCGGTCGGAAATTACCGGTTTGTGATAAATACAGGTATCACAGAATTAGGAAGCTCCGGCGGAAGCTTTATTCTGGACAACGAAACGGTAGAAGCAAAGGCTACCGGAACGGATATCACCGTATTAAATGCGGCAGAGGCACTGGAGGGAGAACTGGATCTTTCCCTTGGAGATATATCTTTTTACGTGGATAATGGTCAGTTGGCGATTTCCTATTCTAAAAAAGCAGCCGATTCTGATCAGGTGGTTAGTGAGAAGTTAATAGACCAGTCCTATGATAAATGCTATCGGATCACTTCATCTGGGAATAATGTGGAGAATTATCATCTCTCCGTGGATACACCAGCTTCCGAGGAACTAAAGCTCGTATTAAAGGACCTTATGATTACACCGGCAAAGGCTATCGCACCGATTCAGATAAACGGAGCGTCCCAGGTGATCACCTATCTGGAGGGGAAAAACAAGATTTCGATTAATAAATCAGAGAATAAATCTTCACCTGCCGGCATCAGTGTGGCGAGCGGTGCAAAGCTTACGATTGACAGTGAGCCGGGACAGCAGGGCTCCATAGAGGTACTCAACAATGTAGCAGACCAATACTGGGATGGTGCAGCAATTGGAGGAAATGGAAAGCTGGATGCAGGAACCATTCACATCAAGGGGGGAACTGTAATTGCAACTTCCGCTTCTGACGGAGCGGCTATCGGTGCTTCGGAAGGAAAAAGTGTAACAGAAATACAGATTAGCGGAGGAGATGTAACTGCAAAAAGTAGTGATGGTGCCGGAATCGGAACAGGAAGTGCTAATCGCCAGGAAAGAACCGGTAAAATCGTGATAGAAGGCGGAACGGTGAATGCAAGCTCATGGAGTGGTGCCGGAATTGGAAGCGGTTATGGATATGCCCCTGGAAAAACAGCGATAACTGCTGAGATTGAGATTCATGGCGGAATGATTACAGCCTATTCTAGTACGGGAGCCTGCATCGGAAGTGGTAAAGACAGTTCATCGAAGGTGCTGATTGACGGCGGCACAATCTGCTTAGATAATAAAAATGCAACAAGTAGGTATGCTGCTCATATTGGAAAGGGGGATGAAAATTCTACACAGGCACCAACCGATGTGAAGATTGCGGGTGGAACGATCTGTTTGATAGGGGCGAATAGAAATATACCGCGACCGATCATTTATGGTTGGGAGAAGGTAGACGAAACGTGGCAGAGAAATAATACAACAAAAGATGGGAACGGTAACCCGGTTTATTACACCACAGCGGATCTGACCGGTATCTATGAGAATAATACACTGGTTAAAAAAGCAGGTATTGAAGGAAGCTCCTACGGCTTTCAGGATGTCCGGACAGATGCCAGCGGAAAGCTCTATATGTACCTTCCAGCTTCGGAGGCAGTGAAAGCCTCCTTTGGCGGTGTGGAATTTACCGGAACAGTAAAGGCAGACACGGCTGAAAATGTATTAGAGCGTGAACAGACCTCTATTGATTATCAAAGGGAAGTCCTGAAAAATATGGCTCTGCATGATCTCGAATATACGGAATTCCCGAGGAATACAACTTGGACGAAGATCCCGGTAGGCGGCGAGGTTTCTCTGACAGAAATTCTGGATAAACAGCCGGAGAGTGCGACCGAGATTACTCTGTATGTGCGAAAGGCGGCCGCAGGTTCCGAAGCAGCAGGCGAAGCAACCGTGATAAAGCTTCCGGTAAGACCGAAAAAACCGGATCCGATACAGATAACAAATGTAACGAAAGACAGCTACCTTATTAAGGCTGGGACGGCCGTTTCCGGTTGTGAGTACGGAATTTCAGAATCCGTGGATGGCGAGCTTCAGTGGCAGTCAGGGACTTGGTTTAAGAATCGGAAGCCGGCTAACACCTATTATATAACCCTTCGTGTGAAAGCAACAGACAACAGTTTTGCATCGAAGTCGGCTGAACGCTTATCGGTGACAACACCGGATATCTTACAGATCGGCGGCTCCGGCACTGTATCCTTTGAAACAAAGGGAATCTTTGGACAGACACTGGATAAGATTCTGGTACAGCTGGCAGCGGGATTTCAGGTTGTTAATTATAAGGGATTACCGGTTTCAGGAACATGGAGCTTCAGTAAGGATCAGAAAGGAACGCTCGCTTCATCCATTTATCCGGAGGCAAAGGGAACAACTGCATATCAGGTAGAATTTATCCCGGATGGAGCGTCAGAAGGGCAGTATGGAAATAGTTTGGAAAGAGATGTGGTTCCGGAGATATCACCGAAAGAGTTGACCGCAGTTCTTTCGACACCTATTGAAAAAGACTATGACGAAAGTACCGATATTGCGTTAGAGGCAACGGTGAATATAGGTGCTTCGGGTCAGAGCTATACCATCAGTGGCCTGAAAGGAAGCTTTGAAGATGCCAATGCCGGAAACGGTAAGACGGTAACCATTGATTCCTCAAAGGCAAGGGTTGAGACGGGTGAGAGCACAGTAAATCTGCAGAATTACCGTGTGGTATATCCGGCTCAGACGACCGGAACGATCCGTCCGATACAGGGTTCGATTTCAATCGATCCGGAAGCATGGAGTGGAGAAAAAACCTATGGAGATGACAGCTTTTCCTTGATGGGTGTGAATGTAGTGGGAGATGGAGCTCTGAAGTATGAAAGCTCCAATGAAAATGTTCTTACCGTGGACGAACAGGGTCAGGTGACCATCAAAGGTACTGGTGCCGCTGATGTAAGCATCACCATGGCAAAGGGAACGAATTACCTTGGCACAAGCACACCGGCAAAGGGAGCGATCACCATTGAAAAAGGAACACTCACCCTTGCCTTAACGGCTGTGAACCGGAGTACCGGAGCGCAGCAGCCGGAAGGGATTCTCGGAACCTACGAGGATGATTTTGATATCATTGCAAGTATTCAGGGAGCGTATGGTGACAAGCTGCAGGGTAAGATCCGCTTCTATGACAATGGAAATCAGGTTCCGGATACGATTCCGGTAGGGGAAGCTGGAACTGCGGTTCTCAACCTGCCAAAGCCGGGAGTCGCATCTGTAGGAACGCACCGGATGACAGCCGAGTTTGATTTTGACACTCATCAGGAGTGGGCGGCCAAATACAAAACGCCTGCTCCGGCTGCATTTACATTTACGATCGGAAAGGTGGCTGCACTGCAGATCACCTGGCCGACGGCAGCGTCGGTGAAGGCGGGAAGTACTCTGAGTGACTCTGCCTTATCAGGAGGAAGCACTGAATACGGAAGCTTTGCCTGGAAGGATCCGGCCTTAACGGCACAGGCAGGTACCCATAGCTACGAGGTGGTATTTACACCGAATGAATGGGCATCCGCTCGTTATGAGATCGCAGCGATGACCGGTACGGCAGAAGTGACAGCAACGGAAGATAAGCCGGGTGAAACGGAAAAGCCGGGTGAAACGGAAAAGCCGGGTGAAACGGAAAAACCGGGCGAAACAGGCAAACCGGGCGAAACGGAAAAGCCGGACGAAACAGGCAAACCGGGTGAAACGGAAAAGCCGGGCGAAACAGGCAAGCCGAACGAATCGAACAGAACGGATGATTCCGATGATTCGGATGAGCCGGAAAGACCGAGTCGCAACAACCAGTCCTCCGGACAGGATAAAACCTCCGGCAGCGGTGCAGTCAGCCACGATTCAGTCAAAGGAACGATCGACAGTATAACAGGAATTATCACAGGAGAAACAAACAGCTTTGTCAATGACGGAAAGAGCCATTGGATGATGGATGAGCATGGCTGGTGGTTACGCTTTGCAGATAATACCTATCCGAAGGGAAGCGTGCGTGATTCCGGTAGTGTTTCGCATTGCTGGGAGCAGATCAACGGAAAATGGTGGGCCTTTGATGAAACGGGTTATGCTAAGACAGGCTGGTTAAGAGATGAGGATTACGGCGGCTGGTTCTATATGGATCTGGAACGCGGCATGCAGACCGGCTGGGTGCTTCTCGATGGAGCATGGTACTATTTTAACCCGAATTCCGATGGAAAGAGAGGGATTATGTACGCCGGACAAAGGACGCCGGACGGATACTATGTAGATAAAAATGGTGTCTGGGACGGAAGAAGCAAGCAGTAAAGCGAGCTTCAAGCCGAACCTCCGTGAGACTTGGCGCGTGATTCTGGTCAGCGAAGCTGACATGCTTCTATCAGAATCACTGCGCATCTTCGCGGAGAGATGCTCTTGCACTAAGTATAGAATAATCCGGAATGGATCCGCAGGCTTTGGGAATCCTTCCGGATTTCTATTTATTTACTTATTTTCGTGCCAAAAAACAACAATTCGTGTGCATTTGCTTGACATGTTGATCTGATTATTGAATAATGAAAGCAGAGCAATAGACTGACTATATGAGCGTACATTAAATGTGAAAAGGAATCAGAAAGGGGCGTTGTGGTAATGAAAAATACACGAAAAGCAGCGGCAATCTGGCTGGCAATGTCGTTGGCAATATCGACAGCTTTTGGGAATACAGCATGGGGAGAGATCCGGCCGGATACAGGGAATAACCGGTGTGTCCATGTGCATACGGCAGAGTGCTACAAAGATGCAGACGAAACAGCAACTCCATCCCAGATCGGAAAGGAGCCTACGGAATGTACCCACATTTGCAGCGTAGAAAGTGGCTGTATACGGGATACAGAGAAGGAAAATAATGAGAATGCCGACACGTTGGATACTGTTGCTTCCAATACAGGCAAGAATGATTCTAAGAAAGAGCAAGCTGGAGAAAAAGCCGCAGACCGGAAGGATTCTTCTGGTAATGCAGATGAAAATAAAAACTTAAATGATGTGCCTACCCAGAACGGGGCAGCACTTTCTGTCGGCACGCCATCCAATGCGAAAGATACCACAACCACAGGTGGAACCATCACACCGGTTTCACAGACGAAGATCCTGTCATGGTCATGGTTTGATCCGGAGGAAAATCTGCTTGATGGCAGACTGGAGCTCACCGGAATCACTGAGGAAGCTCAGCCATCCTTTACAGAGATCATCGAGTATTTACCAACGGCCATTATTGCTCAGGTAGAAGAAGGGGAAGAAAAGAATCTGCCAATCACCAACTGGAGCTGCCCGGAGTATGTGCAGGACGAAGAAGGCCGCTGGCCACTGGAAGGCACCTATGAGTTTAAAGCAGAGCTGCCGGAAGGGTATGAGCTGGCAGAGGGCGTGGATGCGCTGGGGGTGGAAGTGTCCGTGGCTGGTGATCAGGCGGCGATGACGGCGAAGGAATTGCCGGTGTTACGTGTGAGCCCTGCTTCTGGACAGGAATCCAAAACGCTTAATTTTGATGGGGTGAGTTTTTCAAGTCTTAATGGTGTTTTTGATAGTATAATGAATCAGACCAATATACAGGTTAAATATTTGGGAACGGGAACTGATGGCCAGTATCAATTTCGCTTAACACTAAATGATACTTCAGCAAGTAATATTATTATACCTAATGGAGACTGGGAAATAGTGTTAAATGGTAATAATCAGTTGGATGGGAAGGGAACGTCTTGTGGTGGAATAGGACTTTACATTACTGGCTGGGGAACCCGCGCAACAATTGTTGCAGGAACTGGAGATGCTTATTTGAATGTTAGTAATTATCCAACTACAGGAAAGAACTTAGATGGATCCAGTGGAATACAGGTTGAGGCGCGTTTGACGATAGAAAGTGGAACTATTATAACAAATGCGAATCGTGCAGAGAACAATAATCTATCATCAGGAGCAATTTATGTGACGAGTAATGGAACCTTAAATATTAACGGAGGGGAAGTTATAGCGACAGGAAATGGAAAGTATGGTCTATGTGCAAGAGGAACAATTAATATGTCTCGTGGTAAATTTGATATTATTGGAAACGGTATAATAGCAGTGGACCATGAGCCAAATTCTAATTTTACACTTGCAGGTGGCACAATTAACATCAAATCCCCAACTGGTCATACGGGACTTAGTACAAAAGGCAACCTGACGATTACAGGTGGAAAAATGGATGTAAATATTCTTGAAATAGTGAATAATACTATAATGACAGTAGAAGGAGGAATATTAGAGACTGGAGGAATAAAGATTGGAGATAATGGTAAGCTGATAAATAAAGGAGAGCTTATTGCAAATGGTAATTTTGAAGGAAATGGAACAATTGAAAATACTGGTACAATTAGTGGAAGTGGAAATGTGCCGGAAGGAAACAGAACAGATCCTGGTGAGATCACATTCACCCAGCCTGCGGAGGTTCCATATGATGGGTCGATATTGAATGTTGAGAATCTTGCGAAGATTAAAAAACCGAAGAATGCAGGTGCTTTGACATATGAAATCCTTAGTAAAAGTACAGGAAAAGGAACTATTGATACGAATGGCCTTTTGACAGTTGAAAAGATAGGTACTTTTGTAATTCAGGTTACAACGGAAGGAACAGGAGTATATAAACCCGCAAAGTCAGTTGAGATAACATTGAAGGTTACTCCGGGAACATTTCCTACTGGGTGGGACTTGAAGGTGGAAGCTGCTAAGGGTGTATATAATGGTGCAAAAGGATATCCAGCAGCTACAATCACAACAACTAATATACCAGCTGATGCGAAGTATGAATATCAACTGGCTGCAACACCGGATAGCAAGCAATTGTCAAACCAGTGGTTGTCAGAATGCCCTAAGATTATAAATGTAACGTTTGATCAGTATGTATTTGTAAAGGTAATAACGGATAATTACGAGTCGAAAGTATTTCGTTCCAAAGATCCAATAAATATTGAAAGACGTGAGTTTACGAAGGACAATGTGGCTGTAACGGTCAATCCACAAACGGTCGTTTATAATGGAAAAGTCAGAAATTCGGAAATAAAAGTAGAAGTGTTTGAAAATTGGTCAGGTTCTTCTGAAAATAAAGTTGACAGCGCGGATTATACAATATTGGGTTGGACAGATAGGGATGGAAATCCAGTTAAAGAGTTAAAGGATGCTGGAACATATATCGTTCGACTGATGGGAGCTAAAAGAAATTACTGGGAAGGTGTGATGGACACTTCATTTACAATCGAAAAGTGCAAATTAAAATCACAAATGACAGGAGGCCCGGTAGATAAAGTCTACGATGGGACTACGGATATTACAGAGGAACAAGGTGTGTTCGTTGAACTTTGGAATGATTCTGGTGTGCCTGATCTCCAGGATATTCATGCGGACCAGGTCAAATATGCATATCGGAGCGCAGATGTTGGAGAACACTATATAGATGCGACAATCATCACGTTAGCGGGTGATAAAGTGAATAATTATGAGCTGATAAACGAGACTTCATCACTGAAGGGCGTTATCAAGCCACGTGATTTCGCGTCCATGACGGTATCCGCAGCCCCGCTTACCTACAACGGTACCGAGCAGCAGCCGAAGATCAATGCTTCTGTGGAAACCGGACTTGAAAATGTAAGCCCAGACGCAACATTTACCTACTCGAAGGACGGTGTCAATTACCAGAGTGAGATCCCGGGCTTTACAGAGGCGGGAACGTATCTGGTGTATGTGAAAGCATCTATGGCGAATTTCAATGACGAAACGAAAACAGTTGCTGTGACTGTGCAGAAAGCAGCTGCTCCAACCGTATCTGCTATGTCAGAATCATACAGCTACAAAGAGACTGGCGAGAGACAGGTGGCATTGCCAGGATTTCCGGAGAACTGCGGAACCATTGGGAGTATCACGGCGCAGATCATTTCCGATGAGGGACAGATCTTAGATAGTGCGGCAGTGGATGGCATGAATCTGGTACTTCGTCTGAAAGGCAGTTCTAAAAATATGGTTGGCAAGACTGCCCAGGTTGTCGTGAAGGTGGAGACTAAGAATTACGAGGATATTCAGATTCCTGTGATCGTGACTCTGACTGCAGATTCGTCTGACAGTAACTCCAACAACAACTCTGGAAATAATTCTGGCAACAATGGCTCCAATAATGGTAATTCCAATGGCAGCTCCGGTTCAGACGGGGACAGCTCCGATTATGATGATCCGAACGAAAGTAGTGTTAAAGTAACCCCGGATCCGTCCAACAAGGTTACAAAGGACAGTCAGAAGGGCTACAGAAATGTGGAACAGGGCGTCATCACCGGCGCATCCAATCAGACCGTGAACGATGGCTACAGCCATTGGATGAAAGACGCCAAAGGCTGGTGGCTTCGCTTTAGTGACGGTACATGGCCAATGGCCGACCGCACCGGCGCATATCATTGGGAGAAGATCAACGGAAAATGGTGGGCCTTTGATGAAATGGGTTATGCTAAAACAGGCTGGTTAAGGGATGAGAATTACGGCGGCTGGTTCTATATGGATCCGGAACACGGCATGCAGACCGGCTGGGTGCTTCTCAATGGAGTCTGGTATTATTTTAACCCGATTTCCGATGGAAAGAGAGGGATTATGTACGCCGGACAAAGAACACCGGACGGATACTATGTAGATAAAAACGGTGTCTGGGACGGAAGAAACAAGCAGTAAAGCGAGTTTCAAGCCGAACCTCCGTGGAGCTTGGCGCGCGATTCTGGTAAGAGAAGCTGGCGTATTCCCGTAAGAATCATGGTGCATTCTCGCAGAGCGATGCTCTTGTACGAACTATAGAATAATCCGGAAGGGATCCGCAGGCTTTGGAATCCTTCCGGATTTCTATTTGCTTTGTCAAACACGTAACGAAATTTTTACTTGACAGTTCTATGTTTTTTCATGTATGATAAAAATAGTGTGAAGAGACATTTATCGTTTTCATGCAAATGTATGTAATGACCACTCCCGCAGAACAGACTACGGAAGTTAAGCCCATCGGACAGGCGGGTCAAGCGCCGCGTGGGGTTAAGCCCACATTATTGATTGAGTTAAAAGCTCAAATTTATAAGTTGATTACTTTATAATCAGTGTTTGAAAAACACATCATCTTGTGAATCGGTCAATAAGTGCAGGGACAATATATTTGCGATTGCAGACTTGGAGGAAAAAACGATAAAGGTCAGAGGCAGATGGGAGCGGAGTGACGCGCCCCAGACCCCAATGGAATAGAATCGTTTTGAGCAGATGATGGTTTTGGCGTCATCTGCTTTTTTTATTATTGAGATGATGCGCAATCAATAAAATGCGTGAGGAACAAAACCATGGACAGAGAGAGACAAAAGAAAGCCCCGATCTATGAAGCACTCGAGGCATTTAAAAAGAAGAGAGTTGTCCCGTTTGACGTACCGGGACATAAGAGAGGACGCGGAAATCCGGAACTGGTACAGCTTTTAGGCGAGAAATGTGTGTCTTTGGACGTGAACTCCATGAAACCGTTAGATAATCTGTGCCATCCGGTCTCTGTGATCCGCGAAGCAGAGGAGCTTGCGGCGGAGGCATTCGGAGCGGCCAGCGCCTATTTAATGGTCGGCGGAACGACATCCGCGGTCCAGAGCATGATCCTCTCGGTGGTAAAAGCCGGAGATAAGATCATCCTGCCGCGAAACGTACATAAGAGCGTCATCAACGCTCTGGTGCTCTGCGGCGGAATCCCGATCTACGTAAATCCGGAGATGAACCAGAGACTCGGTATTTCGCTGGGAATGCAGGTCGAAAAAGTAAAACAGGCCATCGAGGATAATCCGGACGCGGTTGCGGTGTTCGTCAACAACCCGACCTATTACGGCATCTGCTCTGATATAAAAACGATCGTACAGCTTGCCCATGCGAGAGGCATGAAGGTCCTCGCGGACGAGGCTCATGGAACCCACCTGTATTTCGGAAAGAATCTTCCGATCTCCGCAATGGCAGCGGGAGCTGATATGGCGGCAGTATCCATGCACAAGTCCGGCGGAAGCCTGACCCAGAGCTCGCTTCTTCTTTTAAATAAGGGAGTGAACACCGACTATGTGCGCCAGATCATCAACCTGACCCAGACCACAAGCGCCTCCTATCTGCTCCTTTCCAGCCTTGATATCTCAAGACGAAATCTGGCTCTCCGCGGTGAGGAATCCTTCGCGAAGGTCGTTGAGATGGCAGAGTACGCGAGACGGGAGATCAACTCCATCGGCGGCTACTATGCTTACGGAAAAGAACTTGTAAACGGGGACAGCATCTTCGATTACGATGTGACGAAGCTTTCCGTGTATACAAGAGACATCGGACTTGCGGGAATTGAGGTCTATGACCTCCTGCGCGACGAGTATGATATCCAGATCGAATTCGGTGACATCAGCAACATTCTTGCTTACATCTCCATCGGAGACCGGATTCAGGATATCGAGCGTCTTGTTGGGGCTCTTGATGATGTGGAACGTCTCTACAAAAAGGACAGCGCGGGACTTCTCTCCGGTGAGTATATCTCCCCGAAGGTCGTGATGTCCCCGCAGAAAGCGTTCTACTCCGAGAAGGTCTCTGTTCCGGTGGAAGCATCTTCCGGAAGAGTCTGTGCGGAGTTCGTGATGTGTTATCCGCCGGGAATCCCGATTCTGGCGCCGGGTGAGATGATCACGGACGACGTGGTCCAGTATATCCTGTATGCGAAGAAAAAGGGATGCTCCATGCAGGGAACAGAGGATCCGGCGGTGGACCATCTGATGGTGCTGGCAAACATATAGCATGAATTTTTCAAGGCGCCGGAGCTGGCTGCAGGCAAACAGGCTGTCTGCCCGCAAACAGGCTTTGGCCAATACGATACAAGGAGTCACGAGATATGGAATTCTGGTTTTCAGAACTGCACACCGGAAACGTCAAGCTGTCCATCAAGATCGAAAAGCAGCTGTTTTCCGGGGAGAGTGAATATCAGCGGATCGACGTGTTCGATTCCGAGGAATTTGGAAAATTTATCGCTCTGGACGGGGAGATCGTATTCTCCGAGAAGGACGAGTTTATTTATGACGAGATGGTGACCCATGTGCCGATGGCGGTCCATCCGTGTGTGAAGGACGTACTGATCATCGGCGGCGGCGACGGCGGTGTCGCGAAAGAACTTTTGCAGTATGACTGCGTGGAACATATCGATGTCGTGGAGACGGATGAGATGTTTGTGGAGGTTTCAAGAAAATTTTTCCCGGAGGTGGCCTGTGCCTTAGATGATCCGCGTGTCGAGGTCCACTATGATGACGGTCTGAGATTTTTAAGAAACAAGAAGGCAAAGTATGACCTTATCATCAACGATTCCACAGACCCCTTCGGTCATACAGAGGGATTGTTCACGAAGGAATTCTACGGTAGCTGTTACAGCGCCTTAAAGGAAGATGGGATCATGGTCTACCAGCACGGAAGCCCATTCTACGATGAGGACGAGCTGGCCTGCCGCAGTATGCACCGAAAGGCGTTCCGCTCTTTCCCGATCAGCCGTGTGTATCAGGCACATATTCCAACCTGTCCGTCCGGATACTGGCTCTTCGGCTTCGCTTCAAAGAAATATCATCCCATCAAGGATTTCAAGCCCCGGGAATGGGATGCATTAAATATCGAAACCTGGTATTACACGACACATCTTCACATGGGAGCATTCATGCTGCCGAAGTATGTTGAGGATCTTTTAAAAGAGGAGGAAAAATAAATATGAGCAGATTAATGATCATCGGCTGCGGAGGTGTTGCGTCCGTAGCGATCCACAAGTGTTGTCAGAACAGTGATGTATTCACAGAAATCATGATCGCAAGCCGTACCGTATCCAAGTGCGATGCCTTAAAGGAGAAACTTCAGGGAACTACAAAGACGAAGATCACGACCGCGAAAGTGGATGCTGACAACGTGGACGAGCTGGTGGCTTTAATGGAAAGCTACAAGCCGGATGCAGTGTTAAACGTTGCACTCCCGTATCAGGACCTGACGATCATGGACGCATGCTTAAAGGCTGGCGTGAACTATATCGATACCGCAAACTACGAGCCGGAGGACACCGACGATCCGACATGGCGCGCGATCTATGAGAAACGCTGCAAGGAAGAGGGCTTCACCGCATACTTCGATTATTCCTGGCAGTGGGCATATCAGGAGAAATTCAAAGAGGCTGGACTTATGGCACTCTTAGGAACAGGTTTTGACCCGGGCGTCACAAGCGTGTTCTCCGCGTATGCGTTAAAGCACTATTTCGATGAGATCCACACTATCGACATCTTAGACTGCAACGGCGGCGACCATGGCTACCCGTTCGCAACAAACTTCAACCCGGAGATCAACCTCCGTGAGGTATCCGCAAACGGCTCCTACTGGGAGAACGGTCACTGGGTAGAGACAAAGCCGATGGAGATCAAGCGCGAGTACAACTTCCCGCAGGTCGGCGAGAAGGACATGTACCTTTTACATCATGAGGAGATCGAATCCCTTGCAAAGAATATTCCGGGCGTAAAGCGCATCCGCTTCTTCATGACCTTTGGACAGAGCTACCTGACCCACATGAAATGCTTAGAGAATGTTGGAATGCTTTCCACTTCCCCGATAAACTTTAACGGACAGGAGATCGTTCCGATCCAGTTCTTAAAGGCTCTTCTTCCGGATCCGGCATCCTTAGGTCCGAGAACCGTCGGAAAGACAAACATCGGCTGTATCTTTACCGGTGTGAAGGACGGAAAAGAGAAGACGATCTATATTTATAACGTATGTGACCATCAGGAGTGTTACAAGGAAGTCGGCTCCCAGGCCATCTCCTACACGACAGGTGTACCGGCAATGATCGGTTCCATGATGGTAGTCGACGGAACCTGGAAGGGCGCAGGTGTATTCAACGTCGAGGAGTTCGATCCGGATCCGTATATGGAAGCACTGAACAAGTGGGGACTTCCGTGGGTTGTGGATGAAAATCCGGAGATTGTGAAATAAAAATTTGAAAATGAATGACTGTTCGGCAGATTCGTGTTGTCCGTGGGAAAAAGTGCGGAATGTGGAACAGTTTCAAGTACAGAAAACACCTCTGGCAGGAACGAGTTGTCAGGGGTGTTGCTGTATTGTGATACGGCAGTAAAAATGAACTTCGTTTTCTGGTAGAACTGAAATGTGTATCGGGAACGAGTCAGTAATTGGAGAACAAGATGAAGATTAATGAATTACCCACTCCATGCTATGTGATTGATGAAAAAAAGCTTCGGAAGAATCTGGAAATCTTAAAGAAAGTCAAGGATGACACCGGCTGCAAGATCCTCCTTGCACAGAAGGCATTCTCGAACTTCTTTGAGTACCCGCTGATCGGGCAGTATCTGGACGGAACCACAGCCAGCGGTCTTTTCGAGGCAAAGCTTGGATATGAAAAAATGGGAAAAGAAAATCACGTATTCGCTCCGGCCTTCAAGGAATCGGAAATTGGCGAGATCACCGATATCTGCGAACATCTGGTATTCAATTCCTTTTCCCAGCTTGAAAAATACGCGGACTTCTGTAAGGAAAAGGGCGTCAGCATCGGCATCCGCGTAAACCCGGAGTGTTCCACTCAGGGCGACCACGCGATCTATGATCCATGCGCTCCCGGCTCCAGACTCGGCGTGACACTGGCGAATTTCCGGGAAGATCTCGTGGAAAAGCTTGACGGGATCCATTTCCATACTCTCTGCGAGCAGAACTCGGATGATCTGGAGACAACTCTGAAAGCTGTGGAAGATAAATTCGGAAAGTATCTGAAGCTTCCGAATATCAAATGGCTCAATATGGGCGGCGGACATCATATCACGAGAAACGATTACGACATCGACCGCTTAGAGCGCTGCATCCGCCATATGCAGGAGACATATGATGTCACTGTCTATGTGGAACCGGGGGAAGCCGTGGCATTAAATGCGGGATATCTTGTGACGGAAGTCATGGACATTGTGGATAACGGGATCAGGACGCTGATCTTGGACGCTTCTGCTGCCTGCCACATGCCGGATGTGCTGGAGATGCCCTACCGTCCGCCGTTAAAAGACTCCGGCGAAGCAGACGAAAAGCAGTATACCTACCGCCTCTCATCCATGACCTGTCTTGCGGGTGACGTGATCGGTGATTATTCCTTCGACCACGAGATCCGGATTGGTGACAGACTTTATTTCGAGGACATGGCGATCTACTCCATGGTAAAAAACAACACCTTCAACGGCATGTGCCTGCCGTCCATCGCGCGAATGGATGAGAGTGGGGAGTGCAGTGTGGTGAAAACCTTTGGGTATGAGGAATTTGTGAGAAGACTGGGATAAAATAGAAACATGATTATAGAAAACGGGGCTGCCGCATACCAAAATTGGTGCGGCAGCCCCTCCTCATTATTTTCGTTTCACAACGGCTGTTTTTCCACGAAAAGCAATCCCGATTTTTATGATCGGCCGGACACCTGCATCCCGCAATTCCGTGTCATATTTTTTCACATCTATTTGTTGGAGGGCGCGATCTGCCAGCGCATCCAGATCCACATGATCGTCATTTGTGTGTTTGAATTCAAACAGGAATCCCGGAATTCCTTTTACTAATGGATTCAGTTGAATATCAAATCGTCCAAGCCCCGATTCTCGATTGGAACGAATCTGGTACCTGTTTCCAAGGATCGCACATAATCCAAGCATCATGCCATGATAAAAACTTTCATTTGTCCCATCCATAGAAGAAATACTCTGCAGCATAAAACTCTCCAGCAAAGACTGAAGCTTTTTTGCATTTCCGGAGAATATCGCCTGATTGATAGAAATCGCGACGCTGTTCTGATTCGTCCGATTCAAAATTTCTTTTTCATAAACACAGGCAATCTCTTTATTTGGAATTGCAACATCACACATGAAATTTCCATCATTCTGTGGATAAATTTCTGCAACTTTTAAGTAACCCGCAACAAGAAGAAAACTATAAATCGTGTATGGATTATTCTGGATCTCCGGATAGATCACGCTGGTATCTATATACGTAGTGATTTTTTCACCGCAGAGCAGTTTATGAAGTCCTTCCGTTATCTCGGGTGTAGCTGTCGCGATAATCTCACCAATGATTTCGTTGCTGCCGGTAGACTGCCAGAACGCCTTTGGGAAGCACTGATCGGTAATGTAATTGATCACAGACCATGGATTAAAGATTTCTGTATGACCAAATCGGTATCCGTCATACCAGCTGCAGATCTCCTGATATTTGTCCTCTTTCCCATAGTAGTGCAGAATATCTTTTACTTCTTCAGTTGTAAAGCCGAAATATTCACTGTAACTGTCGTCCAAAATTGAATTGGTTTTCAAATTATTCATGCCGCTGAAAATGCTTTCTTTTGCAACACGGAGAATGCCTGTGAGAAAGCCAAAAGCCAGATGTGGATTATCCTTCAGGCCGCCGGAAAAGAAATTACGCATGAAATTCACGATTTCAGGATAAAAATTGCAATGATGTCCCTGCTGGATCGGTGTATCGTATTCATCAATAATGATAATACATTCTTGTCCATAATGCTTGTGCAGCAACAGAGATAAGATTTGTAATCCCATCTGGCAGTCTACTTCATTCGCATTGTCACTGGCAAGGCGATGGTACTGTTCTTTTTCATAGATTCCAAGTGCAGTACTTTCCTCAAGTTCACTGTGCCGTATAAATTCCAGTGAAATCAGCTTACGGATCTTCTGAAATGTCTCCTGCCATGTCAGACATTTTACATCCTTAAATGTCAGGAATATGACCGGATACTTTCCCTGATGCCGGGTATAATCAGAACCACACTGCCATATCTGCTTATCCTTGAAATAAATGGAGGTGTCCTCCTGTGTTTTTTCAAAAAAGACCCGAACCATATCCATATTCAATGTTTTACCGAAACGTCTCGGACGGGTAAACAACGATACCATAGGTTTCGTATCCAGAAAATCACGGATCAGCAAGGTTTTATCTACATAATAATAGCTTGTGGTCGCCGTCTTGAAATCAGAAATCCCAATGGGCATCGGCTTTTTCTTTTTGCCTGAATCTGGCCAAACTGCATTTTCTGGAATCAGCCAGGAATGTCCCTTTTTCACAGCTCCGGAAATTTCGCCCTGCTTGCACATCTGCTGGACTCTTCGCACTGTGATTCCCATTGCTTTTGCCGTTTCCATGCTGGATAAATAGTTCATAGAACACCTCCAAACGTAATTCTATCATAAGTATATCCCATTAAACGAAATATTACAACTCTGCATTTCGTTTATATTTCGTTTCAAACGAAATGTATAGACAGCAACAGTCGGGAGGACAATTCCGAATAAAAAAGCCGAATGAACATCAATTTCATTCGGCAGTGAAGCTTTACGCGTCTTTTGTTTCTGTATTCTGTCTGTACAGGATCATCAGTCCGCGGAGCAGAAGATCCGGGTCATAGGTGATCTTGTGGGTGCAGAGCGGTGTGATGAATCTTGCCATACCGCCGGTAGCAATAAGGGTTGCCGGTTCGCCGAGCTCTGCGGTCATGCGGTCGATAAGACCGTCAAGCATTGCGGCATTGCCGAGCATGATACCGTTTCTCATACATTCGATGGTGTTCTTTCCGATTGCGCGTTTCGGAACATCGAAGCTGATCCTCGGAAGCTGGGCTGTATTGGAAACGAGGGAGTTTAAGGCAACCTTTACACCGGGGAGAATCACACCGCCGATGTAATTTCCATCGTGGTCCACCACATCGAGCGTTGTCGCGGTTCCCATGTCCGCGATGATGATCGGTCCTTTGTATTTGGCATTTGCAGCGACAGCGGCCACGATCCGGTCACCGCCGACGGTCTTAGGGTTATCCATCTTGATGTTTAAGCCTGTCTTCATGCCGGAACCAACAAGAAACGGTTTCTTTCCGGTGATCTTCTTTACGGCGGAAGAGATCGGCGCGTTCAGTGGCGGGACAACGGACGCCATAATGGAACCTTCGATATCATTTTTCTTTACTTTATGGATTTCCAGAATATTCTTTAAAAGGATCGCGTATTCGAGACTCGTTTTCCGGTCATCGGTGGTGATGCGCTCCTCAAAATATGTTTTATTGTCGTCAAGACCTCCGACAACGATATTACTGTTTCCCATGTCGATCGCTAAAATCATTGAGAAAACTCCTTCCACAAATCTAAGTAACGTGTTATACTGTTTTTACGTGTGCAGTTGATCAAAGGTTCCGTATTTGCGGGACTTGTCAACCTTCACCGTGAAGATGAGAAACGTGTGAGACAGGTTCCTCATAATTTTAAAGTTCGAATTATCTTACCATAAATTGACTAAAATTACAACGGAGGATTCCAAATGTTAGCAGGAAAAACCGTACTTTTATGCGTGAGCGGCAGTATCGCTGCATATAAAATCGCATATCTCGCCAGCGCACTGAAAAAACTGAAGGCAGATGTCCATGTGCTTATGACCCGGAATGCGACAAATTTCATCAACCCGATTACATTCGAGACACTGACCGGAAATAAATGCCTGGTGGATACGTTTGACCGGAACTTTGAGTTTTCCGTTGAACATGTTTCCCTTGCGAAGGCGGCGGACGTTGTCCTCGTTGCCCCGGCTTCCGCAAATGTGATCGCGAAGCTGGCTCATGGCCTTGCGGACGATATGCTGACGACCACAGTTCTCGCATGTACCTGCAAGAAGATCATCAGCCCGGCGATGAATACGAGAATGTTCGAGAATCCGATCACACAGGATAACTTAAAGATTTGCGAACACTACGGAATGGAAGTGATCAGTCCGGCAAGCGGATACCTCGCCTGCGGCGATACCGGAGCGGGAAAGATGCCGGAGCCGGAGGTGCTGCTCCAGTATATCTTAAAGGAAGTCCAGTATGAGAAAGACTTAAAAGGAAAGAAGATCCTCGTGACCGCAGGCCCGACGAGGGAGGCCATCGACCCGGTCCGCTATATTACAAACCACAGTACCGGAAAGATGGGATATGCCATCGCGAAGACGGCTGCTCTCCGCGGAGCTGACGTGACTCTTGTTTCCGGACCGGCAGAGGTGGAGCCGCCGATGTTCGTAAACTTTGTTCCGGTGGTTTCTGCCAAAGATATGTTTGAGGCTGTGACAAGCCGCAGTGATGAGATGGACGCGGTGATCAAGGCCGCGGCTGTCGCTGACTACCGCCCGAAGTTCGTGAATACCGAGAAGACAAAGAAGAAAGACGGGGATATGGCGATCGAACTGGAGCGCACCGATGATATCTTAAAGTGGCTTGGTGAGCACAAAAAGGACAGCCAGTTTCTTTGCGGATTTTCCATGGAAACGGAACATATGCTGGAGAATTCCAGGGCAAAATTAAAGAAGAAGAATCTGGATATGATAGTGGCAAATAACTTAAAGGTTGCCGGTGCCGGTTTCGGAACGGACACGAATGTAGTGACGATGATCCGCGAGAATAAGGAGACGGAGCTTCCGATCATGTCGAAGGAAGAGGTTGCAGGGGCGATCTTAGACGAGATCTTTGAAATTAAAAGATAGAAAATTCCAATCTTTACCAGAAAATAGAAGATTCGACTACTCAGGTGCCTTTACAGGTGAAAAACGCAAGGCAGGCACAGAGTGGTGAAGATTGCTATAAATATAACGAATTTTAGGGCTTTCTTCTTGACGAAACGCTTAAATACTGGTAAAAATTAATTGGAATAAGAGCAGCAGAAAAAAACGGCAGTCAATGAAGGAACGCGGTTCTTTTGTGCTGTCAGCAGGAAAATATTGATAAACAGTAGCTGCCTCAACACAGGGCAGTTACGTTAGACGAAACACAAGATAGATTTGGAGGAAAATTTTTTGGCTTCATTAAATGATGAAATAAAGAGACGACGGACATTCGCGATCATTTCTCACCCGGATGCCGGTAAAACGACACTGACCGAGAAATTCCTGTTATACGGAGGCGCGATCAACCTTGCCGGAACCGTAAAGGGACGCAAAGCGACAAAGCACGCAGTCTCCGACTGGATGGAGATCGAGAAGGAGAGAGGTATCTCCGTAACATCTTCCGTACTCCAGTTCAATTACGAGGGATACTGCATCAATATTCTTGATACCCCAGGACATCAGGACTTCTCCGAGGATACCTACCGTACCCTGATGGCAGCGGACTCCGCGGTCATGGTCATCGACGGATCAAAGGGTGTCGAGGCGCAGACCATCAAACTGTTCAAAGTCTGTGTGATGCGTCATATCCCGATTTTTACCTTTGTAAACAAGATGGACCGTGAGGCGAGAGACCCGTTCGAGCTCATGAGCGAGATCGAGGAGGTTCTCGGAATCCATACCTGCCCGATCAACTGGCCGATCGGCTGCGGAAAGAGCTTCAAGGGCGTTTATGACCGCCAGACAAAGAAGATCACGACCTTCACGGCTGCCATGGGCGGACAGAAGGAAGTTGCCACAGAGACCTTCGACGTGGAGGGAACAGACGTGGATTCCGTCATCGGTTCCGATTTCCACGCTCAGTTGAGGGACGATATCGAGCTTCTCGACGGGGCAAGCGATGAGTTTGATCAGGAGCTTGTAAGTGCCGGAAAGCTTTCACCGGTGTTCTTCGGATCTGCTCTCACAAACTTCGGTGTTGAGACATTTCTGGAGCATTTCTTAAATATGACGACTTCTCCGCTTCCGCGAAGAACGACAGACGGCGTGATCGATCCGTTCAGACCTGATTTCTCCGCCTTCGTATTTAAGATCCAGGCGAATATGAATAAGGCGCACCGTGACCGTATCGCTTTCATGCGCATCTGTTCCGGTAAATTTGAGGCCGGAATGGAAGTAAACCATGTCCAGGGCGGCAAGAAGATCCGTCTGACCCAGCCGCAGCAGCTGATGGCTGAGAGCCGTAAGATCATTGACGAGGCTTATGCCGGAGATATCATCGGCGTTTTCGATCCGGGTATTTTCTCCATCGGTGACACGCTCTGTACGTCCAACGAGAAGTTCCAGTTTGAGGGTATCCCGACCTTCGCTCCGGAGCATTTCGCGAGAGTCCGCCAGATCGATACCATGAAGAGAAAACAGTTCTTAAAGGGTGTCAACCAGATCGCCCAGGAAGGCGCGATCCAGATCTTCCAGGAATTCAATACCGGTATGGAGGAGATCATCGTCGGCGTTGTCGGTGTCCTGCAGTTTGAGGTCCTGACCTACCGCTTAAAGAATGAGTACAATGTAGATGTAAGACTGGAACAGCTTCCGTTTGAGTACATCCGCTGGGTTGAGAATCCGGAGGAAGTGGATGTGGCGAAGATCCAGGGTACATCCGATATGAAACGTATCTGTGACCTCAAGGGCAATCCGTTATTGTTATTCATCAACAGCTGGAGTGTCGGCATGGTCGAGGAGAGAAATCCGAACTTAAAGCTCAGTGAGTTCGGAAAGAACTAATCAAGTTTACAAAATATATCATCACAGGAACATGCGGAACCAGTTGTTTCGACTGGGAATACCGCATAGACAGGAGGAATATAAGATGAGTAAGATCGATGTTGTAAGAGCAGCTATGGTCGAGGCGATGAAAGCAAAAGATAAAGAGAGAAAGGATTCCCTTTCCATGCTTCTCTCTGCGTTAAAGAACGCGCAGATCGACAAGCGTGAAGCTCCGCTCACAGAGGATGAGGAGAATGCGATCGTAAAGAAAGAGATCAAGCAGGTCAAGGAGACGATCGATACCGCTCCGGCAGACCGCGCTGATATCATCGAAGAGGCAAAGAAGAGACTGGCCGTATATCAGGAGTTCGCTCCGGCAGATATGACCGAGGACCAGATCAGGGAGACGATCGCAAAGGTTCTCGCAGAGCTTGGAATCGAAGCCCCGACAGCAAAGGACAAAGGAAAGATCATGAAGTCCTTAATGCCGCTTGTAAAGGGAAAGGCAGACGGCAAGATCGTAAATGAGATCTTAGCTGGATTCATGAAATAAGGTAAACGAACGAAACGCCTGCGAAGCAGACAATAAAGCGCGTAAGTGCGGGTTTGTGATCAGGCATGCAGCCAATAACTGGCGCACAGAATAAGTATGGTATAAGCGGGGCTGGCTTTATGATCTCGGAAACGCCCGGGATGAGACGGTCCCGCCTGTCTGTAAAATGGGTTATAACAAAAGAAATATGGAGGCGGAAATTTATGTATAAAGAGAAGATCAGCCGGTATATTGACGCGCACAGGAAAGAAATGCTGGAGGACATCGGAGCTCTTTGCCGGATCAACAGTGTGAAGGGGTCTTACCGTATCGGAAAACCGTATGGGGAAGGGTGCTCCGAGGCACTGCGTGCAGCTCTGCATATTGCGGAATGCTACGGTTTTTCCATCAACAACTATGACAACTATGTTGGAACCGTTGACATGAATGACAAAGAGGCACAGCTCGATATTCTGGCACATCTGGACGTTGTTCCGGCCGGAGACGGCTGGACCGTTACAGAACCTTTTGAGCCGGTAGTAAAAGACGGAAAGATCTATGGCCGCGGAACCGCGGACGATAAGGGACCGGCAATTGCTGCCCTCTACGCGATGCGTGCCGTAAATGAACTTGGAATCCCGATGAAAAAGAACGTCCGCCTGATCCTTGGCACTGACGAGGAGTGCGGAAGCTCCGATATCACCCACTACTACAGTGTGGAAAAGGAAGCTCCGATGACCTTCTCACCGGATGCGTCCTTCCCGGTGATCAATATCGAGAAAGGCCGGATCGGAGGTAATTTTACGGCAGAGTTCGAGCCGTCTGACCGTCTTCCGAAGATGGTATCCTTCCACAGCGGAACGAAGACGAATGTGGTTCCGGGCGCGGCAGAGGCATTATTTGAGGGCCTTGACGGAGATGAGACAGGGGCTCTCGCAAAGAGCATGGAAGAGGAGCTTGGAATCCGGTTCACGGTATCCTCTGAGGATGGCTGCCTGAAGATCGCTGCAGCTGGCGAAAACGGCCATGCAATGGCACCGTGGAAAGGAAAGAATGCCCTGACAGGACTCTTATCCCTGATCGAGCGTCTTCCGTTGGCGGAATGCGGACAGGTAAAGACAGTCCGCGCGTTAAACCGCCTGATGCCTCACGGTGACTGGTACGGCGAAGCGCTTGGAATTAAGATGAGCGATGAGGAGTCCGGCGAATTGACATTGGCATTCAGCATGTTGGATATTTCCGAGAAAAGCTTAGAGGGCGAATTCGACAGCCGCTGTCCGATCTGCGCCACAAAGGAAAACACCATTGATGTGATCCGTGAAAAAATGAAAGCAGATGGAATCTCCTTCAATACAGAAGAAATGAAACCGCCGCACCATGTACCGGCAGATTCTGATTTTGTGAAGACACTGCTCTCCGCATATGAGAAATATTCCGGAAGAAAGGGTGAGTGTATTGCCATCGGTGGCGGAACCTATGTCCACAATTTAAAGAACGGTGTTGCTTTCGGCGCTGCCCTTCCGGAGACCGAGAACCACATGCACGGCCCGGACGAGTTCGCGGTGGTTGACGAGCTCACAATGAGTGCGAAGATCTTTGCACAGGTGATTGTGGATCTTTGCTGTTAAGAGTTTACGTGATAGAGTGTATGAAAGCGGTCTGGCTTCAGAAATGAGGTCAGGCCGTTTGTAGTTACTTGTATATTGCAAATCGTACAGTCTGCATGGTAAAATGGTGCTGGATCGCAGAGAAATAGATGCTCATAAAGTGCTGTGGGAAGAAGTTCTGGCAGCATTTACAAAAAATCAGGAACATGAAGCTGAAAACGGCGCATGGAGGAAAGACAGGATGAACAAAGGATGAATTGCAGGATCATTGACATTCACACCCATATCTATCCGGTTGCCCTGGCGAGACGGGCCATGGAGGTCACCGGGCATGAAAATGATGACTTTAAGAAGCTTCCGATCCGTGAAAATCTGCTGGCGCGGATGCGGGAGGCGGGAGTGGATCTCTCCGTGAACCTACCGGTGGTATCGAAACCACAGAATCAGGGGGAGGTGAACCGGTTCGCGAAGGAAGCGGCAAGAAAGAATATTATCTCATTCGGCGGCCTTCACCCGGACTGTGAGAATGTGATCGAGGAGCTGGAAAAGCTGAAGGATATGGAGATGGCCGGGATCAAGTTCCATCCGCCGTTTCAGAAGGTCCATCTGGAAGATCCGAAATACGGGGAGATGTGGAGAAAGATCAATGAGCTGGGATTTCCGGTGCTGATCCACATGGGGACCGCGAGGATCGTGCGCCCCTATGACCTTTACCCGTCTGGAATCCGAAAAATCTTAAAATTTGCCCCGGATATCCCGATCATCATGGCGCATATGGGAAGCTTCTGCATGATGAAAAATCCCGATGAGGATCTTGAAAATCTGCCGGAAAATGTGTTTATCGATACGGCCATGAGCGCGGAGCTGGAGGAAGCCGGTGAGTTTGAGGAGATCATCCGCAGGTTCGGAACAAACCGGGTGCTTTACGGCAGTGATTTTCCCTATGGCACCCAGAAAGCCGCTATTGCGAGGATTAAGGACAGCAGTTTCACGGACAGTGAAAAGGAAGACATGTTGTGGAGAAATGCGGCGAAGATTTTGAAGGCAGTTGTAAAACTTCAGAAAAATTACAATTAAGTGAAAATAATGCTGGATATTCATCTCAGGGACAAGAAATGGAACATAGACTATAAATAGAGAGTATGATTGGTTGACGGCAGCCTGCGCGAATAACAGGTCTGTGGTTGATGGGATACATAAAATGTTTCGATCCGGGAGATGATGCTATGCGGATGAGCGAATTGAAGAGACGGGAAGTGATCAACGTCTGCGACTGCAAACGGTTGGGGTTTGTGGGTGATCTGGACGTCGATCCGTGTACAGGCAGGATTCTGGCGATCATTGTGCCGGGACCGGGCTGTGTCTGTGGATTTTTGGGACGGGAAAAAGAATTTGTGATCCCCTTTGGGGATATCTGTCAGATCGGAGACGATATTATTCTGGTCCGGGTTGAGGAGAAGAAGGAAAAGCCGCCAAAGCCCCCGAAGCCGTGTCCACCGCCGCCAAAGCCGCCGTTTTGTCCCTGCCCGCCTCCATGTGAGCAGGGAGGAAGATGTGACTGTCCGCCGCCGTGTAATATGGATTGTGGCTGCTCTCCGCCTTGTGACCAGGAAAAAGGCGGTTATATAAAAAAGTGGCGGTAAAAAGAGCGGGAGAATAAGTCTGAAGATAAATCTGGAAAGGAATTATAGAATGAATAAACTTCATACGATACCGGCAGCAGATGGATTCCGCATGCCGGGAGAATTTGAACCCCACAGAGGCTGCATTATGATCTGGCCGAAGCGTCCGGGAAGCTGGAACTACGGCGCGAAAAAAGCGAGAGAGGCATTCAAGCGCGTGGCATGGGCCATCGCGGAGAGCGAGGAGGTCTTTATGCTGGCGGAGCCGGATGTGGAGGAGAATGCCCGCGAGGTGCTAGCCGGGAATCCGGGACATGGGATCCATGTGATCCGCATGGAGTCCGACGATGCCTGGGCGCGGGATGTGGCACCGACCTTTGTGGTGAACGGGGAAGGTGCGGTTCGTGGCATCGACTGGGAGTTCAACGCCTGGGGAGGAACCGTGGATGGACTTTACGCCCACTGGGAGAAGGACGATCTTGTGGCGGAAAAAGTCTGTGGGGAGCTTGGCTATGACTGCTACGAGGCCCACCCATTCGTTCTGGAAGGCGGTTCGATCCATTCTGACGGAGAGGGGACGGTTCTTGTGACGGCAGCATGCCTCCTGAGCGGAGGAAGAAATCCGAAGCTCACAAAGGACGAGATCGGGAAGAAGCTCTGTGCTTACCTTGGGGCTAAAAAGGTGATCTGGCTGGAACGTGGAATCTACAATGACGAGACGAATGAACATGTGGATAACATCTGCGCGTTCGTGCGCCCGGGCGAAGTGGTTTTAGGCTGGACCGATGATGAGAATGATCCCCAGTATGCCATGTCGAAGAGCTGTCTGGATATTTTAGAAAATGAGACGGATGCTATGGGCAGAAAGATCAAAGTTCACAAGCTTCCAATCCCAAAGACACCGATCTGTGTGACGGAGGAAGACCTCGGTGGTTATGAGTTTGAGGACGGCGAGGACACGAGAGAGGTTGGGGAACGGCTGGCAGCAAGTTATGTAAACTTCTATATTTCAAACGGCGGGGTAGTTGTGCCGCAGTTTGGGGATGAGCATGATAGGACGGCGGTGGAGATTCTTGGAACCGTCTTCCCGGAAAGAAAGATCTGCCCGATCCCGGCCAGAGATATTCTTCTCGGAGGCGGAAATATCCACTGCATCACACAGCAGATCCCGCAGGGAATACAGAAAAAGAGTACGAGAAAATAGAACCAGAAAACGTGTATTGAACAAGGATAGACGGTGTACCTGGGGAGCAATTCAAAAAATTAAAAAATGAAAGAACAATTTAGAACTGGAATGTAGACAGTACATAGGGACAATAAAACGGATACCCATAGGAGGAAATACAAAATGCGAAAAGTAAAAGTGGCAGCGGTACAGATGCGCTGCACAAGAGACGTGAATATGAATATCGCAAATGCGGAGAAACTTGTGAGAGAAGCGGCGGCGGACGGCGCACAGATCATCCTGCTCCCGGAGCTCTTTGAGCGCCAGTATTTCTGCCAGGAGCGCCAGTACGAATATTATGAGTTTGCGAAGCCGGTGGAGGAAAACGATGCTGTAAAACATTTCGCAAAGGTCGCGGAGGAGCTCAAAGTCGTTCTTCCGATCAGCTTCTATGAGAAGGACGGAAAGCGCCTGTTTAACACCGTCGCGATCCTCGATGCGGACGGAACGAACCTTGGAATCTATAGAAAGACCCATATTCCGGACGACCACTATTATCAGGAGAAATTCTATTTCACACCGGGAGACACCGGATTTAAGGCATTCAAGACCCGCTACGGCACCATCGGTGTCGGGATCTGCTGGGATCAGTGGTTCCCGGAGACCGCAAGATTTATGGCAGTAAAGGGAGCGGAACTCTTATTTTATCCGACAGCCATCGGCAGCGAGCCGATCCTCTCTGTGGACAGCATGCCCCACTGGAGACGCTGCATGCAGGGACATTCCGCGTCGAACCTGATGCCGGTGATCGCGGCAAACCGCGTGGGACTGGAAGAGGTAACGCCATGTGAGGCAAACGGAAACCAGAAATCAGCCCTGAAATTCTATGGCTCTTCCTTCATCACGGACGGTGCCGGTGAAGTGATCCGGTCTATGGACCGCGACAGTGAGGGCGTCATCACAGCGGAGTTCGACCTGGATGAGCTGGAGCGCGAGAGATTCTCCTGGGGACTCTTCAGAGATAGAAGACCGGAAATGTACCACGAATAAGAAATAATAAAATTCAGTGAAGGAAAAGGCACATGCCATGGAATGAACATTGGTTCCAGGGGTGATGTGCCTTTTATCATGAAAAGAAGCAGTGAGAGTGAACTCTGTTAACGTATAACTGGGATTCATATAAATAATAGAAAACATGTATGTCAGTAATTCCTCCAATTTATTGAAAATTAAAAGAATTTAGGGTATGATTACGAAGGAAATCAATTTAGTCTTATGGAGGAAGAAGACATGGAATATAGAATCGCAACGATCTCCGGCGACGGGATCGGTCCGGAAATTGTAAGAGAGGCAAAAAAAGTTTTAGATAAAGTTGGACAGAAATACGGTCATAAATTCAACTACGAGGACGTCCTCATGGGCGGAATCTCCATCGACACCTACGGGGTGCCGCTGACAGATGAGGCGCTTGAGACTGCAAAGAAGAGCGATGCCGTTCTTTTAGGCGCAGTCGGCGGAAATGTCGGAAACTCCCGCTGGTATGATGTGGCTCCGAACCTGAGACCGGAGGCAGGTCTTCTTGCGATCCGCAAAGGCTTAAATCTGTTTGCAAACATCCGCCCGGCGTACCTCTACAATGACCTTGCCGGTGCATGCCCGTTAAAGAAAGAGATCATCGGGGACGGCTTTGACATGGTCATCGTCCGCGAGCTTACAGGTGGTCTGTATTTCGGCGAGCGCCACACAGAGACGGTAGACGGTGTGGAGCAGGCAACAGATACTCTTGTATACAGTGAGAAGGAGATCCGCCGCGTAGCGATCAAGGCCTTCGAGATCGCAATGAAGAGAAAAAAGAAAGTGACGAGTGTCGATAAGGCAAACGTTCTTGATTCCTCCAGACTCTGGAGAAAAGTTGTAGCGGAAGTCGCAAAGGACTATCCGGAAGTTACACTTGAGAACATGTTGGTTGATAACTGCGCAATGCAGCTTGTCATGAATCCGCGCCAGTTCGACGTCATTTTAACTGAGAACATGTTCGGCGATATCTTATCCGACGAGGCGAGCATGATCACCGGTTCCATCGGAATGCTGTCCTCCGCAAGCTTAAATGAGAGCAAATTCGGTCTCTACGAGCCGAGCCACGGCTCCGCACCGGATATCGCAGGCAAGGACATCGCAAACCCGATCGCGACGATCCTCTCCGCAGCGATGATGCTCCGCTTCTCCTTCGACCTTGATAAGGAAGCAGATGCGATCGAAGACGCAGTGAGAAAAGTCCTTGCGGACGGTTACCGCACTGTGGATATCATGGATGAGGGCATGAAGCAGGTTGGAACGACCGAGATGGGCAACCTGATCTGCGAGAGGATCTGAGAATGACCGGGCCCGGATTTCTCAGTGAGAGAAAAAAGGGAGAGATCACGCAGATACAGAAAGTAAAATAGAAAGAATACAGGTAACTGTTCAGTAGGTCTGCGCACTTGCTGCGCTGACCGTAATAAAACACAGGCTTGAAGGCAAAAATCCCATCGGCGAAGCCGATTTGAAATGGATTTTTGCTCGTAACTGTGAGGGTACTGAGCAGTTACGAATACAGAAAGACAGAGTACATATAAAACATATGCGGTCTGTCTTTCTTTTTTTACGCGGACAACGAGCCAAAGTCCGCTGCTTCTATTCCAACATGGTTCATTTTGTTTATCTGCTTGAGATAAAATCCGATTTTCCCAGAGCAATCTAATAAAATTCGGAACTGTCTCATCGAAATTGTAAAAAAATAGATCAAAAAAAGAAGAACGTTTGCATAATTTATAAAAATAAAAAATTTTATCATTGATTTGCTGGGTGACTTGTGCTAGGATATATGACAAATCAGCCCGATTCGAGACTTCACATTGGTAGAGAAGAGACGAGGTGAAGTAATACAACGGATCATGCGACTGGGCTGGATTCATGGCCGCCCCTGAGAGGAGAGACCATAGAGCAATCAGAGAGGGGAACAAAATTTATGAGCAGAGTTTACAACTTTTCCGCAGGTCCGGCTGTGTTGCCGGAAGAAGTATTAAAAGAAGCAGCAGCAGAAATGCTGGATTATAACGGAACCGGAATGTCCGTTATGGAGATGAGCCACCGCTCAAAAGCGTTTGAGGAGATCATTCAGACGGCAGAGCAGGATATCCGTGATCTCTTAAAGATCCCGGACAATTACAAAGTCCTGTTCTTACAGGGCGGCGCACACCAGCAGTTCGCTGCAGTTCCGTTAAACCTGTTTAAGAACCGTGTCGGCGATTACATCATCACTGGCCAGTGGGCAAAGAAAGCATGGAAGGAAGCAAAGCTTTACGGAACCGCAAATGCCATCGCATCCAGCGAAGACAAGACATTCAGCTATATTCCGGACTGCTCCGATCTTCCGATCGACGAGAATGCTGACTATGTCTACATCTGCGAGAACAATACGATTTACGGAACAAAATTCCACACACTCCCGAATACAAAAGGAAAAACACTTGTCTCTGATGTCTCCTCATGTTTCCTCTCAGAACCGATGGATGTCACAAAATACGGCGTGATCTACGGAGGCGTCCAGAAAAATATCGGACCGGCCGGCGTTGTCATCGTGATCATCCGGGAAGACCTGATCCGCGAGGATGTTCTTCCGGAGACACCGACGATCATGCGCTACGATGTACAGGCGAAGGCAGGATCTCTCTTCAATACTCCGCCATGCTACGGAATCTATATCTGCGGCAAGGTATTCAAATGGCTGAAGAAACAGGGCGGCCTGGAAGCCATGAAAGTGAGAAATGAGAGAAAGGCAAAGATCCTTTACGATTATCTGGATCAGAGCAAAATGTTCCATGGAACAGTAAGAAAAGAGGACCGCTCGATCATGAACGTACCGTTCGTGACAGGTGACAAAGACCTAGATGCCCTGTTCGTAAAAGAGGCAGAAAAGGCCGGATTCGTGAACTTAAAAGGTCACCGCACTGTCGGCGGTATGAGAGCCAGCATCTACAATGCAATGCCGGAAGAGGGCGTTGTAAAGCTTGTAGAATTCATGAAAAAATTTGAGGCGGAGCACGCGAACGCGTAAGGCTGCCGGATCGAAAAGATTACAGGAGAGACATTATGAGAAAGATTTGCTGTTTAAATCAGATCTCCCACTACGGTACAGACCGCCTCACAGGAGATTATACATTTGTAGATGATATCAAAGACGCGGAAGGAGTCATGGTCCGCAGCGCATCCCTTCATGAGACAGAATTCCCGGAGGGACTTCAGGCGATCGCGAGAGCCGGAGCCGGAGTCAACAACATCCCGCTCGATGAGTGCGCGAAAAAGGGAATCGTTGTATTCAACACACCGGGTGCAAATAAGAACGGTGTAAAAGAGCTTGTACTTGCAGGCCTGTTCCTGACATCCAGAGACGTCATCGGCGGCGTGGAATGGTGCAGAGAGCATGCAGGTGAGGAAGATATCGCAAAGAAGATGGAAAAGAGCAAGAAAGCCTTTGCAGGAAATGAGATCAAGGGCAAAAAGCTCGGCGTCATCGGACTCGGCGCGATCGGCTGCGAGGTAGCGAATGCGGCTGCAGCTCTCGGAATGGAAGTATACGGATACGACCCGTTCATCTCCGTCAACGCGGCATGGATGCTGTCCCGCTCCGTAAAGCACATCATGGACGCCAACACGATCTACCAGGAGTGCGATTACATCACCGTTCATGTTCCGCTTCTGGATTCCACGAAGTATATGATCAACAAGGACGCTTTCGACCAGATGAAGGACGGCGTTGTGATCTTAAACTACGCGAGAGACCTTCTTGTCAATGACGATGACATGGAAGCGGCATTAAAGGCAGGAAAAGTAAAGAAATATATCACAGACTTCCCGAACGCAAAGACATCCGCGATGGAAGGCGTGATCGCAACCCCGCATCTCGGCGCTTCCACAGAGGAATCTGAGGACAACTGTGCGGTGATGGCTGCGGATGAGTTAAAGGATTACCTGGAAAACGGAAATATCAAGAATTCCGTAAACTACCCGGCATGCGACATGGGTGTATGCCAGGTTGCAGGAAGAATCGCCCTGCTCCACGCAAATGTTCCGAACATGATCGGCCAGATCACCTCGATCCTTGCGGCTGAGGGGATCAACATCGCGAACATGACAAACAAGAGCCGCGATAAATACGCCTACACACTTCTGGATCTTGAGGACTCGGCAAAGGCAGAGGCAGTTGCCCATCTTGAGAAGATCAGCGGAATGTATAAAGTCCGCGTGATCAAAGGCTGAAAACAGATTTACAGGCCCGATGTGTACGGATAAAAACGGAAAACGGTCTGTGATCTCATAATACTGAAAATGGTAGAAAGATCCGGTCATGGTGGGAAAACTCGCGAAGCGTGTTTTCAGTTGTTACGCGAACAACGAGCCAAAGTCCGCAGAACCCCGCAAATCCTGCAAAAAGAGCGGTTATGCTTGCAAAAGAGGCGAATCCGCTTTATAATTCTATCATAACGCTTCCGGGTGCCGTGACCACGATCAGATGGATCAGGGCGCTTTGGAATAAAAGAGAAAGATCCAGGCCGCAGGAAGGTCTAAATGACCGGAATGGCTGCCTGCTAACACAGAACAGAAAGGAACATTGTTGTGGGAAAAGTAATTTTAACAGGAGACCGCCCGACCGGACGTCTTCATGTAGGACATTATGTAGGATCTTTGAGAAGAAGAGTGGAGCTTCAGAATTCCGGAGAGTACAGCGACATCTATATCATGATCGCTGATTCCCAGGCACTTACAGACAACGCGGATAACCCGGAGAAGGTCCGCCAGAATATTCTGGAGGTTGCCCTGGATTACCTGTCCGCAGGTCTTGATCCGGAGAAATCCACGATCTTTATCCAGTCCATGGTGCCGGAGCTCTATGAGATGACCGCTTACTATATGGATATCGTTACCGTTTCCAGATTACAGAGAAACCCAACTGTAAAGAGCGAGATCCAGATGAGAAACTTCGAGGCGAGCATCCCGGTCGGTTTCTTCACCTACCCGATCAGCCAGGCTGCCGATATCACCGCATTTAAGGCAAACGTGGTCCCGGCCGGTGAGGACCAGATGCCGATGGTTGAGCAGACAAGAGAGATTGTTCACAAATTCAATACGGTATACAACACAGACGCACTCGTGATGCCGGAGATTCTTCTTCCGAGCAACGACGCATGCCGCCGTCTTCCGGGAATCGATGGAAAGGCGAAGATGAGCAAATCCTTAGGAAACTGCATCTATCTTTCCGATCCGGAGGAGGAGGTAAAGAAGAAAGTCATGTCCATGTACACAGATCCGAATCACTTAAAAGTCAGCGATCCGGGACAGGTGGAAGGAAATACCGTCTTCACATATCTCGATGCATTCTGCAAGGACGAGTACTTTGCAGAGTTCTGGCCGGATTACAAGAATCTCGACGAGGTGAAGGAACACTACTCCCGCGGCGGACTCGGCGATGTAAAGGTGAAAAAGTTCTTAAACCGTGTGCTTGAGGAAGAGCTTCGCCCGATCCGTGAGAGAAGAAAGAAATGGGAGCAGGACATCCCGGCTGTATACGAGATCTTAAAGAGCGGAAGCGAGAAGGCAGAGCGCGTGGCAGCCCAGACCTTAAAAGAGATGCGCGAGGCGATGAAGATCAACTACTTCGATGATGCGGCGCTGATCGCGGAGCAGAGCCAGAAATATAATGGCTGATCGGAGAAAAAGGAAATGAATAATGCAGATCAGCTCCACATATATTGTACCCATGGCAAAGCGGGGGTGCGTGTATGCGGGAGCTGGTACTGGAACTGATGGGGGAATACGGAAATCTTGCCGTATTCCTCCTTATTTTAGTGGAAAATCTGTTTCCTCCGATCCCTTCGGAGGTGATCCTGACATTTGGAGGTGTCATGACGACCTGCACGGACATGACGCCCGGCGGGGTGATCCTCTTCTCAACGGCCGGGTCCATGGCGGGAGCAGTCATTCTTTACGGAGCCGGGAGATTCCTTCCGGATGAGATATTTCGGAAACTGCTCTGTGGAAAGGCCGGACAGCTGCTCCATTTCAGACCGGAGGATGTCGACCTCGCGAAAGACTGGTTCCGGGATCGCGGGAAGTCTGCAGTCTTTTTGTGCAGACTGGTCCCGATCGTCCGGAGCCTGATCTCCATTCCCGCAGGGATTGCCAGGATGCCGGTCATCCCGTTTCTTGCTTTCACGGCGGCGGGAAGCCTTTTGTGGAATACGGTTCTCGTCTATGCAGGCAGGATCGCCGGAGATTCCTGGGAGAAGGTGTCAGCTGCGTTCGGGGTGTACTCAGATCTCTTTCTGATGGTGGCGGGAATCTCCGTCACATTTGCAGTATTGTTCCGGGGATGCGGGGAGAGAAAAAGAAGTGGATAACCCAGGGGATTTAAGACGAATGCAGGTGAACGTTGGGGCATCCTCTTAGTCAGCATAAGCTGGTAGATGCGGTATTCTTGCAGAGTAAAAAATCCGGGGCGGAGAAATCCAGTAATATACAGAGAATACTGACAGATAAAATTATTTGAATAATTATATACAATACAACAATTAACTAACAATAATAAAATAAATAAAAATATTTCTAAAAACATATTGACAAAACGGAACTTATCGCATATAATAAAGACATCAAAAAGAAAGAGAGAACAAAGCAAAGAAGACGAAAAGGTTCGTACTTAAAAGATTCTAAGTAAAGGAGGTACAGTCCACCGAACACATAAGTCTCGTTCCGTTTTTCAAATCTGAAAAATCTGGAACAAAGGAAACACACAAAACCGGGTAATTGATCGAAAAAAAGATTATTTGAAATCCTTCGAGATATGACGAGAAAGTATCGAAAAGAGAAATACAATGATCGATATGAGAACAAAAAATATAAACTTTCGGAAAAAGCCGGCGGAGTGAAAAAGAAAAACTTCATATAGAAACAAAATCTAATGAAAACGAGGTAAGATCCATTGGATAACGCAGAACATTAAGGTGGGTATCGAAACAGAAAATTGATTCGGTACCCACCTTTTATGATGTTTGTATCCAGGAAGCTGCCGGTGCTGACGCTGTCATCATCAATCCTGTCGGTCTGAACTTCTACCGGCTCTCAGATTCCCTCACAGTCAAACGGCGGCGTATATTCTTCTTTGGCGCTGCTTCTTTCCTGCATGAAGCCCTCGGTGAGACCGAGATCGATGGCGGTATCAACGACCTTGTTATACTCGTAGGAGGTGATCCGGCGGTTGATCTCCGGGTAGTCCGCGCTCCCGTAAAACGGCGTGTACTGGCTCATGATACTGATGAGATACTGGTGCTCCGGGAGGTTCTCTTTGATCCAGTGCAGGAGCTGGATCGAATCGTCCTTTGCTCCCGGAAGGACCATATGGCGGATGACGACGCCGCGGTCCAGCATAGACGGGTTCTTTTGATTCCAGATAAGTCCGCCGGTGAGGCGGATCATTTCTTTTATCGCGGCGGAAGCTTTCTCAAAATAGTCCGGAGCGGCAGAGTATTTTTTTGAGAGACCGTTGTCCATGTATTTGAGATCCGGGAGCCAGATATCGACGTAGTCGGCGAGATCCCGGATCGTCTCGATCTTTTCATATCCCCCGCAGTTGAAAACAACCGGGATCTGAAGCTTCGGCTTTGCGAGATCCAGGGCACGGATGATCGACGGAGCGAACTGCGTCCCGGTCACGAGATTGATGTTTGCGGCGCCTTTTTCCTGAAGCTCCAGGAAGATATCAGAGAGCCTGGAAGCGGAGATCGTCTTTCCGTAGTTTTCATGGCTTAACTGGAAATTCTGGCAGAACACACAGCGCAGTGTACAGCCGGAGAAAAAGACGGTCCCGCTTCCGGTCGTGCCGCTGATGCATGGTTCTTCCCACATATGTAAGGCGGCTCTGGCGGCGCGCAGTTCATGTCCGGCGCCGCAGAAGCCTGTGGATACTGTCCGGTCAACATGACATTCCCTCGGACAGAGGGAGCATGACCGGTAGATGGATTCATTTAACATAATTGTTGTACTTCTTTCTTTATTTGATCATATTTGGCTTGCAAGTTTCCGGTGCATCGAGAGAAGTTTCCGGATGCACGGATGAGTAGAAAAAATGGTTCCTGCACCACAGAGCGAAAATTTCTAAACGAAAAATCCCGTATGATGCAGTTGTGAATGCATATTTTGCAGATATGGTCCGTGAAAGTCGGACTCATTTTTTTTCGTCAGGCAGATAATGGTAGAGATCCTGATAATGCTCAAGCTCTGCGTCACTCTCCGGGAGTGCCGGGATCAGACCGGTACAGTCGGTGGCGGAGCAGGACTGGATGTCGATCTCCCAGTCGGTATCAGCTGACTTATTTTTTGATGGTTCTTTCATACGATCACCTCCTGGCTGATAGTTTTCGATGGTGAGAGGGAAAACATGCAGGAAAGTAATTCATAAAAAAATTTTATCATGAAAAATGCCGGCAGAACAGACGATGCTGGAGCAAATAAGTGCAGGAACCTTCTGTTACAGTGCGTGGCATGGAGGACGCGTGTCCTGTAAGCATTCATACCGAGGCGGCGTGCATTATCTGATATACGGAAGGATCACATTCCATGCACCCTTTAATTTTTCGAGCGACCACGCCGCATTTGCCGGACTCGTGGACGGCAGGGAGACGGCGGGGATCCCGGTCACGGCTTCCTGATATTTCCTGTAATAATTCCAGGAAGTCTTTCCGTTGCAGAAGATCGCCCGGATATCAGCGGTGGACAGGATCACGGAGAGGTCGTTCGGCACGACATCGCGGATCGAACTGTCGCTGGAGCCTTCGATCGAGCAGGAGGCAATCACATCCCAGAGCGCGATGCGGTGGGAGAGGAGAAAAGCCTTCTTCTCATCGATCGTGTCCGGAACCGGAACGTCCAGGACTCCGGCCAGGGTTTTCCAGAAGCGGTTCTGCGGATGATGGTAGAAAAAATGTCCTTCCCTGGATTTGACGGACGGGAAAGATCCGAGGATCAGGATCTTTGAATTCCGGTCAAATACGGGCGGGATCGGGTGAATAACAGTGTTCATGATGATTTACCTTTCAGATATGATAAAACTTTCGGACGGAACGTACATATTGTATTGTAGCCTTTCTGAAAATTCTTGTAAACACGTAAATTTCATACTTTTTTTATTGCCTTATGGGGAAACTCAAATTATAATGATTAGGTATAACTATTTGAACAGTTACAATAGTTATAATTTTATATCACAAAATGCGGGCAGTGTCCCCAAAAGGTGATATATGCGCTAAAGAAGTGGAGAAGATAAATGGACAACAACAATCAGAACAGAAAGCGGCCCAGCGGACAGAATATCGGGGTTCTCGCCCTGATCCTCGTGATCACGCTGATCGCTGTGACCGTCATGAACAACATGGTCCGCAAAAACCAGACCCAGGAACTCGGGTATGAGGAGTTTGTGGAATACTTGAAAGAGGGAGAGATCGATACGGCGAAGATCTCCGGCAACAGGATCTATTTAACGCCAAAGACTTCTTCCACAAAGCTTTCACGTTTTATCCAGTATTATACAGTGAGAATTCCGGACTCTGAACTTGCGGAGCGTCTTTTAGACTCCAACGGAGTCCATGTGGTGGCAGAAGATACGAGTACGAGTGCCAGCATCCTGAATTTCCTGATGGGATGGGTACTTCCGTCGGCACTGATGATCGGACTTCTCTATATGATGTACAGCCGGATGGGCGGCGGAGGAATGATGGGCGTCGGAAAGAGCAACGCCAAGGTCTATGTCCAGAAGGAGACCGGAGTCACGTTCGCGGATGTCGCGGGTGAGGATGAGGCGAAGGAATCCCTTGTGGAGATCGTCGATTTCCTGCACAACCCGCAGAAATATACTAAGATCGGTGCAAAACTGCCGAAGGGAGCGCTCCTTGTGGGACCTCCAGGAACCGGTAAAACACTGCTCGCAAAGGCGGTAGCCGGTGAGGCGCACGTTCCGTTCTACTCCCTCTCCGGTTCCGATTTCGTTGAGATGTTTGTCGGCGTGGGTGCGTCCCGTGTCCGCGACCTCTTCAAGCAGGCACAGCAGTCCGCTCCGTGTATCATCTTTATCGATGAGATCGATGCGATCGGACGCAGCCGTGACAGCCGTTTCGGCGGAAATGATGAGAGAGAACAGACCTTAAACCAGCTCCTCTCCGAGATGGATGGATTTGATTCCTCCAAGGGACTTCTCGTCCTCGGAGCGACAAATCGTCCGGAGATCCTGGATCCGGCGCTTTTAAGACCGGGTCGTTTTGACCGGCGTGTCATCGTCGATAAGCCGGACCTGAAAGGCCGTGTGAGCATCCTGAAAGTACATTCGAAGGATGTGCGTCTGGATGAGACGGTAGACTTCGAGGAGATCGCCCTTGCGACTTCCGGCGCCGTCGGTGCGGACCTTGCGAATATGATGAACGAGGCAGCGATCAATGCAGTCAAGAACGGCCGTCAGGCTGTCTCCCAGAAAGATCTCTTCGAGGCAGTGGAACTTGTCCTTGTCGGTAAAGAGAAGAAAGACCGGATTCTGAGCAAAGAGGAGCGCCGGATCGTCTCCTATCATGAGGTCGGACACGCGCTTGTCACCGCTCTCCAGAAGGATGCAGAGCCGGTCCAGAAGATCACGATCGTTCCGCGAACAATGGGCGCGCTGGGATATGTGATGCAGGTTCCGGAAGAAGAGAAATTCTTAAATACGAAGAAAGAGCTCAAGGCAATGCTCGTTGTCTCTCTTGCCGGACGTGCGGCGGAGGAGATCGTTTTTGATACCGTGACGACCGGAGCGGCAAATGATATCGAACAGGCGACAAGAGTCGCAAGAGCGATGGTTACCCAGTACGGAATGTCGGATAAATTCGGTCTGATGGGTCTGGAAACGCAGGAAAACCAGTATCTGACCGGACGCACCGTGATGAACTGCGGTGATGCGACAGCTGCCGAGATCGATACGGAAGTCATGAAGATGTTAAAAGAGGCCTATGCGGAGGCGAAACGTCTTCTCTCTGAAAACAGGGATGTGATGGATAAGATCGCAGCGTTCCTGATCGAGAAAGAGACGATCACCGGCAAGGAATTCATGAAGATCTTCCGTGAGGTCAAGGGAATCCCGGAGCCGGAGGAAGGCCAGAAGGACGATCACAGCCGGATGGGCGGCGAGAGCGCTGAGACTGTTGAGCCCGCTGAGAACGGGAACAGGCAGCCGGAGATGGCAGCGGGATCTGAACAGCCGGCAGCTGAGCAGGTTCAGAATCCGGTGCAGGATGGAAATGGTGTGATGCCGCAGGATCCGGAGCAGAAGACAGCAGAAACTCAGAACGGTCAGCAGGGATCGGACAATGGTCAGGGACCGGCGGAGCTGTAACAGCCTGATCCGGATCGACAGGATTCCGCGAAATTGCAGTCGGTGGATCGAGACAACCGGAAAATGAAATACAGAGGCAGAATGATATCGGAAGATGTTATTCTGCCTTTTCTTTTTAGACCGTATTTGGCGTTGCATTTACCTAAAAACAAAAAAGTTCATAGAAAATACAAGAATATCTGGTAGAATAAACATGGGTTTGAGTATGATAATGTTGTGGCCGCGGATGTTGCCGAGCCGGAATGGGAAGCGAAGCAACGGCAAGATCCTGTTACAGTGTGCGGGTATGGAGTGCCTGTGTACTGTGACCAGAAAAGAGAGTGGATATGCAGCAGAAATATTTGAAAAAGAAAAGAGAAATTTCTAAAATCGCGGCGGGAATCCTGGCGACAGCCCTGCTCGCCTCATCGGGGCAGCCGCTTATGGCTTTCGCCTCGGAAAAGATTCAGACGAATGACCCGTCCGCCTCGGAACAGTGGGCTTTTTTCAATGACGGTTCCTTTGCAGCGGAGGAGATGAGGAAGTATCCGGTGTATTCGGATCCGTTCGGACAGCCGACGGAGAATGCGGAGCTTCTGGGAACTCTTGTGGAGGTGAAAAAGCGCCAGGCGGTATCCGGCGTGGATATCAACCTGGAGCAGGCATGGAAGACGTACAGAAACGGAAATCATGATACGATCGTCGCGATGATCGATACGGGCATCGACTACACGCATGAAGATCTGAAGGATACCCTGTGGGTGAACACAGATGAGATCCCGGGAAATGGGATCGATGACGATGGGAACGGATATGTGGACGATGTCTACGGATGGAATTTTTATAATAACAACAATCAGATCTTCACCGGGGAAGAGGACAGCCACGGGACCCACGGAGCCGGGACGATCAGTGCCGGGACGGGAAACGGGATCGGAATTGCCGGGATCGTTCCCGGAAACCGGGTGCGCGTGATGGCGCTGAAGGCACTAGGAGGCACGGACGGCGGAGGGAGCACGGCAGCAGTCATCAAGGCGATCAGATATGCGGAGGACAATGGAGCCGTGATCTGCAATCTGAGCCTGACATCGACGGTGGATGACAAGGCGCTGTATGAGGCGATGAAGAATTCCAGCATGCTCTTTGTTGTGGCGGCAGGGAACGGAAATCCGAAGACCGGAAAGGGAGTTGACACGGATGCGATCCCGTTTTATCCGGCGGCTTATGATCTCGACAATATCATTTCTGTCGCGAATCTAAGTATCGACGGAACGCTCTCCGCAAGTTCGAACTATGGAAAGAAAACGGTGGATCTCGCGGCTCCGGGAAGCTATATCCTGAGCACAACGCCGGGAAATACATATGGTTACATGAGCGGTACTTCCATGGCGGCGCCGATGGTATCCGGTGCAGCGGCGATGGTCTATTCCTATTTTGACGGGATCGGGGTCGCAGATGTGAAGGAGATCCTGATGTCCACGGTGACGCCGATGGAGAGCCTGAAAGATGTGACGGTTTCCGGAGGAATGCTGAATGTCGGAGCGGCATTATCCTACGATATCAGCACACTCTCAAGAAAGGGATTCCAGAACGGCGGAACGAGACCGGAAAATGGGACGGCACCTCATATCGAGATGCAGACCTCGAGCAGGAATGGAGGAAATTATCTGACTGTGCGCGTTATCGACATCGACGGGGATCTCGACAAACTTTTCTATGCAAAGGGAGAGCACACGGCGGAGGAATTTGCGAACGGGACGGTGGAAGGAACGCCATTTACGGTGAATGACAAAGATACCGCGGCATTTCAGATCACGGAAAAAGGAACCTATACCTTTTATGCGGTCGACAAAAAAGGAAACGGAGCCGTAAAACTCGCCAGATTCGTGTTTGAGAGCGATGGGCCGGGGGCGTTTCAATAAAACTCGCCATACAAGGATGCAGGTAAGATCCTGTGAGGGAATATCTGCAAATCCCACTGCGTTATTGCAGGAAATTTTGCCGGACAGGAATGTGAAAACGAAGGAAATGAGTCAGAAAAAATTATGGGATATGAAAAAGGAGAGAGACAGATGAGAACAAGGAGATTGGGGAAAACAGGTCTGATGGTGAGCGAGATCGGCTTTGGCGGCGAGTGGCTTGAGCGCCATCCGGAGGAAGAGAGCATCGAGCTGATCAAATATGCATCGAAAAAGGGGATCAACATCCTGGACTGCTGGATGGCGGACCCGAAATCAAGAAATATCATCGGTGAGGGGATTAAAGAGAACCGCAGCCAGTGGTTCATTCAGGGACATATCGGATCAACCTGGAAGGACAACCAGTATTTCCGCACGAGAGACATGAAATACGTTCGCCCGGCTTTTGAGGACCTTTTAAAGAGACTGCAGACCGATTACATCGATCTCGGCATGATCCATTACGTGGACTCTGAGGAAGAATGGGAGAAGATCCAGCATTCTGACTACCTGGACTATGTGATGGAATTAAAGGAAAAAGGCATCATCCGTCATATCGGAATGAGCTCCCACAACCCGAAGGTTGCGATGAAAGCGGCGGAATCCGGCTATGTGGAGATGATCCTCTTCAGCATCAATCCGGCGTTTGACATGCTGCCGGCGAGTGAAAATATCGACACAATGTTCGCGGATGAGTTTGATGCAGGGCTGAAAGGGACAGATCCGGACCGTGCAAAACTCTACAAGACATGTGAGGAGCACGATGTAGGGATCACGGTCATGAAAGGATTTGCGGGCGGAAGACTCTTCGATGCGAAACGTTCCCCGTTCGGCGTCTGTCTGACTCCGGTGCAGTGTATTCACTATGCGCTCACAAGACCGGGTGTCTGTTCCATCATGTGCGGGTATGACACGAAGGAACAGGTGGATGCGGCAGCAGGATACGAGACGGCTTCTGAGGAAGAGAAAGACTATGCGTCCGTGCTTGCGAACGCGCCGTTTCACTCCTACCGCGGGGAGTGCACCTACTGCGGACACTGCAAGCCGTGTGTCGCAAATCTGGACATTGCCATGATCAACAAATTTTATGATCTGGCGACCATGCAGCCGGAGGTCCCGGCGACGATCCAGTCCCACTATGAACTCCTGGACCATAAGGCATCTGAGTGCATCGGCTGTCATGCCTGCGAATCCCGCTGTCCGTTCGGAGTTCCGATCGCGGAGCGGATGGAGAAGACTGCGAAGTTATTTGGATGCTAGAATGTTACAGTACACGGGCACTTCTTGCCTGTACATCATGTTCAGGAAATTCATTGGAAGGCGATGAAATGCAGTTTCGTAAAAAAATCACGGAAAAAGAATTTCGCGGAATGTCAGAAAAATATAGAAAAAGAAAGAGTCATGTCATCCGACGAGAATGGCACGGCTCTTTCTTTTTACGGTTACATCGAGATCCACCCAAACGCATTCGCCACGGAGCTCACAAGAATGATCGCGGCAAAGATCGGGCAGAGGTATTTGATCATGAACTGGAAGATGACTTTCCGCTTGAACAGGTGGCCGCCCTCGGTAACTTCGTTCTCGATCTTTTCCACACCGATGACTCTCGATACGAGCAGGCAGGTCGCGATCGCCGCGATCGGCATCATGACGGAGTTGGTCAGAAAATCGAAGAAATCAAGGAACTGCATTCCGATCACGGTAATGTCCGCCAGCGGACCATATCCGAGGCAGGAGAGTGTTCCGAGAAAGATCATGATAACGGTCATAAAGACGGTCGCTTTTTTCCGGCTCCAGTGCAGCTCATCCTCGAAGGTGGATACGGCGCTCTCGGTCAGGGCGATGGAGCTTGTGACCGCCGCAAACAGGACGAGGAGAAAGAACAGGATCCCTGTGCCTGTTCCGAATCCCATGCCCGCAAATACCTTCGGAAGTGTGATGAACATGAGGGAAGGTCCAGCCTGGAGAGTATCCGGGTCGCCGCCGGAGAAGGCAAAGACGGCCGGGATGATCATGAGTCCGGCCATGATCGCGATCGCAGTGTCAAAGATCTCAACATTTTTCGTCGAATCCTCGATTGAGGTGTCCTTTTTCATATAGGAGCCGAACGTGACGAGGATTCCCATCGCGATCGACAGGGAGTAGAACATCTGCCCCATCGCGGAGACGACGGTCATCCAGGAGAAGTTTTCGAGGTTTGGGACCAGGAAATATTTCACGCCTGCCATCGCGCCCGGTCTTGTCACGGAGTAGACCGCAATGATCACGGAGAGGATCACGAGGATCGGCATCATAAATTTTGAGACGCGCTCGATCCCGTTCCGGACACCCATGTAGATGATCACAACTGTGAACATGGTGAAGATCAGGAAGCAGATCTCCGCGGAAAACCCGTTGGAGATAAAGCCGGAGAAATAGTCGTCAGCTGCGAGTGTCTGTCCGTGTCCCAGAAGATACTCAAACAGATATTTGATGACCCAGCCGCCGATCACGGAATAGTACGGCACGATCAGGATCGGGATCACGGCGTTGATCCAGCCGCCGGCGGACAGGAGTTTTGACTTTCCAAAGGATTCGTAGGCTCCGACCGGGCTTTTTTTCGTCATGCGCCCTAAGGAAGTCTCCGCGATGATCATCGTGTAGCCGAAGGTCAGTGCCAGGATGATATAGATTAGTAAGAAGATCCCGCCTCCGTATTTCGCGGCGAGATACGGGAAACGCCAGATGTTTCCCAGTCCCACGGATGCACCCGCCGCCGATAAGACGAAACCGAGTTTTCCGGAGAACGAACTGCGTTTATGATTCATAATATAGTCTCCTCGTGTTTTTTTCACAAATACATTTGTGCGTGTAAGAGACAGTCTATCATAGAACATGCGAAAAAGCAATTTGATCTGCGGGAGACGGTGAAAATGGAATAGAGAGGCCGCCTGTCATAGTTTCAGAACATGGAATGACAGCGGATGCGGCAAATATCAGAGGAAGGTCGGGATAACAAATGAGATACGGTGGATATATGAAAAGGGAGTTTTTTAGCTGCTTTTTTCGTTTTTTGGAATCCAGAATGAAAAAAATCCGTGAAACAGAACATGTATAAAAAGAGGAACATCCGGAGAATCCTATAATTTGATGGCGAAATTGATGATTTTGCGCTATAATACACTCATACCTACCGGAAAATAGGATTTAACAAAACTCAGCGGTATTCGTGACTGGAGAAAAAAATGAGAGATTGTCAGAGTACGGGGGCATAGATACAGAGAGGTGAAATTGTGTTAAAAGCAGAAAATTTAGTCCTCCATGTGGAGGATAACGGGACGAAAAAATGTCTTCTGGATCGTATTTCTTTCCAGGTGGACGATGGAGAAATGCTGGTGATCACGGGACCGAACGGCGGCGGTAAGTCTACGCTGGCGAAAGTCCTGATCGGGATCGAGAAGGCGGAGAGCGGAAAGATCTTTTTAAACGGGGAGGATATCACGGATTACGATATCAACCACCGTGCGAATGCCGGGATCGGCTACGCGTTCCAGCAGCCGCCGAGATTTAAAGGGATGACGGTGCAGAGACTTCTCGCACTGGCAGCAGGAAGAGAAATGTCAGACGTCGAGTGCTGCAAGTTATTATCGGATGTCGGACTCTGCGCGGAGGAATATTTAAACCGTCAGATCGACGGAACGCTCTCCGGCGGAGAGATGAAACGGATCGAGATCGCGACAGTTCTTGCGAAGGAACATACCTTATGTATTTTCGATGAGCCGGAAGCCGGGATCGACCTCTGGAGCTTTTCCATGCTGATCCATAAATTCGAGGAGATCCACAAAGAGAAAAAACAGAGTCTGATCGTGATCTCCCACCAGGAGAAGATCATCAGCATGGCGGACCGGATCATGGTGATCGATGATGGAAAGATCAAGGCGGAAGGTCTCAGAGAAGATGTCCTTCCGTGCCTGAACGGTCTCGATAAATGTCATACATGTGCAGGAAAAGCGGGGGTGAGAGCGTAATGGTAGAGCTGGATCATGTAGTAGAAGAAGTATTGAAAGTCATCAATGACAATGGATTTTCTCAGAAAGGCGCTTTCAACCTGCGTCAGAACGGAACTTCCATCTGCCACGGGGACAGTGAGCACATCAAGATCAAAAAGAAGACGGACAAGCCGGGGATCGATATCTATATCGACGGCGAGACAAAGGGTGAGAAGGTCTATATTCCGGTCGTTGTCAGCGTTTCCGGTATGACGGATCTTGTATACAATGATTTTTACATCGCAGATGGCGCGGACGTGACGATCGTTGCGGGATGCGGGATCCACAACAGCGGCTGCAATGAGAGCCGTCATGACGGGATCCACACCTTCCATGTTGGAAAGAACGCGAATGTCTGTTATCAGGAAAAGCATTACGGAGAGGGAAACGGGACCGGCGGTCGTGTGCTGAATCCGGTGACGAATATCTATGTGGGAGAAAACTCCGTATTTACGCTGGATACGGCACAGATCAAGGGAGTTGACTCTACGGTCCGCGAGACGCTTGTCGAGATGGAGAAAAACTCCAGACTGTATGTGACTGAACGCCTGATGACCGAGGGAGAGCAGACGGCGGAGTCCAACATCGAGGTCCGCTTAAACGGGGAGGAGAGCTCCGCACAGATCATCTCCAGATCCGTCGGAAAGGGAAATTCCGTCCAGACGTTCCACCCGAAGGCGGTCGGCAACAACAAGTGCCAGGCGCATATCCAGTGTGACTCGATCATCATGGACCATGCGGAAATCGGCTCGATCCCGGAGATCCGCGCGCGTGATCTCAACGCGGCAATCATCCATGAGGCGGCGATCGGAAGGATCAACGATGAGCAGTTATTAAAGCTCCGGACTCTGGGACTTACCGAGGAAGAAGCGGAGAACGTGATCATCGAGAATTTCCTGAATTAAACGGGAAGCTGAAGACGGGAATTTTATATAGAAAAATTTCGTACAAATCCAGATTGATAAAAAACAGGTCTGCAGGTGAAGATCACCGGTGCGGACCTGTTTGATTTACGCGAACAACGAGCCAAAGTCTGCACTTGCGCGAGAACTTGGCGACTGTCGTGATAATAAGGGAAATATTGTTTTTTTTAGAAGTACGTCCGTCTCTTCGGCGTATTCCAGCTTCCGACAACGCGCTTTACATTGGAGATCGTGACAAACGCGTTTGGATCTTTCGACTGGACATAGTCCATAAACTGACCATATTCCTTCTTTGTGAGGATCGCCAGGATCTCGCTCTTCTGGGCATCGCTGTAGCCGCCGGTGGCCGTGTAGACAGTGATGCCGCGCTGGAGATTCTCGATCACATAGCGGCGGAATTCATCGTTGTGTTCGGAGATCACGCACACCCGGATCTTTCCGGTGAATTCATCGATAAAGTAGTCCAGAACGAGACCACTGAAATAGGTCGCCAGAGCACCGATGATCACGGTCTGAAGATCGTAGGCAAAGTAGGAGCTCGCGACCGTCACCATGCCGGCGATGATGATCGACTGGCCGAGATCCAGATGGAGATATTTGTTCATGATCTTCGCGATAATATCGAGACCGCCGGATGCCGCGTTGGCGTTGAAGAGGATCGCCTGTCCGAAACAGATCACAACGATCATACCAACTACATCCAGGGCGATGTTCCCCGTCGGAGATCCCGGATCCGGGAAGGCGGTTTCAAATACGAAGAGAAGTACCGGGAGCAGGATGGAGATAAAGATGATTTTTGTCCCGAAAGTCTTATCGATAAAGAGAAACGCCAGGATGATGCAGATGATGTTTAAGATCAGAGTCATGACGGAGAGCGACAGCGGAATGAAATTTACGAGGACTACTGCGAGTCCGGTGATGCTCCCGCTGATAATGTGGTTCGGATTCATGAAAAAATAGACTCCCACGGCGATGATGAAAGTACCGAAGAAGATCGTGGAGAAATATTTTAGTTTTTCGAACATACTGTACGTCCTTTTTCTGTCAGTTTTTTGCAGAGTTTCCAAAAACAGGAAACATTGTCTGCGTGTAAATCATAGAGAAAAAAGAGCGGATTGTCAAACAGGCGCTTTGCAGTGTGAGCACTTGTATGCGGCAAAGTGCGGGATTATCCTATTTCAGTTTCCCGTACTCCTCATCAGAAACAGCCTCACACCATTCGTTGGAGTTCTCCTCGCCCGGAACTTCGATGGCTTCTTTGCCTTTCTCCTGATAGTAGCCGCGTCCGGCCACGCATACAAGGATCTGTCCTCCGCCGCTCTTTGCGTGGTGGATATGCCAGTTGTTGCGGCAGCCGGGTTTTACTTTAACAAGAATCAGCAAGAATTCTCCCACCTCTATAGGTGGTGAGATGAATTGCTATCTCTTGCATAGTGCCATAGTTGG
>OGKA01000429.1_pt1 | contig 47231 bp, 27 predicted proteins | sample 1572211 | NCBI WGS metagenome assembly OGKA01 (sample SAMEA2582125, study PRJEB24529) | metagenome | biome: Human gut stool | place: China | collected 2011 | reverse complement strand
TAAGCTCACTCGTGCCCAAGATAGTTAGCTGGAAACGGCTTGTGAAAATAGGTAGTCGCCGACTTGATCAAAACGCTCTAAGAGAAATCTTGGAGCGTTTTCTTTTTTGCCATGCGGTGCGCGGCGCAACAGACCATGTCTGATACTACATTGAAAAGTGACGATACCATACAGTGGTCTAAAAGGTCGAAGGAATTTACAGAAAATTCATTCAATAACCGGCTAAAATTCACCATCTGGTTTGACGGGATGGGGCTTTTGGTGTATCATATATTTATGTGTGAATATTCGTTTTGGGGCAATAAAATGGCCCGGACGTTTGCTATTTTGAAGAATCATGAGGTGTGACCAATGTCCTTAGCTGAAAAACTCTTTGGCAGCTTCTCTGACCGGGAACTGAAAAAGATCAACCCCCTCACCAAACAGGTGCTGGCTCTGGAAGGCAAGTATCAGGCGATGTCTGATGCCGAGCTGCAGGCCCAGACTCCTGCACTGAAGCAGAAGCTGGCCGACGGCAAAACGCTGGATGATATTCTGCCCGATGCCTTCGCTGTCTGCCGCGAGGCCGCATGGCGTGTGCTGGGTATGAAGCATTTCCCGGTGCAGGTCACCGGCGGCATCGCCCTGCACCGGGGTGACATCGCCGAGATGCAGACCGGTGAAGGCAAGACCCTTGTGGCAACGCTGCCCGCCTATCTGAATGCACTGACCGGCGAGGGTGTCCACATCGTCACCGTCAACGATTATCTCGCCAAGCGCGACAGCGAGTGGATGGGCAAGCTTTACCGCTGGCTGGGCCTGTCGGTGGGCCTGATCGTGCAGGGCATGGATGGTGATGCCCGCCGTGAAGCTTATAATGCTGACATTACCTACGGCACCAACAACGAGTTCGGCTTCGACTATCTGCGCGACAATATGGTGACTTATAAAGACAACATGGTGCAGCGCGGCCATGCCTACGCCGTTGTCGATGAGGTGGACTCCATCCTCATCGACGAGGCTCGTACGCCGCTTATCATCTCTGGCCGCGGAGAGGACTCTTCCAGCCTGTATACCCAGGTGGACCGCTTCGTCCGCACTCTGCGCAAGAGCGTCGTGGTCGAGCTGGAAGACAAGGTGGAGACCGACGAGCAGGCTGACGGCGATTACATCGTGGACGAAAAGCACAAGACCTGCACTCTGACCGCCAAGGGCATCAAGAAGGCCGAGGAATATTTCAAGATCGAGAACCTCGCTGCTGCAGAGAATATGACCCTCGCCCACCACATCGACCAGGCCATCAAAGCCTACGGTGTGATGCAGCGCGACATTGATTACGTCGTGAAGGACGGCGAGGTGCTCATCGTCGATGAGTTTACCGGTCGTCTGATGATCGGCCGCCGTTACAACGAGGGCCTCCATCAGGCCATCGAGGCCAAGGAGGGCGTGAAGATCGCCGCCGAGAGCAAGACGCTGGCGACCATCACCTTCCAGAACTACTTCCGTATGTACAAGAAGCTGTCCGGTATGACCGGTACGGCAAAGACGGAGGCCACTGAGTTCACCGAGATCTATGGTCTGAACATCGTTACCGTCCCCACCAACCGCCCTGTCATCCGCAAGGATTACCCGGATGCCATCTACAAGACCATCAACGGAAAATACAATGCCGTCATCAAGCAGGTCATGGAGTGCCACAAGAACGGCCAGCCGGTCCTGGTGGGTACTGTCAGCGTCGAGAAGAGCGAGACTCTCGCCAAGATGCTGCAGAAGTACACCCGCGATTTCAATGTGCTGAACGCAAAGAACCATGAGCGCGAGGCAGAGATCGTCGCACAGGCCGGTAAGAAGGGCGCTATCACCATCGCCACCAACATGGCTGGCCGTGGTACCGATATTATGCTGGGCGGCAACGCTGAGTATATGGCAAAAGCACAGATGCGCAAAGAGCACTTCTGCGAGAAGCTGCTGAATCCCGAAAAGCCCGAGGAGGCTCTGCCTGCAGCCGTGGAGCTGCTGCTCATCGAGGCCGACGGCCATGGTGAGACTGCCGACGCCAACATTCTGGCTGTCCGCAAGCGGTTCGATGAGCTGTATGCTCAGTACAAGCCCCTGACCGAAGCGGAGGCTGAAGAGGTGCGTGCTGCTGGCGGTCTGTTCATCATCGGCACTGAGCGCCACGAGAGCCGCCGTATCGACAACCAGCTGCGCGGCCGTGCAGGCCGTCAGGGCGACCCCGGTGCATCTCGCTTCTATCTGAGCCTCGAGGACGATTTGATGCGTCTGTTCGGCGGCGACCGTGTGCAGGGCCTGATGGGTACTCTGGGCATCGACGAGGACACCCCCATCGAGAACCGGATGATCACCAGCACCATCGAGTCTGCCCAAAAGAAGCTCGAGGGCCGGAACTTCGAGATCCGCAAGAATGTTCTGAAATACGACGATGTCATGAACCAGCAGCGTGAGATCATCTATGGTCAGCGCCGCAAGGTCCTGGACGGCGAGGACATCAGCGCCGAGATGCACAATATGCTGAAGGAGAACATCGAGTCCAGCTGCAAGCAGTTCCTCGCAGGCGATGTGAAGGACGAGTGGGACTTCGGTGCGCTCCGCCGCCACTATCTGGGCTGGCTGACCACCGACGCCGACTTCCACTACACTGTTGCTGACTACGACAGCATCTCTCAGGAGAGCATCGCGGATATGCTGTATCAGCGCGGCATGGACGTCCTGAACGACAAGGAGCAGCGCTACGGCGCACCCCTGATGCGTGAGCTGGAGCGTATCTGCCTGCTCAAGTGCGTAGACCGCCAGTGGATGGACCATATTGATAACATGGACCAGCTGCGTCAGGGCATCGTTCTGCGCGGCTACGGCCAGAAGGATCCCGTCGTCGAGTACCGTATCGAGGGCTTTGATATGTTCGACCAGATGGTCGATTCCATCCGGGAGTCCAGCGTCAAGATGCTGCTGACCATCGAGGTGCGCGAGGCGGGCAAGGCCCCCAAGCGTGAGCAGGTGGCCAAACCCACCGGCGAGGGCTATGTGCCTGGCAACGGCGCACCCGGCGCAAAGGGCGCACCCAAGGGCCAGCCTGTCCGCGTCATCAAGATCGGCCGCAACGACCCCTGCCCCTGCGGCAGCGGCCTGAAGTGGAAAAAGTGTACCTGTGCCAAGTACCACCCCGAAGGAAGCCACACCGAGGGCTGAACGTAACACAGCAAAAAGCTCTCCCTCGGGAGGGCTTTTTCTGAATCGAGAAACTGTTTTCGTAAGCGGGATGCAATGCTTATGAAAACGGCTTCCTAAAAAAGAAGGAGCGGATGAGTATGAATATCACATCGGAAGAGCTTTTGAAGGAGGCCCGCGCACTGGAGCCGCAGCTGCAGCAGTGGCGTCGGACGCTCCATCGCCACCCGGAGGTGGGCTTCGATTTGCCCTACACGAAGGAACTGGTCAAGAAGGCGCTGACGGAAATGGGCTATGAGCCGAAGGACTGCGGCAAGGCTGGTGTCATTGCGCTGGCAGGCGGCAAAAAGCCCGGCAAGACCATCCTGCTGCGTGCCGATATGGACGCCCTGCCCATCCCCGAGGACTCGGGTGAAGAGTTTAGCTCAGAAGTTCCCGGCAAGATGCATGGCTGCGGCCACGATATGCATACGGCCATGCTGCTGGGTGCAGCGAAGCTGCTCAAGGCCCATGAGGACGAACTGGAAGGAACGGTCAAGCTGGAATTCCAGCCTGCTGAAGAAATTTTCCAGGGTTCCCCAGATATGATCGCGGGCGGCCTGTTGGAAGACCCTCATGTGGATGCCGCTGTGATGTTCCATGTGCTGGCCGGAATGCCGCTGCCGGTAGGTACGGTGCTGGTGCCGGGCGGCGGCATCACGATGGCCAGCTGTGAGCAGTACCATATCGTGGTCAAGGGCAAGGGCGGTCACGGCTCTACCCCGGAAAACTGCATCGATCCCATCACGGCTGCGGCCCACATCCACATCGCCCTGCAGGAGATCAACAGCCGGGAGCTGAAGCCCGGCGACTTCGGTGTGCTGACCACCGGCCGCTTCGAGGCTGGTGCGGCATCCAATGTCATCCCGGATGTGGCCCAGATGTGGGGGACCATCCGTACCACCGACCCGGAGAATAAGACCGGCGAACTCATTCGAACCCGCATGACCGAGATCGCGCAGGGCGTGGCGGCGGCCTTCCGCTGCACCGCAGAGGTATCCTTCGCCGATTACTGCCCCTGCATGGTGGTGGACAAGCCCCTCGCCGAGAATGCGATGGACTATATGACCGAGCTGCTGGGGAAGGGCGCCATGGACATGACTGCCCTCACCGGCGGCAAGCCCGGCGGCGGCAGCGAGGATTTCGCCTTCGTGAGCCATGAAGTGCCTACTGTGAGCATGTTCATCGCCGCAGGCGGCCCGGAGCAGGGCTGCTGCTACGGCCAGCACCACCCCAAGGTGCGGTTCGACGACAGCATCCTCTACGAGGGTTCTGCAGCTTTTGGCTGGTTCGCACTCCGCTGGCTGTACGACAACGCCGGCATCGCGTTCTGATATTAAGACAGCAAAAGGCCCTCTCAGCGCCGCTGAGAGGGCTTTTCTATCGCTATCAGGTGTGGGTGCAGAGATAATCCACCCATGCGTCGTACCCGGCGGGCAGCAGATGGTAGCCGTCCGGCTGGGCGTATTCCTCGATGAGGTCGCCGTTCTCGTCGGCCAGCGCCTCCCAGAGGTTCAGGAAGGTGCAGCCCTTTTCCAGCGTGATGGCCGAAAGAGCATCGTTTATCTCACAGAGCCGCTCCTTGTAGAGGCCGGAGGACTTTTTGCTCACTTCAGGCCGGACCGGGGTGATGGACTGGACGTAAATTTTCGTGTTGGGCAGTGCCTGCGAGATCATGTCCAGCATCAGCCGGTAATAGGTGAGGAAGCTGGTATAATCACTGTCAGTGGTCAGCACATTGGTACCCAGCAGGATGTAGAGCGCCCGGGGCTGCTGGGAGGCCAGCGCCTCCATCGGGACTTCCTTTTCGCCGTCGGCCCGGCGGCAGGTGGTGTTGTTGACGACGGCATTGGGGCCGACGCCCTTATAGGCGCAGAAGTGCGCGTTGGGCAGGCCGGTGTCGTACAGCTGCATCCCCTGCGTCAGGCTGTCGCCCAAAAAACTCACGTCCGAAAAGCTGCTCCGCTCCACGGCAGGGCTGGCAGGCTGGGCGGCGAGGCGGAAGTCCATCGCGGTCATCCCGTTGTCGAGGGTCTGGACACTGAGGCGTCGGGCCGGGGTGTAGCTGATGGTGTTCCACTCGCTGCCGGTCAGCTCCTGCTGCAGAATGGTGGGGCCTTGGGCCGTATTGGGAGCTGGCTCGCGGTGAAGGCGTTTCCAGAGGACGCCCACAGCGGCCAGAAGCACCAGTAGGATGAGCAGCGCAGCGGTGATGAACATCCTGCGCCAGCGCCGGTGAAGGATGCGGCGGCGATATTCCTGATAATCTGCCATAATGTCCTCCTGTGGCGGAATGGTAACTTTCGCCCCTATTATACAGCACAGCCCCGGCCCGTGCAACCCGTGAGGAAAAATTCCCATATTCCGGGGGCCTGCCCTTGCGTTTTCTGTTATAAATATGATATACTAAAGTGAATCAAGTATGATAGGGAGGCTTTCACGATGCCATTTACTCCGAAACTGACTTATAAAGGCAAGCCCCTCGTCCGCAAGGACAATGAGCTGTATTACGGCTGCATGACTGACCCGTATGTGCTTTATCTGCAGATCCAGTCCACCAAGACCGTGGGCGGTGTGGATGTGGCAGACAAGGTCCATCTGCAGCTGCTCTCTACCGATGAGTCCAAGCCCCGTGAGGCCCGCGTGGCACGTCAGACCACCAAGAACGGCCTGTACAATGCGCTGGACATCGGCAGCATCTGGCTGCAGAAGGCAAACGAGAACGGCTGAACCCAAACGCGAACCGCAAGCTGCTGAAAGGGACTGCTCCTGCATGGAGCGGTCCCTTTTTTGCTGTGCAAATATTTTGCGTTATGCGGAACTTTGTGGTATACTTATTCTGATATTTTATGCACAAAAGGCAGGAATGAAATTATGCTGCATGATCCGGAACTGCATTATCTGGATAACGCTGCCACCACCATCGTTGCTCCCGAGGTGGCAGACGTGATAGACAAAGCCATGCGGGAGCACTGGGCCAACCCCTCCAGCCTCTATGCCCCCGGCGCACGGAGCGAAGAGGCCCTGAACGCCGCCCGTGCCGCTGTGGCCCGCACCCTGGGCTGCAAGTCGAAGGAGCTGTACTTTACCTCCTGCGGCAGCGAGGGCAATAATCTGGCCCTGCTGGGCGCCGCCCAGACCCGCACTTTCGGCAAAGGCATCGTGGTGTCGGGCTTCGAACACCCCAGCGTCCAGCGCCCGCTGGAACGTCTGGCCGCGCAGGGCTATAACGTCACTGTCGTGAAGCCTCAGGCCGACGGCACACTGGACATCAACAAGATGCTGGATGCCGTGGACAAGAATACCATCCTCGTGGCCTGCATGATGGTCAACAACGAGATAGGCACCCGCAACGACGTGGAGCGTCTGGCCGCCGAGGTCAAGCGCCGTAACAGCCGCACCATCGTCCATGTGGACGCTGTGCAGGCGTGGATGCGCGTCCCCATCAAGCTGGACAACATCGACACGATGACCGTCAGCGGCCACAAGATCCACGCACCCAAGGGTATCGGTGCGCTCTACCTGAGTGACCGGCTGGTGCAGGCGTTCCAGCCGCCCTATCTGGGCGGTGAGCAGGAGCGCGGCCTCCGCCCCGGCACCGAAAACCTGCCCTATGCGCTGGGCCTTGCCGCTGCGGCCACCCGCCTGGCCGGCAGCATCAAGAGCCGTGACAAGGCTGTGCGCGCCCTCAACGACCGCCTCCGCGAGGGGCTTTCTGTGTTCCCGGAGGTGGAGATCAACAGCCCGGCGGGCGCTGTGCCTGAGGTGCTGAATTTCAGCGAGAACTGCATCAAGAGTGAGACGATGCTGGCCTGGCTGTCCGAGAAGCAGATCTACGTCTCGTCGGCCAGTGCCTGCGGCAGAGGACAGCCCAGCCACACGCTGGCGGCTATGGGCCGCGACCCGCTGGCCATCGACACGGCCATCCGGGTGTCCTTCTGTGCCGATAACACCCCGGAGGATGTGGATGCCTTCCTCGAGCGCTTTGAGGATGGTATGAAGCACTTGCAGAGAATCAAAAAGTAAGGAGTAACAATGAGAGAAGTCATTATGGGCTATCAGGGCGAAATGTCCCTGAAGGGCCTCAACCGCAACCAGTTTGAATCGACGATGATGAAGATCCTGCGCTACCGTCTCAAGACGGTGGGCAAGTTCCGCGTCTACTGCACCCAGTCCACCTTCTACATGGAGCCGGAAGAGGAAGATATTGATATGGACCTCGCCTTTGAGCGGGTGAGCAAGGTGTTCGGCCTCGCGGCCCTCAGCCGTGCTGTGGTCTGTGAGAAGGATTTCGACACCATCTGCCAGACCGCCGAGGATTATCTGGGCGACAGCCTCCACGGCATCAAGACCTTCAAGGTCGAGGCCCGCCGTTCCGATAAGACCTTCCCCATGACCAGTCCCGAACTGATGCGGGAGCTGGGTGCCTATCTGCTGGGCAGGCACAACTACCTACGGGTGGACGTCAAGAACCCTCAGTTCAAGGTCATCGTGGAGATCCGCGATTACGGTGCGTATATCCACGGCCCCAAAATACAGGGCGAGGGCGGTCTGCCTGTCGGAACTTCCGGTCGCGCCCTCAATATGCTGTCCGGCGGCATCGACAGCCCTGTGGCGGCATACCGGATGGCAAAGCGCGGCCTCGGCCTCGACCACATCCATTTTGCGTCCCCTCCGTATACTTCTGAACGCGCAAAACTGAAAGTTAAGGCTCTGGCCCAGCTCATCACCCCCTATACCGGCAGCACCAACCTCTTTGTGGTGCCGTATACCAAGCCTCAGGAGTATATCCGCGATAACGCGCCCGATGTTCTCTTCACCGTCCTCATGCGCCGCAGCATGATGCGCATTGCCAACATCATCGCCAGGAAGCAGGGCTGTGAAGCCCTCGTCACCGGCGAGAGCCTGGCACAGGTGGCCAGCCAGACCGTCAAGGCTCTGCAGTGTACCGACGCCGCCCAGGACCTGCCCATCCTCCGACCCCTCATCGGCATGGACAAGACCGAGATCGTCGAGACGGCCCGCCACATCAACACCTTTGAGACGAGCATCCTGCCCTATGAGGACTGCTGCACCATCTTCACCCCGCCGCACCCGAAGATCCGCCCTGAACTGAGCGAGATCCTCGAAGCCGAGGCCGGGATGCCCGGTCTGGCAGAGCTGGAAGCCGAGGCCGCAGAGGCCACCGAGCGTATCCGCCTGCGTATCACCGACGACGTGGAATTCGAGGGCTGAGCCATGACAGCAGAGATCATCAGTGTGGGTACCGAGCTCCTTCTCGGCAACATCCTCAACACCAACGCCCAGTACCTCAGCCGGGAGCTGGCTGATCTGGGCATCACGGTCCAGCGGGAGAGCACCATCGGCGACAACCATGGCCGTCTGGCCGATTTCGTCAACGAGGCTAAGAGCCGCTGCGACTTGCTGGTCTTTACCGGCGGCCTCGGCCCCACGGCAGACGACCTGACCAAGGAGACCGTTGCCGCCTGCTTCGGGGATGAGCTGGCCTTCGACGAGGCCGAGTGGGATAAGATCACCAGCTACTTTGCCCGCACCGGCCGCGAGACGACCCCCAACAACCGCAAACAGGCGATGGTCCCCACCAAGGGCCATAAAATCATCAACAACCACGGCACTGCCCCCGGCGCGTGGTTCGAACAGGACGGCCACTGCGCCGTCCTCATGCCCGGTGTCCCCCACGAGATGAAGGCCATGTGGACGGAGAGCGTCCGCCCTCTGCTGATGGAGCGCCAGAACTGCACCCTCCACTCCGTTACCCTCCGTGTGCTGGGCGGCGAGAGCGATATTGAGTATAAGGTGCGCGACCTGCTGGAAAACCCGAACCCCACCGCCGCCATCTACTGCAAGACCGGTGAGTGCGAGATCCGCATTACCGCCCGCGCCCGCTCCGACGAGGACGGCGAAAAAATGTGCCGCGCGTATGCCAAAAAGTTCTATGATATGCTGGGCGATGCGGTGTATGATGAGGATGTGGCCGGTTTGGAAGAAACGGTGGTCCATACCCTGCAGGAAAAGGGGCTGACCATCGCCACCGCCGAGAGCTGCACCGGCGGCCTCATTGCACAGCGCCTGACCTCCGTGTCCGGCTCCAGTGAGGTGTTCGGCTATGGCTTTGTCACCTACTGGGAGCAGGCCAAGGCAAAGCTCGTGGGCGTGGACCCGGCGGTCATCGAAAAGTACAACGTCGTGTCCGCCCCCGTGGCGGCACAGATGGCTCTGGGTGCGGCAAAGGCTTCGGGCGCTGACATCGCTGTGAGCGTCACCGGCGTGGCCGGCCCCACCGGCGGCGACGAAGTGCGCCCTGTCGGCACCGTTTATCTGGGCGCTGCCCGGGATGGCGTGGCCTACGTCAAGAAGCTTTTCGTCTCCCGGCCTGACCGTGCGCTGGTGCGCGCCCGGGCCGCACAGGCTGCGCTGGAACTGGCGTTGCGTCTGGCACAGGGCAAAGTCCCTGCCGGGACGCAGGCCCTCACCGCAGCCCAGCAGTCGGACGACGAAGCGCTGGCTGCACTGGATGAGGTGTTCGTCCGGTAAAAATCAAAAATGAGGGGTTGATGGGATTTGGCAGAGGAGACCCGCTGTGTACTGCGCCTGTATGGTGCGCCGCAGGGACGGCTGGCGGCCGCCGTGGCGCTGTTTGCGCCCCAATGGAGGGCTGAGGCCCAGTGGAAGAGCCGGGGCGCAGAGACGCTGCTGGCTGTCCATGCGGACACGCCCACGGGACTGAAAAAGGCGGCCCAGAGCCTCCGCAGCAGCTTTGGCGCGGACGTATATGGTGCAGGCGATACCAGTCTGGCCGCTGCCGCCGTGCAGGCGCTGGAAGCCCATGATCGTCTGCTGGCCTGCGGCGATGCCGCCGCCGGTGCGCTGCTGGAATCCCGGCTCGAGAAAGTCCCCGGTGCCGAGAAGGTCTACGACTTCGGCACCATGAGCTATGCCGACGCCAAGGTCGGCCCCCAAATCGAAAAGCGCGCCCGGGCCAAGCTCGGCGGGGAAGGGGACAAACCCGACCCTGTCCGTCTGGCCCTTGCCCGGGCGCAGGCGGCCCGCCGCATTGTGGGAACAGAGCTGGCCGTGGCCTGTGCCGAGCGGGAAAGCGACCATGTGTTGGTGCTCAGCACCAAAAAAGGCTGCTGGCTCCGCACCGTCCCCGCCGCAGATAACCCCGGCCTCTGGCTGCTGGATATGGTGCGCCGCGCCGCTGCCGGTCTGCCGCAAGCCGAGGGGACAGGCTTCCTTCCCGCCGGACAGGCCAAACAGAGCAATCCTCCGGGCCGTTCGCAGAGCAAGGACCCCACCCCAAAGAAGAAGCATCCTCTCCGCGTTCTGCTGGTGGTGCTGGTGATCCTGGCGCTGGCGGCGTTCGGTGTGGCATGGTATCTCACGGACGGTGATCTCGCCGCCCTGCCCCAGCGCCTGAAGACCCTGCATCTGCCCGAGTGGGTCACCCTCTGGCAGGCCCATGAGCCGAAGCCCGGTGCAAGACTGATATAAAACACAAAGGGGCCGCTTCCCGGCAGAAATACGGGAAGCGGCCTCTTTTTATACAGCACAAAACCCCGCCGCAATGGGATGCTTCCCAATGCGGCGGGGCATTTGTGTTAAAATACAGTCAAGTGACAGTGCTTAGAGCTGGCTCTGATATTCCTTGCGGTAGCCTTCCAGCTCCTTCTGGTTGCCATAGACGAAGTGGCCGTTGGCGATCTCCTCCCAGACCGGCTTGTCCACGCTGTAGTCGTGGATGGAGGGGTCGTAGACCAGAAGCTTCTTCTTCTTTTCCAGACCCGGGTCGGGGATGGGAACAGCGCTCAGCAGAGCCTTGGTGTAGGGGTGCAGGGGATGGAGGAACAGCTCTTCAGCCTCTGCCAGCTCCACGATGCGGCCCTTGCTGATGACGGCGATGCGGTCCGAGATGAACCGGACGACCGACAGGTCGTGGGCGATGAACAGGTAGGTCAGACCACGGGACTTCTTCATGCTGTTCAGCAGGTTCAGCACCTGCGCACGGATGGAGACGTCCAGTGCGGAGATGGGCTCGTCGGCCACGATGAACTCCGGCTCCATGACCAGCGCACGGGCGATGCCGATACGCTGACGCTGGCCGCCCGAGAACTCGTGGGGGAAGCGGGAGGCGAACTCCGGCAGCAGGCCGACCTCGTGCAGAGCGTTCATGACCTTTTCGTGCAGGTCATTCTGGTCCTTGTACAGGTGGTGGTTCAACAGACCCTCAGCCACGATGTACTCGACCTTGGCGCGCTCGTTCAGGGAGGCCATGGGGTCCTGGAAGATCATCTGCACCTTGCGGATGACCTCACGGTCCAGCTCCTTGGAGATCTTGCCGTTGATCTTCTGGCCCTTGAAGAAGATGTCGCCGCCGGAAGTCGGGTTAATGCGGCAGATGGCACGGCCAATGGTGGTCTTGCCGGAGCCGGACTCGCCGACCAGCGAGAAGGTCTCGCCCTTGTAGATGTCAAAATTGACGTGGTCCACGGCCACGAACTTCTTTTTGCCGGAGCCAAAGGTGATCTGAAGGTCTTTCAGCTCAATCAGCTTTTCACGCTCAGCCATTTAAGTTGGAACCTCCCATCTTTCCCATTTTCTCACGCAGGTTCTGGATGGAGTGCGGGCGTTCCATCTTGGGAGCCCGGGGGTCCAGATACCAGGTCTTTGCCGCGTGGGTCTCGGACACCTGGAAGAACGGAGGTTCTGCCACGAAGTCGATGGCCAGCGCGTGCTTGTTGCGGGGTGCAAATGCATCGCCCTTGATCTCATTGAACAGGTTCGGCGGCGTACCGTCGATGGTGGGCAGGGCCTCACCCTTGGTACCCAGCTGAGGCAGAGCCTGCAGCAGAGCCCAGGTGTAGGGGTGCCATGCGTCGTAGAAGATCTCTTCGACGGTGCCGTACTCGACGATCTGGCCGGCGTACATGACGGCCACGCGGTCTGCCACGTTTGCCACAACGCCCAGGTCATGGGTGATGTAGATAACGGACATGCCCAGCTCCTTCTGCAGGTCACGGATGAGCTGCAGGATCTGTGCCTGAATGGTCACGTCCAGAGCGGTAGTGGGCTCGTCGCAGATGAGGATCTGCGGACGGCAGGCGGCAGCGATGGCGATGACGACACGCTGACGCATACCGCCGGAGAACTCGTGCGGATACTGCTCGTAGCGGCGCTCCGGGTCGGGGATGCCGACCTTGGCCAGCATCTCGATGGCGGCCTTCTTAGCCTCCGCGCCCTTCAGACCCTGATGGTGCTCGATGCTCTCCTGGATCTGCTTGCCGATTTTCTTCAGCGGGTTCAGGCTGGTCATCGGGTCCTGCATGACCATGGCGATCTTCTTGCCGCGCACGCCCAGCCAGTCCTTCTCGGTGAACTTGGTCATGTCGCGGCCTTCGTACATGATGGAGCCGCCGGTGATCTTACCGTTGACATCCAGCATACCCACGAAGGTCTTGGTGAATACGGACTTGCCCGAGCCGGACTCGCCCACGATGGCCAGCGTCTCGCCGTCATAGAGGTCCAGCGAGCACTTGCGGATCGCGTTCAGCTTCTTGCCGCGCAGGCTAAAGGTGATCTCCACGTCTTTGGCAGAGATGATCGGTTGTCTATCCATTTTTGTGATTTTCTCTCCCATCTGTTAAACGTGGTTGCGCGGGTCAGCAGCATCCGAGAAAGCGTTGCCCATGATATAGAAGGAAATGGAGATGATGGACACGATGGATGCGGGGAAGACCAGCAGGTAAGGATAATCGAGGAAGAAGCCGCGCACCTTGCTCAGGATGAGGCCCAGAGACGGAGTCTCGATGCCCAGACCGATGCCCAGATAGGACAGGGTGGACTCGAGGTTGATGGTGGCGGGGATGCTCAGCGCCATGCGCAGGATGATGACGGAGACCAGATAGGGCAGGATGTTCTTGGTCAGAACGCGCCACAGCGGGGTGCCAAGGCAGCGGGACGCGAGGTTGTACTCGCGGTCACGGAACATGAACACCATGTTGCGGACGCGGCGGGCCATGACCAGCCAGCCGATGGCGATCATCGAGACGGCCATGATGGTGAAGCTCTGGCCGACGACCAGTGCGATCAGGGTCATGTAGATGATGTAAGGCACATTGTCGATGAGGTTGTACAGCTCGGTGAAGAAGCGGTCCAGCTTACGGACATAGCCCCAGATCAGGCCGATGATGACGCCGAGGATGCTCTCGCCCACGGCAACGATGAGGGCCAGACGGATGGACACCTGAGTGGCGTACCACACCTGACACCAGTAGTCGCGGCCAAGGTTATCGGTGCCGAACCAGTATTCGCTGTTGGGCTTCCGGAAGGCCAGAGAGGAATCCGTCACCAGCGTCTGATAATCGTACTTGCCGATGGCCAGTGCGATGAAGGAGAAGATGACGAGGAACAGGAACAGGAACAGGCAGACGACAGCGGCCTTGTGCTTGAGGAAGTTCTGGATGACAGAACCCCAGTAGCTGTAGTTGGAGTAGCCGACACGCTCGGCTTCCTCCGGAGAGTAATCGACGAAGTAGAACAGTTCGTCCTGCTTCTTGCCCTCAAAATCAGATGCTTTAGCCATCAGCGTGCGGCCTCCTTTCCGGTCAGAGTAATGCGCGGGTCAACCAGCATCATCAGCACGTCGCCCAGGAAAACACCCACGATGCCCAGTGCAGCGTAGAGGATGACCAGAGTCTGGACGACGTTCAGGTCATAGCGCTGGATGGCGTCGGTCAGCAGGGGACCCATGCCGGGAACGGAGAAGAACCGCTCCATCAGCAGAGAGCCGCCGACCGTCAGCAGGATGGACTGGGGGATATACTGCACCATGGGGACCATGGCGTTGCGCAGCACGTGCTTGAACATGATCTCGCTGGAGCTCAGGCCCTTCACGCGGGCCAGCTTGATATAATCGCGGGTCAGCTCGTCCACCATGTAGCGGCGGGTCCACAGAGCGTAGCCTGCAATAGACGCCAGCGACAAGCAGACGATGGGCAGCACGCTGGACGGGCCGACATTACGGGTGGAGTACAGCGTGGGGAAACCCAGGTATTTGGAGCCGAAGACCAGCACCAGCGAATAGGAGACCAGAGAAGGCACAGCGTTGACGAAAACGGTGTAGGCCGTGCCGATCCAGTCAAAGACCTTGTCCTTGAAGGCGGTCTGCAGGATGCCCAGCATGATGCCCACCAGCAGAGAGATGCCGGCGGAGATCAGGCCGAGGCGCATGGAGACGCCGAATTTCTTGCCGATCACCTTCACGACGGAGGCACCGTTCTGGATGCGACGGGAAGTGCCGAAGTCCAGATGGAGCAGGTCGTTGTAGAAGTGCAGCAGCTGGGTGCCGATGGGGTCGGTCAGACCGGCGGCTTCCAGCGCGGCGTATTTCTGCTCTTCGGTAAACTTCATGAGCTGTTCTTCCGTGAAGTAGTAGTCCGTAGGCAGGCAGCGCATCAGCAAAAAGACGATGGTTGCGATCAATAAGATCGTGACGAGCGACTGAGCCAGCCGCTTGACGGTGTATTTTAACATGATAACCAAACCTTTATAAAATAATCATCAGGCTTTGGTTGCTGCATTGAAAGCAGCGGAGAAAGCCTCGTACTCCTCGGTGGTGTAGCCGTCGCCCTGACGGGTCTCCCAGTTGACGGCCTTGTAGTTGCAGGGACCGTACATGGCGTTGATCTTGGTGTACTCGTTGACGTGGGTCAGGCACCAGAGCACCTCGTACAGGCAGGGGATGCACAGTGCGTTGTTCAGCATGGAAGCCTCAGCCTTTGCGAATGCGGCATAGCGTGCATCGGTATCGGTGACGATGGCCTTTGCCTCAGTGACCAGATCGGTGAACTCCTGATAATCAGCCAGCAGGTCCTTCTGGTAATCCTGAGGATCCTTCTCAACGGCTGCGATCCAGGAGGTGGTCTGAGCGTAGTAAGCGTTGTCGTCGCTCAGGACTTCCTGACCCAGGAAGTTGACGGGGTCACCGAAGTCAGCGCCCCAGCCGTTCTGCAGGATGGAGTGCAGCTGGACGTTACGGACTTCCTTATAAAGAGAAGAGACATAGGTGCCGATGTCCAGCACGACGAAGTCATCGCCCAGACTGTCGGAGAAGCACTGCTTCAGAACGGTGGCGGTATCCAGAGCAGTGGTATCGCCGCTCTTGATGTAGTGGTGGCAGTGGACGGGGAAGGTGACGCCGATAGCGCTCAGCTCTTCCATGGCCTGCTTCTTCAGGTCAGCGATGTCGCCACCGTTGTCGCGGAGGCGGATCATGGTCTTGCCGTCGTAAGCCTGACCGTCGAAGCCCATCTCCTTGGCGACCAGAGTGGTGTACTCCTCACCCTTGGTGTTGTAGCAGACACCGGGCATGGTGTAGTAGTCGTTCTCGCACTTCAGGGGGTTGATCTTGTTGGTGCGGGCGTAGTAGTTGGTGAAATCGATGCCCTTGTAGAAGCACTGACGGAAAGCGCGGTTGGAAACAGCCTTGTTCCAGTTCTCGTCCAGATTGCCGTTCTCATCCTTGCGCTGGAAGTTCAGGTGCATCTGGAAGCTGAACTTGGTGGGGCGCTTCTCGCACAGGAACTTGTTGTGCTCGTTGTTGGGGTCGGAGGTGATGGTGGTCAGGTTGGACTCGGTCAGGTCGATGTTATCGACTTCGCCGTTCTCGTACAGCTGCAGGCCCATGGACAGGTCGGGGATCATGGTGATGGTGTGATGCTCGAAACGGGTGCAGTCGTTTGCGGCGTAGTAGTTGGGGTTGGGGATGAAGCTCTTGGTGTTCTGCTGGATGTACTCCTCGATGAGGTACGGACCATTGTACCACATGGTGGAGTAGTCGCAGGAGCGGAAGCCATCGATGCCCAGCTCGTTGATGAGGTCCTCAGAGGCGGGGTAGAAGCTGTTGTAGGCAACGACAGTGTCGAAGTAGGGGCAGGGGTTCTTGCAGGTGAAGACCAGAGTGTAGTCGTCCGGTGCCTCGACGCCGACACCGGCAGCCAGCATATCCTCATAGGTCATGTCAGCAGCAGCGTCGCCCTTGTCCTTGGTCAGGTCGTAGTACTCGGCAGCGCCCACGACGGTCTCAGAAGGCATGGAGGTGTTGAAAGCCTCGTTCTTGAGGGCGTTCAGGACCCACTCAAGACCCACGAGGAAGTCCTTGGAGGTCAGGTGAGACTTGACCTCGCCGTTGACGTCGCACCAATCGACATTGTCGCGCAGGTGGAAGGTCCAGACGGTGGAGTCCTCGTTGTGCTCCCAGCTGGATGCGATGGCGGGCACTGCCTTGCCGTAGCAGTCGAAGCTCAGCAGGCCGTCCCAGCAGTTGGTGGTGACGTTCAGGTCGGAAGCGGACTGGCTGTACAGGAAGTTCCAGGTCTCCAGCTCACGGTTGGCAGTCTCGAAGGAGACGTAATCGGTGATGGCGTCGGCTGCGGGTGCAGCTGCGCCGGAGGCAGCACCGGAGGTGCTGGCAGCAGTGCTGCTGGAAGAACCACCGCAAGCGGCCAGAATGCTTGCAGCGCCCACGACGCCGGAAGCCTTGAGGAAGCTGCGGCGGCTGATGGAATGAGACTCAAAATTTGCGTTCATTGTGTTTTCCTCCCAATTATTCTTTCGTGTCTCGGCTCTATGGCGCAGGGTACCTTGCCCTGCCGATTTCCCACTCCTACGAGATTATCTGCCCCTCTGTATTACCAGAGAATACAAAAGAGCGCAGAAACAGACCCCTCTGTCTGCGCCTGTGCTCCTCCCGTAAAATCCTTAACACGACATATATTGTACCATCGAAATAAATAGTTGTCAATGGAATGTGAAATGCCTTTTCTTTCAAAAGAAAGTTGTACTCTGCATAGAGATGAAATAAATTTACTTTACTGTGGTGAAGAGTGACGAAAATAAGATAAACAGGCCCAAAAACAAAACAACGGGAGCTGTTCTTGGGCTAAGAACAGCTCCCGTGTGTGGATCACGGGCCGGAAGCAGGAACTCCCGGCGGAAAAGATTTAAGAAAAAGTTAAGATTTTGCGGCGTCGAAAGCCTTGGCAAATTCCTCGTACTGAGCGGTGGTGTAGGCGTCCTCGCTGGTCTCCCAGTTGACGTACTTGAAGTTGCAGGGGCCGAACATGGCGTTGATCTTGGTGTACTCGTTGACGTGGGTCAGGCACCAGCGGACATCGTAGTAGCAGGGGACAGCCAGCGAGTTGTTGATCATGTAGGCCTCGGCCTTTGCGAAAGCCTCGTAGCGGGCGTCGGTGTCGTCCACGATGGCGTTGGCTGCGTTGACCAGGTCGGTGAACTGTTCAAACTCGTCTACCAGCTCCTTCTGGTAATCGGCGGGATCCTCCGCCACCAGCTGGATGTTGGAGTAGTTGACGGCATAGTAGGCGTTGGAGTCGTGCAGGATCTCCTGACCCACAAAGTTGACGGGGTCGCCGAAGTCTGCGCCCCAGCCGTTGATGACGAAGCCGTGGAGCTTGGGGATGCGGACTTCCTTTGCAAGGCTGGAAACGTAGGTGCCGAGCTCCAGCTGGATGAAGTCGTCGCCGAAGCTGTCGGTGAAGCACTGCTTCAGAACGGTGGCGTTGTCCTGAGCCACGGTGTTGCCGGCCACGAAGAAGAAGGGAGCCTTGACCGGGAAGGTGACGCCGATGGCAGTCAGCTCATCCATGGCCTGCTTCTTGAGAGCGGCGATGGAGTCGGCGGTGGACTTGCGCAGATGGACCATGGTCTCGCCGTCATACTTCTCGCCGTCGATGCCCAGCTCCTTGGCCACAAGGTCAACATAATCGGTGCCTTTGGAGTTGTAGCAGACGCCCTTCATGGTGTAGTAGTTGTTCTCACACTTGAGGGGGTTGATCTTGTTGAAGCGTGCGTAGTAGGGAATGAGGTTCAGGCCCTCCTGGAAGCAGCGGCGGAATGCCCGGTTGGCCACGGCCTTGTTCCAGTTCTCGTTGGGGGTGCCGTCGGAGTTGAGGCAGTGGAAGTTGAAGTGGAAGTCGTAGGCATACTTGGTGGGGCGCTTCTCGCAGAGCTGGTCGTTGTAGGCGTTGGAAGTGTCGGAGGTGATGGTGGTCAGGGTGCTCTCGCTCAGCTCCAGCTCATCCAGCTCACGGTTCTGATACAGCTGGTAGCCCACGGTCAGGTCGGTGATCATGCTCAGGGACACGCGCTCGAAGCGGCTGCACTCGTCAGCTGCATAATAATGAGGGTTCGGGATGAAGCGCTTGGAGTTGTCGGCTACAAATTCCTCGATGAGGTAGGGGCCGCAGCACCACTGCTGGGTGTAGTCCACGCCGCGGAAGCCCTCGACGCCCAGCTTTTCCACCAGAGCCGGGGGTGCCGGATAGCAGCAGACGTAGGAAGCCACGGTGTCGAAGTAGGGGCAGGGATTTATGCAGGTGTAGACGACGGTGTAATCATCCGGTGCATCGATGCCGACGCCTGCGGCCAGCATATCGTCGTAGGTCAGGGCCGCGGCGGCTGCGTCGTCCATCGCATAGGTCTTGTCGTAGTAATCGGCTGCGCCCACGACGGTGGTGGAGGGCATGGAGGTGTTGGCGGCCTGATTCTTCTTTGCGTTCAGCACCCACTCGAAGCCTACGAGGAAGTCTTTGCTGGTCAGGTGGTCCTGCACCTCGCCGTTCATGTCCACCCAGTCCACATCGTCACGGAGGTGGAAAGTCCAGACAGTGGAGTCCTCGTTGTGCTCCCAGCTCTTAGCCAGAGCCGGCACCGGCTTGCCGTAGTTGTCGAAGCTGACAAGACCATCGATGATGTTAGTCGTCACGTTGAAGTCGATGGCCTGCTGGCTGTAGAGCATATTCCAGCTCTCGATCTCACGGCCAGAAGTCTCGTAAGTAAACAGCTCGCTCAGGCCCTTGCCGGAAGCAGCTGCACCGGAAGAAGCCGACGAAGCGCTGGCTGCGGTGCTGGAAGAAGAGCCGCCGCAGGCAGCCAGCAGACCAGCTGCGCCAACAGCGCCGGCACCCTTGAGGAAGCTGCGGCGGGTGATGGTGTGAGACTCAAAATCGTGGTACATATTCTTTCCCTCCTGTAATGACTGGTACGGCTCTGCATTTCCCAAATCCCTATCCTGTCCATACTACTTTACCTGAAAAAGGGTACAAAAAGGGCGCAGAGACAGATTTTATTGATCTGTTTCTGCGCCATTGCAGAACCCGTATCGATTGCAAATATTCTATCATCCCACAGGCGGGAAGTCAAGAAAAAACACTCTGGTACGGATTGAATCTTATTGATTCAGCAAACACATAAAAATGAAAAGATTTCATGTGTTGGCTGAAATAGAATGACTTTTGTGCTTGCTTAGCCCTGAATAGCAGCGTCGAAAGCCTTGGCAAACTGCTCGTACTGGACGGTGGTATAGGCTTCCTCGGAAGTCTCCCAGTTGACAGCCTTGTAGTTGCAGCCACCGTACATGGCGTTGATCTTGCTGTACTCGTTGGCGTGGGTCAGAGACCATGCGATGTCGTAGTAGGTGGGGCTGACCAGCACGTTCTCCAGCAGATAGGCCTCAGCCTTGGCGAAGGCCTCGTAGCGGGCGTCGGTGTCGTTGACGATGGCGTTGGCGGCATTGACCAGATCGGTGTACTGCTCGAAAGCATCCATCAGGTCCTTCTGGTAGTCGGCAGGAGCCTCAGCCACCCGGGCGATGTTGGAGTAGTAGTGTGAGTAGAAAGCATTGTCGTCGTGGAGGGTCTCCTGACCGAGGAAGTTGACGGGGTCGCCGAAGTCGGCGCTCCAGCCGTTGATGACAAAGCTCTGGAGCTGAGGAGTGCGGACCTCCTGGGTCAGGCTGGAAACGTAGGTCTGGATGTCCAGCTTGATGAAGTCATCGCCGAAGCTGTCGGAGAAGCACTGCTTGAGGATGGTGGCGTTGTCCAGTGCAGAGGTGCTGCTGGCGATGATGAAGTAGGTAGCCTTGACGGGGAAGGTGACGCCGATGGCGCTCAGCTCCTCCATGGCCTGCTTCTTCAGGGCGGAGATGTCGCCGCCGTTGGCACGCAGGCGGATCATGGTCTCGCCGTCGTACTTCTCAGCGTCGAAGCCCATCTCCTTGGCCACCAGAGTGGTGTACTCAGCGCCCTGCGTGTTGTAGCACAGACCCTTCATGGTGTAGTAGTCGTTCTCGCACTTCAGGGGGTTGATCTTGTTGTAGCGGGAGAACCATGCCTTCAGGTTCAGGCCGCGGTAGAAGCACTGACGGAAAGCGGTGTTGGCGATGGCCTTGTTCCAGTTCACATCGGGGGTGCCGTCGGCGTTGTTCTTCTGGTAGTTGAAGTGCATGGCGTAGGCAGAGGGGCGGGCGCGCTTCTCACAGAGCTGGCTGTTGTACTCGTTGTTGGGGTCGGAGGTGATGGTGGTGATGGTGCTCTCGTTCAGGTCGATCTCGTCCAGCTCGCGGTTCTGGTAGAGCTGGAATGCGATGGCCTGATCGGAGATCATGGTCACGGTCAGACGCTCGAAGCGGCTGACGTTGGCAGCATCGTAGTAGTGGGGGTTGGGGATATAGCTCTTGGTGTTGCCCTGGATATACTCCTCAACGATATAGGGGCCGCAGTACCACATGTTGGTGTTGTCGCAGCCACGGAAGGTCTCGATGCCCAGCTCGTCGATCAGCACCTGAGAGGCGGGGTAGAAGCTGGTGTAGGAGGCCACGGTATCAAAGTAGGGGCAGGGGTCCTTGCAGGTGAACACCAGAGTGTAGTCGTCGGGAGCCTCGATGCCCACGCCTGCGTCCAGCATATCCTGATAGCGCAGGTCGGCGGCGGCAGCGCCCATATCCTTGGTCTTCTCGTAGTACTCCTCAGCGCCCACGATGTACAGGGTGGGCATGGAGGTGTTGTTGGCCTCGTTCTTGGAGGCGTTCAGCACCCACTCCAGACCGACCAGAAAATCGGTGGCGGTGATGTGCTCCTTCACCTCGCCGTTGCAGTCCACCCAGTCCACGTCGTCGCGCAGGTGGAAGGTCCAGACGGTGGAGTCCTCGTTGGCCTCCCAGCTCGTGGCGATGGCGGGTACCAGCTTGCCGTAGCAGTCGAAGCTCATCAGGCCGTCCCACAGGTTGGTGACGACGTTGGCGTCGCTGAGGGTCTGGCTGTACAGCAGGTTCCAGCTCTCCACCTCACGGTTGGCAGACTCCCAGGAGATATACTCCTTGAGGGGAGTGGCACCGGTAGAGTTGGGGGCTTCCGCGCCGGAAGCGGCCGTGCTGCCGGAGTTGTTGGACTTGCTGCCGCCGCAGGCGGACAGCAGGCCGGCGGCACCCACGACGCCTGCGCCCTTCAGGAAGCTGCGGCGGGTGATGTTGCGGGACTCAAAATCGATGTTCATTGAGATACGCTCCTCCGAGATATTGTTTTCCTTTTTTCCTATCCTAAATGCAAAAAACGGCGCGCTCCGGGTGCCAAAAACGCACAAAGCGCCCGGGACCGCACCTTTCGTATTCTAACATTGTGGGCAAAAGAAGTCAATGACATACAGCGCTGAAATAGAAACAAAATGGTAACGGATGCTTTTTTCTGAAAAATGACGGCAAAAAAACGGTAAAGAATGGAAAGAAGTCATACCTTTACAAGATGACGAATGGATACAACGAAAGTTGGAAAACGCAAAGCGGCTATCTTTTTTCATAAAATCATGCTACAATACTACTGAATGAACCCTATATTAAGGAGTACACGGATGAAAAAGCTGGTTTCGATGTATCAAAAATATATGTTCCGCCCCATTTTGTATAAATCTGTCACCCGGGTGTCGGTGGTGGCTGTGCTGATGCTGCTGTGGGACCGCTACGTCAGCGACGGCACTTTTACCATGTGGCAGGCCCCGGCCCTGCTGCTGGGCGTCGTGCTGCTGATGTGGGCGTGGGTGAACTACCTGCGTCTGGACGGTGTGACCATCCATCATCTGGGCGAAGAGTTTAAGGATTTGGGCAAAAAGAAGAAGTTCCACTCCACCAAGTCCATCGTGGACTTTGCCGATGAGCGCATCGTCTCCTTCGAGGAGCTGGAACCGGAAGAGCGCACCTATTGCAGTATGCTCTCGAATCTCATCCTGGGCGGGGCGCTGCTCATCATCGGCCTTATCGCAGGCGCAGTGTGAGGGCAGCGGACATGGCAGAAAAAAGCGAAAAACAGCTGGTGGTGGGCATCCTTGCCCATGTGGACTCCGGCAAGACCACCCTCTCCGAGGCAATGCTCTACCGCACGGGCAGCATCCGCAAGCTGGGCCGGGTGGATAACAAAGATGCCTTCCTCGACACCGACACGCTGGAAAAGGCGCGTGGGATCACCATCTTTTCCAAGCAGGCCCTGCTGAAAACGGGAAGTACGAATATCACCCTGCTGGACACCCCCGGCCATGTGGACTTTTCCACCGAGACGGAGCGCACTTTGCAGGTGCTCGACTACGCAGTGCTGGTCATCAGCGGCACCGACGGCGTCCAGAGCCATACCGAGACGCTCTGGCGTCTGCTGCGGCGGTATCATATCCCGACCTTCGTGTTCATCAATAAAATGGACCTGCCCGGCCCGGGCAAAGAGGCGCTGCTGAGCCAGCTTTCCCACCGTCTGGGCGACGGATTCGTGGATTTCGGCGCAGAGCAGGCCGAACGGGACGAGGCACTGGCCCTCTGCGACGAGCGCCTGATGGAAAAGATGCTGGACGCGGGCAGCCTGACGGCGGAGGACATCATCCCGGCCATCGCCCGGCGGCACGTCTTTCCCTGCTGGTTTGGCGTGGCCCTGCAGAGGGAGAATGCCGGCGGACTGCAGGGTGTGGACGAGCTGCTGGCCGGCCTCGACGAATACACCCGCGCCGCCCCGGCGCTGGAAGCTTTCGGTGCGCGGGTGTTCAAAGTCTCGCAGGATGAGCGGGGCGAGCGGCTGACCTGGCTGCGCGTCACCGGCGGTGAGCTGAAAGTCAAAGCCCAGCTCACCGGCGAAGCGGACGGCGAGCCCTGGGCCGAAAAGGCCAACCAGCTGCGGCTTTACTCCGGCGCAAAATATACGCTGGCAGAGGCCATCGGCCCGGGGCAGGTCTGCGCCGTCACCGGACTGACCCGGGCGAAGCCCGGCACCGGCCTCGGGGCCGAGCGGGACAGTGACCTCCCGGTGCTGGAACCTGTCCTGAGCTATCGGGTGTGTCTGCCCGAGGGCGCGGACGTTCATGCCGCATTGGGCAAGCTCCACCGTCTGGAAGAGGAAGAACCTCAGCTCCATGTCGTCTGGAACGAGACGCTGGGCGAGATACACGTCCAGCTCATGGGCGAGATTCAGCTCGAGGTGCTCAAGAGCCTGCTGGCCGAGCGGTACGGGCTGGACGTGGAGTTCGACTCCGGCGGCATATTATATAAGGAAACGATCACCGAGGCCATCGAGGGCGTGGGCCATTATGAGCCTCTGCGCCACTATGCCGAGGTGCATCTGAAGCTCGAGCCGCTGCCCCGGGGCAGCGGGATGCAGTTTGCCGCCAACTGCCGGGAGGAAGAGCTGGACAAAAACTGGCAGCGCCTCGTGCTGACCCATCTGGAAGAAAAGCAGCACCTCGGCGTCCTCATCGGCGCGCCTCTGACGGATATGAAGATCACCCTCATCGCGGGCCGCGCCCATCTCAAGCATACCGAGGGCGGCGACTTCCGGCAGGCCACCTACCGCGCCGTGCGGCAGGGCCTTATGATGGCAAACCAAATCAAAAAGACCCAGCTCCTCGAGCCGTGGTATTCCTTCCGGCTGGAAGTGCCTGCGGAGAACATTGGCCGCGCCATGAGCGATGTCCAGCGGATGGAGGGCAGCTTTGACCCGCCCGAGACGGCACCGGACGGCCAGACGGCCACCCTCACCGGTTTTGCACCGGTGGCTGCTATGCGCAGCTACCCCATGGAGGTGGTCAGCTACACCCGGGGCAGGGGACACCTGAACCTGACGCTGGACGGCTACCGCCCCTGCCACAACGCAGCGGAGGTCATCGAGGCAGTGGACTATGAGCCGGAACACGACCTGGACAACCCCGCTGACTCGGTGTTCTGCTCCCACGGTGCGGGCTTTGTGGTGCCGTGGGAGCAGGTGCGCAGCCATATGCACGTGGACAGCGGCTGGGGCCACACCGCCCCGGCAGCAGAAGAAACAGCGGCCCGTCCCCGCCGGATGGCGGCTTACCGCGCTACGCTGGAAGAGGACGCCGAACTGCTGAAAATTTTTGAGCGCACCTACGGCCCCATCAAACGGGACCCGCTGGCGGCGTTCCGCCCGGTGCAGAAGCGGGAACGGCCCGATTTCGCCGCCGAGCAGTGGGAGATCGCCCCCGAATACCTGCTGGTGGATGGCTACAACATCATCTTTGCGTGGGACGAGCTGAACGCCCTCTCCAAGGAGAGCCTCGACGCCGCCCGTCACCGGCTGATGGACATTCTCTGCAACTATCAGGGCTTCAAAAAGTGCGTCCTCATCCTCGTGTTCGATGCCTACCGTGTGCCGGGCAGTCCCGGCAGCATCGAGCAGTACCACAACATCCACGTCGTCTACACCAAAGAGGCCGAGACGGCGGATATGTTCATCGAGCGCGTCACCCACGAGATCGGCAAAAACCGCCGGGTCCGGGTGGCGACCTCCGACGGCATGGAGCAGGTCATCATTCTGGGCCACGGCGCCCTCCGCGTCTCGGCCCGGATGTTCCACGAAGAGGTGCAGGACGTGGAAAAAGAGATAAGGCGCTGCATTCAGGGGGAGGCGTGAGCATGGCACCCGAAATTACGGCTGAATTTGTCTGGTCACATATTCCAAAACGCCCGAGGGAGAGCAACAAGGGCAGTTTCGGCGCGGTGCTGGCTGTGGCGGGAAGTGCCTGCTACCGCGGTGCGGCGTCGCTGACCGTCGAGGGCGCTCTGCGCACCGGCGCAGGCATCGTCACGCTGGCCAGTGTTGAACCGGTGCTGGCGGCGGTGTCGGCACGCCTGCCGGAATGCTGTCTCTGCCCCTGTGAGCCGGGGGCAGAAGGGGGCATCTCCCCCCAGAGCATCCCCCGCATCCTCCGGCAGAAGGCCACCGTCCTGCTCATCGGGCCGGGACTGGGCTATCTTGCCCAGAGCACGGCCCGTGCCGCCGAGACGCGGACGCTGGTGAAGAAGCTGCTCACCGGCTTTTCGGGCAGTGCGGTGCTGGACGCCGATGGCCTCAACGCCGCCGCCAGCCTCATGAACGCGGGTGAGGAACTGCCGCGCCCGGCCAAAGAGCTGATTTTGACGCCCCACCCGGGGGAGATGTCCCGGCTGACGGGGCTTTCGGTGGAGGCCGTTCAGGCTGACCGGGAGGGTGTTGCCCGGCGGTATGCCGCTCAGTGGAATGCGGTGGTGGTGCTGAAAGGGGCGCGGACCGTGGTCGCCGCCCCGGATGGCCGCGTCTGCGTCAACCCCACCGGAAATCCCGGTCTTGCCCGGGGCGGGAGCGGCGATGTGCTGGCCGGTATGATGTCGGCTCTGCTGGCCTGCGGTCTGTCCGCCTGCGAAGCCGCCGCCTGTGCGGTCTGGCTCCACGGTGCCGCCGCTGACCGTGCCGCCCGCCAAAAAGGCGAGTACGGGATGCTCCCGCAGGATATTTTCGCCCATCTGGGGCAGATATTTGCGGAAAATGACCGTTGAAATGTGAAAAACGAAATGCAGAATGCATAAAATTTTGCACTGATTTTCGTCGATAGATACAAAAGAGGTGTTGAATATGGTTGAAAAGTTGGAGAAAATCATTTCGCAGAGCCAGAACATCGTCTTTTTCGGTGGTGCGGGCGTGTCCACCGAGAGCGGCATCCCGGACTTCCGCAGTGTGGACGGCCTCTACCATCAAAAATACGATTACCCGCCCGAGACGATCTTGAGTCACACCTTCTGGGAAGAGCGCCCCGAGGAGTTCTACCGCTTCTACCGCGATAAGCTCATCGTCAAGGGAGCAAAGCCCAACGCGGCGCATCTGCGTCTGGCGAAGCTCGAGCGGGAGGGCAAGCTGAAAGCTGTCATCACCCAGAACATCGACGGCCTCCATCAGGCGGCAGGCTCCAAGATGGTGTACGAGCTCCACGGCAGCACCCTGCGCAACTACTGCGTCAAGTGCGGCGCGTTCTATGATGTGGACTTTATCGCCAACAGCACCGGTGTGCCGCGCTGCCCCAAATGCGGCGGTATCATCAAGCCGGACGTCGTCCTCTACGAAGAGGGGCTGGATGAGCAGGTATTGTCCGGCGCAGTCTCGGCTATCCGCCGCGCTGATACCCTCATCATCGGCGGTACCAGCCTTGTGGTCTACCCGGCGGCGGGACTCATCCGGTACTTCCGGGGCGACCACCTCGTGGTCATCAATATGCAGCCTACGAATGCAGACGCCGAGGCCGATCTGTGCATTGCAAAGCCAATCGGACAGGTGCTCAGCGAGGATGTTGTGCTGGACGACTGAATTATAAAAAATAAGAGGCCGCTGCAAGCAGCCTCTCCGGCACGGCGAAGCCGTGACAGGGAGGTCATACTTTGCAGCAGCCTTTTTATTTTACACTACTATTATATATAAAATCAATCGATCGTCGTCTTCGTCCGTCCAACACCCAGCACGGCGGTGGAGATCTTCTTCCAGCTGTTGCAGCCGCAGACGCCGTCGGCGCGCAGACTGGTGCGCCGCTGGTAGCCCTTGAGGGCTTCTTCCGTCCGGCTGCCGAAGATGCCGTCGATGCGGTTCCCGGTCTGGTAGCCCAGCGTCGAGAGGGCGTCTTGGAGGATCATGACGTAGCAGCCCCGGCTGCCCCGGCGGAGGGTGGGGTAGCCTGCCGTGGTGCCTCTGCAGGCAGGCGTGCCATAGCGCCGGTCGAAGTGGACCCATGTGGGGGTCTGACTCAGCGGCTCGACATAGCCCCACGCCCCGGTGGAGCGGGCAGCGTTGTAGATGGCGGTGCGCTGGGTCTGGCTGAGACTCTGCCCCACGTCGAAGGCCACGCCGGCATAGTGTTGGCTGCGGGTGCCGTGGCCTCCCTCCCAGATGCGGCGGAAGGCGTATCCCACCGGGATGCCCCTGCCGTATTTGCGGCGAGTGAGGTTCCACGCTTCCATTGCCGCGATGGTCGTCCAGAGCACCGGGCTGTTCGATTTGCCCCGGAACTCCCGCACGGTCAGAGTCCTGCCGGTGCTGTAGGGCATGGGGTCGTTCTCGCGCAGGTTCGAATAGGTGTAGACTTTGTTCTCGTAGGCGTCATAGACCAGTAAGCGTGCCATCTCTCATCCCTCCTCGGTGCAGTTGTCGCAGGCAGTATGGCTCTGGGCGCGGATTGCGGCCCAGGTGGGCCGGTCCACGACGCCGTTTGTCTCAAGGCCCGCCCGCTGCTGCGCCTCCTTCACAGCGGCGGTGTCCTCCGGGCCGAAGACAGCGTTGTCGGCGACGTAGTCCTCCTCGCAGTAGAGCTGGGAGCGGCCATTGAGCCAGCCCTCGATGAGGCTGACGTCAGGCCCTGCGCTGCCCTCCTTCATGGCCCGGTCCGGGTAGTCCGGTCCCTGCTCGGGATGCCGGTCGGGGTTGGGGGTGAAGGCCGCCAGCTGTAAGCTCAGGGCTTCCACTGCTGTCCACGTTTCGGCGTCTGCCACGCCGGTGGCGGGCAGGCCCAGAAGCTCCTGCGCGCTGGCGGTGGCGTCTGCGGTCTCCTGTGTGTACTGGCTGGAAAGCGCGGGGGACGCTACACTGTCGTAGTAGTAGGCGATGCGCTGCAAAAGCAGGGTGTAGTAGAGCACGGCGCTGCTGTCGGTGCCGACGGTGAGCGGCGTGCCGGGGTAGGGGAGACGCTTGAGGGTGACCACCGGCCCGGACGAGCGGAGGGCCGACGCTTTGCCGTAGAGCGAATCCCATGTCTTCCGGCCTACGATGCCGTCCACCGTCAGCCCGGCGAACCGCTGATAGGCCCGCACGGCGGCCTCGGTGGCCGCGCCGAAACGGCCATCGATGGAGACAGAGGGGATGCTGCTCTGGTAGGCGCTCATGAGGTAGAGGTAGAATTGCAGCTCTCGGACGGCGGTGCCGGTGGAGCCGTTGCGCAGCACGCCCGGGTACTCGCCGGGCCGCAGGCTGGGCGAAAGCAGGCGGTTGGCGATGTCGTTGTAGACTTCGTAGAGCTTGTTCCATGTCGTCCGGCCCACGACGCCGTCGCTGGTGAGGCCGAAGTAGGTCTGGAACCGCCGCACGGCCGCTGCGGTAGACGAGCCGAAGATGCCGTCCACGGTGACATTGTTGAGACTGGAATAGACCGTCCGCGCGATTTTCAGCCAGAACTGCACCAGCCGGACGTTCTGGCCGCTGCTGCCCTGGCGCAGGGCGGTGCCGGGGTAGGCGTTGGGGGTGCCGTTGTCGGACTGGATGCTGCGGAACTGGTCGTACAGCTCGGTCCATGTGGTGCGGCCCACGATGCCGTCCACCGTCAGGCCGTAGAGCCGCTGGAACGCCCGGACAGCCGCCGCTGTGCCGCTGCCGTAGACGCCGTCCACCGTGACAGAGGGGATGCTGCTCTCATACTGAGCCAGCGTACTCAGCCAGAACTGCACCTGCTCTACCTCGCTGCCGGTGGAGCCCTGTTTGAGGACGCTGCTGCCGAAGTTCCATGAGCCGTCCGGGAGGGTGCCGCTGAATGTCTCGCCTTCACTGGTCAGCTCGGCGAGGTCCTTCACCGAGACATAGATATAGCTGATCTTATACCAGGTGCTGCGGCCCACCACGCCGTCGGCGGTGAGGTTGAACTGCTTCTGGAACTTTTTGACCGTCTCGGTCATCTTGCGGCCGAAGATGCCGTCCACCGTCAGCAGGCCGAGGAAGGGATAGTCTTTGGTGATGCGGTTGAGCTGCCGCTGCAGGGTGAACACCGCCGCTCCGGTGCTGCCCTGCCGCAGAGGGCTTCCGGGGTAGCTCTGGGGGATGGACTGGATGTTGTTGGTGCGGATGATCTCGATGTTGCTGCCGTAGTAGTATTTGAGGATGCTCAGTGCGCTGCGGCCCTGATTGGCCAGCGTGAGCGTCCCCCACTGCTTGAGGCCGGGGCAGGTGACGGATTTTCCGTCGCAGTACTCGGCGTAGTAGGGGTTCACGGTGCCGGTCTTGCGGATATAGGTGTTGAAGATGTCGTCCGTCAGCCGCACCATGACGTCGAACACCGTCCGGCCATGGACGTAGTATTGGTCGTAGCTGGTGGAGTTGGTGATGTTGAAACTGTAGCCCTTGCTGGGGTACCACTCGGTGTAGATGCGGTTGAGAGCCAGCGAGATCTGGCAGTGGATGTTGGCCCGCAGGGCCTGCTCGGGCCACGGGGAGCAAAATAACCCAACTGGCCAAAGCTGCCGCGGAAACCGCCCCTGCAAAGGTCGTCCGTGTCGGCTCATTTGAGGACACCTTCAACTATGTCAACGAGAAGGGTGCAAGAAAAGGCGGCAGCACATAAGAATACTGGCAGACCGCCTCACCCTGTGCGTTGATACAAAAAGTCATCGACTGGCGCAAAGAAATCGGACGCGCTGCTTTTATGAATCAATATATGAAATTTTATTGAAAATCCATCATGGCGGTGGTAATATAATCCTATAGTTCTGTCATGCGGTACCTATGCCTTTTTGTGGTATTCGGGAGTGCAGAACGGCAGCTGCCCAAGAGTTGTGAGGAGAACGATTTGATGAACAAAAGAACATTGCACCGCCTGTTTTCCGTGCTTATGGCACTGGTGATGGCGGTCTCTCTGCTGACCGGCTGCGGAACAAAAACCGCCGAAAATGTGGAAAAGCAGGAGGATGCCCAGACCATTCAGGTGTATCTGTGGAGTACCAGCCTGTACGAGAACTATGCGCCCTATATCCAGTCCCAGCTGCCGGATGTAAATATTGAATTCATCGTGGGCAACAACGATTTGGATTTTTACAAGTTTTTGCAGGAGAACGGCGGTCTGCCGGATATCATCACCAGCTGCCGCTTCTCGCTGCACGATGCGGCTCCCTTGAAGGACAGCCTGATGAACCTTGCCTTGACCAACGAGGCGGGCGCTGTGTACAACACCTACCTCAACAGCTTCAAAAACGAGGACGGCAGCGTGAACTGGCTGCCGGTCTGCGCCGATGCCCACGGCTTTGTGGTCAACCGCAGCCTTTTTGAGCAGTACGATATTCCTCTGCCCACCGATTACGAGAGCTTCGTTTCGGCCTGTCAGGCGTTTGAGAAAGTGGGCATCCGCGGCTTTACCGCCGATTATACCTACGACTACACCTGCATGGAAACGCTGCAGGGGCTTTCCGCTGCCGAGCTTACCACTACCGATGGGCGCAAGTGGCGCACTGCTTACAGCGACCCTGCCAGCACCGCACGGGTGGGTCTGGACGACACCGTGTGGCCGGGGGCGTTTGAGCGGATGGCGCAGTTCATTCAGGATACCCACCTCACGGCAGACGATCTTGCGTTGAATTACGACGATGTGACCGGGATGTTCCGGAACGGAGAAGTTGCCATGTACTTTGGCAGCTCTGCCGGTGTCAAGATGTTTCAGGATGAGGGCATCGATACGATCTTCCTGCCCTTCTTCAGCCAGAACGGAGAAAAGTGGATCATGACCACCCCGTATTTCCAGATCGCTCTGAACCGTGACCTCGAGCAGGACACCGCGCGCCGCGAAAAAGCCATGAAGGTGCTGAACGTCATGCTCTCCGAGGAGGCACAGAGCCGCATCGTTGCCGACGGGCAGGATGTGCTGAGCTACAGCCAGAATGTCCCTCTGCGCCTGACCGAGTACATGAAGGACGTGCGCGATGTGGTGGAAGAAAACCACATGTATATCCGCATCGCCTCCAACGATTTCTTTGCCGTCTCCAAGGACGTTGTCTCCAAAATGATCGCGGGCGAGTACACGGCACGGCAGGCTTATCGTGCGTTCAATGCCAGGCTTCTTGCCGAAGAAACGCCTGACGATGACGAGATCGTGCTGACCTCCGGGAAGAGCTATTCCAATGTCTTCCACGCAAACGGCGGCAGCGCCTCCTTCTCCGTTATGGCGAACACGCTGCGGGGCGTTTATGGCACCGATGTGCTGCTTGCCACCGCAAACAGCTTTACCGGCAGTGTGCTGCAGGCAGATTATAACAAGAAAATGGCCGCTTCCATGATCATGCCCAACGGTCTGATGTCCCGCCAGCGCACCATGACCGGCGCAGAGCTGAAGGAGACCGTCCGCGCCTTTGTGGAGGGCTGCAAGGGTGGGTTTGTACCCTTCAACCGCGGCTCTCTGCCGGTGGTCAGCGGCATTGCCGTGGAGGTCAAAGAGGCAAGCGGCAGCTATACCCTGACCGGCATCACCCGGAACGGACAGCCGCTGAAGGACGACGACACCGTTACCGTGACCTGTCTGGCAGCGGAAAAACAGATGGAAGCGCTGCTTGCGAGCGAGAGCGGCACGTCTTTGGACGGAGATACATGGGTAAAAAACACATGGCGCGATTATGTCTCCGGCGGCGGCGCAGCGCTTGCAGAGCCTGAAAACTACATTACGTTGAGGTGAGCGGGATGGCAGACGAAAAGCACGAATCCAAACGAAACTGCCATCCCCGGCAAAAATGGCTCCCTGTTGCTGCCATCCTTCTTCTGATCTTTCTGGCAGTCGGTTTCAGTGTCCAGTACATCTCGTTTGTGTCCCAGACCATCTATCAGGAAAGCACCTCGCATCTGGAAGAGGTGCTGCATAAATCCAATAATATGCTGAAAGAGATGGTACGCAAGAACCTGACCTATCTGCATCTGTACAACGGCTTTCTGGAAAGTACCTCGGATGAGGCCGAAATACAGGCGTATATCAGGGCGGCACAGCAGGAGGCTGGGTTTGCCGAATTCTACTTTCTTACCTATGACGGCAACTACATGACCGTGACCGGGAAAACGGGCTACCTTGGCCTGCAGACAAATCTGGACGAAGAGCTTGCCGACGGTAACGATATTGTGATGAATACGGCTCTGCCCGGCAAGCCCCAGATGCTGGCGTTCATCTGTCCCGAAACGCAGGGCAGCTACCGGGGCTTTGCCTACGATGCCGTTGCCATCACCTATTACAATGATGAGGTGCTGAGATTACTGGACAACTCTGCCTTTCAGGGCAATGCCAGCAACTATGTCATCTACCCGGATGGGCGGGTGGTCATCGACAATTCCGTAAACCGCACGGAAACGATCTACAACTTCGTTGCGATGCTGCGCGACCATTCCGACCTTTCCGAGGCGCAGATCCTTGATCTGTCCAATGCCTTTGCACAGGGCGACAGCGGAAACATGAAGTTAAAGCTGGGCGATACCAGTTATTATCTGGTCTACGAGGGCACGGCGGTCCAGAGCTGGACGATGCTGGGACTTGTCCCGGTCAGCATCGTCAATGCCAATCTGGATAAGCTGTGGTTCCATACGGTGCAGATCGTGGCGGGCATCGTCCTTGGCTTTGCCGCGCTGGCCATTCTGCTCGTTGTGCGCAGAGGCCATACTGCACTGCGCCAGAAGAACACCAAGCTCCTGTACCGGGATGAATTGTTCCAGAAGCTCTCGCTGAACGTGGACGACGTTTTCCTGATGTTGGACGCAGAGACCTCCAAGGTGGATTATGTCAGCCCGAACATTGAGCGTCTGCTGGGCATCCCGTGGAAAGAAGTCCGGCAAAATGCCTTTGCTCTGGACAAGCTGGGCGCCCCGGAGCACGGCGAAAACTTTCTGGATGGGCTTCTCAGCGGACAGCAGCGGGAATGGGATTTCGAGTTTGAGCATCTGGAAACCAAAGAGCGCCGCTGGTTCCATAACATCGCCATAGGCAGCGAGGTGGAGGGCAGGACCAAATACATCCTTGTCATGTCCGACCGCACCGCCGACAAACAGGTAAATCAGGCGCTTTCGGATGCCGTTGCCGCCGCCGAGACTGCCAACCGCGCCAAGAGCACCTTCCTTTCCAATATGTCCCACGACATCCGCACCCCCATGAACGCCATCATCGGCTTTACCACACTGGCGATCAGCAATATTGACGACAAGGAGCGGGTGAAGGATTATCTGGCCAAGACCCTTGCTTCCAGCAACCATCTGCTCTCGCTCATCAACGATGTGCTGGATATGAGCCGCATCGAAAGCGGAAAGCTCCATCTGGAAGAGGTGGAAGTCAACCTTTCGGATGTGCTGCACGATTTGAAAACCATTGTCAGTGGGCAGATCTACGCAAAACAGCTGGAGCTTTATATGGACGCGATGGATGTGACCGACGAGGATGTCTACTGCGATAAGACCCGGCTGAACCAGATCCTGCTGAACCTGCTGTCCAACGCCATCAAGTTTACCCCGGCGGGCGGCACGGTCTCGGTGCGGGTGCGCCAGCTTGCCGGGCAGGTGTGCGGCTGCGGGCAGTACGAGTTCCGCATCAAGGACAACGGCATCGGCATGAGCCCGGAATTTGCCAAAAAAATCTTTGAGCCGTTTGAGCGGGAGCGCACCTCCACGGTCAGCCGTATCCAAGGCACCGGCCTTGGCATGGCTATTACCAAAAACATCGTGGATATGATGGGCGGCACCATCGAGGTGCAGACAGCGCAGGGCAAGGGCAGCGAGTTTATCATTCGTGTGCCGCTGCGGGTGCAGACAGAGCACCGCCCGGTGGAAAAGATCACAGAGCTGGAAGGCCTGAAGGCTCTGGTGGTGGACGACGATTTCAACACCTGCGACAGCGTGACAAAGATGCTGGTCAAGGTGGGAATGCGCGCGGAGTGGACCCTTTCCGGCAAGGAAGCGGTGCTGCGCGCGCGGCAGTCCATCGAGATGAGCGATGTCTACCACGCCTATATCATCGACTGGCGGCTGCCGGATATGAACGGCATCGAGGTCACCCGCCAGATCCGCAGCCTGAACGACGATACCCCCATCATCATCCTGACGGCTTATGACTGGTCTGACATTGAGGTGGAGGCAAAGGCCGCCGGTGTGACCGCCTTCTGCTCCAAGCCCATGTTCTTGTCTGACCTGCGCGAGACCCTGATGAGCGCCCTCGGCCAGAAGCTGACAGATGCGTCGCAGGAGCTTCTGCCGGAAAAGAACGCCGACTTCAAAGACAAACATATCCTGCTGGTAGAGGACAACGAGTTGAACCGCGAGATCGCGCAGGAGATCCTGCGCGAGTACGGCTTCCAGGTCGATACGGCGGAAAACGGTGAAGTGGCGGTGGAAAAGGTGAGCACCGCAGCGCCGGGCAGCTATGATCTGGTGCTGATGGATGTGCAGATGCCGGTGATGGATGGCTACACCGCCACCCGGAAGATCCGCGCACTGGATGACCCTGCCCGGGCAAAGCTCCCGATCCTTGCCATGACCGCCAACGCCTTCGACGAGGATCGCCGCAACGCATTGGAAAGCGGCATGAACGGCTTTTTGTCCAAGCCCATCGTGATCGGCGACCTTGTGCAGGAGCTGCACAAGATCCTGTAAGCCAAACGCCTGTCAGACAAAAAATAAATAAAGCACCCGCAGCATTCGCTTCCAGAGGTCAAGAGCCTCTGCGAAACCTGCTGCGGGTGCTTTTGCTTTTGTCGGCTGGCAGCCGTTATGATTTCAGTACATCTGCAAGGACCTGCAGCAGATGCGGAATATCCAGCGGCTTTGCAATGTGGCCGTCCATACCGGCCTTCAATGCATTCTGACGGTCTTCTTCAAAGGCATTTGCCGTCATTGCAAAGATGGGAATGCCTGCCTTTGCAGCATCCGGCAGGGCGCGGATCTGCCGCGTTGCCTCGTAACCGTCCATCTTGGGCATCTGGATGTCCATTAAGATCAAATCGTACTGCCCGGGGGCCGCCTGCTTCATCTTCTGGACAGCGATCTCGCCATCCTCAGCAGTGTCTACCGCAAAGCCCGCTTCCTTCAGGATCTCCAGTGCGAGCTCGCGGTTCAAGGGATTGTCCTCCACCAGCAAAAGATTCTTTCTCTTGAGCTCGGCGGCAGCTGGCTGCGCTGGCTTACAGGCAGGCTCCGCACCGTACGGTTCTGCCAGCACTCTGCGCAGTTCGGAAAGGAACAGCGGCTTTTCGCAGAAGGCGGTCACTCCGGCAGCGCGGGCTTCCTCTTCAATATCCGTCCAATCGTAGGCCGTCAGAATGATGATAGGGCAGCTTTTCCCGATCATCTTGCGGATCTGCCGCACGACCTCGATGCCGTTCATATCGGGGATGAGCCAGTCGATGATGTAGACGCTGAATTCGTCGCCCTGCTCCATGGCGTATCGGGTGCGGATCACCGCTTCTCGGCCGGAGATCGTCCACTCCGGCCGCATCCCGATCTTGGACAGCATGGTGCTGACGCTCAGGCAGGTGTCGGTATCGTCGTCTGCTACCAATGCGCGCAGCCCTTCCAACTGCGGGAGCTGCTTGGGCTCCACCCTTTGTCCGCTGAGTGCGAAGCAGAGATCTACGATGAATTCGCTGCCCTTGCCCGGTTCACTTTCAATCGCAATGGTGCCGCCCATCATATCCACAATGTTCTTGGTGATGGACATGCCCAGGCCGGTACCCTGAATGCCGCTGACGGTGGAGCTTTCCTCCCGGCTGAACGCCTCAAAGATGTGCTTCTGGAACTCTTCGCTCATACCAATGCCATTGTCCTTGATGCGGAACTCATAGCAGCCACGGCCCTTGGGCGCACCGTTCTTCTGGGCAATGCGGATGCTGATCGTACCGCCTGTGGGAGTGAACTTGATGGCGTTGGACAAAATGTTCAGCAAGATCTGGTTCAGCCGCATCGGGTCGGTGATGATGTCCTCGTTCTCCACGTCCATGGTATCGATGAAAAGCGACAGCCGCTTTGCCGAAACATCGGGTTGGATGATGGAGCGCACATCGTGGACGAGGTCCGGCAGATGCACCGCTTTTTCTTCAATTTTTACTTTTCCGCTCTCGATGCGGCTCATATCCAGCACATCATTGATGAGGGAAAGCAGATGCTGGCTGGAGGTAGAGATCTTTTTCAGGTAGTCCAGCACCTGTTCCTTATTATCAATATGGGTCGCAGCCAGCGAGGTGAAGCCGATGATGGCGTTCATGGGGGTGCGAATATCGTGGCTCATATTGAACAGGAACTCCCGCTTGGCACGGTTTGCCGCACCCTCGTGCTGGAGTGCGATCTCCAGTTTGCGGTTCTGTTCCTCCAGCTGAGCCTGATACTTCTTCTCCTGCTCTTTCTTCTGCTGCTCCATCTCCTGCACGGAGCGTCTGCGCAGCACCCAAAGGACCATTACAAGCAGGATGTAACCGGCCAGCGCCATCAAAATCAGCGGAAACGATTCACGGAAGACGGATTTTTCATCCGTATACGCGTAGAGATCGAAAGACCTTCCGTGGCAGTACATTCCAAAATAGCAGCCGGAGCCGTTCCAATCGTGGGTATGGGTCAGCGTTTTGGCAGCCCCGGCTTTGCGGATCTCCCGCACCAGCGGACTGTCCGCAGCATCCTGCCCGATGAGCTCCGGGCGGTTAGAGGCGATGACCTGATTGTTCTGCACGATGAACAATGTGCCGCTGGTCTCAACCGAGTAGCCGTCCAGTACGCTCTGGATGGACAAGGCCGTTCCCTCTATAAATTCTGCCGGGGTATAGCGGTAGGCAAGCAGGATGACCTCTTTGCTTTCTGCCCGGTGTGCCGCAACATCCACGGCAGACCCATCCTCCAGCAGGACCCGCTTCAGGTAGGTCTTTTGCGGGTAAGAGAAAACGTCCAGAACCATATTATTCTTGAGCTGCTCTCCAAACCGGGCATAGCCGATGCCGTTCGTTGTGGATTCGCACAGGAGCGTACCGTCCGGAGACAGAACGGAAATACCTGTGAGCCAGAGCAGCTCTGCCTGCCTGTTCAGGCACTGCGGGTCGGAAAGGTCGAGCGCAGGGTCCTGTGCCAGCTGATGCACCGATACCGCCGTGCGGCGGAGCGTTTTGGCCACAACCGTATCGTTGTACTTTTCAAAGCTGGTGGATTGGGATTTGACAAAATCAAGAATCTGACAGAAACGAGCCTCCGTTGTGCGCAGCGCCCGCCAACCTGAGAAAAAAACGACGACGGCCATAAAAAGCACGCCGATGACCAGATAGATCCCCCATCTCCATGTATCCGGAGTGGTTCTGTTTTTACGTGCCAATGGTGTCCACCTCCAGATACTGCGAAGCATGTTCAAGATACCTGCCAACGATCTGCTCCAGCGTGCCGTCCGCGCGCATCTGCGCAAGGGTGTCGGTCAACTGGCTGTCCAGACCGCGGGTGTCGTTCTTGGCAAAGGCGGCGCCCAGCCCGGTGACCAGCAGCGGTTCCTCCAAAATGCGGAACTCCACGGAATTGTCCTTCATGTATTGCAGAATGCCTGTCTCGTGGGCGGCGATGGCATCCACATAGCCGCAGGACAGCAGCGCGTACTGCACGCTGCGGTTTTCGATGCTGAGCACCTCCACCGTCTGCGGGATGCGCGGGTCGGAGCCGCTGAGAAAGATCTCCTCCGGCTTGCCGGTGCTCTGCACGGCGATGGTCTTTCCGGCAAGGTCGCTGAGGGATCGGATGCTGCTGTCGGCATCCACCGCAGCCACCTGACGGCTCACCATGTAAGGCCCCGCCCAGCGGTACATTTCTTCGCGTCCCTGCATGGAAAAGCAGCCCCAGATGCAGTCGATGGCGCCGCTTTCCACAAGATTTGTTTTCTGCTCCCAGTCGATCGTTTCAAACCGGGCAGCATACCCCATGCGGCGGAACGCTTCGGTGGCGATCTCCACGTCGATCCCGGCGGGAACGCCGTCATTGTTCAGATAAATATAGGGTGGATAGGTATCGCTTCCCACAATGATCTGCGGAAGACCGCTGTCCTTCGCGTTCGTTCCGCCGCAGGAAGTCAGACTGCCGACGGCAGCAGATGCCGCCAGCAGCGTGCAGCCGCGCAGAAATGCACGGCGTGAGATTCTGTGTTTCATTTGGGCTTTTTGTTCTCCTGTTTTATTGCATCCATTGCTCAGTTGTGCTGCTGTAATTCTTCTTTCAGGTCAGCCTGAATATCCGTCAGGCACTGCAGCAGCAGCGGGTTGAACGCTCCGCACTCGCTGTTCAGGATCATCTGCACGGCTTTTTCGTGGGAGAAGGCTTTTTTGTAGCAGCGTTCGCTGGTCAGTGCATCGTACACATCAGCCAGCGAGACCAGTTGTGCGCTGATGGGGATCTCATCGCCCTTCAGCCCATCCGGGTAGCCGCGCCCATCCCAGCGTTCGTGGTGCCAGCGGGCGATCTCGTAGGCCGTTTGCAGCAGCGGCTGCTCTGCAAAATTGTCCAGATCATGCAGCATCTTGGCTCCCAGCATACTGTGGGTCTTCATGACCTCGAATTCCTCCGGGGTCAGCCTGCCGGGCTTATTAAGGATCTTTTCGTCAATGCCGATTTTTCCGATGTCGTGCAGGGCAGAAGCCAGCGGGATCATATCCTGCTGTTCCGCAGTGATAGAGTATTTGCTGCTGATCTCCAACAGACGGTGGAGCAACATTTCTGTGATGATACGGATGTGCCGCACATGGGCGCCGCTTTCGCCGTTGCGGAATTCTACGATATGACTCAGTACACCCACCAGCATATCCGTATTATTTTCACGGGCGCGGATCTGCTCAGAGACCATCTGCACCAGCCGCCGCTGCTTGGCGTACAGCTTGATGGTGTTGGTCACACGGCGGTACACGATACGAGCGTCGAAGGGGCGATTGACATAATCACTTGCGCCCAGCTCATAGGAACGCCGGATCGTCGCATCGGAGTCCTCGCTGGAGATCATAATGACCGGGATATCCTCGATGGTGTGGTTGGCATTCATGGCTTTCAGCACTTCAAAGCCGTCCATAACGGGCATATTGATGTCCAGCAGCACCAGTGCAATGTTTCCGGCTTCTGTCTGCAATTTTTCCATGCATTCCCGTCCGTTTTCTGCTTCCAGAATGTGGTAACTATCCCCCAGGATCTCTGTCAGCATCATGCGGTTCATTGCGGAGTCATCCACAAGTAAGATCTGTGACTTGTTCTGCAAAAGTTTTTCCAAAGCCGCCAGGTTATGCCCCGGAACCTCCACCATGACGGCATTCTTGCGGCACTTTGCCTGATACATCAGCCAATCCGCCCGGCGAACGATGTTTTCCATAGGGTCGGCGAGGGACTGTATCGTTCCGCCAATGCTCAGCGAGATACGGAAATGCGAATAGCCGGGTACAGATGCCATCTGCGCGGCGGTGCGGATCTGTTCCAGTTTGGTCTGCAAAAAGTCTCCCGGAATGCCGGATAACACCAGCAGAAATTCGTCTCCGCCATAGCGGATGAGCAGGTCCGACGCCCGGATGCAGGACTGGATGGTGTTTGCCACCGTTTTCAGTGCCATATCTCCGGCGTAATGCCCATAGGTATCGTTGCAGATCTTGAAATCGTCCACATCCATCAGCGCGATCCCTGCCGGGCCGATGGATTTACGGACAACTTCTTCGTAATAGCGGCGGTTGTAAATTCCTGTCAGCGGATCCCGATAGAGTTTTTCTTTGAATGCCTGCTCCTGTGCAGTACGCTGCTCGGTGGTTTCGTCCATCGGTGCTTTCTGATTTTCGGTCAATCGCTTCAGCGTTTGCTCCGCTGCGGCAAGAGCAGCTTCCTGTCGATGAAGTTTTTTCAACAGCTGCTGCTCACGCGCTTTGTAATATTCCTCAATCTCGGAAAGTGTATTCACGTTCTGACCTTCTTCTATATTATTTACATCATTTGTGTGTTTCATCTGCGGAAACGCGCGTTTCCGCTATTTTTTAATGGGGGGGGGGTAACGCGGAAGTGTTTTACGGTCTGTTCCAGCGCTGCAATGTCCACGGGTTTGGAGAGATGTACATCCATCCCGGCTTCCTTGCTCTTTTGCATATCCTCAAGGAAGGCGTTGGCGGTCATGGCAAGGATGGGGATGATCCTGCCCAGTGGATTTTCGCCATTGCGAATGCGGCGGGTGGCCTCCAGGCCGTCCATCACCGGCATCTGCACGTCCATCAAAATCATGTCGTACTCGCCGGGCTTGACGCTGGCAAAGGCATCCACGATCTCCTGACCGTTGGGGTAAATTTTGCAGTGTGCGCCCTTGGATTCCAGCAGCAGCTCCAGGATCTCGGCGTTGATGGCGTTGTCCTCGGCGCAGAGGAACTTCATGCCGGACAGAGGAGAAGCGGTCTCTTCCTCCGGGAGCACCTGTGCCTCTTGCACCGTATCTGCTTCGGCATCAATGGGAAATTCCAGCACGACCTCAAAGCGGGTGCCCTTGCCGGTGGTGCTCTCCACGTGGATGGTGCCGCCCATCAGGTCTACGATGCTCTTGGTGATGGCCATGCCAAGGCCGGTGCCCTGCACCTTGTTGGTGCCGGATTTTTCTTCGCGGGTAAAGGGTTCAAAAAGGGTCTTTTGAAACTCCTCGCTCATGCCGATGCCGTCATCCTGCACCACAAAGCGGTACCGGGCGAAGTGCTCGTTCCGGGGCAGCTCTTCCACCTCCAACCGGATATGCCCGCCCTTGGGCGTATATTTGACCGCGTTGGAGAGGATGTTCATCAGCACCTGATTCAGGCGGTTGGGGTCTGCCAGTACGTTTTCGTGCTGCAGATGGGTGTTTACCGTAAAGGTCTGGCGGCGCTGGCCTGCCTGCTGACGGATGATGCTGTCCAGCTGGCTGACCTGCTGGGGCAGGTTCATTTTTTCCACATTCAGGGTGGTCTTGCCGCTCTCGATGCGGCTCATATCCAGAATATTGTTGATGATGCCCAGCAGCAGCTGACCGGAAGTTTCCAGCTTGCCCAGATGTTCGGCCAGCTTTTCCGGCTGGTGCAGCTCGTTTTTCATCAGGGTGGTAATGCCGATGATGGCGTTCATGGGGGTACGGATGTCGTGGCTCATGTTGGAGAGGAAGTCCGTCTTGGCCTTGCTGGCGCGCTCTGCGGATTGCAAAGCCTCTGCTGCAACGACCTGCGCCTGCCGCAGCTCATCATTTACCTGCGTCAGATGGATGTTGTATTGTTCCAGACGGAGGTTCGCTTCTTTTTCAGTCCGCAGCTCCTGCTGCTGCTTTTGCCGCAGGAGAAACCAGCCGACAAAAACTGTTATGACCGAGAACATCATCGCAATGACGATGATAATGACCATGACGATGTTGACCAGCTTCTGTGTATTCACGGCCACATATTCTGCCGGAACAAGGAACGCCAGTGTCCACTGGGCGTTTTCCATCTGCTTCAGGGCGTAGAAATACTCAGTCCCATCCAGCACGGCGTTGGAATAGCAGGAGCCTGTGCGGGTAAGCCGCTCCTTTGCCTCCGCAAAGGAAGAGCCGTGCAGATAGGACATCCGGGAGAGGACGGTGTATACGTTGTGTCCCTTCAGCAGCTCGGTGTCATTGGCGTTGAACAGCTTAAAGCCGTTGTTGTCCAGCACATAGACACTGTTGCTGTTTTCGTAGGCGTCACAGCGGAAATAATCGTTCAGCTGGGTCATGCTCTGGGAGATGCCGAAGTAGCGCAGGGTGATCTCTTTTTCTCCGCTTTGCAGTGTGATGGGGGTGGAGAGCTGTTCCAGAAACACCATCCAGGAGTCGTCCTTGGTCAGCGAGTTGGAAATATAGCTGACCCGCTCCGGTGCGCTTTCCAGATAGTTCATTCCCCGCAGCAGCCCCATGCGGCCATACTCGGTATAATAATATCCGGCAGTATCCACGGCAATCAATTCGACCTGTTTTTCATGGTAATTGGAAAGCTCGGGCAGCTTTTTCAGATAGCGGTAGAGATCGGTATCGGTCTTTAGAGGGGTGTAGTACAAATAATTGCACTGCACATCCACCTCGTCCCAGTGGGTGTCGATGACATCCTCCAGATTGCGGAACATCTGGTGGGTGACCTCTTCCATCTGGCTCAGCCGCTCATGGTAGACAAGGTTCTGGATGTAGGTCTGGCTCATGACAAAAAGGGTCAGGAGCGACACGATGATGACAAAGCCGAAGCCACCAAACAGCTTTTTATAGATTTTGTTGTTCACATCCAGTATCTCCTGTCCGTTTTATTTAAGGTGTACCCTAGCTCCATGCGGTATCTGCCCGGCTGATGGTGGTGTATGCGCCAAAGAAGGCTTTTGCGGCATCCATGCCCACCACACCGCTGTCTGTGACCGTGGTCTCCGCAGCCAACTGGTCGCTCACACCGCAGATTGCAACCTGATAGGTCTTGCCCGCCTCCGGCTGCACCGGGCTTACCAGCACATAGGGGTAACCCTTGCCGTTGCCGTAGGCATCGTAACCAGAAGCAAGCAGGTCGCTGATCTGCTGCCCGGTCAGGGAAACGGTCTGGATGGTGCGGTTCCAGCCGGTGGGCAGAATGACCGAAAGGTCGTAATCCGTAATATCCTTGGCGTACAGTTTGGCCGCTACGCCGTGATGGTTCTGATCGGTGGGGTTGCCGGGGATCCATGTGCTCAGTGAGACCAGCGCAAGGTCGCTGCCGGTAGCCTGTGCAAAGCAGCGACCCACCAGCATGGCGCAATCCTCCTGCGAAAGTTCTTCGGTGACGGTGGTGATGGTATCCGGGGTGTTGTTCACCACACTGTCCTGATCCTCGTCCATCTGACGGATGACATCCTCCATGGTGGCATCGCCCTTGATAAAGTCCAGCATTTTAAGGCCGGTGGTCACGATGGTGTTTTCCCAGCCGGAATAGATAAAGGGCGCGGTGTTGCCTGCGTTCAGGGCATCGGCGATGTCGGCATAGTAGGTGCCGTCCGCTTTTGCGTCCTTGAAGGGCAGCAGGCTGCTTTTCAGCACCGTTGCGGGCTGCAGAGCGCTGGTGCCTGCAACGGTGGAAAGCACACGCATCACCTTGAGCGCATCTTCCAGCTTTTGGGGGTCCTGCTCCAGCTTTTTATTCAGACCGTAGAAGCGGTTCACATTCAGCACAAAAACATTCTGGGTGCCGTCCTCCGAGAGAAACGGCATCAGGCCGAATTTATCGGCGTTGCCGTCTGCCTCCACAATGCCGTTGGTGTTTCCGATCAAAAACAGGGTGTTCCCCTCGGCCATCCTCTGCCGGGTCACATTGTCGTCAAGAGCATCGCCGGAGTCGTTCAGCATCCCGATGTCCTTCCACTTCTGGACATAGGCCATGGCCTGCATCATGCCGGGGGTATTGCTGACATTCGCCTTACCGGACAGATAATCCCGCTGCCACAGCCTGCCGTCCAGTGTGCCGAGGAAATCGGCGTCTGCAATGTTGCACAGGTACTGGAAACCGTAGCCCGGATACTGGATCTGCGGCAGACAGAGATCGACCCCGGCTTCCTTTGCCTTTGCAGCCAGTTCTTCCAGCTCAGCGAAAGAATTGGGCAGCTCCCAGCCGTATTTCTTCAGCAGGGTCTTGTTGTAGGTGATGCCGTAGCAGTTGTAGGTCGAGGGCAGCAGGTAGATGGCACCGTTGTCGAACACGTCCTGCAGACGGGACTCCACATAGTTATCCGTAAAATCGTAGCCGGAAAGGTCCAGCAGTTTGTTGGAGACCAGATCAATCTGGGGGTCGTAGTAGGTCAAGGTGCAGACGTCCGGCAGGTCGCCCGCCGCAAACATATTCTGCAAACAGGTGGTGGTGTTATCGCCGCTGTAGGGCACGACCTCGATGTTCACTTCCGGGTAAACGCTGTGTACCTGCTCAATAAAGGCTTCTATCTCCTTATAAGGTGCCATAAAGGTGATGGCTTCGTGAGCAGCGTCTTTTTTAGCTGTTTCGGTCTTACCGCCGCAGGCGGTCAGTGCTGCCGTTGCCGCAGTAATGCCGCAGACCTGTAAAAACGAGCGGCGGGAGATCTTTTTCATCATATAAATATACTTTCTCACATTTTCGGAAAGCAATACTACGCAGGTGCAGTAGCGCAGTGCTGCCTTAGCTATTCTTACACATCCCACAGGAACTCCGACGCTTGCGGTCTGTCCGTACGAGGCTTTGCACCGAGTTCCCATAAAATGACAGTGTAATTGTACCATTGAGGCAAAAGCGTTTCAAGTTGATTTTGAACGTCTTGCAATATTTTGCATGAAAAAACTGGAAAGTTCTGAATTTCGCTGACTGGAAATAGACTGAAGTGACACATATCACGACCAGATGGACCGAAAAGGGGGATTCGATGAAAAAAACTCCTTTTATTCTGCACGAAAAATTTCGTTCGGACAACAACAAACAGCGCAAAGAACGGTTTCAAAAGGAATTTGAGCGATATATCATCGATGGATTACTCAATGCTGTTCCTTCAAGATCCTGTGCCTGATTTGGCATCCCTGAATTTGAAGGAGGGATGCGTTATGCTGCGCATGGATGCTCGTGTACAAAAAGAGGGGGGCAAATCATGAAAGCAGCCATTTATTGCCGCCTGAGCAAAGAAGATGAAGATAAAATTGGTGAATCGGAGAGCATTCAGAATCAAAAGTCGATGCTGCTCCAGTACGCCCTGGAGAAAGGATTTGATATTTACCAGATCTATTCGGATGAGGACTATTCCGGCATCGACCGGAACCGCCCGGCATTCAATTCGATGCTGCAAGCCGCAAGCGAACATCAGTTTGATGTGGTACTGGCCAAAACGCAATCCCGTTTCACCCGTGACATGGAACTCGTGGAAAAATATCTGCACGGAAAGTTCATGGAGTGGGGCATCCGCTTCATTGCGGTGGTAGACCATGTGGATACCAACGATACCGCGAACAAAAAATCCCGCCAGATCAACGGCCTGATCAACGAGTGGTATCTGGAAGATCTGTCCACCAATGTCCGCTCGGTGCTTGACCACAAGCGGAAAGAGGGACTGTTCATCGGCTCTTTTGCACGGTATGGATACTGCAAAGACCCAAATGCAAAAGGAAAACTCGTCATCGACCCGGAAGCAGCCGACGTGGTAAGGCGGATCTTTTCCATGGCTCTTAACGGGATCGGCGCACACAAGATCGCACGCATCCTGAATGACGAAAAAATTCCAAGCCCAACAGCCTATAAGCAGCTGCATGGCATCCATTACCGCAGTGCATTAAAGAATACAAATGCGGCTCTTTGGAGCAGTCCCACCGTATATCAAATACTGCATGATCAGATTTATATCGGAAATATGGTGCAGGGAAAGCATAAAAAGATAAGTTACAAGTCTAAAAAGACGATTTGGCTTCCAAAATCGCAGTGGATCGTTGTAGAAAATACGCATGAAGCGATTATTGAGCGAGAAATGTTTGAAACGGTCCAGAGGATGATGCAGGAGCGCACCCGGAGCGGCGAGAAGGGAACGATCCATCCGCTGGCAAAAAAAGTGGTTTGTGGATGCTGTGGCAGCTGCATGGAGCAAACTGGCCGTCAGCCGAGAGCGGATGGAACACAAAGACGCTATGTTCGCTGCCGGATGCACCAGCGCGCACCGGAAGTGTGCGGCAACAAGACCTGTACCGATATGGACGCGTTGGAGAATGCTGTACTGGAACGTATCCGGGCGTATGCGGCAGACTATTTTGACCCTGAAAAAGTTACCCTTCCAGAACAGGATGACCCCATCCGGCAGCGAGAGCAGGCCAGGCGTGACGAGCTGAAACGGTTGAAGAGCGAAGCAGCTCGGCGGCGCAAGGCCATGCAGGAGTTGTATCTGGATAAGGTGTCAGGTTTAATTGATGCCGTTCAGTTTTCTGAAATGAACCAGACCTTTCTGGAAGAAGTGAAAAAGGCAGAGATCCGGATCGATACATTGGAAACGGAACTGGAACAACAGCAGGAAGAAACCGGTGGAGTCCAGACGCAGATGCAGCGTGTCCGTGAACTGGCACAGGTTTCGTACCTGACCCGCGAACTTGTTGTACTGTTGGTCCATCGTGTTATTGTCAGCCCAAAAGATACGCTTACCGGAGAACAAAAAATAACGATCGAATGGAATTTCTGAGTCGGCAGACAGTTCGACTGCCCCGCTGGGCTATTTTCGTCAGCCCAGGTCGGATACACCTCACTGGATGCCACGTTGGCGATATAGCTGCGGAACGAGACGGTGACGTTCCGGGCCGAGGCGGCGGGCCTGCCGAGATGGACGGTGATGTTCTTCGGGATGATGACCCGGTCCAGCACCCGCGGCACACAGGCGAGGGACGGGGTCGGGCCGCTGCCGCCGTCGCCGGTGAAGAGGCTGTGGGGTGGGATGACGATGGGGACGTTGGGCGTGTCCCGCATCTCCTCGGTGTCGGGTATCATCTCGGGCTGGGCCAGCGTCACCTGCCCGGGAAAGACCTGCACGCCCTGGATGCGGACGGTGCGGTAGCCGGGTTTGGAGGCCACGAGGTCACAGACCGCGTAGGGGGGCTGCGTGGTGTTGTCCTCGTCCAGCGAGAGAGCACAGGCGGGGGTGGTAAGGGTGACGTCGTCAGCGTTGCCTTCGGCGTCGGTCAGGCGGGTGGCGGTGAAGCCGTTGCCGCTGACGGTGACGGTCACACCCTCGACAGGGCTGGACTGACGGGCCGCAAAGGCCTGGATGCGGAGAGTTCCGGTGTTCTTCATGGAGATACGCTCCTTTGCTGGTAAAAGTATGCTTTTGCCCCAGCGTATTCCGTCCGGCGCCCGGGCGTGCATGACAATGCCCGGTGCAAACAAAAAAAGCCGCCCGTAGGCGGCAGGGAATTACAGAAATCAAATTTTCTCTAAAGGCTTCCCCCGGTTGGGGGGAAGCTGTCACCGCAGGTGACTGATGAGGGCGCAAACGAGCAGCAGCTTACGGGAAATTGCCCCTCATCCGGCTGCTCTGGGACGAACTCTAAAAGTTGATTTCCGTGGCAGGGGAGAATAGCTTATTTGGCGTTGTCCTTGGCAAGGGCAGCGTCAATATTTTTTTGCAGGGCGGCAAGGTTTTCTTCCTTGTCGATGCCGCCCA
>OGKA01000428.1_pt1 | contig 47253 bp, 33 predicted proteins | sample 1572211 | NCBI WGS metagenome assembly OGKA01 (sample SAMEA2582125, study PRJEB24529) | metagenome | biome: Human gut stool | place: China | collected 2011 | reverse complement strand
TATACTATTTGCATTGTGCAGATATGCACACTCCTGCGCTTTCATCTCGGTAATTAAATTGCCGAGGATTCCCGCTTATTGTCCTAAAAATTTAATTGACTGGCTGATTTCAGAATAAACTTGAAAAAGAATGTGCCTTTTTGTGTAATGGAGAATTTCAAGGAATTTCCTATTACACAAAAATAGCGGCGGTCTGCACTCATCATGCAGGACCGCCGCTGAAATTGATTCTATAAAGTTACTTTCTCATAATGATCTCATCACGTCCCGGACCATTGGATACCATGGTTACCGGTACGCCAAGCTCTGCCTCGATCGTCTCGATGTAGTTGCGGCACTCTGCCGGGAGATCTTCGTATTTCTTGATTCCGCGGATATCACATTTCCAGCCCGGAAGTGTCTTCAGAACCGGTTTTGCTTTCTCCAGCTTGTAGGTTACCGGGAAGTCTTTAACAACTTCGCCGTCGATCTCGTAGCCAACGCAGATCGGGATCTCGTCCAGATATCCCAGAACATCCAGAACGGTCAGAGCCACTTCGGTTGAACCCTGGATGCGGCAGCCGTAACGGCTTGCTACTGCGTCGAACCAGCCCACACGTCTCGGACGTCCGGTGGTTGCACCGAACTCACCCTTATCACCGCCACGACGACGAAGCTCATCTGCCTCATCACCGAAGATCTCGCTGACAAATGCACCTGCGCCGACTGCACTGGAGTATGCCTTTACAACGGTTGTGATCTCTTTGATCTCATACGGCGGAATACCTGCGCCGATAGCGCCGTAAGCTGCCAGAGTCGAAGAAGAAGTAACCATCGGGTAAATACCGTGATCCGGGTCTTTCAGGGAACCTAACTGACCCTCAAGAAGGATGTTTTTACCCTCTTTGATCGCGTCATGCAGATATGCAGATACATCGCATACATACGGCTCTACCATCTTCTTGTATTCCATCAGCTCTGCCAGAACCTCATCCGGGTTCAGCAGCGGTTTGTGGTACAGATGCTCTAACAGGACATTCTTTGTCTCGCAGACACGCTGTACTTTATCTTTCAGAGCCGCCTCGTCCTCGAACAGTTCGCTGACCTGGAAACCGATCTTCGCGTATTTGTCAGAGTAGAACGGCGCGATACCGGACTTGGTGGAACCGAAGGACTTGCCGCCCAGACGCTCTTCCTCATACGTATCAAACAGAACATGGTACGGCATCAGGATCTGTGCACGGTCCGATACCAGAATATGCGGCATCGGAACACCCTGAGATACCAGACTTTCCAGCTCTTTTACCAGGAATGGAATGTTTAATGCCACACCATTGCCAATGATGCTGGTTGTGTGTCCGTAAAATACACCGGACGGCAGAAGGTGAAGTGCGAAACGGCCATAATTGTTGATAATCGTATGACCTGCGTTGCTTCCTCCCTGAAAACGGATAATGATGTCGGATTCCTTAGCAAGCATATCGGTAATCTTACCCTTGCCTTCGTCTCCCCAGTTAGCTCCTACTATTGCTCGTACCATGAATTTTCCTCCCTCAGAAGAATATAAATACTTTTCGGCATGATCGAAAAACGATCATGCCCTCTTACTGTATAATCATACACAACTTTTCTATATAAGTAAAATCAATATTATTTATAAGCTACATAATTAACACTTATACTATTGATGCTCACACATATGCAGGCAATGTGATTTGAAAAACCGCTACTTTGCAGCTCCTATTTTTCTCATGTGGTCACCTTCGCCAGCTGCTTAAAAAGCTTCGCAGCCGCCGGGGACATCCAGGCTTTCTCAGCTGCCACCAGACAAAACTCACGGGATGGCATCTCTTCGTCAAATTCCAACGCAAAAACATCCCCATTTCCAAGAGCCTCCGATGCAAAATCCGACATCAGACAGCCGATTCCCAGATTCCGCTTAACAAACTGGACAATCATCTCACTGGTGGCCAGTTCAAACTCCGGCTCCAGCCGAACCCCGCGCTTTGCCAGAAACTCATCCATAAAGCGGCGCGTACTGGTATTGCGCTCCAGGAAGATGCAGGGGCAGTTCAACAGCTCTTTATATGAAAGTTTTCTGCCCTTTAACTGGGCTGCGTATTTGGGGCCGGCTATAAACACATTGCGGATCTCTCGAACCGGAAGACTCTTTACCGCCTGCTTGGTCTCAAAAGGTGTGCTGACAATACCGAAATCAATGTGTCCCTGATAGAGTGCTTCAAGGGTCTCGGGCGTCGGACCGTTTGAAACCGTCACCTTGATATTCGGATACTGCTCATGAAATTGTTCCAAATATGGAAGCAGATAAAACTGGAGTGTCATATCGCTCGCGCCAATGCGGATCTCGCCCGTTTCCAGGTCCTTCATGCGCCGCAGCATCGTCTCCCCGTCCTGTATCGCATCAATTCCCCGTCTGACATACGACAGAAGCAATTCTCCCTCGCTCGTCAGCTTCACGCCGCGCGATGTCCGCAAAAAAAGGCGGCAGCCAAGCGCGGTCTCCAGTTGTCGGACCGCCTGGCTGACCGCCGGCTGGGAAATGCAGAGTGCCTCTGCGGCCGCCGTGATGCCGCCGCATTCGCACACGCTGCAAAATACCCGGTAATACTCCAGATTCACACTTCCATGTAAATCCTGTTTAGACATTAATCTCTGCTTTCACGCCCAGATCTTCTTTATTTGCATCCAGAATCGGCTGGATTACCTCTGCCAAGAACTCATCTACCTGCTCTTTTGCACGGCCGGTGTAGCGCTCCGGTTTCATCGCTGCTTTCAGGTCATCTAAGGACAGATTGAACGCCGGATCCGCTGCAATCAGCTCGAGAAGGTTGTTATCCAGACCTTTCTCTTTCACATTCTTTCCAGCTTCCATCGACAGAGTACGGATCTTCTCATGCAGTTCCTGACGGTCACCGCCTGCCTTTACTGCATCCATCATGATATTCTCGGTTGCCATGAACGGAAGCTCTGCCATCATGTGTTTCTCGATAACCTTCGGATATACAACCAGACCGTCAACAACATTCAGGTACAGATCCAGAATACCATCAATTGCAAGGAAGCCTTCCGGAACACTCAGACGCTTGTTCGCAGAATCATCCAATGTACGCTCAAACCACTGGGTAGATGCAACCATCATCGGGTTCATCACGTCTGCCATCACATAGTTAGCCAGGGAAGCCATACGCTCGCTTCTCATAGGATTTCTCTTATATGCCATAGCGGAGGAACCGATCTGATTCTTCTCGAAAGGCTCTTCTACTTCTTTCAGATGCTGAAGAAGACGGATATCGTTGGAGAATTTATGGGCACTCTGTGCAATACCGGCAAGAACATTTAATACACGTGTATCCTGCTTACGGGAATAGGTCTGTCCGGATACCGGATAGCATCCATCAAAGCCCATCTTCTCCGCGATCATCTGATCTACCTTGCGGCACTTTGCATGATCCCCATCAAAGAGCTCCAGGAAGCTTGCCTGTGTACCGGTTGTTCCCTTGGAGCCAAGGAGACGTAAGGATCCAAGCACATAATCCAGATCATCCAGATCCTGCTTGAGCTCCATCATCCACAGAGTTGCACGCTTACCGACGGTAGTCGGCTGTGCCGGCTGGAAATGGGTAAATGCCAGGGTCGGCTGTGCTTTATATTTATCAGCAAATTTAGCCAGCTCATCCAGAACACTGATCAGTTTCTTACGTACCAGCTTCAGGGCTTCTGTCATAATGATGATATCGGTGTTGTCTCCTACGTAGCAGGAAGTTGCACCCAGATGGATGATTCCTTTTGCTGTCGGGCACTGTACGCCGTACGCATACACATGGGACATAACATCGTGGCGCACCAGTTTCTCACGCTCTTTAGCAACATCAAAATTGATTTCATCCTTATGTGCTTTCAATTCATCGATCTGCTCCTGCGTGATCGGAAGGCCAAGCTCCTTCTCCGTCTCTGCCAGCGCAATCCAGAGTCTTCTCCAGGTGCGGAACTTCTTGTCCGGAGAAAAAATATACTGCATCTCCTTGCTTGCATAGCGCTCGGAAAGAGGGCTTACATATCTGTCGTACATGGCTAATTTACCTCGCTTTCTTTTTTCAGGGTATGGAAAATAGTCTCTTTCGCAGCCATTTGAAGGCGTCACCGACACATTTTCTCAATATCCTACCTGCAAATTATAATACAGGCACTTTTCAAAATCAATCACTTTTCGCTGTTCCGGCTGCAGCTCTTTCGTTAATGTTCACGCATACGTGCCCAGTAACGGAATTTGCCGTGGCTTCGCATTTAAATACGGCAAATTTCTGCTGTCACCACGTTTTCTTACGACACTTTCGGTTCCAAAAATGCCTACCCGCAAACAGTCACTCTACTTCTGATTCCACCCGTTCGTGCACGATTTCCAGCTCTCCGGTCTTCAGATGCAGACGGATTTTCGTGGAAGTTCCCGTTTTTTCTGTTGCTCCGTATGTTTCCCCGGCATTTTCCCGTTCAACTGTTCTCTTCTCCTTCCAGTCTGCTGGCGCTTCCTCTGCCCCATTCTCTGCTCTTTCCCCCTCCGGCAGCTCATACTCGATCACATCCATCTCTCGGATCGACCAGATCCGTTCCCGCATCTTCCATATACTCGCCAGGTACATGGATACAGCCAGTGCAAATCCATACAGAAAATACCTCTGCCTCCGCTTCCTCCGCCAGCGGACGCGTTTCAGATAGCGGCGAATCTTCCGTTTTTGATATTTAAACAGCTTTCTGCTTTGCGGCATTGATTTTTGTGCATTTCTATGTTTCTCTGACATCTGCATTCCTCCCGCAGGTGCCTCTCCATTTTTACTATAACAAATAGAAAAAAATCTGTAAAGATGATGCGGCTCACAGGCAGGGCTTTTCCGAACTGAAAGTTGTGGTTTTTAGGCAGTTTATTTTTTCTCATGATACGCTTTTTCTGTATTCACACTCCAGATATGCTCCTTATCCGCACTTCCCGCCAGAAGGAGATCCACTGCACAAAATGCTGTCATCATCGAATGATCCATGTTATTGTAGCGATGCTGTCCATTCCGTCCGATACAGAACAGATTTTCGATTTTATTCAATCATGCAGTCAATTCACCCATCCGGTCATAGGTGCCAAAATAAGCTGGGTATGCTTTCTTTACTTTCTCGATATGAAAATCAAGAATTTCCAGAAAACCAAATCTATAATTTATCACATAAGCCGTCAAAAGCACCCCCAGAAGGCCAGCGCTGATCGCCCAGTCTCTCTTTTTTTCTTTCATGACAACACCCAACCTTCCAGCCATTCCAGCCACTGCTCGGCAAATTCCTGTTTTACCGGATATCCAGACAGCACCGGATAGAAAAGAAGGAACGCGCCGATCACTGCTGCAAGATACAGCAACGCTGCTTTCCTGGTTCGTTTCGGATCTCTTTCCCAGAAAAAATGCAGACAATTTCCCAGCATTAAAATCTGTATCATACTGCACGCAAAATACTGATAGATAAACACGGTTCTGTGAATAAATAACCACGGAAACAGCATAGAAGCATAGGAAATGCACAGATATCCCGCTATTTTATCCTGTCGAATCTGCCACAGGTATATAGTATAAAATAGCGCCGGAATTGCCGACCACCAGATTACCGGGTTTCCAAAAGTTGAAACCACACTGATTTTACCAGACTTAAGCGACGTGTATGCATCCAGAAGCGGTCGTTTAATCCAGGCCCACTCATACCATTCAGAGGCATATGGATGTTCGAACACCGTTTTCTCATGGTAATGAAGCATAAGCTGCTGATTTTCCCACATAGTCTGGAAAACATTTCCATTTCCCATACCATTTCCATAAGAAAGATAGGATGCAACGTAAATCACTGCCGGAATCAAAATGTATGCAGCGATACAGATGACAGACAGCCCCGCCAGGTAACTTATCGCCGCCTGTCCAGACATTCCCTTTCTGGTCCGTGCCGCAGCTGTCCCATATTCCTGGAACAAAAATGTAAAAAAGAGGACTGCAATCCCCGCGCAGGCATATACCCCTGTCCACTTCGATGCCATCGCCGCTCCAGCTGCCATGCCATTTAAAATCATCAGACACACCGTTTTCCAGCTGCATCCCATTTTCAGGTCATCCAGCACCAGATACATCAGATAAAAGGTAAGCAGGATAAAAAATCCCACTATCACATCAATGGTTCCGATTCTTGACAATGTAAAGTGCATGAAATCAAAGACTATCAACAGTGCTGCAAATGAGGCAATCCATGTACTCCGGCTGATTTTCCGCATAAACGCATAGCTGACCGGCACCATCAGGATGCCAAACAGAGCGCATACACACCGCCATCCAAACGGTGTCATTCCAAATACGCGGATTCCCAGACTCATCCACCATTTTCCAAGCGGTGGGTGCGTTGTCTCATAAATTGTACGCCCTTCTACTATCTCATTTGCCGTTCTGGCATGGTAAACCTCATCAAACATACTTTGGTATTCATAGGTTGTATCCGCCGGAAACAATTCTTGCTCATCAAATGCCTCTGGATAATCATCTGCATTGGATGGAAGGATCGGATTTCCATCCGGATCCAGAAGAACGATTTCCAGAACCTCTGCACTCTCATCCATCGACACGATCCCTAGTTCGTAAGTGCGGTAATGAATTTCCACTGGATTCCAGCAGTATACAGATAACAATTCTGTCTCTTCCCCGATGGCATCCCAACCATCTCCCTCGGCATTCGGAACCGAGCATACAAAATGTCTCTTCTCCTTTCCACCCAGATAAACCTGCGCTTCTGAGATAGTCACACTTCCATCAAACCGAAGCACCATCTCATTTCCGTGGCTATCATTTTTTTCAAATTCATACGCAGTCTGCGGTGCCTTCATGCTTCCAAGATTCACAAATGCCATCACAGCAAAGAGAACTGTCAATCCTGCTGCCATACACCAGTCACGGCCGGACCAGGGCGCGCCGGTCTTTTCCGACTCTGTGTTCTTTTCACAGGATTTTATTCCCAAGCTCTTCCCGGCATCTATTTTTTCACTCCCCGTCATTCGTTTTGATACGCAGCGTGCCGCTTTTGCTTCATCCAGCTCGACTTTCGATTCAGGAATTTGACATTTTTCATGTATTATTCCAACATAAGAAGCGATTCCATATACACAGGTTCCCACACCCAGTACCGCAAAAAGCATCAGAAGCAGCGGATAAAATTCATCTCCCGGACTGCACTGTCCGAAGCGCTCACCGGTGATATCCCGCGCCCAGAGTATGCCGGTTCCCGCAGCCGTGAGAAAAATTCCAATCTTTTTGAATCTTTCTATTCCAAGGCGCGCTCTGAAGCGCTCTATCCACGAACTGCCCATGAAAAGAATCAATACCGCCAGCCAGATAAAAAGCATCCGCTTTTTTCCCTGTGAAAGAACAGATAATACCGGGATCGGATTCCAGATATAAAGATACAGGCATTCCCACGCTGATTCCCGGCTTCCGTTTTTCCCGGACAAAATATATAAAAGTCCGGCTGTCACCAGATCCATTGCCATGACTTCCAGGAAGCCATGAACCTCCTGATTAGAAATGGCAAAGAATACAAAGCGCGTAATCAGATACCCGGCCGCTGCTTTCCAGCAAAGCTTTCCCGCCATCCCCCGCTTTTTCTTTTCCTCATACAGCCAGATGACAGTCAGGCACGCCGTAATGGCGATACAGTAAACTGATTTCATTCTGGCACCTCCTTTAACGACTTTTTAAGTGCTCCATTTCAGTGGCACTCCCCTCAGACACGCCGTTTCTTTCTCATCGCTCTAACTTATATACTCCCGGGCTCCTCCCTGCACATACGCAGGAAAGAGCTCGAGAGTATATGAATCTGTTTCCATCATCCTATATGCAGGAGAGCAAAAACAAGGTTAAATTATAGATTATTGTAACTGTTCAGTAGGTCTGCGCATTTACTGCGCTGACCGTACGAAAACATGGGCCAGCAGGCAAAAATCCCATTGCCGCAGGCAATTCTTGATGGATTTTTGCGCGTAACTGTGAAGGTACTGAACAGTTACAGATCATTAATGTTTGTAATCGCCCCAAATCTGAACCTGGCCGATTATTTTCACTTCGTACTCTTAGTCTCAGATTGATCATTATCCTGTTGTGTACGGCGCCGGTGGTGCCTGCGACCCACCCGTTGGCTCCGGTGCTGGCTCCGACCCACCCGTTGGCTCCGGTGTTGGCTCCGACCCACCCGTTGGCTCCGGTGTTGGCTCCGGCTGGATCGGTTTCACGCTCGGCGTCGGGTTTTCGGTCGGTTCTTTCGTCGCCGGTGCATCACTCGGTACCACACTCGGCGTTTCACTTCCACCGCCGCCTCCAGAATGTCTGCGTTCTTTGGATGTTCTGGAATTCAGCTTCGGTGTATCGGCATTGGTCGTCTCTAAGATGGTCATCGTTCCGTCTTCTGCCACTTTTACCTCAAAGCTTCTCGCCGGTCTCGGCTTGCGGCCGCCGAACGATGTGCCATCGTTTTCAAACGTATAAGGAATTCCGTTGATACTGACAACGCCCGTTGCCATCTCTCCACTGTCCGGTGTGCCAAAATAATAGGTTTTTCCATTGATCCAGACAACACCGCTGACCATTTCCCCCGACGCCGTACAGAAATACTGTTTGTCCCCGTCTTTTACCCAGCCGATCTGCGGTGCTCCCTGTTCATTCAGGTAATACCATTTTCCATCGATCTGCTGCCAGCCTGTCTGCACCTGTCCATTTAGGATGTAGGCTCTTGCAGCTCCTGTACCTACCCATTCGGCAAAAGCAGGTCCGGCATACAAGCCCATGATCAAAACGGCACTGAGTGCGCAGGCACCCACCTTCATCCATTTGCGTTTTCTCATCCTCATACCTCCTCGTATTTTTATTAATCGAAAAGCTGTCTTTCATGTATTTTTTATTTTTAATTCTGGAATTTTTCTTCTTTTTCACGGTTTCAAGCTTTTCTTGTTGTATTCATCTTATCATTTGTTTTATTTTTCTACAATTTGCACTGCACAAGATGTCATTTTTTTACACAAGATGTAAAAAAATGATACACTAACCTTGACAAATTGATTTTCAGAAGCCTTCATCCACAAACACAAGGGCGGGAAAGGTTCCAGAAATGAAAACCCCGGCTGTGAGTGGATAAACTTACTCACAGCCGGGGTTTCATTTTCACATCTGTATAAAATCTCTTAGCCGATCACATCCGCCATATCATACCGTCCTTCCGGCTTTCCTGCCAGGAATTTGGCTGCCTGTACCGCACCCTTTGCGAAAATCGCCTTGGAATAAGCTGTATGATTAAAGGTAATCACCTCATCCTGACCAGCGAAAATGACATCGTGTTCGCCTACGATTGTGCCGCCGCGGATCGCCTGAATACCAATCTCCTTCGCATCACGTTTCTCACGTGTAGCGGAACGATCGTATTTGTAATGGTATGTATTGCCCATCGCCTCGTTGATCGAATCTGCCAGCGCAATCGCCGTACCGCTCGGAGCATCCACCTTCTGATTGTGGTGTTTCTCCAGAATCTCAATATCAAATCCAGCCGGAGCCAGAATCTGCGCTGCTTCTTTCAGAAGCTTTAAGAGCATATTGATACCAAGAGACATATTTGCAGAGCGAAGAACAGCTGTCTTCTCTGCCGTCTCTTCTACCTTTGCCAGCTGTACCTCGGAAAGTCCTGTCGTACACAGAACAACCGGCATTTTCTTCTCTGCACACCAGTCGAGAAGTTCATCGACAGCTGCTGCATTGGAAAAATCAATCACAACATCCGCTTCTACCTTGCATTCGTTCAGAGACGCAAAAACCGGATAATCATTTTTCTGCTCGGTTCTCATATCAATACCCGCAACGATAGAGATCTCCTCGTCCTTCGCTGCAATTCCGGAAATAACCTGTCCCATGGCGCCGTTGCAGCCATGCATAATTGCTCGTACCATCTGTTAAAACCTCATTTCCCTATCTCATCCTAATTTTAACGGTTCTTATCACTCTTTCAGGCTGATTCCGTAATTTACCAGTTCTCTTCTCAGACGATCGCGGTTTGCCGGTTCCATATCCACTAACGGTTTACGGAACGGACCCACTTCCTCGCCCATCATGTTCATCGCTTCCTTAACCGGAATCGGGTTTACCTCGCAGAACAGCGCCTCAATCAGTGGAATTGCATCTATCTGCATCTGTCTTGCCTTCGCTACATCGCCAGCCTTGAATGCCGCGCACATATCATGTACCTGACGCGGTGCCACGTTGGATAATACGGAGATAACGCCCTTTGCGCCCAGTGCCATCATCGGAACCGTCTGGTCGTCGTTGCCGGAGTAAATATCAACTGATCCGCCTGACAGGCTTGCAATCTGTGCGATCGCGGAGAAATTGCCGCTTGCTTCTTTGACACCGACGATGTTCTCATATTCCTTGCACAGTGCCACGATCGTCTCCGGGGTGATATTGACGCCGGTACGGCTCGGTACATTGTACAGAAGGATTGGAAGATCAACTGCCTTTGCGACCTCTGAGAAATGAACCTTTAAACCCTTCTGGGTTGATTTATTGTAATACGGGGATACGAGCAGAAGTCCGTCTGCGCCTGCCTTTTTCGCTTCGGTAGACAGATATACCGCTGTCTCTGTGCAGTTGGAACCGGTTCCTGCTACAACCGGGATTCTCTTATTTACGACCTGGCATACGAAACGGATCACCTCGATGTGCTCCTCATGGCTTAATGTAGCCGCCTCGCCGGTCGTACCGCAGGCGATAATACAGTCTGTGCCGCCAGCGATCTGTTCTTCTACGATCTGCTCCAGTTTCTCATAATTTACGCTTCCATCCTCATGAAATGGCGTTACCAGCGCTACGCCTGCTCCTTCAAAAATAGACATTTTGTTTCCTCCTTATTCTTTTGCACGATGGCTGAGTTTCTATTCCAGAGTCCGTTTCTGTCCCCGCTTCAAACGAATGTTTGCAGCCTGTCGGTCCTGAGCGTACAAAAAGCTGGCACGACGGCCAGCTCTATGAATTCAAATCCAAACTCCCAGTAGCTCCCCATCTGTCGATGACAGTTACAGAATTCTTCATCCTGCACCCAGGAACTGCAGATACAGGCGCCGCAGCCCTTCGGCGTATCATCCTTTCAGCTGTCTTCTCCTGCACCTGCCGCATCCGACCGCTTACTGATAATCAACGCAACCTCTACTTGTTTTTTCTATCTTAGCATTACTTTGAATACTTGTCAACCGTTCATGCACGCATGATGTTACTGTTCACGCATACGTGCCCAGTAACGGAATTTGCCGTGGCTTCGCATTCAAATACGGCAAATTCCTGCTGCCACCATGTTTTCTTACGGCACTTTCGGTTCCAAAAGTGCCTACCCGTGAACAGTAACGGCATGATCGTTTGACGGCTTCAGGCATTCCAGGCGCGTCACCTCGTCTGCATGCTCCTCTGCCCCAGCCGGGCATACTTTTCCGGTCAGAATCAGATCGACATTCTCCTCGCGCGCTGCCAGCAGTGTTTCCAGGGCATCGTCTCCGACCAGTTTCTGATCTAACACCCCAAGAAATTCATCCAGAATCAGCATATCGCATTCGCCGGTACAGAGTACTTTTTTTGCAAAATTATACCCGTTCTGAATATTGCAGAGCTCTTCCTTTTTGCCTTCTTCAGAGAGATTTTCATAATACTCATTCTGTTTTTCAAATCGGAATACTTTAAATGCCGGCTCCAGCTGTTTTAACCCATCTGCTGTCTCATGGCTCAGCACTCCCTTTAAGAATTGTATCATAATTACCTTCCGGCCGTGCATGGCTGCACTGACACCACGTCCCAGTGCCATCGCTGTTTTTCCCATCCCGGTGCCGAAGATGATATGAACTTTCCCCTTTTTCATTTCCCTCTCCTCTTTCTGTGCCTCCCGCTGCGCTGGCGCACAGACTGTCTTTCCTGATGTCTTTTTACACACAGGCCTGTGTGTTTTATTTCTATCCATCCAATAATCGTTTTACGAATTCTGTAAACTGCCTTATTCTAGCATATTTTATCTGTTTTGGCAAGCTATGGCAAAACCAGCCATTTATCATGTCCTATAGATTGCATAACCGGCTTCAAAATTTGCTGTAACATCCTAAACCTATCCTATTCTTCCACGCACTCCAGCTTGCTGACCGACACCTCGTATGCCACACGTTTCTCGCACTCTGTCTCGCTCAGTTTCTTCGTATATTCACGGCTCTGCACGCGCCCCCACACGCACACGTGGCTTCCCACGCCAAATCCGGACGCATAGCGGGCATTTCTGCCCCACGCAATACACGGTATGTAATCGGATTTTCCATACGGACGGTTGACCGCCAGCAGCATATCGGCAATCTCGCGTCCCAGCGGTGTTTTCCGGTAGATTGGCTCCTTGCAGATATAGCCTTCCAGAAAAATCTGGTTGGTTTTGGTGTAATCCGTAAATTCTTCCAGGAAATGAATCTCACGGACAAACACAGACAGCACCAGACGGTTTTTCGCGCCCTCATGACGGTTGTAGGAACGGAACTGGCCGATCGCCTCCATCGTCATTCCGCGGTAGTCTTTCGATACATCCAGAAGCCGTTCTGAAATCATGAGTGGAATCACGTCCACCTGATCGCTCAGACGGCTGACTGCCAGGTCTGCGATATAAAATCCTTCCCCGAATACTTCGTGGCTGAATGTAAATTCCGATACGACCTCACCAATCACGCTAACCTTGTTGTTTTCAATCATTTTTTCCGACATAGTATCTCTCTCCTCTTCTTTTTTGCAGTTTTTCACGGCAGGTTCTTGGAGTCCTGCTTCTTACTGTATATATGTATGAGGGGAATGACCGTTTTAGAAGAAGAAGTGAGGGGGAAATTTCGACAGGGTGGGGGACATGAATCGACAGAGGGAATGGGATCGGCAGAGGGACGGAAATGGCGGGGCGCGTCGTTTCCTGGATATCTCTCGCTTGAATATACGAAAAGGAGCAGCTGGCTTGCGCGGCTGCTCCCACTTTACGATTATTTAGCTATTTTTACGGCTGATCATCGCTCTCTTTCTCAGAGTCGGATCAAGAATTTTTTTACGGATTCGTAAGCTGGTCGGGGTGATCTCGAGAAGTTCATCGGTATCGATGTAGTCGAGGCACTGCTCCAGACTCATGATTTTCGGCGGAACAAGGCGGAGGGCTTCATCGGCGCTGGAAGAACGGGTGTTTGTCAGCTTTTTGGTTTTGCAGACGTTTAACTCGATGTCTTCCGGTTTTGCGCTCTGTCCGACAATCATGCCGGAGTAAACTTTAACGCCCGGTCCGATGAACAGGGTTCCGCGCTCCTGGGCATTGAACAGACCGTAGGTGATGGACTCGCCTGCCTCAAATGCAATCAAGGATCCCTGTTTGCGGTAACTTAATTCGCCCTTGAACGGTGCATAGCCGTCAAAGCTGGTGTTTAAGATACCATTTCCCTTTGTATCGGTCATGAACTCGCCGCGGTAGCCGATGAGACCTCTGGACGGAATCGAGAACTCCAGTCTTGTGTATCCGCCGCCGATCGGGCTCATGCCCTGCAGCTCGCCTTTACGGCTGGTCAGCTTCTGGATAACAGCACCGGTAAAGTCATCCGGTACGTCGACGTAAGCGATCTCCATCGGCTCTAATTTGCGGTTTCTCTCGTCATATTTGTAGAGTACCTCCGCCTTGCTGACTGCGAACTCAAAGCCCTCGCGGCGCATATTCTCAATCAGGACGGACAGATGCAGCTCGCCACGACCAGATACCTTGAAGCAGTCAGCGGAGTCTGTCTCCTCTACACGCAGGCTGACATCGGTATTCAGCTCCCGCATCAGACGCTCGCGGATGTGGCGGGAAGTGATGAATTTACCTTCCTGACCTGCCAGCGGGCTGTCGTTTACCATGAAATCCATGGAAATGGTCGGCTCAGAAATCTTCTGGAACGGAATTGCCTCCGGTTTCTCCGGGGAACACAGGGTATCACCGATGTGGATATCTGCGATACCGGAAATCGCTACGATCGAACCGATCTTTGCTTCCTGTACTTCTACTTTATTCAGACCTTCAAACTCATAGAGCTTACCGATCTTAACTTTGCGGAACTTGTCCGGCTCATGATGGTTGACGATGACGCAGTCCTGATTTACTTTCAGGTAACCGTTGTCGATCTTACCAACGCCGATACGTCCTACATACTCGTTGTAATCAATCGTACTGATCAGAACCTGTGTCTCTGCATCCGGATCTCCCTCCGGCGCCGGGATGTAATCCAGAATGGTCTGGAACAGCGGCTTCATATCCACATTCGGATCGTCCAGGTTCTTCTTCGCATAGCCAGAACGTGCAGATGCATACAAGAACGGGCAGTCAAGCTGCTCGTCGGATGCATCCAGATCCATCAGAAGTTCGAGAACCTCGTCCACAACCTCCTCCGGACGTGCTTCCGGACGGTCAATCTTATTGATACATACGATAACCGGCAGATCCAGTTCCAGTGCTTTACGCAGAACGAATTTGGTCTGCGGCATCGCGCCCTCATATGCGTCTACCAGAAGGATAACGCCGTTTACCATCTTAAGAACACGCTCTACCTCGCCGCCGAAGTCCGCATGTCCTGGTGTATCGATAATGTTGATCTTGGTGCCGTTGTAATTAACAGCCGTATTCTTGGACAGAATCGTGATACCTCTCTCACGCTCAATATCGTTAGAGTCCATGACACGATCGACTACTTCCTGATTGGCACGGAATACACCGCTCTGGCGAAGCAGCTGGTCTACCAGCGTCGTTTTACCGTGGTCAACGTGAGCGATAATTGCAACGTTTCTGACATCTTCCCGTTTCATTTTCATATCTGCTTACTCTCTTTTCTTATGATGATTCATTACATGTACTAATTAATAATTATTTTCTGTCACAGACAAGCATCCTGCCGTTTCGTCTTTGGCAAAGGATCCGCCCACAAAATAATACAGCTTGTTATTTTAGCATTTTTTTATCCATTATTCAATCTTTTTTTACAATAAAATGATTTTTCCGTCATCCATGCCAAAATAAACTTCATCCAGTTTTTCGATCCGGCATCTTCCATTTGTGCCCTCTATGAGCTTCTTCTCCGCTGCTCCCGCCTGGTCAAACGGCACCAGGATCGTCAGATCCACGCCCTCGCCGTACTCGCTGTCCAGAATCGGCAGCTCTGCTTCTGCCAAAATGTACTGCACCTTTCCAAGCCCGCTGTAGTCTGTCCCGATCTTCCATTTGCGAGCCAGGCATTTTTCCAGAACCACACAGCTTTTAAGCCCTTCCTGAACCGCGCCGCCATATGCCCGCACCAGTCCGCCGGTTCCTAAAAGTGTCCCGCCAAAGTACCGGGTCACGACCGCACAGACGTTGTGAAGCTCACGTCCCAGCAGCACATCCAGCATCGGGCGTCCCGCCGTCTGCGCCGGTTCTCCATCGTCGCTGCAACGCGCCACCTCGTTATTTTCTCCGATCGTAAATGCCGAACAATGATGTCTCGCATCCCAATATTTTTTCTTGACTTCCGCAATAAATGCCGTCGCCTCTTCTTCCGATTCCACCGGGCGGATCTCCGCGATAAAGCGGGACTTCTTCTCCACAATCTCGCCCTCTCCGCCCTGATAGACGATTTTATAGCGCTCTTTCATGATTATTCCTCCATCGTAACTGTTCAGTAAATGCGCAGACCTGCTGAACAGTTACCCTCCATCTATACACTACGCATCCTTAAAACGGACGTTTTTTCACTTCTTTAACCGCTTGTAAACCTTAGTTACTGTTCACGCATACGTGCCCAGTAACAAACCTTATCTTTTATGATACCGTAAAAAAAACTTCATGACAATAGTATTTATTTATCCCATGAATTTTGATATAATTGGAAATACTGTATTTATTAATAGAATGAACCACTACGAACCCAAAGGAGGTTCTCATGAATTACGGTGTAAAAGCAACCAAGAAACGGATCCGGGCAGCCAATTCCCGGAAGAAGAAATACGCCAACCGGCTGTTTCTGACCTTCTTCAAGACTGCCTTTGTTCTTGTTCTGTTTCTCTGCGTGACAGGTGTCAGCACCTTTATCGGCATGTTTAAAGGCATTCTGGACAGTTCGCCAGACTTCAACCCGGACAGCTTCACCCCAAGCGGATATTTTTCTACTATATATAATAGCGCCGGGGAAGTGACTGACACGCTGGTCGGTTCCAACTCGAACCGAATCGAAGCATCCTACGAGGATTTTCCTCAGGATCTAATTGACGCGTTCGTCTCCATCGAGGACTCGCGTTTCTGGCAGCACAGCGGTATCGATCTGCGCTCCATTTCACGCGCCGTGGTCGGCGTCCTGACAAATAATTATAAGGGCGGCGCCAGCACCCTGACCCAGCAGCTCATCAAAAATACCGTTTTCAACGGCGGTATGGAGACAAGCAAGGGTTCCAAAATCGAGCGAAAAATCCAGGAACAATATCTGGCGCTGCAGCTGACAAAAAACGTCGATCGGAAGGTCATTTTAACGAACTATTTAAATACGATCAACCTCGGCAGCAATACGCTGGGCGTCAAAGCAGCAGCGCTGCGCTATTTTAATAAGAACGTCTCCGATCTGACTCTTTCTGAGTGCGCGGTCATCGCCGGTATCACACAGAATCCGTCAAAGCTGAATCCGATCAGCGGCGCGGAGGCAAATGCCGCCCGGCGCAAGGTCATTTTGCAGGCAATGTATGAGCAGGGCTATATCACAAAAGAAGAACAGGAGGAAGCGCTGGCAGACGACGTCTACGCCCGTATCCAGAATGTCGACACGGCGCTCAAGGAAAATGAGACACCGTACTCCTATTACACGGACGAGCTGATCAGCCAGGTCACCGAAGCACTCAAAGAGCAGCTCGGCTATACTGACACGCAGGCGTCCAATCTTCTGTTCAGCGGCGGACTGCAGATTTACACCCCGCAGGATCCGCAGATTCAGGCGATCGTCGATGAGGAAGTCAACAATCCTGCCAACTATGACGCGGCTCGCTATTCGGTTGAATACCGCCTTTCCCTGACCCATCCAGACGGGGAAACGCAGCATTATTCACAGGAAACTCTGAAAACATGGATCCAGCAGGTCAAGGGACAAAGCGGTTTTGACGGGCTGTTTAATTCCGAGGAAGAGGCGCAGACGGCGATCGATGAATACCGCACCGCCCTCACGCAGGACGGAAGCACCGTTCTCGGTGAATCAATTACCATGATTTTAGAGCCGCAGACCTCGTTCGTCCTGATCGAACAGTCCACCGGCTATGTCAAGGCAATCAACGGCGGACGCGGACAGAAGACGGCAAACCGCACCTTAAACCGTGCGACCGACTCCCTGCGGCAGCCAGGATCGACCTTCAAGGTCATTTCCTCCTTTGCCCCGGCATTGGATGCCTGCGGCGCGACCCTATCAACTGTTTACTATGACGGGCCATACTCTTCCGGTGAAAAAGAGTTCCGAAACTGGTGGGGCAGCGATTACAAGGGCTATCACACGATCCGCGACGGCATTACCTATTCCATGAACATCGTCGCCCTGCGCTGCATGGCGGACACGGTAACGCCGCAGCTCGGTGTCGAATATGCCGAACGGCTGGGAATCACTTCCCTCGTAAGCCAGGATCAGACTCTCTCGACAGCACTCGGCGGTCTGACAAAGGGCGTCAGCAACCTGGAACTGACAAATGCATTTGCGGCGATCGCCAACGGCGGCACCTACACGAAGCCTGTCTTCTTTACTAAGATCCTGGATCGCAACGGAAAGATACTGATCGACAATGAACCGGAGACGCGGCAGGCGCTCAAAGACTCTACCGCCTATCTTTTAACCAGCGCGATGCAGGATGTTATGCAGAGCAATACAATGTATACGCGTTCCGGTTCCGGGGTTAAATCGACCGGTACGACAGCGGCGATTCCCAATATGAGCTGCGCCGGAAAGAGCGGTACGACCACCAGCAACGTCGACGTCTGGTTTGTAGGCTTTACGCCGTACTACACTGCCGGTATCTGGGGCGGGTGCGACAATAACCAGCCATTAAAAGGCGGCACCGTTTCAAACGGCGGTACCAGTTACCACAAGCGCATCTGGCGAAATATCATGACACGTGTCCATGAGAGCTTAAGCGACCCCGGATTTACGGTTCCGGACAGCATTGAAACTGCTGACGTATGCCGCAAATCCGGCAAGCTTCCGGTTTCCGGCGTCTGCAGCAGTGACCCGCGCGGAACGGCCGTCTACACTGAATATTTCGCGAAGGGCACGGTTCCGGCCGAGACCTGCGATCACCACACCCGCGTGACGATCTGCTCCGCCTCCGGCGGCATCTCGACTGCCTTCTGCCCGACGAACCAGCAGATTTCCAAGACAGTTATGGTCGTTCCGGAAGACGGCGGAGAAACGGACGATTCCCGCTTCTCCATGCCGGGCGAGTGCAAGATTCACAATGGTTCGTCCACGATCATCCATCCTTCTGAGAGCGCCGATTTCTCAGCTCCGGGCTACAGCCCCGATTCAGATAATCTATCGGCTCCGATCCACTCTGCGGTTCCACGCCCGATGGCGGGAAGTGGACGGAATGGAAATAATATTCCGATTGTCCCGGCGAATCCGGAGCATTAACAGCAAAATAATATATCTGCAAAAAGCTGCTGTAAAAAGTGACATTCATATGCCTCTTTTACAGCAGCTTTTAATTTTCTCAACTGATTTTCTTTTGCTTTCTTTTACTTTTCTTTCGTCTTCTCTCTAATCCTTCATCTTGGGTTTGCAAATCAGCGACGACAGATAGCCGAAGATCAGCGCCCCGGAAATCCCCGCCGCACCCGCCGTGAATCCGCCGGTGAACAGCCCCAGAACCCCATCCTTGTCAATTCCATCCCGCACGCCCTTCCAGAGCGTGTTTCCAAACCCCAGCAGCGGCACCGTTGCCCCGGAACCCGCCCATTTGGCATACGGTTCGTACAAACCGATCGCACCAAGAATCGAGCCACATACCACCAAAAGCACCATAATCCGCCCCGGCATGAGTTTCGTTTTATCCATCAGAATCTGCACGGCGGCACAGAGGAGTCCGCCGGTCACAAATGCTTTGATATAGTCCATTTTTCTGCTCCCTCTCTAAAGCTCCTTGCAAATACTTATCATTCACCGAACGATTCTTTTCCCTCAAGCACCACTCCATGGGCAATCCCCGGCACATTCTGCCCCTCATTAAAGCTGATCTGGGACAGCAGCGCCCCGGTCGGCACAAACAGGACGCGTTTCCACTCACCCGCCTGTATTTTCGGAAGAATATAGCCGCACAGCACCGCCGCCGAGCAACCGCAGCCGCTCCCGCCCGAATGGGTATCCTGCGTCTTCGGGTCAAACATTTCGATCCCGCAGTCCATATGGATGCCGGAAATATCCTGTCCTGCCTCGCGCATAAAATCAAGCAGGATTTCCTTCCCCACCATTCCCAGATCGCCAGTGATGATCCGATCATAGTCAGATGGTTTCCGGTTAAAATCACGGAAATTCTGCAAGATTGTGTCTACCGCCGCCACCGCCATTGCCGCCCCCATGTTCATGGAATCGCGCATCTGCATATCGACGATCTTTCCGGGGGTGGCAGCTGGGATACAAGGTTGAAATTTGGGATGCAATTTTTCCTGTCCAGCATTTTTCAGTGATTCTGACGCATTTTCTTTCGCTCTGCGCCCATCTTTCCCTTCATTTTTCTCATTTCCCTCGATCATCACACACCCGCACCCGGTCACCGTCCAGGTTGTGGACTGCGGTCTCTGATTCCCATACGCCAGCGGAAACCGGAACTGCCGTTCTGCCGAGGCAAAATGGCTCGACGCCAGCGCCAGAACCCGGTCCGCATAGCCAGCCCCTGCTGCCATCGCCCCCAGAATCATCGCCTCTCCCATCGTCGAGCAGGCGCCGTAAAGCCCGAAAAACGGGATATCAAACGACTCCACACCAAACGAGGTCGCCACAATCTGTCCCAACAGGTCTCCCGCAAACAGGCAATTCACATCCGCCGCCTGTCTGCCCGCCTTATCCAGACATTTCTGCATCGTCTGGCGCTGCAATTCACTCTCCGCCTCCTCCCACGACTTTTTCCCAAACGTCGGATCCGGCTCCACACGGTCAAAAAAACTTGCCAGCGGTCCCTCGCCTTCCGTCTGCCCCACGATCGATGCCGCCGATGTGATGATGGGCGGATGCTCAAACTGGATGCTTGATTTACCTGCCTGCATAAAACTCCTCCTGAAACATAAAAACATTGTCAAAAATATACTGTTCAAACTTTCGCTACAATCTCAGTATTTACACAAACATACATTTTTATGTTTTCTAGTAATCTGCATTCCTCGCAGGCTTCATTCACCCGTTTTTACCATATTATTAATACTGCACCGCCGCCAATTTCTCTCTCAGCTCCTGCGGATCCTGGGACGCATCGACTGCCGTCTGCGGTGTGATCACGCCCTCTTTCGCCATACGGATCAGAAAATTATCCATCGTAATAGAGCCCTCTTTTGCACTAGAAAGCAGATAGCTCTGCATCTGCGGTGTTTTTCCATCGCGGATCAGATTCCGGATCGCCGGCGTTAGCATCATAAGCTCACAAGCTGCCGCCCTGCCCTGGCCGCCCGCCCTCGGCACCAGCTGCTGTGACAGCACCGCCCGCAGCGTCATCGAGAGCTGCATCCGGATCTGCGGCTGTTTATCCTCTGGAAAAACACCCACAATCCGGTCAATGCTGTCGATTGCCGAATTGGTATGAATAGTGGAAAAAACAAGATGTCCCGTCTCCGCCGCCATCAGTGCCGTTTCGATCGTCGCCGGATCACGCATTTCTCCAATCAGAATGACATCCGGGTCCTCACGGAGCGCCGCATAAAGCCCCTTATCATAGCTCTCTACGTCCACGCCCACCTCGCGCTGGTTGATGATCGCCTGCGCCGGTTCATAGACATACTCGATCGGATCTTCCAGCGTAATCATATGGAGCGGACGATTCTGGTTGATCTCATTTAAAATTGCCGCCAGCGTCGTTGACTTGCCGCTTCCCGTCTCGCCGGTTACCAGAATAATGCCTTTATTCCAGCTTGAAAACTGATTCACTGCTTCCGGAAGCCCCAGCTCCGACAGGTTCGGAATCGTACTGCCCAGAAGACGGATCGCCGCAGAGAGCGCGCCCTGCTGCCGGAACAGATTCACACGGAGACGCCGTCCCGCAAACGAAGCACTAAAATCCAGCTGTCCGATCGCCTCGATCTGATCTGCCGCATTGCCTGCCAGCTGGCGTCCATATTCCTCACAATCCTCACGCGTCAGCCCGCCATCCGTCAGCGTCTCGATTCTGCCGTCAATTCTGCATTTTGGCGGCAGCCCTGCAATCAGATGCACATCCGATGCCCTTTTTTCAGCTGCCAGCGCGATTAATTCCTCGATTCCATACATACCATCTGTCTCCTCTTCTCTTTCTGCACCATTTACAGCGCCAGCAGCGTCCGGATCACCTCGTCCACCGTCGAAACACCCTCTTCTACCAGCTTCTGCGCGTGTTCCAGCATCGGAACATACTGGCTCGCTCTTCTGGCTGCTTCTAAGAAACGTGTCCGGTCAGCTCCTTCCAGAATGCACCGTCGCAGCTCCTCCTGAATCAGCATTACCTCAAACACACCGATTCTGCCCCGGTATCCCGAATGGAAGCACTGATCGCATCCGGCTCCCTGCCAGTATAATTTTCCAGGAATCTCCGGGATTCCTGCCATCTCAAGTGCTTTTTTCGGCGGCTGAATCTGGGTCTTGCAGTTCGGACAGATTTTTCTCAGCAGACGCTGGGAAATAACGCCACGCAGTCCCGCCGCAATCAGGTATGGCGCTACGCCCATATCTCGCAGACGGTCAATCGCCGAGATCGCATCTTCCGTATGAATCGTGGTGATAACGAGATGTCCCGTCATTGCCGCACGCATCGCGATCTCCGCCGTCTCACCGTCACGGATCTCGCCGACGCAGATGATATCCGGATCCTGACGCAGAACGGAGCGCAGGCCCGATGCAAAGGTCAGCCCCACTTTTTCATTGATCTGCACCTGTGTCGCGCCCTTGATATGGTATTCCACCGGATCCTCCAGTGTAATCAGGTTGGTCCGATCCGAAAGAAGTTCGCGGATCAGCGTATACATCGTCGAAGATTTACCTGATCCAGTCGGTCCTACAATCATGATAACACCGGAAGTAAGCCCTAAAAGCGTATCAATCTTTGCATCCTCCACTGCCGGAATACCGATACCGCGGCGGTTCAGCGTCTCCTCATTTCGTTTCAGAATACGGATAACCACTTTTTCTCCATACAGGGTCGGAAGGGTGGATATACGCATATCAATATCTTTTCCTCTTAAATGCATCACCGCACGACCATCCTGCGGAATTCTTTTTTCGACGATATCGAGCTGGGACATGATTTTAAGCCTCGAAATGACCGAATCCTTGAGTTCCGACGGGATCGTCATGATCCGATGAAGCTGCCCGTCGATACGCATCCTGACGACCATCTCCTCCTCCGTCGGCTCAAAATGGATATCCGAAGCATTTTCCGAAATGGCACGCTCAATAATCGAATTGACCAGGCGGATCATCGGCGTCACATTTTCCTGTCTTTCTCTTTCCGCCATCTGCCCCTGCCCCTGACGCACCTCTTGTGCCGCTGCCGTCTCTGCCTGCATCTGCGCCATCGCTTCTGCCGCTCCCTCGTTGCCATACAAAATATTGATCGCACGCTTCACCGCCGGTTCAGAGGCGATCATCGGCACAATTCTCTTTTTGGAAGTATGCTGTGCTTCCTCAATCGCCATGAAGTTCAGCGGATCCGCCATTGCCAGATAAAGCTGGTCTTTGGAAATACGCACCGGTACGATCGTCATTTTCTTTGCCAGGTTTTTCGGCACAAAACGCGACAGTTCCGGGCTGATATCGACCCGCGTCAAATCAATATAGTCAATGCCCAGCTGCATGCGAAGCGCATCGATCAGCTGACCTTCCGTGATATAATGATGCTTGACCAGCGTTGTTCCCAGACGTTCTTTCTCCTTCGCCTGATAGTCAAGCGCCTCTTTAAGCTGCCCTTCTGTGATCAGTCCCAGCTCCAAAAGCATGTCTCCCAATCGCTTTGTACGCATTCTCTCTACCTCCCTATAAATATGGATCTAGTTATTCAGCCATTTTACTGCGGAAATCCCGGATCCGGTCAAAGCAGTCCCGATCCATCTCGATCGCCGTCTGATTTCCAGTCGTCACAATCCACGCTTCTTCCAGAAGCCGCCGGATGATCCGCGCCGCCTCTTTCTGATCCTCTGCGGTCGTCTCACGGATCTCCTCTGTCCAACGACGGATCTGTACAATATCCAGGCCATTGTACGCATACTGCATCGCTGCCATCCGCCGTCCCAGGCATCCGCACGGCGCCGTCGCATTGCCGTAACTGCTTAAAATATAGCCATTCCGATCTGCCTCCGAAAGCTGCAGTTTTTCCAATACACCCGCTGCCGCCCGGATCGCCTCGATCGTCTCACTGACCTTCGGATCCCGGTATGTACTCGCCACGATCCGGTCCATCGTCGGCGTAAATGCAAACGACGCGCTGTAGGCGCCGCCTTGAAAACGGAGCTGCGGCACAAAATACCGGTCATCCAGCGCATTTACATACGGAAGAATACGCCCGGAAAATCCATCTACAGCGCTCAGCTCTGCCGAAAAGACGGTATACTGGCTGGAGCTCTCCACAATTACCGCCTCCCTGCGAGCCGGAACCGGGAAGGTATACCCAGCATTTTCCCCTCTGTTTTCCGTTTTATTCTCATGGTCTGGCATCTGTTCTCCCCGCAGATTTCCCAGAATCCGCCCCGCACAGTTCCGCATCCATTCCAGATTTTCCCTCGGTGCAACATGAAGGATCGTCACCGCTGTTCCATGCAGGATGCGGTCGCGCACCTCCTCCATCTTCTCTGCCAGCTGGAAGATCGCTGCATCCTCCTGTTCCAGTCGCCCGCGCAGTTTTTTCAAAAACTCATAAAACGCCTGCCCGCCGACATATTCCTGATACCGCGTATTGATGCTATAGCCAGATGCCGCCAGACGCACCGCCAGCGAATACGCATCACTGCGCGACTCATCACAGGACGGAATCGTCTCATCCAATGCCTGAAGAACCGCATTCTTATCTCTCCAGAGTGGATGTAATAAGAGTTCCAGCAGGACATACAGGCTCTCTTCATAATCCTCCGCCATCCCATACCAGCTGACCGCCAGCGTCGGATGGCTGTTTCGTCCCGCCCGAGCCTCCGGATGTCCCTCATTCATGGAAAAATCATGCAGATAACGTTCAATCTGATTTTCCTTTTCCATTCTGCCATACCGGGCATTTTCAAGCTCTGAAACAAACATTGTATATAAAGGAATGTAAAAACGGTCCTCTTCCGGCACGCCGCTCAAATCCAGGTATAAGCGGTTATAGCTGATCGCTTCCAGATCCGACGGCGATTCATAGACCGAAATCCCATTTATCTCATATATCTGATATTCCGGCGTCTCTTCCGGCGGCGGAAGCTCATCGACCCGGATCATAAAATCCGTATTCGAACACTCCGACGCATTCCACGCATCAAAATCCAGGGTCTTCGCAATCAGCGCATCCAGCTCTGCCTCGCTCATCTCCGCCTTCATCTGCGCCAGATACGCGTCGCGCTCCTGCTCCATCGCCTCTGCCATTCCCGGCGTCGGAACCGTCGTGACAAGAACCCGCCGCTTCGCCGCGCCAAGCTCTGCCGCAAACCGGCGAATCTCCGCCTGTGCCGTCCCTGCATCCAGAGAATCATAGGCTGCCGCCTCATCCGCATACACATCCGCATCGCCCGTCAGTGCCCATTTCAGGCTGACTTCCGGCACGATCGAATCCGCAAATACATCCGTATCTTCGCCTGCCGTATAATCATGTATCGCCCGCGCCTTGAGCGCCGTCTCCACCACTGACGGGTCGATCCCGCGCTCCTGCATCTCGCACAATGTCTCATCCGACACCTGCCGGAACCGTTCTGCATCCTTCGGACTGCTGTCTGTCATTTCGAAAACAAAAAATGGCTTTTCTGCCTCCATCATCACCGATGCGCTCGCATCACAATGGATGCCCGCCGTCCGCAGCTTTTCCCTGAAAACCGATCCATCCACATTCATCATTCCCGCAATGATGCTGTACTGGATCAGCTTTTCCCATGAAATGCCGCTCAGATCCATCGCATACGATACCACCGCCGCATTCTCCGATGCGTCTCCCCGGTAAGCAGGACTGGGAACGGTTGCCTGACGGAAGAATGATTCTCCCCCATTTTCCAAACCATCTGGCTCGGGGCTGTAAAACGCACTCATCCCTATATTCTGCATTTCCTGTTTTTCCTGTCGCCCGCTGCCTGACTGGAAACTCCATCCGTCTTCTTTTCCATAGCTTTTCTTTGCATCACACAGATACTCTTTATCCAGGAATGCCAGAAACCGTTTCCAGTCCAGATCCCCATACAACAAAATCAGAGCATTATCGAACCGATAAAATCGATCATACATCTCCATCGTATGTTCATACGTCAGATCCTTATAAAAACGGTGCGCCTGTCCATTCGCATTTGCCGCCGTCTCCCCCGGATACAGCGCCCGCAAAACATTCCGCAGTGCCTCATTATCTGTATCATTCAGCATGCCGAAATCCTCGCTGTACACCGTTCCTGCCAGCGTAATCGGGCTTTTGCGGTCGCGCAGCTCATAGCGGACCGCTTCACGGTCAAAAAAGCGGCGTTCCCGCCGGATTCCCGGCGCTTTCATGCAGCTTAAATACACATCTGCCATCTTAAGCAGCTGTTCCTCGCTCTGGCTGCACACCGGATATGCCGTAAATGGTATATAAGTAAATGCATTTACAAATGTGTGGTATGTCTTGCTGCAAAGATCAAAAAAAATATCCTTACTCGGATATTTATCAGAGGAAGCAAGTACCGAATGCTCAAACACATGATTCGTGTCCGTCTCATCCAGATGCGGTGTCCGATAGGAAATCGAGAATCCCCGGTTTGTATCTTTATTTCTGATATAAAACAGGGACGCCCCGCTTTTTTCATGTTCAAAATACAGTGTCTGCGCTCCCAGCGCCTGCAGTTTTCCCACCTGTTTCAATGTAAAACCTGCTGTCTGAAATCCCGGCTGCAGTCTCCCATCTGCCGCCCTCCACTGCTTTGTACCTGCCATTCTTTTATCATGCCTCCTGCCATCATTCGTCTGCTGTCTTTTCTCTATATCTATTATACAAAAGCACGTCCTATATTTCCATAGAAAAAAGCACATCCGGTTCACTCTGTGTTCCGGATGTGCTTCTGATTCATAAATCTATTATTTATTCTTTCCGCAGCACTTCTTATATTTCTTACCGCTTCCGCATGGACACGGATCGTTCGGGTAAATCTTATGTGTATTGCGGACTGTGCCAGATGCCTTCTGCTCGCGGTACAGCTCTGTTCTTCTCTCCTCAGTCAGGATTGCATCCCACTGCGGAAGCTCATACAGCCAGGTAGCCTTTGCCTCTACCATGTTGTAATATAACTTCTCCGGGTCGATCTCAATCTTAACCTTGGTATCCTCATCCATGGTCTCGATCGGGTTCTCATAGCCCTTTAAGCTCTCATTGATTCCATCCAGGAAACCGGTCATGATCATAACTTCGGTATCATACTTCTCAGCCAGTTCCTTAACGGTACCTTCTACAACCTCAGTCGGGTTTGCAAGAATCTGCTCGTAAATGCCTTTCTCAATCGTAAAATATCCAGACCAGAGTTCCTCTTTCTTTTTATCATCCAGCCCGTCACCATATGCCAGATTGCGCCAATTTTCTAACAGTGTCATCGGTAATTCCTTCCTTTTTTCGTTCTTTCATTACTATAATAACATAGTATATTTAAGTATATAACAAGTTGGGGGAATTTGCAAGGAGGAAAACTGGCATCTGCCTATTTTATCGCATAAGCAAACGTATCACTCATTCCGTATCGCCGCCAACGGACTCAGCTTCATTGCGCGCATCGCCGGGAAGAATCCGGCTGCCATGCCGATGATGATGGCAAATCCTACCGATGGAACTGCCAGCCAGATCGGGATCACGGACAGTTTTCCATCCATTCCATATAAAAAAGTCGCTGCCAGAAACTGGTTAATCAGCACGGAAACCATAAAACTCAGCGTCAGTCCGATGAGTCCTCCCATGAAACCGATAAAACCTGCCTCAATCAGAAACATATTTCGGATGGTTGCAAGGGAACATCCTAACACTTTCAGCACGCCAATCTCCTTCGTCCGCTCATAGATGGACATCATCATCGTGTTGGCGATGCCAATCGCAGCAACCAGGAGGGAGACGGCGCCGATGCCGCCGAGGGCTGCCTGAATCATATTAGACTGCTGCTTGGACTGTTCCAGCCACTCCATCTGGCTGTTTGCCTCGTAGCCCATGTTGCTGATGGCTTTCTGCACCTCAATTACATGATCCATGTCGTCCACATTTACCGTCGCTTCTTCATAGACAAAATAATTGTAAGGTTTTCCTTTTTTGTTGGTCGGCTGTCCCGGAATCGGCTTTTTCTTAAATATCTGTTTCAGCTGTGTCTTGAGCTTATTCAGATCCACGTAGACGCCGTAGCTGTAATCACTCCAGTCTTCCGGTCCACCCGCTACCATTCCAGCCGTTTTCATCATATATTTCTTTGGCGCCGCTACTTTCTGGCTGCCATCCTCGCCGCTGGAATTTCCCTTGGACTGATAGTACGCATCCGTGTCAAAGATCGTAAACATCGGTTTGTTGATAAAATCGATGTCCGGCATCTCCCCGGTGTCCCAGTAACCTTTTCCTGTCTTGGCATTGCTAAAATTCTGTGCGACCATATTTCCGACTACCATCTCCATGTCCTTCGTTTCAGTTGTCGGCAGGCTTCCTTCTCCCAGCTTGATATTCTTCATCGCTCCCAAGGGGATCCCATGCAGCTGCACGTTTCCCTCGTAGGCACCCTGACGCATAATCACATTCAGGTTCAGATCCGGATAAGCACTTGTCACATGCGGAATCTTTTCAAATGTCTTCATCGTCTCATCCGTCATGAAGCTGTCTTCCGGATTTTTCTTGTCACTGGAATTTCCATTGTTATAATTATATACCTGAATCGCGGTCAGGCTTCCATAGGAAGAATACTGTTTGATGGTAAATTCTTTCAGTCCTATTCCGATGGAAACCATGACAACGATCGATGCCGTACCAATCACGACTCCCAGAACCGTCAGAAAGGTACGGAGCTTTCTGCGAAACAGGTTGTTGACGCTCATCGTCAGCAGATCACTGAATCTCATTTTCACCGGTCCTTTCTATTTTTTCTTTCTTTTCAGATGATCGTTTTGTTCTTTTTCAACGTCCTTTGTTTCGTCTTCCGATACATCTGCTGTCGTCATTTCCGGCTCGCCCAGCTCATTGTCCAGTTCCTCTTCTAATTCGTCTTCAAGCGCCTTTTCTCCTGCTATTTTCTTCTTTTTCCTCTTCCAGACAACTACACCGACACCTGCGCCCACCAGCGCAGCGATCACAAGCATCGGAGCGATCCGCCCAGCGCCGCCCGCTTGCGCCGCATCGGCATCTGCATCCATGCCGTTGTCCATTCCATCCATGCCGTCCATCCCGTCATCGGAAAACGCCTCACTCACGTTCAGAAGCATTTCTTTTTCAGTCTCTGAAACGACTCCATTTTCATCCTCATAGGAAATGATAATCTTCACTTTTCCATCATCGGTTGTCGGCGCAATCGCGGTCAGCATCGTATCGACATTGCCGGTTTCGCCCGGCTTGATATTTCCCACATAAGCGTCAGCTGGTTGGATAGAATCTGCCTCAAAACGCGCCATAACATTGTAAAGAATTACTTTTCCGGTGTTGTTGATGCCAAACATGACATTCGTCTCAGAACCAACCTCAACCGCATCCGGCATCACATCGATCGTACTGGTGTTCAGACGCGGCTCCTGCTTGACCGGAAGTGCAATCTTGACCTCTTCCTTGGCATTTTTAAATTCCGGGCTGTCGTACTGCTCCTGAATCGTCATGCGGTATGATTTCTGCTCCGCCGTCGGCGCCGCCTTGAACACCATCGAGAGATCCGCCGTCGCCCCCGGCGCCATGTTATTGACAACTACGGAGGTGGAACCGCTCTCGGATGTAAAGATCGGCGTATTTTCAACTTCTTCCGAAGCAAATGTAAACATAATATTGGAAGCTGCCACATCCGAAGACGCATTCTTCATCCGCACACGCAGTTCAAATGGCTGTCCGGCATAGATCTCTGCCGGGATCGTCTCGAAGCTGTCCACGATGATACGCGCCTTGGTTCGATCCTGCTCGCCCGCATCCGCCGACAGCTCATCGTCATCTTTTCCCTTGACGCGCACGTAAAACACCTTGTCCACCGGCTCCGAAAACTCGCCGCCCTCTTCTTCGCGGTATGTAACCAGATAGTGAATCGGGAAAAAGCCCGATTTTACGTCCTCACGCACCATCATGCTGTACGGAACCGTCACCATCTGCCCTGATTCCATATCCCCCATTTTACGGTTATAGTTGCCCTCATTGATATCAAACGGGAATTTCGTAATATCTGCGTCAAGCTGCATATCCACGCGGACATCGTAAACCTTTTTAAGTCCCGTATTGGTCAGGTTCACGCCAAAATCCATGACCTGATTGTACCCCGCATACGGCGTCTGCTGGTTATCGCCGATGGAAAAATCGTAATCCAGCTTCGTGTTGTCGTCTTCCTCGGTGGAGGAACCATCGTAGGCGGATACCCAGATGTTGACACCAACCGCGGTCTTATCCTTTCCCTTTTGTCCAATAAAAAAGAATGCCTGATAATAGCCGGCCGGTAAATCTCTGCGTAGTTTATAACTTAAACTAACAGTTTTTGAAGTACCTGCTTTTACATTTATAGCTTTTGGCTTAAATGAATTTGAATCCGTTTCAAACGGAAATGATTTTGAATACCATCTGATAGCATCGCTATCATCACTCTCATCCGCATCATCGGATTCTCCAAAATTTTCTGTCATTAAATCATCAAATTCTTCCGCATTTGCCAGCCAAATTTCCTTTAATTCCTGATCCCTTTTCTCATGTATATTATGAACCGTCATCTTAATCGAAATTTTATTTCCGGCCTTTCCGTGCGGCACTTTACTGACGGTAATTAAATCATCGTTATATTTTGTCATATCCAACATTTCCGCCTGCGCCGTCCGGCTTCCTCCCACCGCCAGCACCGCAAAAAGCAGCAAAAACACCGCCCATCTCTTCCACTTTCTCATACCTCTCATTTTTCATACCTCCATATCCTCTCACATTAAATGCTGCTTTTATCAATTTCTCATTCTATCGTCAGCATTCCTGTGTTTTAGCCTTCTATTTTCCCATCTTCCTTACCCATTTGCCGATTCTCCTCTATCTTCACAATCTTACCATCGATAATATGGAAGATCCGGTCCGCATACGCCGCCAGATGGTTATCATGCGTGACCATAACCAGCGTCTGGTTCTGTTCCCGGACGATCCGCTGCATCAGTTTCAGCACATCCATCGTCGTGTGCGAATCCAGATTTCCAGTCGGCTCGTCTGCAAAAATGATCTCTGGATGTACCACCAGCGCCCGTGCGATGCCGACACGCTGCTGCTGCCCGCCGGACATCTGGTTCGGCATATGATCGCCGACTTTTTCCAGTCCGACCATTTTCAGATATTTTTCTGCCATCTCCCGGCGCCTGACGCGCGGCACACCGCGGAAGGACAGCGGAAGCGCTACATTTTCAACCGCATTCATCGTACCGAGCAGGTTATATGACTGGAAGATAAATCCGACCCGCTCCCGGCGGAATGCCACCAGCTGGTTCTCGTTTAATTTTTCTATGTGCTGTCCGGCTATGACAATCTCGCCCTTCGTCGGCTTCTCCAGCCCCGCCAGCATATTCAATAAGGTAGATTTACCCGAACCGGAGGTACCTACAATCGCACAGAATTCGCCACGGTACATCGTAAAATCGACGCCGTTCAGCGCGTATACCTTCGTCTCGCCGACGCGGTAGACTTTATATAGATTTTTTACCTGTATGACAGGTTCCCGTTTCCGGAATTCATTCTTCCCCGGCACTTTCCGCTCTTCCATCAGCCTTCTCCATTTTCTAACTTATTTCATGCTCCTGAATATTCCATCGAAATCCATTCCTGACAACCTGGATTTATACAAGTTTCAACCATTGCAATTCCAGTTCTTCTTTCTACATTATACCGGATTTGTTTCAATTCTCCTACCTTATTTTTCTTAATGTTCCTTACGCTTTTCTTACCAGATTTTTCACCCTGTCTGACCGTTCCTTACGCTAATCCATTTTGCCCTGGAAAGTCATTTTTATTTCCTATTTCATCGCAGGTAATCTTCCAGCCGTCATCACATTGTCCATATTTTCTATCCCCCCTATTCATATTTTTTATATCACAGATCATTAAAAGCTATAGCAATCCATCTGGAAATGTTTTATAATAGTTGGGAAAAATATGCTAATACGAATAGAGAAGGAGAATCAAATGAGACATTTGCTGAATCCACTGGATTTTTCCGTTGAGGAGATCGACCAGCTTCTGGATCTCGCTTCCGATATCGAAGCCAATCCAGCCAAATATGCACACGTCTGCGACGGAAAGAAAATCGCGACTCTGTTTTATGAGCCAAGCACCCGTACACGCTTAAGTTTTGAGGCTGCTATGCTGAACTTAGGGGGACGGGTTCTTGGCTTTGCTTCTGCCGATTCAAGCTCTGCTTCCAAGGGCGAGAGTGTGGCAGATACCATCCGCGTTATCTCCTGCTTCGCAGATATCTGCGCGATGCGCCACCCGAAGGAAGGTGCGCCGATGGTTGCTTCCCTGCACTCTTCCATCCCGGTTATCAATGCCGGCGACGGCGGTCACCAGCATCCGACGCAGACCTTGACCGATCTGATGACGATCCGTTCTTTAAAAGGACGCCTGAACAATTTAACAGTCGGTCTGTGCGGCGATTTGAAATTCGGACGCACGGTTCACTCCTTAATCAATGCGCTGTCCCGCTACACAGGCATCCGTTTCGTCCTCATTTCCCCGCCGGAACTGCGCGTCCCGGATTATATCATTGAGGATACACTGAATGCAAAGGAAATCGAGTACAAAGAGGTTGAAAACCTGGATGAGGCGATGCCGGAGCTTGATATTCTCTACATGACACGTGTCCAGAGAGAGCGTTTCTTCAACGAGGAAGATTACATCCGTATGAAAGACTGCTACATTCTCGACAAAAAGAAGATGGAGCTTGCCCGTGATGATATGTTTGTGCTCCATCCGCTTCCGCGTGTCAATGAGATTTCCGTTGAGGTGGACAACGACCCGCGTGCCGCTTACTTCAAACAGGTTCAGTACGGCGTATACGTCCGTATGGCTCTGATCATGACTTTACTGGAGGTGGAAAAACCATGTTAAATATCAGCGGATTAAAAGAAGGTTTTGTTCTGGACCACATCCAGGCAGGACGCAGTATGGATATTTACTTTAAACTGGGGCTGGACAAGCTGGACTGCCAGGTGGCTATTATCAAAAATGCGCGCAGCAGCAAGATGGGACGCAAGGACATCATCAAGATCGACGGCAGCCTTGATCTGGTAAATGTTGATGTACTCGGCTACATCGATCACCGTATCACGATCAACATCATCAAGGATGGAAAAATCGTAGAGAAAAAAGATGTCAAGATGCCGAAAAAAATCACAAATGTCATCCACTGCAAGAACCCGCGCTGCATTACCTCGATCGAGCAGGAGCTTCCGCATATCTTCTATCTCGCGGATGAGGAAAAAGAGGTATACCGCTGCCAGTACTGTGATGAGAAGTATTCGCTGTAAATTCTCCTGAATATATCAAATGAATATCAAAAAAGCCATGAACGACTTTTCTGTAGATTTACAGATCATAAGCGATTTCATGGCTTTTTATTATTTTCCAGATTATAGATTCCAAAAGTGCCTACCCTTGAACATCTTAATTCCAGAACTCTGTCTTACCTTCCAGCCCGATACTCTCAGCCTTGAAGCACGGATTCTTGCCTTCCTTTTTCTGCACCAGGTAATCATCCAGACATTTGAGCGCTGTATTTCCCAGAATCACGATAACCGGCAGGTTGATGATCGCCATGATACCCATGAGGACATCCGCGAGATCCCATACCAGACCGAACTGGAGCTGTGCGCCAATGAAAACAACTACCACCGCAAACAGGCGGAACACATTCATTTCTTTATTTTTCAGCGTGCGGCCTGCGATGTAGTTGAGACATCCTTCACAGTAGAACAGGTTGCCGAGCAGCGTCGTGAATGCAAAGAGAAGAAGTGCAAATGTGATGAAGTACGGTCCAATCACACCAAATATTGTTCCCAGCGATTCCTGTACAAACGGAGCGCCTTTCAGCTCTTCCGACGGAACGATGCCGGTGCAGAGACACATCATCGCAGTTGCCGTACAGATGAGGATCGTATCGATGAAAACAGAAAGCATCTGTACCAGTCCCTGCTTAACCGGATGGCTGACATCGGCTGCTGCCGCCGCGTTCGGTGCAGAACCGACACCCGCCTCGTTGGAATACAGACCTCTCTTAATTCCCTGCATCATGGCAGAACCTGCAAATCCGCCGAAGATCGCCTTGAAATCAAAGGCATTGGAGAAGATATTGACAAATACCTCCGGGAGTCTTCCGATGTTTAAGATCATGACCGCAATCGCCATCAGGATGTAGAAAACGCCCATAAACGGAACCAGCACGCCGGTAATGCGGACAATCTGTTTTCCGCCGCCTATGATACAGATGCCGACCAGAATCGCCAGAATGGCGCCGCCGATCATCGGAACCAGGCTCCTGTCCCCCATCATAAATTGATGGTAAAAGCCGTAATTCGACATGCTGTCAATTAGGTTAAAGGACGCCAGCATATTAAAACCGCCAGCATAAGTAGCAATCAGGGCAATCGCGAAGACAACGCCCAGCGCACGGCTCTTCAGCGCCGCCTCGATATAATAAGACGGACCTCCGTAGCTTCCGCCGGATGCGTCGCGCTTCTTATAAATCTGTGCCAGCGTGCTCTCAACAAAAGCCGATGCGCCGCCCACAATCGCGATCAGCCACATCCAGAACACCGCGCCGTAACCGCCGATGGCGATCGCATTGGCTACACCTACGATATTGCCTGTGCCGACGCGGCTCGCCGTCGATACCATCAGCGCCTGAAATGCGGATACGGAGTTGCTGTCTGTCTTTTCTCCGACTACCCGGATTGATTCCGGAAGCAGACGGAGCTGTACGAAACGGCTTCGGAGTGTGAAATACAGTCCGACCGCCAGCAGCATGATAATCAACAGATAGCTGTACATAACATTGCTGATCACACCAACGAGTGATGCAAATCCTTCTAACATAAAATTTCCCCCTTTTCTTTTGTATGCAATATAGAAAAAAGAGCCGCTGCCGGATAAAGATGCTCTTTGGTATCTGCATTCGGCAACAGCCCTCTTAAATGATTTGAGCAAAACGGTAAGCCGGGTTATGTCGTTGAATGGTCATCTATCTAGTCCTGCTGTCGCCAGCAGGCTCAAGCAACCTACCCGAGAGCAGACGGGCCGCCTTGCGCTCTCTGTTCGGTCTTGCTTCGGATGGGGTTTACATGTGCCCCGGCTGTTACCAGCCGGGCGGTAGTCTCTTACACTGCCCTTCCACCCTTACCCGGTAAACCGGGCGGTACATTTCTGTTGCACTGTCCTTGGAGTCGCCTCCACCAGACGTTATCTGGCATCCTGCCCTGTGAAGCCCGGACTTTCCTCACCTGCAGCCTTTCGGTTCTGCAGCCGCGACCATCTGTCTTACTCAAAACATCCTAACTCTACCATATTTTCAGGCATTTGTCCAGTCAATCATACTTTAAAACAGCTTCCGCCGATAAATTCGCGCACAATCGAATTGTGCGGCACCTGTTCGCTGCTGACACCCAGAAAATAATCGAGAAATTTGAGCAGCCGCTTCGCCTCGTTGTACTCCGCCGAATCACGCGGAACACTATATAAGATCGGCTCCGCATACTGTTTGAGCACCGAAAGCTCATATAAAAACGCAGAGTTGAACATCGCATCCGCCTCTTCCTGATACGGGAAAATATTCCGCTCCTCGCCCCGGCGTACGGAATCCCACATCCGGATCGTGTCCTGTGCCGACGCACCGCGCGTTCTCGCATCGCGGACCATCCGCCGGATCAGACGTCCGTCCGTCGTCGGAACTCGGTTGTGATCGTCGATATTTAACTGGGTCAGCGCACTGATATAGATCTTAAATTTCTTATCACGCGGCAGTGAATACGACAAATCATCATTCAGGCAGTGGATTCCCTCGATGACCAGAATATCCTCCGCCCCAAGCTGCAAAAAATCGCCCTTATATTCGCGCTCGCCCTTGACAAAGTTGTAAACCGGCAGTTCCACGCGTTTTCCCGCCAGAAGTTCTTCCATATCTTCATTAAACTGTTTCACATCGATGCAGTTTAATGCCTCATAATCGTAATTTCCATTTTCATCCCGCGGGCTGTCCACACGGTTGACAAAATAATTGTCCACCGCGATCGGATGCGGTTTCATTCCCAGCGCGCCGAGCTGAATCGACAAACGGTGTGAAAAGGTCGTTTTTCCCGAAGAGGACGGTCCCGCAATCATAACCAGCTTGCGTCCGCTCTCATGAATCTGCTCCGCGATATCTCCGATCTTCTTTTCCTGCAGCGCCTCCTGCATCAGGATCAGGTCGTTCATGCGCCCCCGCGCGATCGTATCGTTGAGTGTTCCCACGTCAAACACACCGAGCTTGTGACCGAGCTTTTCCGCCTCCTGCTGGACATCAAACAGTTTTTTCTGCGGATGGAACGGCTGAATCGCCTTCGGCTGCTTCTTGTTCGGCAGACGCAGGATAAATCCTTCCTCGTACATCTGTAAATCAAAATATTTGAGATACCGGGTGCTCATGACCATATATCCGTAGAAATAGTCGTCATAATCGCCAAGCCGGTAAACATTGACCCGCGACGCCCGCCGGTAATTGAACAAACGCGCCTTGTCATACATGCCCTGCTCCTGGAAATGATCCATCGCCTCATCCGTATTTTCACTCCGTTTCTGCAGCGGCAGATCCTGCTCAGACAGGCGCTTCATCTCCGCTTTCACACGGTCTAAGAGCTCCTGGCTGAGTGTTACCCTGCCTTCCACCTCCACATACAGGCCATTTTCAACAGAAAAGCAGACCGTGATATTTTTCACATTTTCCCTGCCTGCCACATTCTGAAAGGCTTTCATCATCAGAAAGACGGCACTTCTCTGATATGCCAGATAGCCAGCCGTATCTGCCGCTGTGATAAATTCCATCTGGCAGTCCTTCTGCAGGGTTTTATGCAGCTCCCGCAGCCGTCCATTTACCGAGACCAGAAGAATATCATTCTCGTAATTCTTCTGATATTCCTCCGCAATCTCCGCATAGGCGGTTCCCTGCGGATATGTTTTTATCTCACTCCCAATCCGTACTTCCGGCATGTAATCCCCTCCCTAAACAATCTGGATTGGAAACGCCGGTTTCTCCCGCACAACCTTCACGGCGTCTCCCAGCTTCCCCATCAGATATTTCTCCATAAACTCAGTAAAAATGTGTTCAATTCCATAATGTCCAGCGTCGATGACCGCCATGCCCTGTGCAACCGCGTCGATTCCTTCATGGTGGCTGATATCTCCTGTGATATAAACCTGCGCCCCGGCTGCCAGTGCCTCTCCCATCGTGCTTCCTCCTGCGCCCGGGCAGACCGCCGCTTTCTGAATCACTGCCTCACCGTCCAGCTCACCGAAGACCGCCGCATACGGCAGGCCAAATGCCTCCTTGACCTGCTCGGCAGCTGCCCGCAGCGTCATCGGCTGTTCGAAGCGTCCAGTGCATCCGATTCCGTAGGAAGTGCCGTCTCCGGTCTCTCCCATTTTCTCTAAAACTTCACAATCCGTCAGTCCCAGCTTCTTTGCCGCCAGATCTGCCATGCAGCCCGGCGCTGCGTCGAAATTCGTGTGCATCGCATAGTAGGAAATATCATCCTGAATCATCCGCAGGACTCTTCTGCCGATGAAATTCTGATCGGACACCTGCTTGATTCCTTTGAAAATAAGCGGATGGTGCGTCAAAATCATATCCGCCCCCGCCTGCTCTGCCTGCTCAATCACAGAATCGGTGGCGTCCACCGCCAGAAAGATCGTCTTCACTTCCTTCCCGCTGCGCCCCGCTAAAAGCCCCGGATTGTCCCAGTCACATGCCATGCTGCGCGGCGAAAGTGTTTCCAGGATCTTGATAATCTCACTGCATTTCATGTCTCGTCTCCTCTATCAGCGCCAGATAGGCGGTCAGTTCGTTGATGCGCGCTGCTCGGCGGCTGATCGCCGTCTCTCCCGCTTCACTGGCTTCTAAAGTTTCCTTCTTGTTCTGGGCATCATTTTCTGTCAGCCCTGCCAGCACCTGCCGCGTCATCTTCTCTTCTTTCTCCAGATACGCAAGCAGCACCGGATCTTTCTTCCGGATCAAATCGGCTCCAAAACGGTAATCCTGCTCTCTCCCCGGCCGCATCGTGCCTCGCGCCGCTTCTATCACTATGTAATATTTTCCCTCGTCTGTCAGCATCGCTTCCCGGAGAATCGAAAATCCCTGTTCTTCCAGAAAATGACGCACTTCGTCCTGCTCCGACTGTGGCGACAGAATCAGGCGTTCTTTTCCCTCGCTCCAATTCTCCCACACATGGCGTCCCTGTTCCAGAATCCGGCAGGTCAGTTTTCCGCCCATTCCGGCGATCACAACTGTATCTGCCTCGCCTGCTTTCAATTTTGCCAGTCCGTCTGACAGTCGCAGTTCAATTTTCCCGGAAAGCCCCACCTCTTCCACGTGTTCTTCCGCCCGCTCCAGCGGGCCTTTCCGCACATCCATCGCCAATGCCGACGGGCACACGCCCTTCTGCACCAGCCAGATCGGCACATAACCGTGATCGGTGCCGATATCTGCTACCCGGCTGCCCGGCTGTACAAAAGAAGCGATCCGTTCCAGACGCTTCGAGAGTTTTACTTCTGTCCGCATGATTTATTCTCCTGTGTTCTACTTTTTATTTCTTCTTTCCAGATCATTCATCCAGATAATCCTTCAATTTCTTGCTCCGGCTCGGATGGCGCAGCTTCCGCAGCGCTTTCGCCTCGATCTGGCGGATCCGCTCGCGGGTGACATTGAACTGCCGTCCTACCTCTTCGAGCGTGCGCGGTCTGCCGTCGTCCAGGCCAAAGCGCAGACGCAGCACCTTCTGCTCCCGCTCGGTCAGCGTATCGAGCACTTCCATGAGCTGTTCATGCAGCAATGTATAGGTTGCCGCATCGACCGGAACCTGCACATGATCGTCCTGAATGAAATCGCCCAGATGACTGTCTTCCTCCTCGCCGATCGGTGTCTCCAAGGAAACCGGATCCTGTGAAATCTTCATGATCTCCCGCACACGCTCAACCGGCATCTCCATCTTTTCCGCGATCTCCTCCGGGGTAGGTTCCCGTCCAAGTTCCTGTAAAAGCTGTCTGGAAGTCCGGATCAGACGATTGATCGTCTCCACCATGTGAACCGGAATCCGGATCGTCCGCGCCTGATCCGCGATCGCGCGCGTGATCGCCTGACGGATCCACCAGGTTGCATAGGTGCTGAACTTAAATCCTTTTGAATAATCATATTTTTCAACCGCCTTGATAAGACCCAGATTTCCTTCCTGAATCAGGTCAAGGAACTGCATACCTCTGCCGACATAGCGCTTCGCAATGCTGACAACCAGGCGCAGATTCGCCTCCGCCAGACGTTTTCTGGCATTTTCATCTCCCAGCTCCATCCGCTTCGCCAGTTCAATTTCCTCTTCCGGGGAAAGCAGCGGCACTTTTCCGATCTCTTTCAGATACATCCGGACTGGATCATCGAGGCTGACGCCATCCGGGATGCTGAGATCCAGGTTGTCCACGTCGATCGGCTCCTCCTCCTCGCCGTCTTCAAAAAGTTCTGGCTCCATGTCCTCATCGTCATCCATCCGGAGAACGTCTACATGATGATTTTCCAGAAAATCATAGATCTGATCGAGCTGTTCCGGGCTCAGTATCTCACCATGGAAATAATTCAATATTTCTTTATTGTCCAGTACATTTTTCTTTGTTTTTGCCAATTCCAGAAGCTGTGTGAGTTTTTCTTCAAATGTAACTTTTTTCTCTTCCATAGTTCGTCCTTCCTTCCATCCTCAGAACCTGCCCGACCATTTCCAATTTTGTTACTGAACACGCATACGTGTCCAGTAACGGAATTTGCCGTGGCTTCGCATTTCAATACGGCAAATTCCTGCTGCCACCACGTTTTCTTACGGCACTTTCGGTTCCAAAAGTGCCTACCCGTGTACAGTAACCCAATTTTTCCCAATCCGCAATCACTCCAACGTAATTACGAGCGAAGACAATCCCGCCTGTTCCCGTATGAGCCGCTGCAGCTCATTCAAATCCGACGCCCGCCGGATCTGATCGTCGAGGCTGTTCTTCTTGATCCGGCGCACCGTCTCCGCAAATGCCTTTTTCTGCTCCTCATTGTTTAAGGATTCTTCCAGACTTGCATTGAAAAGCGCCGCGACTTCTTTATAATTGCCCTCGTCGTCGATAAAGCGGTTCAAAATCGCCGCCGGATTGACATTTCCAGCTTCCAGACCCTCAAATACAGCTTTTGCTGCTTCTTTATAAAGTGGTTTTACAAAATCCTCCGGTCCGATGATGTCCTTGATCCGGGCATACAGCGATGGTTCTTCAATCAGCCATGTAAGAAGCAGGCGTTCTGAACGGCGGATGCCCTCGTCCTTCTCCTTCTTCCTGCCCACCGGTCTCACCGCCGGTCCCGTATTTCCCGGAAACTCTGCATTTCCAGCACCGCGGTTTTCCGCCATTGCCCCGGCACTGCCGACGCTTCCGCCTACCTCCCTGTTTTGTACCGCACCAGTCGTATTTCCGGTTCTATATGAATCACCATAGCGACCCGCATATCCGCCTGCTGCCGTCTCCCCGACGCCATACCGGCTTCCGAGCTGGTTGACCAGCCGCCGCAGATCTTCATAATTGATAAAGTATTCCCGCGAAACCGCCTGTATATAATTATCCCGCTCCAGCGCCTCGCCAAATTCAAGCAGCTTGCGCGCCGTCTGATTGTAAAATGCCGTCTTCTGCTCCGGATCTTCCATATCAAAGCCGGCTTTCAGCACATCGATCTCATAGAGAAAGCTGTTTCTAGCCGTCTCGATCCGCTTTTCAAACTCCTCTGCTCCCAGATTTTTCATAAATTCATCCGGATCCTTATACGGACGCATATTCAGTACCTTGGTTGAAATTCCTGCCCGCTTGAGGATCGGAATCGCCCGCAGCGCCGCCTTGACGCCCGCGCCATCGCTGTCGTAGGTCAGAATGACCTGATCCGTATACCGCTTCAGAAGCGCCGCGTGCTGCTCGGTCAGCGCCGTTCCCAGCGATGCGACCGCGTTCGTATAACCCGCCTGGTGCATAGAAATCACATCCATGTAGCCCTCGCAGAGCATCATATATTTCTTTCTCGAAGTACGCGCGTAATTAAGTCCGTATAGATTCCGGCTTTTGTCAAACAGCATCGTCTCCGGTGAGTTTAAGTATTTCGGTTCCCCGTCCCCGAGGACACGTCCGCCAAACCCGATCACCCGGCTGTTGACATCCATGATCGGAAACATGACACGGTTCCAGAACTTGTCCCTGGCGCCGCGCTCCTCGATCGTCACCAGCCCCGTATCCTTTAAAAGCTCGTCCTCATAGCCCTTGCTTTTCAGATACCGGTACAGATCGTCGCTGATTTTATTGGAAAATCCCAGTCCGAACCGCCGGATCGTCTCATCCGTCAGCTTCCGCTTTACCAGATAATCATATCCTATCTTTCCCTGCGGCTGCTTGAGCTGGTAATAAAAATAATTGGCTGCCAGCTTATTGATCTCCAGAAGCGCCGCCTTGCGGTCCGCCTTCGCCTTTGCCTCTTTAGAATATTCCATCTTCGGCAGTTTCACGCCCGAACGGTCCGCCAGCATCTCAACCGCCTCGCGGAATGAATAATTTTCATATTCCATCACAAACGTAATCACATTGCCGCTGACACCGCAGCCAAAGCAGTGGTACATCTGCTTGGACGGCGACACCGAAAAGGATGGCGATTTCTCATGATGAAACGGGCAGAGTCCAAACAGGTTGCTTCCCTTCTTCTGCAGCTTCACGTATCCGGAAATCACATCCACAATGTCGCTACGCATTCTGACTTCCTCGATTACCTCTTCCGGATAATACATTTCTTCCTCCTTATACGCTCCAGGCTTTCGGAATAAACAATTCCTTAAACCGGTCAATCGCGTAAATATCTGTCATACCCGCGATATAATCGCATACCGCGCGCTCTTTCGTCTCATTTCTCATCTCCATAATCCGGTGGGATTCTTCCGGAAGTTCCTCCGGATGCGCCATATAATATCCATACAGCATCTCGATCATCTGCTGTGCGCGCCCTTCCTCCGCTTTCGCAATCCCGTCATGGTAGACATGGTCAAACATCCAGCGGCGCAGCCCGTGCATCGCCTCCTCGCGTTCCGGTGACATCGCCACCTCCGGCTTGTCCTGGCTGTGCTCGATGATGTCGTGGATCATGATATTCAGCCGCTCATGCACACTGTTTCCCAGGATGTCCGTGTACTCCCGCGGCAAATCCTCTTCCTTCATGATCTTTCCCCGGATCGCATCATCTATATCATGGTTTATGTAGGCAATTTTATCTGAAAGCCGCACAACATTCCCTTCCAGCGTCGCCGGATGACCGCTCGTCCGGTGGTTCAGGATCCCATTGCGAACCTCCCAGGTCAGGTTCAGCCCCTGCCCCTTCTGCTCCAGCACCTCCACAATGCGGACACTCTGCTGATAATGCGCGAACCCCTCGCTGCAGAGCCGGTTGAGCACCGCCTCCCCCGAATGACCAAACGGCGTATGTCCCAGATCGTGCCCCAGCGCGATCGCCTCCGCCAGAGACTCATTCAACCGCAGCGCTTTCGCGATCGTGCGCGCTATCTGCGATACTTCCAGCGTGTGCGTCAGGCGCGTCCGGTAATGGTCGCCCTCCGGCGCCAGAAAAACCTGCGTTTTCTGTTTCAGACGCCGGAACGATTTGCTGTGCAGAATACGGTCGCGATCGCGCTGATACTCTGGCCGGATGTCGCAGAGCGGTTCTTTCCGCTCCCGTCCCCGTGTATTCGCACTCAGCGACGCATACGGACTCAGGGTTTCCTGTTCCCATTTTTCGATCGTTTCTCTGATATTCATCCAGATCCCACCTTTATTCAGAATAATTTACGGAATAAATTCGAAAGTTCGCCCATTATCTTATAATAATATCATATTTTTGTAATTTGGGACAGAGGTTTTCCATGGATTTTTGATCTTTTTCTATTTTCTTTTTTTATTTTATGTGGAAAGAAGGGGAATTATGACTACTTATTTCCATCTATTGAACAAAGGGGCTTAGAATGAAAAAGAGAAGACATCTGTTCTTTTGAATACAGACATCCTCTCTTTACTATCACACATACAAAACGTAACGGCTGTCCCCGATGGACCTCATCTACATTTTATTTTCACTTATTATTTTTACTTATCCGCTTTTTCAAGCAGTTTCTTGATACCCTGAATTGCTACTAATACACCCAGGATTAACAGCAGCACTGCAAATACAAGCTGCAGTGTATTTCCCAGATCCAGACCGGTCGTCATAAATGCGTTTGTGAGCTTTATGATGGTCATGCTCAGTGCAGTAAAGGTAACTGCCATCATGAACAGCATCGGCACCCAGAGCATCCAGCCCTGACGCTTGGTTTTCTTTAAGAATACTGCACAAGCTACAAGAGCAAGTACCGATAACAGCTGGTTTGCAGAACCGAATAACGGCCAGATCTCTGCATAGCCGACCTTGGTAAGCAGGTATGCGAGTACCAGTGTGATGATGGTTGCAAAATATTTATTGGTTACTACTTTTACAAACGGGCTCATATTTTCCTCGTCTGTGTCCGAATCCATGAAAAATTCCTGGAACGACAGACGTCCTACCCGGGCAACCGAATCCAGGGAAGTCAGTGCAAATGCAGATACCGCCAGGTTGATTAATGTAAATACAAGCGAATGCGGCAGACCAACTACGGAAAGAAAGTTTGCGATCGCGCCTGCAAAAATCTGCGGCTGGGTGGTAAGTCCCTGTGCTGCTGCCTCGCCATCTGCAAAGGAAGCAACTGCAATCAGTGCGATGATAGCAAGCATACTCTCCATCAGCATTGCGCCAAACGAAACCGGAAGCATGTTCTTTTCATTTTTGATCTGTTTAGATGCAGTACCGGAAGATACCAGAGAATGGAAACCGGAAACTGCGCCACAGGCAATCGTTACAAATAAAATCGGGAACATATACTGTCCATTTACATTAAAGCTTGTAAACGGTTTCAAATTACATGCCGGATTAGCCACAAATACACCGATAACTGCACCGACGATCATAAAGATCAGCAGATAGCTGTTCAGATAATCACGCGGCTGAAGCAGCGCCCATACCGGAGCGACACTGGCAATCAGAATGTACACAAAGATAATAATATGCCAGGTTCCAAGATCGACATAGACCGGGAAATTCAGTCCCAGTGCGATCGCTGCCACCAGTAATAAAATAGCGACGGCTGTGTTGATCCATTTGTTGAATTTGGTATATTTGAGGAAATATCCAAGTGCAACTGCCTCGATGATAAATAACATAGAAGTAGTTGCAACGGCTCCATTTGCCGCTATCTTTGTGACAGCACCTGCCTCATCGACCGTAAATCCCTTAAATGTTCCCGCTACAACGTCTGCAAACGCTGCAACAACCAGAATACAGAACAGCCAGCAGAATAAAAGGAATAATTTCTTTCCTAATTTTCCAATGTACTCTTCGATGATGTATCCGATTGTACGTCCCTTATTTTTGACAGACGCATACATGGATGCAAAATCCTGAACGGCGCCGAAAAATACGCCGCCGATTAAAATCCAAAGCAGGACCGGAAGCCAGCCAAAAATTGCCGCCTGGATCGGACCATTGATCGGACCCGCACCGGCGATCGACGCGAACTGATGACCAAACACAACGTTTGTATCAGCCGGTACATAATCGACACCGTCCTCCATCTCATATGCCGGAGTTTTGGCATTCGGATCGATGCCCCACTTATTCTGGAGATAACGCCCGTACAGGAGGTATGCTCCTCCCAGAACAACGATGGCGATTATCATCATCATTACTCCACTCATAGTTAAACCTCTTTCCTTTGTTTATTTATAAAAAAACGCCTCTGCTATCCAGTCGGATAACAAAGGCGAATTTTCTATCCCAACAGCTTTCCCGATCCATCCAGTGACTCTCTGTATTTCCATTCTTTTATGTCTTTCCATGCTCATTGCATTTTATATCATGTAAATTATACTCTTTTGAGCAGAAAATTCAATTAACACTTTAAATATAATTTACAATTTCATTTATTGTTTTTTGTGCACCTTGCACTTCCTATTGTTTTTACAACGGGAAACTTCGCTCCAGACACAATGCCCCATACCCTACCCGCTCATTCGGATATACCGTCTCCCCCGGCAGACTCCGCGCCCCGCGGATGAGATATGCTTTCAGCTTCTCCCCATACAGGTAGGGATCGTTCCCATTTACAATCCCCCATTGCATCATCAGCGCCGCCGATCCGGTCACAAATGGAGCGGCAAAGGAAGTTCCTGTCACCGTCTCATATCCGCCGCCTGCGCGGGCGGTGATGATATTTACACCAGGTGCCGCCAGCTCTGGTTTGATCGGATGCCCCAATCTTGCAAATCCACGACCGGAAAAATCTGCATACGCCTGCGTGGCGTCATCGTACGCCCCCACCGAGATCGCCCGGCTGGCGGTCGATGGGATTGTCAGCGTCGTGTCCGGCGATGCCGTCAAAAAACGTGTTTCCCTGTTCAGTGCCATGCCCGCTGGCAGCCACAGATCATACTGACCATCCCGTATTTCTTCTGGAATCAGACGGATTTTCCAGAGCCCGTCCTGAATGTAGCTTCCTTTTGGAATCAAATCCAGATAAATCTCCTGCGCCTGACTGTATGGACTCGGCATCCCATAATATAGAAGAATCTCTTCCGTCTCATAGGAAAGCCGCTGTGCTCCCAACGATTCCCGGATCAGCCCGGTGCTGCTGCCGCCCGGGCTGAAAATTTCTACCGAAAACCGGTCCTGATACAATTTCCATAGCTGCACACCGAAGCCCGTCTGATATTCCCCCACTGCAAGCTCTATCTCCACCGGACGTCCCATCTGCAGAAATCCCGCCCGGTGTCCCATGCTGTATCCTTCATTTCCGGTTCCCACGATGATGGAAGTCCGCCCCCGCTCTGCCATCGAATTTAGATACGTCTCCAGCAGGCTGGTTCCGTCATGAGAACCGTAGGTATTTCCAAAGCTCAGATTCACCGCCACCGGCATCCGCCATTCCTGTGCGATTCCCACCACATAGTCCAGCGCCCGCATCAGCTCTGTTGTCCTGGGAAATGAATCCGCAAGCGGCGTTCCAAGCTTCACGACCAGAAGTTCACTCTCCCAGGCTACTCCCCGGTAGTGTCCGCCGCCCTCCCAGCCATTTCCGGCTGCAATCGCCGCAACTGCCGTCCCGTGCCCGCTCACATCCCGCGACTGGACGATCTCGTAAGCGCGTTCCCGGCTGCCCGCCTCCAATGCCCGGTTGAGCTCCTCCCGCGTATAAATCCGGTTCTGCTCCTGATCCCAGAGTGCGGCGATGCGCGTCGTTCCATCTGCGTTTCGAAAGTCTGGATGGAAATAATCGATTCCGGAGTCGATGATGGCAGTCAATGTGCCGCGACCACTTAAATCAGCATCTCTGCCATACACGTTTTGAGAGACTTGATTTCCGCTCTGCACCGGCGCAATACAGGTATCACGAATCGCCCGGTTCACCTCAAAATAAAGACGCTTCGGCTTTTCTATATACTCAACCTGTGATAATCCTGCCAGATCATCCACCTGCGATTCAGGGAGCCGCACAATCGCGTAGCCGCCGGAAAGTGGATAAATTTCCGCCTGCGGCAGCTGTTCCTGCAACTTTTCCACAGTTCCATTATATTGAATGATTAATTCCCAGCGTTTCGTATTCTGGTCGTATCCCATCTGAAGTGCCGGGGACTTTTCCCGTTCCGCTTCTGTCGCATCCAAAGATAAGTTTAAAAGGTTTTCTTTTTTCTGGCTCTTGCCATTCACTAATTCACTCATTTTACAGTTTATGCTTATATGGCAAATCCCAGCATCATATTCTATCTATTTTTTTAACAAAACAAAACCCGGTACATCTCTGTACCGGGCTATCGATCATGCAGAAGAAGGGACTTGAACCCTCATGATGTTGCCATCACACGGACCTGAACCGTGCGCGTCTGCCAATTCCGCCACTTCTGCTTACTGCGGGAGATGGGACTTGAACCCACACGAGCATACACCCACAAGATCCTTAGTCTTGCCTGTCTGCCAATTCCAGCACTCCCGCTTACTGTTTTTCAATTTTCTCTGTCCGATGATTTTCTCACCGACAAAGAGTAGTATAGCACAATTTCATTTGAATTGCAAGCCTGTTTTCCGCAAATTTATATCTGAATTTATTGAATCAGAGTATAGCAAAAACCCGGCACATCTCTGTACCGGGCTATCAGTCATGCAGAAGAAGGGACTTGAACCCTCATGATGTTGCCATCACACGGACCTGAA
>OGKA01000416.1_pt1 | contig 47951 bp, 40 predicted proteins | sample 1572211 | NCBI WGS metagenome assembly OGKA01 (sample SAMEA2582125, study PRJEB24529) | metagenome | biome: Human gut stool | place: China | collected 2011 | reverse complement strand
CTTTCCTCAGAGCGGTCAAAGCCGCCCCGCCGCCGTATGTTCCACTCGTTTTCCGTTCCCCATGATACCATAAAAAAGTAAGATTTGCAAGTGAAACGGATTTTTGTTATAATATCATTTGTGTTTTTGTGAATTTTGCAGGGGAGGGCAGGCCATGCAGCTGTATTTTGCCGTGCCGGATACGGCCACCACCCACGATGGGGTGCTGGTGCGCAGCTTTCTGCGCCAGTGCGCCGTCTCTACGGATCTCGCCCGGGCGGTCAAGTTCCGGGGCGGCGGCTTTTTTGCGGACGGCGTGCCTGTGCTGGCAAACCGGCGCATCTACCCCGGGCAGATGCTCTCCTTTGCTCTGCCGCCGGAAGGGGATGGCGTGACCCCGCAGCCGGAGATCCCAATCAACGTGGTCTACGAGGACGCCTTTGCCGTGGTGCTGGAAAAGCCGCCGCAGCTGGCGGTGCACCCTACCCTGAACTACCCCGGGGGCACATTGGCCAACGGTTATGCGGCGTGGGCGGCTGCCCACGGCCACAGCCCGGTTTTCCGCCCGGTGAACCGCATCGATAAGGACACCAGCGGCCTTGTACTGGCGGCCAAAAACGCCTATGCCGCGCCGCTGTTGGCGGGCGGGGTGACAAAGCTGTATTATGCCATCGCGCAGGGCGCGCTGCCGCTGGGGGAAGGGGTGATCGATGCACCCATCGGCCGCCGGGGCGATAGCATCATCGGGCGCTGCGTTACCCCCGAGGGCAAGCCCAGCCGCACCGAGTATACTATTATAAAGGAAGAAAACGGCCTTAGCCTTGCAGCCTGCGTGCCGGTGACCGGGCGCACCCATCAGATCCGGGTGCACTTTGCGTCCATCGGCCATCCTCTTGCCGGAGACGATCTTTACGGCGGCAGCCGGGAGCGCATTGCCCGGCAGGCGCTGCACTGCGCCAGGCAAAGCTTTGCCGTGCCTGTATACACCCCGCTGCCGGATGGCATACGGGTGGAAATGCCTTTGCAGCTGCGCACCGTTACAGTGGAAAGCCCGCTGCCGCCGGATATGGAAGCGCTCTTTTCGTGAAAACTGCGTGAAAAAATAGCCAAATTTTATGTAAGCGCTTGTTTCAAACCATGCAAAGTGTATAATAAAAAGAGAGCGTATTGTGTACAGGCCCTGTTGGCCTTTTGAACAGGGGAACGTACACCATCTAGCTGTTGTGTTCCGGGCCGGAAAAATGCCCTGCAGCAGCGCAGGAAGGAGAAAAATCCCGTTGACTGAAGATAAAATAAAGGAGCAGCAGCCTGCTGCGCAGCCTGTACGGCAGCCCCGCCGCCAGAAGCTGCGCTCGCTGTGGGCGCAGTTCCAATGCCGGGGCGTGCTGCGGCGGCACAGGATTCGCCGCAAGCGTCAGCACCGCTGGGAAAAGCTGTGGCACAAGCTGTTGCACAATCCCATAGCACCTATGGTGGGCGAGACGCTGTACGCCATCGGCTTTTCCGCCGAGTATGCCGTTGTCCGCACAGGGCGCCGCTTGCAGCATGGGCTGCGGCGTCTGCTGCAAACGGGCAGAGAACTGCTGAAAAATATCGCATCCATGGCCTTTCCCGGGGCGGCGCAGCTGCTGCGGGATCTGTTTGGCCCGGTAGTGCTTGCCCTGCGGGGCACCGGGGCGCTGCTGCGCCACGCACACCGGGTACGCAAGGAAAACGGCTTTGGCGCTGCGCTGCGCGCAAGCGGCCACTTTCTTGCCCATGGCATCGCTGATAACATCCGCCTTGTGCCCCGCATGGCTATGTATGTGCTGCCAATGGCAGCGCTGGCCGTTATGGTAACGGTGTTCCAGACCACCATCCGACAGCCCTACGCCTTGGAGGTGCAGGTGGACAATAAGACCGTGGGCTATGTGGCCAACGAAGAGGTGTTCAATTCTGCGCTGGAAGCCGTGCAGCAGCGTATCAATTATTCCGGTACGGAGCAGGCGCGCTTTACCGTGGAGCCTACTTATTCCGTGACCATCGCCCACGACGTGATGGACGAAAACGGTGTGGCTGACGCCATCCTTAAGAATTCCGGCGACCAGATCAGCGAGGGCACGGCGTTGTATCTGGACGGTGAGCTGACCGCCGTGTGCGCGGACGGCACCAGCCTGCAAAGCTACATCAGCAGCCTGCTGGAGCCCTATGAGAACCCGGACGACCCCAACACCACTGTGGGCTTCAACAAGGATGTTACGCTGGAAAACGGCATCTACTTCACCGAGAGCTTTCAGGAGGAAGCCGAGGTGGAGCAGCTGCTCTCCGGTGTGCAGCAGGCACAAAAGACCTACACCGTGCAAAACGGCGACACCATCTGGTCCATCGCGCAGCGAAATGGCCTGACCGTAAGGGAACTGTGCGATATGAACACCGGCTTTACTGCCAATGGGGAAAACGGCCTGACCCAGAACTCCAAGATCCTGCCCGGTGATGCATTGACCGTGGTGCGGGAGGAGGAGACGCTGGAGGTGCGCATCACCAAGGTGGAAAGCTGGGAGGAAGAGATCGCCTATACCACCGAAACCACCAAGTCCAATGATCTGAACTCCGGCACCAAGCGGGTGACCCAGACGGGCGAGAACGGCATCCGCACTGTGACGGCACAGCGGGTGTATGATACAAACGGCAATCAGCTCTCTCAGCAGATCCTGAGCACTGTGGTGACCAAGGAGCCTGTGACGGAAAAAGTTACGGTGGGCACCAAAAAGGTATCCTCCGGTGCAACCTCTTATATCACCGGCAGCGGACGGTTCATCTGGCCGGTGCCCGGCTACCGGAACTGCTCCCGCTGGTACGGCGGCAGCCACAAGGGCGTGGATATCTGCGCCGCCGCCGGTACGCCTATTTACGCTTCGGCAGGCGGTACGGTGACCAAGGCCGGCTATAACCGCGCCGGTGCAGGCAACGGCTACGGCAACTCCATCATCATCAACCATGGCAACGGCTACACCACCGTGTACGCCCACTGCCTGTCGCTGGTGGTGCACGCCGGTCAGTCGGTCAAGCAGGGTCAGCTCATCGGCTATGTGGGCAGCACCGGACGTTCCAGCGGCAACCACTGCCACTTCGAGATCCGGCGCAACGGCGCTTACGTTTCGCCGCAGACGGTGTTCAACCGCAGCAAATATCGGTAAAAAGCAGCGAGGGCTTTTCCGCAGGGGAAGGCTCCTCTGCTGTATCATGAATAAAAAAGGAGAGATCATCTATGTCTACCCCTCACATCAGCGCAGAAATGGGCGATTTCGCCAAGACAGTCCTTATGCCGGGTGACCCCCTGCGTGCCAAATTTATTGCCGACACCTTTTTGCAGGATGTCCGGCAGGTGACTGGCGTGCGCGGGATGCTGGGCTTTACCGGCACCTACGAAGGCCGCCCCATCAGCGTGATGGGCAGCGGTATGGGTATGCCCTCCATCGGCATCTACTCCTACGAGCTGTTCAGCTTCTACGGCGTGGAAAATATCATCCGCATCGGCTCTGCCGGCAGCTACACCGAGAAGGCCAAGCTGTTCGACACCGTGCTGGCTACCGGCGCTGTGAGCGAGAGCAACTACGCCCGGGTGCAGAGCGGCTTTACTGGCAACATCACCCTGCCCAGCGCAGCCCTGAACGAAAAGCTGCGTGCCTCCGCTGCAAAGCAGGGCATCCCCCTGATCGAGGGCAACATCCACTCCTCGGATGTGTTCTACCGCCAGCCCTCGGACGCAAAGCCCACCTATTGGGAAAAGCTGCGGGACGAGGACGGCTGCCTGTGTGTGGAGATGGAAAGCTTTGCTCTGTTTGCCAACGCGCAGGTGCTGGGCAAGAACGCCGCCTGCCTGCTGACCATCTCGGACAGCTTTGTGGCTCCCGGCATCACCACCGCCGAGGAGCGCCAGAAGAGCTTTACCGACATGATGAAGGTCGCTCTGGGTGCAGAGTACTGATCGCATAAATTTTCCAGCGCGGCTGCCGCCCCAAGGCACAGCCGCGCTGTTTTTGCCCATAAAAGGAGGAGACAGCATGACAAAACTGACCATGGAAGAAAAGCAGCAGCTGATCCGCATGGCACTGGCCGCGCGGGAAAAGGCCTATGCGCCTTACAGCGATTTTATGGTAGGCGCTGCACTGCGCGCTGCGGATGGTCGCATCTTTACCGGCTGCAACGTGGAGAACGCCGCCTTTACTCCCACCAGCTGCGCCGAGCGCACCGCCCTGTTCAAGGCGGTGGCGGAGGGCGTGACCGCGTTTACGGATATCGCCGTGGTGGGCAGCCGCCGGGGCGAAGTGAACCGGCAGATCACCTCGCCCTGCGGGGTGTGCCGTCAGGCATTATTCGAGTTTGGCGGGCCGGAGCTGAACGTCATTATGGCAAAGACCCCGGAGGATTTCATTGAGCGCAGCATGGACGAGCTGCTGCCCTTCGGCTTTGGACCCTCCAACGTGGCGGGCAACAGCGCCGTGGAAGGAAAGTAACTGTCTTTCTGCGAAAAACAGCGCAAGCAGGGGAAAATTGGTGAATAAGCATTACTTTTTTATAAATTATACAAGGGATTTGTAAAGAATTTGTAATCGGAAATTGCTTGCATCTGTCACTTCCACCCGCTATACTTGAGCCAGTAAATGTGCCAGAGCGCACATTTCATTCATTTGACGCAATTTTTTAAAATAAAAGGAGAGTTTCTTATGAAGATTTCTCGTCGTAACTTTCTGGCTGTGGCCGGTGCTGCTGCAGCTGCCGCTGCTCTGACCGCCTGCGGCGGTTCTTCCGCTTCCTCCACCGGCACTGCTTCCTCCGCAGCTGCCAGCTCTTCCGCCGCTTCCGGCGCAGCAGACGGCGCTGAGAAGATCGCCAAGGTCGCTCTGACCTGCGATACCGGCACGATCGATGATGAGAGCTTCAACCAGGCTTGCTGGACTGCTGTCTCCGGCTACATGGGCGACAACTGCCAGTACTACATCCCCGATTCCGATGCTTCCGATGAGGATCGCGAGACCATGATCCGTCAGGCTGTCAACGATGGCGCTGACGTTATCGTCTGCGTTGGCTACCTGTACGGCGCATCTCTGGCATGGGCTGCTGAGCAGTACCCCGACATCAAGTTCATCGCTATCGATGTGACCCAGGGCGATATCGGCACCGACAGCATCCCCGCCAACTGCTACTGCATCACCTTCAAGGAAGAGCAGGCAGGTTATCTGGCAGGCTACGCCGTTGTTAAGGACGGCTACACCAAGCTGGGCTTCCTGGGCGGCATGGCTGTGCCCGCCGTTATCCGTTACGGCTACGGCTATGTGCAGGGCGCTGACGCTGCTGCAAAGGAGCTGGGCACCAACATTGACATCAACTACTTCTACGGCGGCCAGTTCTACGGCGATGCCAACATCACCTCCCGTATGGAGGGCTGGTATGCCAACGGCACCCAGATCGTCTTTGCCTGCGGCGGCGGCATCTACACCTCCGCTGTCGAGGCTGCCCTGAAGAACAACGGCTACGTTGTGGGCGTTGACGTTGACCAGAACTACATCGGTGTCAACGGCGTTGAGAAGGACGGCTACGCATACAACCCGTTCGTCACCTCTGCCATGAAGGGTCTGTCTGAGTCTGTCAGCACCGCTCTGGGTGACATCGAGGCCGGCGAGTGGAGCAACATCGCTGCTACCAACGGCAACTTCGGTCTGGAGGACGGCGACTATGTTGGTCTGCCCACTGCTGATGACAGCTGGAACTTCAAGACCTTCACCAAGGACGAGTACGAGACCCTGAAGAGCAAGATCGCTTCCGGCGAGCTCGTTGTGGACAACAGCTCCGACGATGCTACCAAGCCCACCGTCAGCGAGTTCACCAAGGTCAACTACATCCAGTAATCGCTATCCCGGAATTACTCCCGTAATAGGGGCGGGGTGCTCATGCAGGGGCACCCCGCCCTTTTTGTATGCCTGTGTAAGAGAAACAGGGAGCAAATCATGCAGACTGTACAAAAGTAATACTTTTACTTGTGCTTTTTGACAAAAAATAAAAAAGCCGTGTGCAAACCGCAAAAAATCAGGTATAATGGTTTGTAGTATAGAAAAGGTGTCGTTACGGCACGAAAGGAGAGTGAGCAGATTGGCAGAGGATTATGTGATCGAGATGCTCCACATTACCAAGGAATTCCCCGGTATCAAGGCAAACGATGATATCACCCTGCAACTGCGCAAGGGCGAGGTACACGCCCTTCTGGGCGAGAACGGTGCGGGCAAAAGTACGCTGATGAGCGTGCTGTTCGGCCTGTATCAGCCGGAACAGGGCAAGATCCTGAAAAACGGCAAGGAGGTCGCCATCCGCAACCCCAATGATGCCAACGCACTGGGCATCGGCATGGTGCACCAGCACTTCAAGCTGGTGGAATGCTTCAGCGTGTTGGACAACATCATTCTGGGCGTGGAACCCAACAAGATGGGCTTTTTGCAGAAGGCCGAGGCACGCAAAAAGGTGATGGCGCTGAGCGAAAAGTACGGCTTGCGGGTGGACCCGGACGCCCTGGTCAGCGATATCTCGGTTGGTATGCAGCAACGCGTAGAGATCCTGAAGATGCTGTACCGCGACAACGAGATCCTGATCTTTGACGAGCCCACCGCCGTGTTGACCCCGCAGGAGATCGACGAGCTGATGGAGATCATGCGCGGGTTCAAAAAGGAGGGCAAGTCCATCCTGTTCATCACCCATAAGCTGAACGAGATCATGGCTGTGGCTGACCGCTGCACCGTGCTGCGCAAGGGCAAGTATATGGGCACGGTGGATATCAAGGGTACCACCAAGGAAGAGCTTTCCCGCCGCATGGTGGGCCGTGACGTGCAGCTGCAGGTGGAAAAGCAGCCCGCGCACCCCGGCGAGACCGTGCTGGACGTGGAAAACGTTACCATCCACAATGACCAGCGCAAAAAGGACGTGGTGAAGAATGTGTCCTTCAAGGTGCACGCAGGCGAGATCGTCTGTCTGGCGGGCATCGAGGGCAACGGTCAGACCGAGTTCATCTACGGCCTGACCGGCCTGAGCAAGCTGTCTGGCGGCAAGCTTACGCTGGACGGCAAGGATATCACCCACGAGAGCATCCGCCAGCGCTCCAAGGACGGCATGGGTCACATCCCGGAGGACCGCCACAAGCACGGCCTTGTGCTGGATTTCAGTCTGGAAAACAACATCGTATTGCAGCGCTACTGGCAGCCGGAGTTCCAGAAGGGCGGATTTATCCGTGCCGATAAGGTGCGCGAGTACTCCGACCGGCTGATCAAGCAGTACGACGTGCGCAGCGGTCAGGGCAGTGTGACCACCGTGCGCAGTATGTCCGGCGGCAACCAGCAGAAGGCAATCATTGCCCGCGAGATCGACCGCGACCCCAAGCTGCTGGTGGCAGTGCAGCCCACCCGTGGTCTGGACGTGGGTGCCATTGAGTACATCCACCGCCAGATCGTGGCCGAGCGCGACAAGGGCAAGGCCGTGCTGCTGGTCAGCCTTGAACTGGACGAGGTGATGAACCTTTCTGACCGCATCCTTGTAATGTACGAGGGCGAGATCGTGGGCGAGTTTGACCCCAAGACCACCACCGTGCAGGAGCTGGGTCTGTATATGGCAGGCGCCCGCAAGCAGGGAAAGGAGGAGCAGTAACACATGAATAAGAAAAAACTTTCCCGCAGCGGCAGCCTGCAAAGCTCTGTTACCAGCGTGCTGGCTGCACTGCTGTGCATCCTGATTGGTTTGCTGGTGGGCTTTCTGGTGCTGGTAGCCATCAACCCCGCACACGCATGGGGCGATGGCTTTGTGCGCATCCTCAAGGGCGGTTTCCACGATGCCCCCTACGGCGTGGGCAAGGAGCTTGCCAATGCCGCACCCCTGATCATGACCGGTCTGTCCGTGGCCTTTGCCTTCAAGACCGGCCTGTTCAACATCGGTGCAGCCGGTCAGTATACGCTGGGCGCTTACGGTGCGCTGTACTGCGCCATCATGCTCAAGCTGCCCTGGTTCGTCTGCCTGCTGGCAGCAGCGGTGCTGGGCGGCCTGTGGGGCGCGATCCCCGGCTTTTTCAAAGCCTACTTCAACATCAACGAGGTCATTACCTCCATTATGTTCAACTGGATCGGCCTGTATCTGGTGAATGAGCTCATCTACCAGAACGGCACCGGCCCCATGTACGATGTGCGAAACACCCGTACCTTGAACCTGAGCAAGAATGCCGATTTTGCCCAGTCCCTGATCCCGGACTTTGGCCTGAACAAGCTGTTCCAGACCAATAGCACCACCATTGCCATCTTCTTGGCGGCAGCGGTGGCTGTGCTGATCTGGGTGGTGCTGAACAAGACCACCTTCGGCTACGAGCTCAAGGCCGTTGGCCTGAACAAGAACGCCGCCCGCTATGCCGGTATCAACGAAAAGAAGAACATCATCCTCTCCATGGCCATTGCCGGTGCGCTGGCAGGCTTCGGCGCAGGCCTGTTCTATCTGTCCAACGTGTCCCAGTGGAACCCGCTGAACTCCACCAGCCTGCCGGGCATGGGCTTCAACGGTATTTCGGTGGCACTGCTGGCAAGCTCCAACCCCATCGGTACCGTGTTCTCCGCGCTGTTCATCTCCCACATCTCGGTCGGCGGCTCCTTCCTGTCCACCAAATTTTACCCCACTGAGATCTCGGATCTGATCAGCGGCATCATCATCTACCTGTGCGCATTCTCCATGCTGTTCCGCGGCAAGATCCAGAGCCTGCTGTTCCGGAATGCCGAAAAGACCAATGTGAACGCAGAGCCTGCGCCTGCCGCAGAAAAGACCAAAAAGGAGGGCAAGTAATATGCTGCTTCTGATCAAATATACCCTGCTGTACGGCATCGTGCTGATGCTGGTGGCACTGGGCGGTATGTTCAGCGAACACTCCGGCATCATCAACATTGCGCTGGAGGGCATCATGGTCATCGGCGGTGTGGCCGGTGTGCTTACCCTGACCATGCTGCCTGCAAGCCTGTCGCCCTTCCTTGTGGTGCTGATCTCCATTCTGGTGGCAGCGCTGGCGGGCGTGATCTACAGTCTGCTGCTGGCCTTTGCCTCCATCAACCTGAAGGCAGACCAGACCATCGGCGGCACGGCACTGAACCTGCTGGCTACCGCCATTGCCGTGGTCATCTCCAAGTACTTCAGCGAGAGCGGCAGCGCCAAGCTGAACTATTCCAACAAGCCCTTCCTGTTCAGCATCGGCGGGCTGGAACTCAGCGTGTTCGTGCCGTTGGGGCTGATTTTGCTGGTGGTCAGCTACATCGTGCTGTATAAGACCCGCTTCGGCCTGCGTCTGCGTGCCTGCGGCGAGCACCCGCAGGCTGCGGACTCGGTGGGCATCAACGTTTACAAGATGCGTTACGCCGGTGTGATCCTTTCCGGTGCGCTGGGCGCCGTCGGCGGTCTGGCCTATATTGTGCCCCCGGTGCAGACCTGGAACTTTGAAGTCGGCGTGGCCGGTGCAGGCTTTCTGGCACTGGCAGTTATGATCTTTGGCCAGTGGAAGCCTTTCCACATCTTTGGCGCGGCCATGTTCTTTGCCGTGTTCAAGAGCCTTGCCAACATTGCAGACTCCACCTTCCTCGCACAGCTGCACTGGTCCAGCAACATCTATAATATGATGCCCTTTGTGGCCTCTATGGTCATCTTGGCCTTCACCTCCAAGAACAGCATGGCACCCAAGGCCGAGGGTATCCCCTACGATAAGGGCTCCCGCTAAGCATATTCGCTAAAAAGCCGTAAAACGAAGGCATCCGCAGTCATCCATGTGCTGCGGATGCCTTTTTTGTACGGGGCAGGGCATATTTTGTCCATATATTTGTCGGCAGAAAATGGCATTTTTACTTGTAAAATACAACGAGATGTGCTATCATTATAAAACGAATGTGTATCTATAGGAACCCGGTGTACATTTCTTGCACTGCGGAAAACAAGAAAGGTGAGTTTCTCTATTATGGACGAAAAAGCAACTATGGGACAGTCGCTCCGGAACATGGAGGACGAAGAGACCATTGATCTGATGGAACTAGCCCGCCTGCTGTGGGCGCATGCCGTGCAGATCGTGGCAGCAGCTGTTGCCGCAGCGCTGATCTGCCTGCTGGTGTGTATGTTTGCGCTTACACCCAAGTACCAGGCCTCTATCAACATGATCGTGAATACCCGTCAGGACACGACCACCACCTTCACCAGCGATAACTTCAATTCTGCCAAGAACCTGATCAGCACCTATGCGGTCATCATCAAGGGCAACACCGTGCTGAACGAGGTGATCGACAAACTGGATCTGGATATGACCTACACCGAGCTGTACGACATGGTGGATGTTGCCGATGTGGACGCTACCCAGATCATGAAGATCACGGTCACCGATACAGATGCAGAGCGCGCAGGCGAGATCGCCCAGACGATCTCCGAAATCGTGCCCGATGTGCTGGTGGAAAAGGTGGAAGCTGGTTCCTGCAAGACGGTGAGCGATGTGATCATCGATCCCAACAAGGTGTTCCCCCAGACCAAGAAGTACGTTGTGCTGGCCGGTCTGCTGGGCGCTGTGGTGGTGTGCGGCGTGCTGGTGCTGGCACATCTGCTGCATGATACCGTTGTGGATGACGAAGATATCCAGAAGAAGCTCGGCCTGCCCGTGCTGGGCCTGATCCCGGAGGTGTAAGACGATGTGGAATCTGTTTGGTAAAAAGAAAAAAGAGAGCGAGCACCGCACCCTGCAGCTGATCACCGATAAGGGGATGCCCTTTGGCTATGTGGAGGCCTACAAGTCTCTGCGCACCAATCTGGACTTTATGGCGGGCTCCATGGACGTGCACACGCTGGTCATCACCAGTACCGTGCCGGAAGAGTCCAAGAGTAACGTGGCGGTCAATCTGGCGCTGACGCTGGCCGAAAGCGGCAAAAAGGTGGCTCTGGTGGACTGCGACCTGCGCAAGCCAGTGCTGCACCGCTACCTGAAGGCAGGCCACAACGTAAAGGGCGTTTCCAACGTGCTGTCCAACCAGTGCACGCTGGACGAGGCTTTGCAGGAGCTGAAGGAAATGAACATGACCTTCCTGCCCGCAGGCACCCCGCCGCCGAACCCCTCCGAGATGCTGAGCCAGCCGCAGATGCAGGCTATGGTCAACACCCTGCGGGAAAAGTTCGATGTGGTCATCTTTGATGCACCCCCGGTGTCCGTGGTCACCGATGCAGCCGTCATCGGCCGCTATGTGGATGGCGCAATGTTCGTTGTGCGCTCGGACTACGCCCCCGCCGATGCAGTGCGCGGCGCAGTGAAAAAGCTGCAGGATGCCGGTGTCAAGGTGCTGGGCAGCGTGCTGACCCGATACGACATGAAGAAGGCACTCAAGGGCTCCAGCTACGCATACAGCTATGCTTACAACTACAACTATGCCTACGGCAAGCAGGATGCCACTGCCGGTAAATAATAAGGAAGCATTGTTATGACCGATCTGCATTGTCACATTCTGCCCGGCATAGATGACGGCGCAAAGGATACGGCAGTCTCGCTGGAGCTGCTGCGCAGGGAATACGAGGACGGTGTGCGCAATATTGCGTTCACCAGCCACTTCAACAGCGAGCGTACCACAGTGGAAGCCTTTACGGCAAAGCGGCAGGCTGCCTTTGAACAGCTGACCGCAGCGCTGGAGGGACAGCCCATGCAGTTTGATTTCAAACTGGGGGCGGAGGTGTTCTTCTCGCCCGGCCTGTGCGAGCTGGACACCCGGGCACTGTGCATGGGGGACACCGCTTATTTGCTGCTGGAATTCCCCACCACCCACAAGCCGCATTTTATCCGGCAGACCCTGTACAATTTGCAGCAGCAGGGTATCGTGCCGCTGATCGCGCATATCGAGCGCTACCCCTATGTGCTGGAGGATCCCACCCTGCTGTACGACTGGGTAGCCGCCGGTGCTTATGCGCAGATCAACGCAGGAGCCCTGCTGGAGCCTAAGCTCTGCAAAAAATTGTGTAAGTTCATCCAGTGGGGATTGGTTCATGTCATCTCCACCGACACCCATTCCCCGGACAAGCGCCCGCCCCGCATGGCGCAGGGTGTGCAGCAGCTGGAAAAGCTGCTGGGCAGGGAAGCTGCTGCCCGCATCGTGCGCAACGGTGATGAACTGTTCCACGATCAAGAACTGGACGCGGCGACCCTGCATCAGCCCAAAAAGTTTTTGGGTATGTGGGTCTGATCCTAAAGTAAGGAGAAAACTGCCCGGGCAGAGAATTACTCTGCCCGGGCAGCGGATTTTAGTATGAAGAAAAATAAGGTCCTGAAAATCGTGTTGATCGTGCTGGGCACGCTGGTGGCTCTGCTGGCAGCAGCTGTTCTTGGCGTGCTGTTCTACCTCCACAGTATGGCAGCTGGTATTCCTGAAACCCTGCCGGATGCCCCGGCGGACGGCACACAGGTCACCCTGACGGATGATGAAATCGATAAGCTGCTCAGCGGTGAGATCACGCTGGAGGAACTGGCAGACGAAGCCGCTGCGTCCGGCAGCGGGGAACAGGAGGCATCCGCAAGCGCTCCGCAGCAAGAGGCGGGTGCGGCTTCCTCCCCGGCAGGTTCTTCTGCTTCTTCGGGGAGCGCTGCCTCCCGGACGGAGAGCAGCAGTACAGCGTCCTCCAGCAAGCAGGAGACTGCCGGTACAGCCAATTCCGGTACAGAAAAACCGGCGTCCTCCTCCGGCAAACAGGAGGCCGGCTACGAGGCCGAGGTCAAGGCACTGCTACGGCAGCTGTACAGCGTCAAGGCACGCGCCGAGGCAGAGCTGAACAGTTGCATTGCCGGAGCAAAGGCAGAGTTCAAGGCATTGCCGGAGTCTCAGCAGACACAGGCGCGCAAGATCTCCATCGTGCTGGCAAGAAGCGGCAGACTGTACGCGATGCAGGCCTCCTATGATAAGGAAGTGGAGAGCATCGTCAGCCAGATGCGCGCCGTGCTGACCGCCAACGGCCAGAGCACCGCACTGGCGGATCAGGCGATGGCCTCCTATAAGGCACAGAAGAGCGCCATGTACTCCCAGCTGACCGCAAAACTGTACTCCTGACCCGCAAAACGACCCATGACCACCCGCAGCACATCTCCCGGGCACTGACTGTGCCGGAAAGGGGCTGCGGGTGGTTTTGTTTTGCCTTTTTGCTGTAATATGGAGAAAAATGCCAAGGACATGGAGGGATGACTCTGCGGCAGAGACGCTGCCTTTTACGCCGACAGGGGAGGGCGGATTGTACGCGCCAACGAAACAATCCCCCAAAAGGCCGGAAAAGTAGCACTTTTACCTACAAACGTACAGGAAATTTGTATAAAGTATAAGATTTCACTCATGCTTTGCTATAATGAAGTGAATTTTTTTCATGTAAATTGACAAAAATCGTGGTTATCCTTATAATAGATAGAGTGTTTCTCGGGTATGGACGATGGTGTTTGTGCAACCGCAAGATGCCATCGTTTTATTATTCGCTTTTCTGTCCGCGTGCCAAGGACAGACGTCCGTTATGTGTGAGGCTGGCGGACTGCGGGAAAGTGTGGCTCGGCCTGAGAGCAAAAACAGTAATTCATTGATAGGATTGGAGTGGCATCAAACGATGGCAAAGTACATCATCAAGCGTGTCGCAATGGGTATCTTCAGTATCTTCATTGTGGCTACGGTTACCTTTTTTGTCATGAACCTGGTCCCCGGTGGCCCGTTCGTGGCAGAAAAGTCCATCAGCGCCGCTGCTCAGCAGGCTCTGGCCGAAAAGTATGGCCTGGACAAGCCGCTGGGTGTGCAGTACGTCAACTACATGAAGGGCCTTCTGCACGGCGATCTGGGTCTGAGCCTGCGTCAGCGCGGCCGTACCGTGAACCAGATCATCGCCAGTAAGCTGCCGGTATCCTGCCGTCTGGCAGGCATTGCAGTGGTAGTGGCTCTGTGCGTGGGCATCCCGCTGGGCTGCATTTCCGCTTACAACCGCGGTAAGTGGCTGGATAACCTCATTATCGTGTTTGCAACCTGTGGCATCGCGATTCCCAGCTTTATCTCCAGCGTGCTGCTGCTATACCAGTTTGGTATGAACATGAAGGTGCTGCCTACGGTTGGCCTGAACAGCGCAGCCGCCTATATCATGCCGGTCACCGCACTGGCCATCTATCCTTCGGCTTATATCACCCGTCTGATGCGTTCCAGCCTGCTGGACGTTATGGGTCAGGACTATATGCGCACCGCACGCGCAAAGGGCGTTTCCCAGTTTATGATCCTGTTCAAGCACGCACTGCGCAACGCCATTCTGCCTGTCATCACCTACGTTGGCCCCATGCTGGCCGGCCTGATGACCGGTTCCTTCGTGGTGGAAAAGATCTTCTCCGTGCCCGGTCTGGGCCGCGACTTCGTGTCTGCCATCACCAACCGTGACTACACCATGATCATGGGCACCACCATTCTGCTGTCCAGCATGGTCATTATTGCAAACGTGATCGTGGATATCCTGTACAAGATCATTGACCCGCGCATCAAGCTGAAGTAAGAGAGGAGCGATTTTCATGGAAAACATTAAAAAGAATCCGCTCAGCCTGCAGCTCAATGCGGAGGATTTTCTGCCCGCCAGCAATGAAGAAAAGCAGAGTCTGGTGGTCATGCGCGAGAGCGTCAACTTCTGGAAGGACGGTATCCGCCGCCTGAAGAAGAACAAGATCGCCATGGTCAGCTTTGTGTTCATCATTGCCATTGCCATCTTTGCCTACCTTCTGCCCGCCGTGTGGCCCTACAGCTACTCGGAGCAGGTGAAGGGCAGCAATAATCTGGCACCGTTCGAGTACTCTGCCTCCGAGCAGGCCCGCATCGATGCCGGCGAAAAGGTATTCCCGCACATTCTGGGTACCGACCGTATGGGCCGTGACTTTGCGGTGCGTATCATGATGGGCACCCGCGTCAGCCTGTCTGTCGGTCTGATCGCCTCGGTGCTGGTGCTGATCATCGGTGCCACCTACGGCGCTGTTTCCGCCTTTGCCGGCGGCTGGGTGGACAATATCATGATGCGTATCACGGATATCCTGTACACCATCCCGGATATTCTGCTGATCATCCTGCTGGGCATGGCTCTGAAGGATCCTTTGGAGGCGCTGGCTACCAAGCCCGGCTTCAAGTGGATGCAGACCCTTGGCCCCAACATGATCTCCATCTTCATCATCTTTGCTCTGCTGTACTGGGTCGGCATGGCGCGTATCGTCCGCAGCCAGATCCTGATCCTGAAGGAGAGCGAGTACGTCACCGCTGCCCGCGCACTGGGCGCTTCCAGCGGCCGTATCATCAAAAAGCATCTGCTCACCAACTGCATTGGTACCCTGATCGTTACCACCACCCTGCAGATCCCCGCTTCCATCTTCACCGAGAGCTACCTGAGCTTCATCGGTCTGGGTGTTGCAGCGCCGCTGCCTTCGCTGGGTTCTCTGGCTACCGATGCCGTCAAGGGCATGAACACCTACCCCCATCTGCTGATCGCCCCCGCACTGATGATCAGCGTGATGATCCTTGTGTTCAACCTGTTCGGCGATGGCCTGCGCGATGCCTTTGACCCGAAGCTGAAGAATTGATGAGGTGAACAGAAATGAGCGAGAAAATTCTTGATATCAAAGATGAACGCCTTTCTTTCTTCACCCCTGCGGGCGAAGTAAAGGCACTGAACGGCGTTTCCTTTACTATGAATCAGGGCGATGTTCTGGGCGTTGTGGGCGAGTCCGGCTCCGGTAAGTCGGTCACCGCCTACTCCGTTATGGGTCTGACCGCTTACCCCGGCAAGCTGGTGGGCGGCAAGGTGTGGTTCAACGGCCACGAGATCGAGAACATGAAGGAGAAGGACTTCCGCAAGATCCGCGGCAACGAGGTCTCCATCATCTTCCAGGACCCCATGACCAGCCTGAACCCGGTGTACACCATCGGCAATCAGATCGTGGAGGTCATCCGCCAGCACACCGATAAGAACAAGCAGGAGGCATGGGCACGCGCTAAGGAGCTGCTGGAGCTGGTTGGCATCAACGAGCCCGAAAAGCGCCTGAAGCAGTACCCCCACGAGCTGTCCGGCGGTATGCGTCAGCGCGTGATGATCGCGATTGCACTGGCCTGTGAGCCTAAGCTGCTGATCGCCGACGAACCCACCACCGCACTGGACGTGACCATTCAGGCACAGATCCTTGAGCTGATGCAGGATCTGCGCAAGAAACTGGGCATGAGCATCATCATGATCACCCATGATCTGGGCGTTGTGGCATCCATGTGCGAGAAGATCGCCGTCATGTACGCCGGCCACATCGTGGAGTACGGCACCACCGACGAGATCTTCTATCAGCCGGGTCACGAGTACACCAAGGGCCTGATCAACTCCATCCCCAAGCTGAACACCGCAGAGCACGAGCGCCTTGTGCCCATCGAGGGTACCCCTGTGGACCTGCTGAATCCGCCGGCCGGCTGCCCCTTTGCGCCCCGCTGCAAGAACTGCATGAAGATCTGTCTGAGCAAGATGCCCCCGCGCACCGAGCTCAGCGATACCCATTATACCTACTGCTGGCTGCAGCAGAAGGCTGCATTTGAGAAAGGGGAAAAGGCAGAATGAGTGAACACAAGACGCTGGTTGAAGTCCAGCACCTGCAGCAGTATTTCCCCGCCGGCGGTGTGGGCAAAAACCGCAAGTACGTTCAGGCTGTGGATGACGTAAGCTTTGCCATCCGCAAGGGCGAGACCCTTGGTCTGGTAGGCGAGTCCGGCTGTGGCAAGACCACCACCGGCCGCACCCTGCTGCGCTTGTACGAGCCCACCGGCGGTAAGATCTACTATGACGGCAACCTGCTGTTCGATAAGGACAACAAGATCGCAGTGGATATGCTGCCCTACCGCCGCCGGATGCAGATCGTTTTTCAGGATCCCTACGCAAGTCTGGACCCCCGCATGACCATTGGCGACATCGTGGGTGAGGGCATTGATATCCATCATCTGGCCGAGAACGAAAAGGACCGCCACGATAAGATCATCGCCCTGCTGGAGCGCGTTGGTCTGAACAGCGAGCACGCAAACCGCTACTGCCACGAGTTCTCCGGCGGTCAGCGTCAGCGCGTGGGCATTGCCCGTGCACTGGCTGTGAACCCCGAGTTCATCGTTTGTGACGAGCCTGTCTCTGCACTGGACGTTTCCATTCAGGCTCAGGTCGTCAATATGTTCGAGGATCTGCAGCAGGAGATGGGTCTGACCTACCTGTTCATCGCCCATGACCTGAGCGTTGTCAAGCACATCTCCAACCGCATCGGCGTGATGTATCTGGGCAAGATGGTGGAGCTGGCCGACAGCTACGAGTTGATCACCCACAGCATCCACCCCTACACCCGCAGCCTGATCTCCGCAATTCCGGTGGCAGACCCCATTACGGCTCGCCAGTCCAAGCGTATCGTGCTGCAGGGCGATGTGCCCAGCCCCCTGAACCCGCCGTCCGGCTGCCGTTTCCGCACCCGCTGCCCCTATGCAGACGAACAGTGTGCCAACGAGGTGCCCGAGTTCAAGGAGGTCTCCACCGGCCACTGGGCAGCCTGCCATCACCTTGACCGCGTGAAGTGAGAACACTTCACCGCAGTGAAAGATGAAAACAATTCATCTTGTCGCTGAAATGTTGTCACAAAATGGTTACAGTCCAAGTTTTGGACTTGTAACCGGCATGAGAACGCATTATAATCAATCGTGTTCCTCCGGTGTACAAATTATTTGCACCGGATCGAATATAGAGGCGGCTGGGGTTACCTGGCACACTCAAAATTTGATATAAGGGAAGGATATTATTATGAAACGCATTTCTCGTCGTAATTTCCTCAAGGTTGCAGGCGTGGGTGCCGCTGCTCTGGGTCTGGCAGCCTGTGGCGGCAGCAAGTCCGGTTCTACCGCAACCTCCGGCACTGCTTCTTCCGCTGCTGGTTCTTCTACCGGCAGCATCAATACCGCTGGCTTCACCGTCCAGTATGGTTCTAACCCCGAGACTCTGGACCCCGCTCTGAACAGCGCTGTGGATGGCGGCAACACCGTCATCACCGTCTTCGAGACCCTGCTGATCATCAACGAGAACAACGAGGCTGTTCCCGGTCAGGCTGAGAGCTGGACCACCAGCGAGGACGGTCTGACTTGGACCTTCACCATGCGTGACGGCCTGAAGTGGAGCGACGGCAGCGAGCTGAACGCCAAGGACTTCGAGTACAGCTTCAAGCGTATGGCTGACCCCGATACCGCTGCTCCCTACGCAGAGACCTGCCTGGGCATGATCGACGGCTTCGAAGAAGCTGCCGGCTTCCCCGATAAAGACGGCAACCCCACCGTGGAGCCCAACCTCGATGCTCTGAACGTGAAGGCAAGTGACGACGGCAAGACCCTGACCATTGTTCTGGGCTATCCCTGCTCTTACTTTGATAAGATTGCTGCCTTTGCTGCTATGAGCCCCGTGCAGAAGGCTACCGTTGAGGCCAACGGCGATGCATGGTGCACCTCTCCCGACACCTATGTGTGCAACGGCCCTTACATGATCACTGAGTGGACCCCCTCCGAGCGTATCGTCCTGACCAAGAACCCCAACTACGTTGGCGGCTGGGATAACTCCAAGATCGTTTCCGACAGCATCACCCTGCTGCTGCTGGAGGACTCTTCCGCTTCCTACGCTGCTTACAACAGCGGCGAGGCTGTCCTGATCAAGGACGTGCCCACTGATGAGATCCCCAGCCTGACCAAGGCAGAGGACGGCGGCGACTTCTATGTTGACACCATTCTGGGCACCTACTATGTCAGCCTGAACCTGAAGCGCGATGCCTTCCAGGATGTCAAGGTCCGTAAGGCTTTGAATCTGGCTATTGACCGTGACTATGTTGCCAACACCATCATGCAGGGCACCTACACTACCGCCGACAGCATCGTTGGCCCTGGCATCGTGGACGAGAACGGTTACTTCCACGACAACGGCAACGCTCCCTACATCTCTGCTGACTACGAGGCAAATCTGGCCGAGGCTAAAAAGCTGCTGGAAGAGGCTGGCTACCCCAATGGTGAGGGCTTCCCCACCATCGAGTACAGCTGCAACGATGCCGGCTACCATGTGCCTCTGGCAGAGTACCTGCAGCAGGCTTGGGGCGATCTGGGCATCACCCTGACCATCAGCAAGATGGAGTGGTCCTCCTTCACCGCCGCTCGTCGTGCAGGCGAGTATGATGTTGCCCGTAACGGCTGGGTCATGGACTACAACGATCCCTCCAACATGCTGGATCTGTTCTGCTCCGGCAACGGCAACAACGATGGCAAGTACTCCAACCCCGAGTTCGATGCTGCCATCGAGGCTTCCCGCGTGGCTGATGTCACCGAGCACTTTGCACAGCTGCACAAGGCCGAGGACATCCTCATGGAGGATAACGGCTGCCTGCCCATCGCTTACTACAACGACTACTGGCTGCAGAGCCCCGCTCTGAAGGGCACCTGGCACAGCCCCTACGGTTACTGGTACCTGCAGTACGGCTACATCGAGGAGTAATTTCCTCCCTGTGTGCTGTGCAGCGTAAGCTGAACCGTAACCCTTAAAGCACCAAGCACCCCGCTGACCGGAAACGGCTGGCGGGGTGCTTTTTTGTTGTTCGACAATAAGAAAAAAGGCGAGTGCACGGTTTTGCCGATGCACTCGTCCTTTTATGTAAACCATGCTGAAATAACGATGTCTTGCTTACACCGCAGCCATAGCAGCCAAAACGCTCTGCCAACTCTTGCTGCGTGCGGCAGGCACCGGCGCGGGGCGGGTGCGCCGTGCAGCCGGGGCAGTGTGGCTGGCCGCAGAGGATACCGTCAGGGCAGGGGAGGGGCAGAAGAACACAGCGGTGTCCTTTGCCAGCCACTGCGCAGCCAGTGCGGCAGCCTGCGGGTCAGACTGTAGGGCACGGCGCTCGTTCCCGGCCAGAAAATCAGCCAGCCAGTACAAAATTGCGGCCAGCGGCAGGCAGGGGGAAGCGTCCTGACTCCAGTAACTCCAGCATGCGCCGCGGCCGAGGTGGCTTTCGACTGTGATCTGTGCGCCGGTGCGGGCATTCTGCGGGATGACACCAACATAGTTCGTGCCGGCGCGCTGCCCCAGTTCCTCCACAAGGCGCTGGGTGCGGGCGGCATCCAGCCGATCCTCCCGGCAGTAGGCGCAGAAGTCGGTCTGGCTGAGCAGGCTGTCGGCACTGGACGGAAAATGTCCGGTCAGCTGCCCATCGGCATTGTGGCACAGCTGCCAGCCCTTGCGGAACAGCTGAAAATTCAGGCAGCGCCGCCCCATGGTGGAGTAGCACACAAGGGCGCTCTGCTCCCCGGGCAGCTGTTTTACTTCAAGATAGGCATCGTTGCCGCAGGTGTCCTGCAAACGGACGGTAAGCAGCAGCTGTGCACCGGCGTGCAGGGTGGACATGGCGTTGTGCATGGCGTCAAAATAACGGGAAGCGTCCATGGTTGATCTCCTTCCTAAAAAGCAAACAGCGAAACGTTGTAAAAGAACCAGCCGGGTGATCGGACCGACAGACTGTATAAAACTTCTCTGAACGTAGTATAGCATACTTTTGAAGAAAAAACAACTGCAAGTTTCTTCAAAACGACAAAATTTTGCAAAAGCTTATAACATAGAGCAAACAGAAGTTCAAAGCATGGTTGTGCTTTATGATAATCGGTTGTGAAAAAGACCCCTGCGGGAGATGCCGGCTAAGGCAGGAGCTGCTCCCACAGGGGTCATTTTATATTTTTCAATCGCCAAGCTCCCGGATCTCGTTCTGGATCAATCGCCCGGCAGCGCGGGCAAGCTGATCCATGCCGCGGATGCGCGCCATATTTTTGCCGTAGATCTGCGTGGCGGCACCGGCGCTGCTGTCCTCGCCCATAAAAACGGCAGACACCCGCACGCTCTGCCGCTGCAAGGTGCGCACCTGCGCGGCGGTATCAGCCACACCGGCGGCGTCCTCATAGGCGCAGCCCAGAGGGTTCTCTGCTGTGGGCGGAATGCGGCGGCTGTCGTTGGGGCTGGCATCGGTCAGCAGAATCATCAGGTGGCGCGGGGCGGGGCCGGGGGCGTACTGAATCAGATCGCCCGCAGCTCGCAGGGCCAGACCGTCCCGGTTCCAGCCTGAGGCGAAGTACCGGAAGATGTTCTGCCGGTTCTTGTCCGCAAAGCCTTTCAGCACCCGCAGTACCGTGTAGCCCCGCAGGCTGCTAAAGGCGCTTACTCGCACCGGAATACCGCAGTTGGCCAAGCTTTCGGCCAGAATGACACCCTGCGCCGCAATCACCTCCTGACAGTGCAGGCGGGAGGCAGAGGCGTCCAGCAGCAGATCCACCGTAAAAGCGGGGCAGTTTTCCTCCTCCGGGCACAAAAACACCCTGTTATCGTTCAGGTAAGGGGCGCGCCACACCCGCCCGGCGCACAGGTTGCCGCTGCGCGCCACCCGCTGGTCGGGCTGCTGATGCACCAGAATACAGTTGCGAATCTGCTCGGTAAGGCGCAGCACCACGCTGCGGTGCAGCTCCTGATTTTTTGCATAGTAGGCGCGGTTGCGTTCGGCCTGCAATTCGGCTTGCTGCGCCAGCTGCCGCGCTTCCGGGGTGGGCGCCTGCGCCGGGCTGGGCACACCGGCGCTGAACCACAAGTGACAGCCCAGATGCACCCCAGTGCACAACTCCTGCTCAGTCTTGCGCAGCTGCTCCGGCGGGTAGAAGCAGCGCCCGAAGCAGCTTTCAATGTAGGCGCGGTCCTGCGCGGCGCGTTGCTTCAGGGTAATGTTTGCCCGGCGCTTGTCCACCGCCAGCCCGCTGCCTGTGGCATCCACCGCACCGGAATGCTCCACCGTCACCCGGTCGGTCTTGATCATCTGGGTGGGCATGGTTTTGGTGGCAAGCTTTGCCCAAAAGCCTTGCAGCCGCAGATGCAGCGCGGGCTTCTGGCGCACCTTGCCGTCAAACAGGGCGAACTTTGCAAACAGCGCCAGCAGGTCGTTTTTGAGCAGCGCCGGTTCCGGTACGTTCTCCGGCTCCAGCGCAGCGGCAAGGCTGCTCTCGTAAGGGGTCATGACCGGGGCGGCGCGTCCTAGCACCTTGCGCCAGCGCGCAGCCTGCATGGTGTACACCAGCTGGTTTTTCGCCATCCACTCCTGCCGCGAAAGCTTATACTGGATGGCAAAAAAGTAGTCTGCGTGGGCAAAGCGTAGTGCTTCCAGCACCGGGCGGCGGGGCAGCTCCAGCCGGTAGGCGGCGTTTTCTAAGTACAGCCACGCCATATCGTCCAGCATGGGCTGGCGTGTGTCGCCCTCCCAAGCAGAAAAAATGTCCCGGATCAGCGCGTCACCGTAGTATTTGTGCACCAGACCTACGATGCAGTTCATGTAAAAATCAATGGTGCCGTCCGTGTTGTGGGCCAGAAACAGCGGCTCAAAGCCGTAGGCTCCGGCAGCGGCCCAGACCTGATTGGCCGCGCGCCGCTCCTGCGCGGTGTAGCTTTGGGCGTCCATCAGGCAAACAGCTTTCCGGCATCCAGCTTGGCCGGGATGCGCGCGGCGATCACGTCCCGGATCAGCCCCTGCTCATAGGAGTCAAAGGCTTTATTGGTAATGCCCATATCCAGCGCCGCCCCGGCCGGGATGCCCCTGCGGATCAGCCGCAGCGCGTCCAGCATACCGCGCAGATCCAGCGCTTTGGTAGAAATTTCTGCACTGTCGCACTTTTTCTGCAGGTCCAGAAACAGCAGCGCAAACTGGTGCACATATTTTGCGATAAGATCCGGGAACTGCGCCCGCAGCAGCTTTTCCAGATTATCCTGTGTGATGGTGGGCATCTGCACCACCGCAAAGCGAGAGGTCAGCGCCTCGTTCAGCTCCCGGGTGCCCGCGTAGCCGTAGTTCATGGTGGCAATAAAGCGGGTCTCCTCGGCCAGTGGGATGCGGTCGTACCCGGGCACATCGATGGCGCGGCGGAAATCCAGCACCGCGTGCAGCACCGCCAGCGCCTCGTTTTTGGCCATGTTGATCTCGTCCAGCACGCCAAAGCCGCCGCACTGTGCGCAGCGGTACACCGGCCCGGGACGGAACACCACCTGCCCGCCCGCAAAGGTATCCATGCCGATGAGGGAGGCGGCATCCATGTTTACATGAAAAGAGATGTCCCATGCGGGGCGGCCAAAAGCGGCGGCAAGGTTTTCAGCCAGCACGTTTTTGCCGGTGGCTTTGCCGCCGGCCAGCAGCAGGTTTTCGCCGCAGAGGATGGCCGCCAGCGCCTGCTCCCACACCTCCTTACCGTAGTAGATAAAGGCAGGGGCGGGGATGCGCGGGCGCAGCGCCTCGCTGAGCGGATGGGCGGCGCGGTATTCCTGCACCGCCGCAAGCAGGGCGGGATCCACCCCTTCCTGCCGTAAGGTATCCAGAATATCCGACATTTGTACAAACACCTCGATCTCTGACCGGGCGGGAATGAACTGCCCGGTTTCACGCTTATCATAGCACAATCGCGGCCATTTGTGTAGGGGGCGTGCGGGGTAAAAAAGCAAAGAGGGGCAGCCCCAAATGGGACCGCCCCTCTTCACATGAAAAAGAAGAAAAGAAGAAACGCTTAGAGTATGCCGGAGAACTGCGCTTTATCAGGCGTTCTCCAGACCAGCCATCTGTTTGACAGCCTTCATGGCGTAGGTCAGGGTGCGGCCCATAGCCACACCGGCCATCAGGCAGGGGTAGTTGTTGGCAAAGAAGCTGCCGGACATATCGCCGGTGATGTACAGACCCTCCATGGGCTGGTTGTTGGTGTCCAGAGCCTGACCCTTTTCGTTGATGGCGATGCCCTGCTCAGTGGTCAGCAGGGAAGCACCCAGCCAGCAGCCGTAGAAGGGAGCGGTACGGATGGCGCTCAGGCGGTAAGCAGGCTTGCCGAAGTCCTCGTCGTTCTGCTTATCGTACAGCTCATTGTAGCGCTCCACGGTAGCAAGGAAGGTATCCTTGGCAGCGCCGGTAAAGCCCATCTTGTCGGCCAGCTCGTCCAGCGTATCGCACTTGAACAATGCACCGGCCTCGATAGCCTCGTCCATCTTGCCCTGAATGTACTTCTCACCGCCGTTGCGGGTCTGGGCAGAGCAGCCGATAGTGTGGAAGCGCTTTGCATCTTCCAGAATGTTAGCATCGCAGATTTGTGCGTAAACGCGGCCCGGCTGGTGAGCCGCGGCGTAGACGATATCGTTGTAGGGGCTGCTCTCGTTGGCAAAGCGCTCGCCGTTGCGGTTCACCTTCAGGAAGGGCTGGGTGCCGGGATTATACTGGCGGATCTTGCCGGGGAAAGCCTTGCCGCCAAAGGCACTCTCGCTGTCCACATAGCCGGCATCCACACCGGGGGCAACGATGCCGCGGTCAAACAGCATGGGAGCGGCTTCCTTGTCCAGATTAGCGCCTGCCCACACAGCAGCACGGATGCCGTAGCCCTTGTCGGCGGGGGAGTAGGAGCAGGCGGTGGTCACGCTGGTGCCCAGCGGGTCCAGCTGCTCCATCATGTAGGGGTTACCGGGGAAGCCGCCGCAGGCCAGCAGCACGCCCTGATTGGCGTTGTAACGGATGAAATGGTCATCTTCGGTGCTCTGGGCGATGATACCGGTAATGCGGCCATCGCTGTTCTTTTCCAGCTTGGCAAGGCTGGTCTTGAAGTCTACATCGTAGCCCAGCTCCTGGATGTACTGCAGCAGCAGCTCATTGCGAGCCAGACCGGACTCGCGCTCGCTGGCCATGTAGTTATGCTCCTGCACAGGGAAGAGGTAGTCGGTGTTGTGCTCGGCATTCTCTGCAGGCCATGCAGCCTCGCTGCCGGAGGTGAAATCGCATACCCAGCCGTACTTATCTTCCAGAATGCTGCGCATGAAGTCATGCATAGCGGCAGACTCGTTGATCCAGGTCTTGACAACGCGCTGGTCGCACTTGCCGGAGGCATAGCGGGAAATCTCGCTCAGCAGCTTGGCGCGGTCGGCGGGCTTCTCACCGGCAGCCTTGGCGGCAGCGGAGTCGATTGCCCCGTACCAGTGACGGGTGTCCTGCACGTTGGCGTTCTGCTCGATAACACGGAAGTTCAGGCCGTTGGCAGCAGCATAGGCGGCAGCGAACATACCGCCGTTGCCAGCGCCCACGATGAGGATGTCGGTGTCCACGGTCTCGGTGATGGCGGCCTCGTCGATGTCAGGCTCTTTGCCCAGCCAGTCGTTCTCATCGCCGGTGGGCAGCTGCACGCTGGAGACCACGGCCTCGCCCTTAGCCTGTGCGTAGCAGCTCTTGGCAGCCTTCATCACGGCGTCGGAGGTGATGGTAGAACCGGAAACACCGTCGATCTCGGCAGAACCAGCAGCCAGCAGCTGCTCGCGCAGCTCATCGGCAGCGGCGGCGCCGAAGGAAGCGGTCTCGCCGGAGGTATCCACCACCACGTCGGTGACAGCGCTGTCGGAGAAGGTCATGGTGACCTTGACGGTAGAGGAAATGCCCTCGGCAGTGCCCTCGTAGGTGCCGGGGGTGTACAGTCCGGCAGCACCGGAAGTGGAAGCGGAAGCAGAACCGGAGGCGGCATTGCAGGCAGCCAGAGCACCGGCGGTCACACCGCTCATGGCGGCGGCAGCAGCAATCTTGATAAAGCCCTTACGGGAGATCTTGTTCATAGGTACGCTCTCTTTCTTTTTGCTCTTCTTTGTGTTCCTTCTTATCATGCAGCAAAGTAAAAGGCACTTTGCCGAATCCTTAACAATTGTAGCGTAGAAGGGTGCTGTTTACAATTCATATTTTTTATATTATAATTTAGGCTAACCTAATGTATTGCAGGAGGAAGGAAAGCATGAACGAGAGCGCACTGGAAGGCTTTGTAAAGATCGTGGAACTGAACAGCTTTTCTGCGGCGGCAGAGGCACTGTATCTTTCCCAGTCGGCACTTTCGCAGCAGATCCGCACGCTGGAAGGGCAGCTGCAGTTCGAGCTGTTCCAGCATGTACCGCGCCGGGTGGTTCTGACCCCGTCGGGGCAGGATTTTTACCCCAAGGCAAAGCAGCTGGTAGCCCTGTATCAGCAGGCAGTGCGCCATGCCAGAGCGGTGCAGCAGCAGGAAAAACCGCCAGAAAGACATCTGATCATCGCAGGGTGTCATGAGGCAATGCGGATGTTCGTATATGATGTATTTTCACTGACAAGCGAGCTGTGTCTGCAATACACGCCTATTCTGGGACAGTGTGCCAACCGCAGCGAGGTCTGGCGCAGCCTGAAAAAAGGGGAGATGGATCTTTCCTTCCAGCTGGAAAGTGCAGAGTTCTACGCGCAGGGGCTTACCTTTGTGCCGCTGTTCTATATGCCAGAACTTTGCATCCCCATCCACCCGCCCGCTGATATGCCGGTGGGCAGGTTGACCTTGGAACAGGCATTGCAATACCGCTGGCTGCCCATCAAGGAGATGTACCAGACTGTCTACGAAACAAGCCTGCTGCAGGAGGGAATGGACCGAGGGGTGGAGTTTACGCCGGTGGGCGGTATCCGCAGTGCAGCCTACGGCGACCCGGCACTCAAGATGGTCCCGGCGGTCTATTACCGCAGACCCGACCTCAGTTTTGTGCGGGTACTGGATTGGGGCAGGGGACACCGCTTCGGTGTTGTGCTGGGGCAAAAGCGCGAGGATCCGGTAGTAATGGCCTATGTCCGCGCCTTGCAGCAACAGCTGCCGTCCCTCTCGGAAAAGCTGTTCGGCCTGAAGCTGGAACCGGTGGCGGAATAAAAAAGCAAGAGCACCTGCTGCCCTCAGAAAGAAAGGCGACAGGTGCTCTTTTTTGCAATTATATTGCGATGACAGGTGCTTTAATCCACCACATCCTCGAACTGGCTGTTGTACAGGTCGGCGTAGAAGCCGCCGGCCTCGATCAGCTGGTCGTGGGTGCCCTGCTCCACAATGTCGCCGTCCCGCATCACAAGGATGAGGTCGGCGTCCCGGATGGTGGAAAGGCGGTGGGCGATGACAAAGCTGGTACGGCCCTCCATCAGGCGGTCCATGGCGGTCTGGATGCGCTGCTCGGTGCGGGTATCCACGCTACTGGTGGCCTCGTCCAAAATCAGGATGCGGTTGTCTGCCAGAATGGTGCGGGCGATGGTAAGCAGCTGCTTTTGTCCCTGACTGACGTTGGAGGCGTCCTCGTTCAGCTCCATCTGGTAGCCACCGGGCAGGGTGCGGATAAAGTGGTCGGCGTTGGCAGCCTTTGCGGCGGCGATCACCTCTTCATCGGTGGCGTCCAGCCGGCCGTAGCGGATGTTCTCCATGATGGTGCCCTTGAACAGCCATGTGTCCTGCAACACCATGCCAAAGCCCTCGCGCAGAGCGCTGCGGTCAAAGTCCCGCACATTGTGGCCGTTCAGGGTGATGGAACCGGCGTCCACATCGTAAAAGCGCATCAGCAGCTTGACCATGGTGGTCTTGCCCGCACCGGTGGGACCTACGATGGCTACCTTCTGGCCGGGCTGCACCGTGCAGCTGAAGTCGTGGATAACAGTCTTGTCCGGGGTGTAGCCGAAGCGCACATGGTCAAAGGTGACCTGTCCGTCAATGTCGGCGGGGTCGGCACGGCGGGCAGGGTCTGCCAGCTGCTCTTCCTCCGGCTCATTCAAAAACTCGAACACCCGCTCGGCAGCAGCAGCCATGCTTTGCAGCATATTGGATACCTGCGAAAGCTGCTGGATGGGCTGGGTAAAGTTTTTGACATACTGGATAAAGGCCTGAATATCACCAATGGTGATAACGCCGTTTGCAGCAAAAATGCTGCCCACGATGGCCACCGCCACATAGCCCAGGTTGCCCACAAAGTTCATGATGGGCATCATCAGGCCGGAGAGGAACTGGCTCTTCCATGCGGATTCGTACAGCTTATCGTTGGCGGCGTTGAAGTCTGCCAGTACCACGGCCTCCCGGTTAAACGCCTTGACCACGTTGTGGCCGGCGTAGACCTCCTCGACCTGACCGTTGACCACGCCCAGCGTGGCCTGCTGTGCCTTGAAGTACTTCTGGCTGAACTTGACCACCACCAGCACCAGCGCCAGCGATACCGGTAAGATCAGCAGGGCAATCAGGGTCATGCGGGGACTGATGGAAAGCATCATCACCAGCACACCGATCATGGTGGTCACGCTGGTGATCAGCTGGGTGATGCTCTGGTTCAGGCTCTGGCCCAGTGTGTCCACATCGTTGGTGATGCGGGAGAGCACCTCGCCCACGGTGCGCTTTTCAAAGTACGCCAGCGGCAGACGGTTGATCTTTTCACTGATCTGGCGGCGGAAGTCGTAGCAGACTTTCTGAGAAAGGCCGGTCATCAGCCAGCCCTGAATAAAGCTGAAGACGCTGCTCAGCAGGTACATTCCCAGCAAAAACAGCAGAATGCGGCCGATATACACAAAATCGATGCTGCCGGTGCCGCGCAGCCGGGCGATCCAGCCGGTGGCAAGGGCGGTGGTGGCTTTTGCCAGCACCTTAGGGCCTGCAATGTTGAAGATGGTAGACAGAACAGCAAACAACATGGCTGTCGCAAGGGGCAGTTTGTAGTGGCTCATAGTGCGGATGAGCTGCCGCAGCGTGCCTTTAAAGTCCTTGGCGCGCTCGGTGGTGGGACGTCCGGGTCTGGGCATATCACTCACCCTCCTTTTCCGTATTCAAGGTATCCAGCGCAAGCTCCTTCTGGCTCAGCTGGCTGCGGGCGATCTCCTGATATTCCGGGCAGCTGACCATCAGCTGGGCGTGGGTGCCCTTGCCTACCAGCCTGCCTTCGTCCAGTACAAGGATCTGGTTTGCGTGCAGCACGGTGGAGATGCGCTGTGCCACAATGATCACGGTGGCGTTGTCGGTCTGTGCCTTCAGGGCGCGGCGCAGCGTTACATCGGTCTTGTAGTCCAGCGCCGAGAAGCTGTCGTCAAACAGATAGACCTTGGGGTCCTTGGCAATTGCCCGGGCAATGGAAAGCCGCTGCTTCTGACCGCCGGATACGTTGGAGCCGCCCTGTGCAATGGGACTCTGGTAGCCCTCGGGCTTTGCCTCGATAAAATCAGTGGCCTGTGCAATGGCGGCGGCTTTGTGCACCTGTGCGTCGGTGATATCCTCGCCGCCAAATTTCAGATTGCTGTCAATGGTGCCGCTGAACAGCACACCCTTCTGGGGCACATAGCCCAGCAGGTCGTGCAGCTGTGCCTGCGGCATCTCGCGCACGTCAATGCCGTCCACGGTCACCTTGCCGCCGGTCACATCGTAAAAGCGGGGGATCAGGTTGAGCAGGGTGGATTTGCCGCAGCCGGTGGAGCCGATGATGGCGGTAGTCTCGCCGGGTTTTGCGGTAAAGCTGATGTGCTCCAGCGCATCGCTGTCTGCACCGGGGTAACGGAAGCTTACGTCCTCGAACTGCACCACGCCCTGCCAGTCGGTGTGCGCCTGTGCAGCTTTTGCGGTGGTTTCGTCCGGGTCGCGGATGGTGGCTTTGGTGCGGATGACCTCGTCGATACGATCCGCAGCCACACCGGCGCGGGGCAGCATGACGGCCACCATGGCCAGCATCAGGAAGGACATGACGATCTGCATGGTGTAGGTGATAAAGGCGATCATCTCGCCCACCTGCATGGTGCCGGCATCCATGGCCTTGCCGCCGAACCAGACGATGAGCAGGCTGGTGCCGTTCATGATCAGGGTCATAAAGGGCATCATGGCCACCATGGCGCGGTTTGTGAACAGCTGGGTGCCCATCAGCTCCCGGTTGGCCTTGTCAAAGCGCTGCTCCTCAAACTTTTCGCGGCTGAAGGCGCGCACCGGCATGATGCCGGTCAAGATCTCGCGGCTGACCAGATTCAGCCGGTCCACCAGCTGCTGCATCACCTTGAATTTGGGCATAGCAACGCTCATCAGGAAGAGCAGCAGCAACAAAAGCAGTGCCACGTCCAGCACCACGATCCAGGAAAGGCCGGAGCTGCTGCCTACAACGTGCAGCACGCCGCCAATGCCCAGAATGGGCGCGTAGGCCACCATGCGCAGCAGGATGACGCAGACGAACTGCACCTGCTGGATATCGTTGGTGGTGCGGGTGATGAGGGAGGCGGTGGAGAAATTCTCGATCTCCGCATTAGAAAAGCCGATAACGCTGGAGAAGGTCTCCCGGCGCAGGTCGCGGCCGATGGCGGCGGATACCCGGGAGGCAAGGAAGCCCACGGCCACAGCCACGGCTACCATCAGCAGGGTGAGCGCCAGCATCTGGCCGCCCACCCGGAAGAGGTAACTCATCTGCACATCCTGCGCAACGCCCTGCGCCTCGTATTCCAGCTGCACCAGCAGCAAAGACTGACTTTTCAGATTTTCCAGCAGGGTGCTGTCCAGCTGGCTCATGGCACCGTCCAGCTGCTTTTGCAGCATACTGCGGTCAAAGCCGGGCATCTGGCTCATGTCGGCAAACTGGCTGCAAACGGTGTCCAGATCCGCTGCCGTAGGGATGACGGTCTCAGTGTCCGCGTCCGCAGCGGCAGAGGGCGTCTCGGCAAGGCCGGTCATGCCCATGCTGTTCTGCCCGGCGGGGGTGTTGGCGGCCTGTGCGGCGGCCATATACAGCACGATGTCCGGGGTGGTCACGGCATCTTCCAGTGCGGTGCGCTCGTCCTCGGTCAGGTCGGAGCGCAGCTGCAATACACCATCGTCCTGCAGATAGTACTGGTAGGCGTTTTGCAGCTTCTGCGCGTCCTCCTCGCTCATCAGCAGGCTTAGTGCGTCCAGCGTACTCTGGCGCACCGTCTGGGGCAGGGGGCTTTCAATGCCGCCCTGTTGGATGCCGGTGTCCACGATCTTGCTGGTGTAGTCCGGCAGGGCAAGGTCGCAGTACGCCTGCACGAACAGCAGTGCGAACACCACAAGGCAGACTGCCCAGTGCCGGGCCAGCTGCTTAAAGATCTTTGTCATGGTTCGTTTCTCCCTTCGGGTCAATGTTGCGCGCGGCATTTTCCGCAAGAATGGCATCCATCAGCGCGCCGCGCAGCGCGTCCATCTGGGCTGCCTGTTCCGGCTCTAACCGTGCCAGCACGCTGGCAAAGTAGTCGCGCAGAGCCTGCTCACACTGGTGGCACAACTCGTACCCCTTGGGGGTGATGCGCACCAGCGTTTTGCGGCGGTCGGCGGGGTCCGGCTCCCGCACCACAGTGCCGTCCTGCTCCATGAGCCGCAGCCCGCGCGAGACCGCCGGCAGCGGCTGTCGGATCTCCCGGGCAAGGTCGGAGACATAAATGGCGCCGTCCTTTCCGTGACAGTTGATGGCGTGCAGCAGGCCTTCCAGCATATTGAAGTGGCATTTGGGGCAATCGGCCAGCGCCGCCCGGATCCCGGCCTTGGATGCCTTGCTCAGCTGCCCGATAAAGTGGCACATTCCCTGAAAGCTGGGGGTGCTTGGCTCGGACACGACAGTCCCTCCTCGTTTGCATTTTTCAAATACTTAACAACTGTTAAGTATTAACGCCTGATAAGCATATTCCTTTTGCAGCCGGATTGCAAGAGAATGGGAAAATATTAAACAAAAATTCACAAAAAACTTGTAGGCTTTGTCAATGCGCAAACCGGCTCTCGCTGCATAAAAATAAAGGACAGGCAGAAACGGAGGGTGCGGATGGAGCAGGGATTCCAAGTGTTGTTACAGGTATTCGGCGGATTGGCGCTGTTTTTATACGGGACGGACAGCCTGTGCAGGGCAGTACAGCAGGGGGCGGGCAGACGGCTGCGCAGTTTGCTGGCGCGGTGCACCGCAAACCCGGCGGCAGGGCTGCTGACCGGGGCGGCGGTCACGGCGGTGCTGCAAAGCAGCTCGGCGGTCACGGTTATGGTCATTGCCTTTCTGGCGGCGGGGCTGTTGCAGCTGCGGCAGGCGGTGCCGGTGGTATTCGGAGCGAACATCGGCACAACGGTCACGGCGCAGCTGCTGGCGTTCCGGGTGGAAAGCTGGCGGTATCTGCTGCTGTTTGGCGGGGTGCTGCTCTGTCTGGCCTGTAAAGGCTGGCGGGGCCGCTGCGTGGGCGAGGCGGTGTTCGGCTTCGGGCTGCTGTTCGAAGGCGTCACTGTGATGCGCAGCGCCATGGAGCCGCTGCTGCAAAGCCCTCTGCTCCGGCTGGAGCTTGCCCGGGTGCAGCAAAGCCCCTTACACGGCCTGCTGGCGGGCGTTTGCATGACCTTAACGGTGCAAAGCAGTTCTGCCACGGTGGCACTGCTGCAAAGCATGGCGGCACAGCCCGGGGCAGACGGCGTGCACAGCCTGCTGGGGCTGACGGCGGCCATTCCCATTCTGCTGGGGGATAACATCGGCACCACCATCACGGCGGTGCTTGCCGCCATTGGGCAGGGAAGAGATGCCAAGCGGGTGGCGGCAGCCCACGCCATTTTTAACCTGAGCGGAGCGGCGGTGTGTTGCGCACTGCTGCAGCCCTTTGCGGCGCTGGTGCGGCTGTGCTCGCCCGCAGGGGCGGAGTGCGCCGTGATCGCCCGGCAGATCGCCAACGCACACACCTTATTCAACGTACTGTGCGCGCTGGTGTGGCTGCCCCTGACCGGGCAGATGGTGCGGCTGGTCTGCGCGCTGCTGCCCGATAAAAAACGACCGCAAGAACGGTTGTAAACCGGAGCGGGGAATGGTATACTGAAGCAGACGATACTATTATATATAAAGGATGGAATGCAATGAAACGAAAAATCGGCAGGCTGTGCATGGTGCTGGGTGCTGTGCTGATCTTATGCGCTGCCGGGTTGCTGGGCTACAACCGGTGGGATGCCGCCCGGGCAGAAAAGGCTTCGCAGGAAGTATTGGGCGAGCTGGAGCAGACCATGCAAAAGACCATTACGGAGCACCAGCAGGAAAATGAGACCGCAGCCCCGCAGCCGGTGCTGGACCCGACGCAGGAGATGACCACCGTGGAGGTGGAAGGGCGGGACTACATCGGGGTGCTTTCCATCCCGGCGGTAGAACGGGAGCTGCCGGTGATGGCGCAGTGGAGCTACGCCGGGCTGAAGATCGCCCCCGGGCGGTACAGCGGCACCACCTATGGCGATGATCTTGTGATCTGCGGCCACAACTACGCAATGCACTTCAGCCCCATCAAGTGGCTGGCCATCGGCAGTGCGGTCTATTTTACGGATGCAGACGGTCTGCGCTGGAGCTATGAGGTGGAGAGCGTGGAGACTTTGCGCCCCACCCAGATCGAGGAGATGACCACCGCTACCGAGACGGACAACTGGGATCTGACCCTGTTCACCTGCACCTCCGGCGGCGGTTCCCGCTACGCGGTGCGCTGTGTGCGGAAAGGCTACCCCGTCCGTGTGACGGACGCGGCAGAATAATGCTTTGCGCAGCGGGACAATGGGGAAAAATATTATTATAATTTGTGGCTCATAAACGCCCACAGGCGTTTCTGAGCCACTTTTTCACGAAAGCATCATCCGAGTTTTACGCAAAAAATCACAGAAAAGATTTGAAAGTCCTTTTTATGGTATCCGAATTGTGCGATACTGTGTTCACCGGGAAAGCCCCGGAACAAAACAGAAACACAGGAGGGAAACACCATGAAGGATTTTGAGCTGCGTTATGTGGGCAATCATGTGGAGGTATACACCGGCAGTGGTGTGTTCCTGTTTTCGGCCGACACAGTGCGGGAGGCCATGGAGGAGCTGGCCGGGTAAGCGGGGATATCCTGCGCCCCGAGAAGGCACAATGTAAAATGTATGTAAAATAAAAGAAAGCTTTTGGTTTTACACCCGGAAATATGTTGCGAAATGTGTAAAAAAAGTAACTTTCCTGTAAAATAAACCTTGTTGAGACGCCCCCTTTGATGGTATAATAAAAATAAGCGGCTTCCGGAACAGGGCAGGCGTTGCGCGTGCAAGGTTCCGGCGGCTGTGTGCTGTAAAGGATTAAAAGGGAAGTTTCATATTAGGAGTATCGTTATGGATATCACACACATTACCTCTCTGCTGGGCGGCGTTGCGCTGTTCCTGTACGGCATGTCCATCATGGGTGCCGGTCTGGAAAAGCTGGCAGGCGGCAAGATGCAGGGCGTATTGCAAAAGCTTACCTCCTCTACCATCAAGGGCGTGATCTTCGGCACACTGATCACCGGCGTCATCCAGTCGTCGGCTGGTACGGTGGTTATTTGTGTCGGTCTGGTCAACTCCGGTATCATGACACTGACGCAGTCGGTAGGCGTGATCATGGGTGCAAATATTGGTACTACGGTAACAGGTCAGTTGATCCGCATGGCGGATATCTCAGGCGACAGCCTGTGGCTGACCTTGATCCAGCCCAAGACCTTTGCCCCCGTGGTAGCGTTTATTGGCTGCATTTTTTATGTGTTCCTGCGCAATGCTAAAAAGAAGAATATCGGCCAGATCATGCTGGGCTTCGGCATTCTGTTTACCGGCATGAGCCTGATGGATACCGGCGTGGCACCCCTGCGGGAGAGCGCCGTCTTTCAGAATCTGTTCGTCACAATGACCAACCCTATTCTGGGCGTTCTGGTGGGCGTGGTGGTCACCGTGATCATCCAGTCCTCCTCCGCTTCGGTTGGTATTCTGCAGGCACTGTCCAGCACAGGGCTTGTCACCTTCAGTTCTGCCATTCCCATCATTCTGGGTGCGCATATCGGTACGGCGTTCACCCCGCTGCTCACCATCGGCGGCTCCTCCAAGGATGGTAAGCGGGCAGCGCTCATCCATCTGTACTTCAACGTCATCGGCAGTGTGATCCTGCTGGCGCTGATCTATGCGGTGCAGTTCACCATCGGCATCCCCATGTGGGGCGATGTGATGAACAAGAGCTCCATTGCAAACATCCATACCTTGTCCAGCGTATGCGCCATGCTGCTGTTCCTGCCTTGCAGCGGGGTGCTGAGCCGCTTGGCGATGCTCACGGTGCCCAGCAGCGTGGAGGAAGCACAGGAGCTGAGCATGCCGGTGCTGGACGAGCGTCTGTACAAGAGCCCGGCTGTGGCTTTGCAGCAGGCTAAGAACGCGGTGATCAAGATGTCCCGCCGTGCCGCCCGCAACGTGGGTCTGGCTGCGCCGCTGCTTTTGAAGATGGACGAGGAGACCGTGAGTGCCATCAAGGTGCGCGAGAACCTGATCGACCGCATGGAGGTGGAGATCACCAACTACCTGATTAAGCTGACAGATCAGGAGCTGGGCGACGACGAAAGCCACGCAGTGACCGAGCTGCTGAACTTTGTTACCGAGTTCGAGCGTATCGGCGACTATGCCGTGAACATTATGGAAAAGGCCGAGGAGCTGTACGACAAGGAAGCCAGCTTCAGCGAGAGCGCCAAAAAGGAACTGCAATTGCTGGATGCCGCATTGGAGCGCATTCTGGTTCTGACGGACGAGGCCTTTGAAAACGATGATGTTCAGAAGGCTGCACAGGTGGAGCCGCTGGAGGAGATCATTGACGTGATGGTGGAGCGTCTGCGCGACCAGCACATCCGCCGTCTGAAGGACGGGATCTGCTCCATCGACACCGGCGTGGTGTTCCTTGATGTGCTGAACAACGCTGAGCGTATCTCCGACCACTGCTCCAACATCGCAGTGCGCATGGTGGGCATGGAAGCCGGCGAGGACTACGACTCCCACACCCTGAAAAGCATTATGCACCACAACCCCAGCAAGGACTATATGCTGGAGTACGAGCAGTGCCGCAAGGAGTACCTTGTGCCGCTGGAAGAAATGGAAGCCTGAATCATATAAATGCAATGAGCCGCTGCACGATGTGCAGCGGCTCATTGCATTTATTCCCCCAGATCCTCCAGCAGCAGGTCCAGCTCCCGGGGGCTGTTGACCACAAGCCCGCGCTTGATGCGTAAGGCGTCGTTTTCGGGCAGAAGATTGGTGTAGATGCCGGTCACGCGGATCAGGGTGCCCGGGGTGCCGTCGGCGCGGCAGGTGTACACCGCCACCCGCCCGCCGCTGTCCCGCAGGCAGTAGCGGGCGGTGTCCGTCTGGGGCACTGCCTGCGCGGCAAGGCTCAGGGGAGAGGCGGGGTCGGTCTCAGACCCGGCGGGGCTTTGGGACAGCGGCAGCCTTGGCAGCGCCATCCAGAACAGACTGAATACAATGGTGAATACGCAAAGCCCGTAGAACAGGCAGACAGACAGCTTGCGCATAAAAAACACTCCCTTCCCCAGTAAGTATGCCCCGTTTTGGCGGATGGCAGACAATTTTCACATACGAGCACTGTACTTTCCACAAGAGAGTGTGTTATACTATTTATATCTGCTCAGCGCGCAAAGATTGGTTCTTGCCCGGCTGAGGCGTGCGTGTTATAATATAGTATTGTAGTTTGAAATTTCGTGTCACAAACGATGTGGATAAAACCCGGCGCAGCTATGCCCGGCAACAGTCTTGAAATGTCAGGAGGCGATCCCTATCTCCAACAATGAGATGAGAAAGATCCACCGGGGCGGCGAGGAGCAGCCTGCCCGCCCGGTGGGACGTAAGGTCAATGTTTCCCAGAGCCGCCGCGAAGCACGCCCCGCAGCGGAAAACCGTACCCGCGCGCCCAAGGCACCCAAAAGCCCCAAGCCGCCAAAGGAAAAGAGTAAACACCCCATTCTGCGGTTCATTGGCCGCACCATCGCTACGGTGCTCTGCTTCGGCATCATGCTGGGCAGCGTGGTGGCCGTGGGCATGGTGTTCTATGTGGTGCAGGCTACTGCCAACGACGGTGACCTGCTGGACTTGGACAACATCCAGCTGAGCCAGTCCAGTATGGTGGTAGCTACCGACCCGGATACCGGCGCACAGGTGGAGTATGCCACCCTGCGCTCTTCCAACAGCCATCGCGTTTGGGCAGACCTTGAGCAAATCCCATCCAATTTGCAGTATGCGTTCATCTGCACCGAGGATAAGGACTTCTACTCAGAGCCTGGCGTCAACTTCAAGCGCACCATCGGCGCAATGATCAATGAGTATCTGCTGCCCATTTACAGCTCCAAGCAGGGCGCATCCACACTGGAACAGCAGCTCATCAAGAACCTGACCGATGACAACAGCGCCAGTGGCATCGATGGTGCACTGCGCAAGGTGCGCGAGATCTACCGCGCCCTCTGCCTGAGCCGCAGCTACTCCAAGGAGACCATTCTGGAGGCTTACCTGAACACCATCAGCTTTACCGGCACCATTCAGGGTGTGCAGACGGCGGCCAACGAGTACTTCAACAAGGATGTCAGCCAGCTGAGCCTGTGGGAGTGCGCTACCATTGCCTCTATTACCAAAAACCCCACCAACTATAACCCCTATACGAACCCCGAAAATCTGATCCACCGCCGCAACTTCATCATGTACAATATGTGGCAGCAGGGTGTGATCAGCGAGGAGGATTACCGCAACGGCGCTGCACAGCCCCTTGTGCTGGCCGAAGAAGACAGCGGCAAAAAGCCCAGCACCGTTACCTCCTACTTCACCGATGCACTGTTCAACGAGGTCGTGCAGGACATCATGACCAAGGAGGGCATCAGCGAGTCCGAGGCGCAGAAGCTGCTCTACACCGGCGGCTTTACCATCGAAGCCACTGTCAATACCAAGCTGCAGTCCCAGATGGAAAACCTGATGCTGAACACCGGTGATGCCTACTTCCCGGCGGGCTGGCATGAGGAAGAGGTCACCTCCATTTCGGACGATGATGTGCAGGTGTTCAACGAAGACGGCACCCCCAAGACCCGCACCGGCGAGGATGGCACCGTCTACTATTACCGCAACGTGCGCACGCAGGCTGCTATGGTCACGCTGGACTATGACGGCAACGTGCTGGCCATTGTGGGCGGCCTGGGTGAAAAGACCAAGAGCCTTTCCCTGAACCGCGCCTATAATGTGGAGCGGCAGACCGGTTCTACCATCAAGCCCATCGGTGCCTATGCGCTGGGCATTGAGTACGGTCTGGTCAACTGGTCCACCATGCTCAACAACTCCCCCCTGTACCAGAAGCAGGATATGATCATCCGGGACGAGGACTACTGCCGCAAGAATGGCCTGATGGGGCTCTCCGACAAGCAGCTCCGCGCTTACCCCAACGCATGGCGCAGCTGGCCGCGCAACTACGGCGGCAACTATGGCGACGGCAGCGATCTCCCGCTGTGGAACGGCCTTGCCCGCTCGCTGAATACCATCGCAGTCCGCGTGGGTGACCTTGTGGGCGCAAGCAATATTTTCAACTTCGTCTACAACACCCTGCAGCTGAATACGCTGGACCCCACCAACGACGTGGGTCTGGCGCAGATGGTTATGGGCAGCCAGACCAAGGGTGTTACGCCCATGGCGCTGGCCGCAGCCTTCCAGATCTTCTATGACGGCGAGTACACCACCCCGCACCTGTACACCCGTGTGCTGGACCGGGAAGGCAACATCTATCTGGAAAACAACGCCACCAGCTATCAGGCACTGACCCCCGATACCGCTTATGTCATGAACCGTCTGCTGAAGAACGTTCTGTTCTCCAGCGTAGGTACTGCCAGCGGCCGCTACCCCAACTCCAACGGCATGGAGGCCTTTGGTAAGACCGGTACTGCCAGCGACGAAAAGGATCTGTGGTTCGTGGGCGGCACACCCTACTATGTCACCGCTGTGTGGTGGGGATATGATGCACCTTACGATATGACCAAGACTCTGTCCAAGCAGCAGGCCAAGACCCGCACCTGTGTTATGGCGTGGAAGGCACTGATGGAGCAGGCACAGGCAGACCTGCCCTATAAGGCATTCCCCACCTCCGCAGGCGTGGTGGAGCGCCGCTACTGCACCCAGAGCGGATTGCTGGCCGGTGCAGGCTGCCCGAGCACTGCCGTGGGCTACTACCGTGCCGATGACCTGCCCGATACCTGCACCTATTCCCATGCTGCACCGCAGGCTGCTGCCCCTACCGAGAACACAGACGATGCTGTGTCCACCCAGCCGGTCATCCCCACCGATACCAGTGCACTGGACACGGAATAAGGACAAAAATCGTACTTTTTCACCCCCTTTGCTGAAAAATCCGGCAAGGACAGGGCGCACTTCACAAGACAAAACTGGACAAAGTGACAAAATAGCATCCGGGCTCTTGCATTGCAGGGGTTCGGATGCTATTATATTTTCTGCAAGAACACTTGTGTTTGAGAGGTGAACAAGTTGGAACGCCGTTTTTATCTGGTGGATGCGCAGGTGCTGCCGGAGGTTTTTCTCAAGGTGGTACGCGCCAAGGAGCTGCTGGCCAGCGGCGAAGCCCGCAGCATTTCGGCTGCGACCCGCGCCGTAGAGCTTTCGCGCAGTGCATTTTATAAGTATAAAGATTGTATCTTTGATTCCGAGAACGGCCGTGAGGTCATTACGGTCATGGCCACCCTGCGGGACGAGACCGGTGCGCTGCAAAGCCTTCTGGCCGGTATCAGCGCCGCAGGCGCCAGTATTGTGACCATCAACCAGTCCACCCCGGAGAATGGGGCTGCGCTGGTGGCGGTCACCATCCGCACCGATACCATGCAGATGTCCCCGGAGGAACTGACCGAAAAGCTTTCGCGCCAGCGCATGGTCGTGGGTGTGCGCTGTGGGTATAACCTGTAACAAAACAGGAAACGAGGGAAAGAGAGTATGGCTAAAATTGCAATTCTGGGCTTTGGCACGGTGGGCAGCGGCGTATACGAGGTGCTGTGCCACAATGCTGCAAGCGTCTCCCGCCGGGCTGGCGAACCGGTGGAGGTAAAATATATTCTGGACCCGAAGGATTTTACCGGCAACCCGGTGGAGCCTTTGGTGGTCAAGAATATCGACGTGATCCTGCAGGACCCGGAGATCCGGGTGGTGGTGGAGACCATCGGCGGCACCCGCTTTGCTTACCCCTACGTCAAGGCGTGTCTGGAGAGCGGCCGCAGCGTGTGCACCTCCAACAAGGAGATGGTGGCCACCTACGGCGCAGAGTTGCTGGCACTGGCCAAGGAGCACGGCTGCGCCTTCCTGTTCGAGGCCTCTGTGGGCGGCGGTACGCCCATCATCACCCCCATGCACCAGTGCCTGGCGGCCAACGTCATCACCGAGGTGGAGGGCATCGTGAACGGTACCACCAACTTCATGCTCACCAAGATGGTGCGGGAGGGACTGGGCTTTGAGGATGCGCTGCAAATTGCGCAGGAGCTGGGTTACGCGGAGACCAAGGACCCCAGCGATGACGTGGACGGCCGCGACGCCTGCCGCAAGATCGCCATCCTGTCCTCCATGGTGTGCGGCCACCAGATCTACCCCCAGAACATCCCCACCCGGGGCATCCGCGCCATTACCGCCGCCGATGTGGCCAGCGCCGAAAAGCTGGGCTGCGTTATCAAGCTGATCGCATGGATGAAGCTTGGCAAGGACGGCAGCGTGGCCGCCGGTGTAGAGCCGTGTCTGGTGCCCAAGGCAAACCAGCTGGCCAGCGTGGACGATGTGTTCAACGCGGTGCTGGTCAAGGGCGATATGCTGGGCGATGTGGTGTTCTACGGCAAGGGCGCAGGCAAGCTGCCTACCGCCAGCGCTGTGGTGGCAGACGTGGTGGATGCGCTGAAAAACGGCGCACAGGTGCACGACAGCCTGTTCTGGCAGCCTGCGGACCCGGTGGACGGCATGCTCACCGACCCGGCTCCTGCTGCATATTATGTGCGTGTGGCGGGCATTGCACCCGCTGTGGTGGAGGCCATCTACGGCTATGGCAAGGTGGTGGATGAGCGGTACGAGGGCTGCGCCTACTTTGTGAAGCGCGCCGATGAGCGTGCGCTGGCAGTGGCCGCGCGCAAGGTGGAGGCCGTGGGCGGCAGCGTGAAGCTGGTGCTCAAGCGTCTGCCCGAGGAAGTGTAACGGAAAGGAACTGCGGCAATGAAGATCAAGGTTTCGGTCCCTGCCACCAGCGCCAACGTAGGCTCCGGCTTCGATGCGCTGGGTCTGGCAGTTACGTTGTACAACACGGTCACCTTTGAGGACAGCGAGGTGCTGGAGATCTCGGCATCGGACGGCACCCGCATCCCCCGGGGCGAGTCGAATCTCGTGTATCGCTCCGCCAAGGGTCTGTTCGAAAAGGTTGGCAAGCAGATCCCGCCCCTTAAGATCACCCAGACGAACCCCATCCCCATGGCACGGGGTCTGGGCTCTTCTTCGGCCTGCATCATCGCGGGTCTGCTGGGCGCAAACCGGATGCTGGGCGATGTGCTCAACACGCAGGAGCTGCTCACGCTGGCAACTGCCATTGAGGGACACCCCGATAACGTGGCTCCGGCCCTGCTGGGCGGCCTGACCAGCAGCGTGTTCGAGGACGGCAAGGTGTATTCGGTCAAGCGGAATGTGGATGAAAGTCTCTGCTTTGCTGCCATCGTGCCGGACTACAAGCTGCTGACCGAGGCGGCCCGCGCTGCCCTGCCTAAAGAGGTATCCCATAAGGACGCGGTGTACAACCTGTCCCGTGCGGCGCTGGTGCCCGCAGCCTTCTGCGAGGGGCGGCACGACCTGCTGGCCATTGCCACCGAGGATAAGCTGCACCAGCAGTATCGCATGCCCCTGATGCCCGGCTCCCGCGAGGTATTCGATATGGCGCGGCTGTGCGGCGCAAAGGCTGTGTATGTGTCCGGTGCAGGCAGCACGGTCATGGCAGTGGCAGAAAAGGCCGAGGCCGAAAAGTTCTATTCCAAACTGGAAAAAGGTCTGGAGCTGCTGGAAGGTCTGGACGGATGTGAAGCATTTACACTGTTGCAGCTGGATGCCGATAACACCGGCGCAACCGTGGAATGATAAATGGGTAAGGGAAGTGCAAGGACGCTTCCGCCCGGCAAGCCCCCCGCAAGCGCGGGGCGTTAAAGAGGAGAGTGACAAGATATGGCGTTGATCGTACAGAAATTCGGCGGTTCTTCCGTAAAGGACCGTGACCGTATCTTCAACGTTGCGCGGATCGTGGCCAACACCCACAACGCGGGCAATGACGTAGTGGTGGTAGTTTCCGCACAGGGCGACACCACCGATGACCTGATCGCCAAGGCAGGGGAGATCACCCATAACCCCTCGGCGCGTGAGATGGATATGCTGCTGGCCTCCGGCGAGCAGATCAGCATCGCACTGCTGGCCATGGCGCTGAACGAGCTGGGCTGCCATGCCATCAGCCTGACCGGCTGGCAGGCGGGCTTCCGCACCGACCGTGCCTACACCAAGGCGCGCATCACCCGATTGGAGACCGAGCGGATCTCCTCGGAGCTGGAGCGCAACCGCGTGGTGGTGGTGGCAGGCTTCCAGGGCTTGAACAAGCTGGACGACATCACTACTCTGGGACGCGGCGGCTCCGACACCAGTGCTGTGGCGATTGCCGCTGCCCTGCACGCCGACCGCTGCCAGATCTACACGGATGTGGAGGGCGTTTATACCGCCGACCCGCGCAAAGTGAGCAACACCCGCAAGCTGGAGGAGATCACCTTTGACGAGATGCTGGAACTGGCATCTCTGGGCGCACAGGTGCTGAACAACCGCAGCGTGGAGCTGGCTAAAAAGTACAATGTGGAGCTGGAGGTGCTCTCCAGCCTGAACCCCATCCCGGGTACGGTGGTTAAGGAGGTTACAAAGGACATGGAAGGTATGCTGATCAAGGGTGTCGCCAAGGACACCGATGTTGCCGTTATCACGATTCTCAACGTTCCCGATGAGCCGGGCATGAGCTTTAGGATCTTCGGTCTGCTGGCACAGAAGAACATCAACGTGGACATCATTCTGCAGTCCACCGGCCGCGACGGCAAGAAGGACATCAGCTTTACCTGTGCCGAGGGCGAAGCAGAGCTGGCCATGCGTGTGCTGAAGGAAAGTGCACACTTCAGCGATGTCAGCGTGGACACTACCTGCGCCAAGGTCTCCATTGTGGGTGCCGGTATGCAGAGCCATAGCGGCGTTGCCTCCAAGATGTTCGAGGCAATGTCCAACAACAATATCAACATCAAGATGATCTCCACCAGCGAGATCAAGATCTCCTGCATCATCGACCGTGCAGACGCCGACAAAGCTGTCGGTGCCATCCACGATATGCTGTTTGACTGATCTGCGTAAAATTTTTAATTGTGGCCTGTCTGCTCCCTGCCGGGGGCGGGCGGGTCATAATTTTTTTACACACAGCAGCGTTTACACAAAATGCAAAGGGGTGTATAATATAGTTTGAATCTGTGCGGCGCACCGGCGCTGCAACAATGCCGAAAAGGAGCCCCGCCGCATGAGTGAACCCACCCGTACCTCCAGAGCGCCTGCTGATAAGCGCCTGACCTATCAACAATGGAAGCGCCGCAAAATGCTGCGGCTGGCCCGCAACTGGGTGTTGTTTCTGGCCGGCTGCGCGGCAGTGGTGGCGCTGCTGACCGGCGGCATCCTGTGGCTGCTGCCCAAGGTGCACGGCCTGCTGGCCGGGCCAAAGGTATTTGCAGCCAGCGTGTACGACGGCACAGACTATGTGTTCAACGCCGCAGATGACCGGCTGGTACTGGTGAACGCCAACCTGCCCTATACCGCCGAGCCTGCCCCGCTGCTGGATACCGCCGACGAGGCCACCGGCCAGCAACTGGAGGCCGAAGCCGCCATGCAGTATCGCAGTATGGCCGCCGCCGCGCAGGCGGATGGGGTCAGCCTGACCCTTGTGGCCGGTTATCAGGACGTTGACACCCGGCAGGCCGCCTACGAGGCCCGGGTGCAGACCTACCGCGATAAGCGCAAGAGCGAGGAGGAAGCCGCCCGTCTGGCGGCTACCATTCAGCCCGCCGCCAACGCCAACGAGCACGGCACCGGCTACGCGGCAGATATCCTCAGCGCGGACAATCCGCAGCAGGACACCAGTTTTGCCGAGACCCGCGCCTACGAGTGGCTTACGGCCTACGCGGCGGAATACGGCTTTATCCTGCGCTACCCGCAGGACCGGCAGGCCGCCACCGGCATCGTGTTCGAGCCGTGGCACTGGCGCTATGTGGGGGTGGAAAACGCCCTTGCCATCCGTGCCAGCGGCCTGAGTCTGGAAGAGTTCATCGCCCTGCAGCGGGCAGACTGAATCAAATGCTCTGTGCTGCGGCACAGAGAGAAGGGAATAACCATTGGAACGTACTCTCATTGCACCGGGTGTGCATCTTTCCTGCGACCCGGCTTCTAAATTCAACCGCTGCCGCATCAGCATCCACTTTGCCTTTCCGGCTCAGCGTAAAACGGCCACTGCCCACGCGCTTTTGCCGCTGGTGATGGAGCGCGGCTATGCGGACTGCCCGGATATGACCCGCCTCACCAAAAAGCTGGCAAAGCTCTACGGTGCAGACCTGACCGTAGACGCCCGCCCCATGGGCTGCAACCATAACCTCTGCGTCAGCGTGACCGGCATCAAGGATGCTTTTGCGCTGGAGGGCGAGGCGCTGACCGCCGAGTATACCAAAATCGCGCTGGGCGCGGCCTTCCATCCCTATCTTGTGGACGGCTGCTTTGACCCGCAGGCCGTCAGCATTGAAAAGCAGATGCTGAAAAAAGGCCTTGAGGACGAGATCAACGATAAACGCATCTATTGCCTGCATCAGGCCAACCGGGAGTTTTTTGGTGACAGCCCGGCAGGTGTGCGGCAGGAGGGTTATCTGGAAGAGGTGGACAGCCTTACCCCCGCCATGCTGACCGCCGCTTATCAGCAGATGCTGCGTACTGCAAACATCGAGCTGCTGGTGCTGGGCTGCGATGCCGCCCAGACCGCCGCCATCCGGGACGCCCTGCTGGCTGAGCTTGCCTGCATCGAACGCGCCCCGCTGCCGCTGGTGGAAAACATGGCCATGCCTGCCATTGCACCGGTGCATAAGACCGAAAACTACGATATGGTGCAGGCAAAGCTGTGTATGCTGTTTACACTGGGGCAGCCCATGCAGCCGCAGCAGCTGGCAGCGGTGCGCCTTGCCATGGCGCTGTATGGCGGCAGCGTGACCAGCCGCCTGTTCCTCAACGTGCGGGAGCGGGACCATCTGTGCTACTACTGCTCCTCCTCCTTCCAAAGTTTTACCGGCAGCATGGCGGTGAACAGCGGTGTGGAGCACGCTGATGCCGCCCGCGCAGAGCAGGCCATTTTGAAGGAACTTGCAGACCTGTGCACCGGCCCTATCACCGACGAGGAATTTGAGGACTGCCGCCGGGGCTTGCTCAGCGGCATGAACGGGGTTGAGGACAGCCTTGGCGGCATCGAGAGCTGGTACTACATCGAGGTGCTGCGCGCCGGTGCCAACAGCGCTGCACCCATCCAGAGCCCGGAGCAGGCGCGGAACGCTCTACGCGCCGTGACCAAGGACGAGGTGCGGGATATCCTGCGCCGCCTGACCCTCTCGGTCAGCTATCTGCTTACAAAGGAGGATGCTGCCCATGCCGCAGAATAACCAGACCCTGCTGGAAAAGACCGTGGCCGACCAGTGGCAGACCCTGCCCTCCGGCCTGACGGTGCTGGTGCGCCCCATGCCGGGCTATTCCAGCACCCATGTGATCTATGCCACAAAGTTCGGCTCCATCGACCGGGATTTCTGCCTGAACGGCCAAACGGTGCATCTGCCGGCGGGTGTGGCACATTTTCTGGAGCATAAAATGTTCGAGGACGAGGACGGCGATGCCTTTGCCAAGTACGCAAAGACCGGTGCCAACGCCAACGCCTTTACCAGCTTTGACCGCACCTGCTACCTGTTCACCGCCACCCAGCAGCTGGACGAAAGCTTGGACGTGCTGCTGGGCATGGTAGGCCACCCCTACTTTACCGAGCAGACCATCGCCAAGGAGCAGGGCATCATCGGGCAGGAGATCAAAATGTACGATGACAGCCCGGACTGGCGGCTCATCACCGGCCTGTTCGAGTGCCTGTACCACAGCCACCCCATCCGCAGCGATATCGCGGGCACGGTGGAGAGCATTGCCGAGATCACGCCCGCCATGCTGTACGACAGCTGCAAGGCCTTTTATGCCCCGGGCAATATGGTGCTGGCTGCGGCCGGCAACACCACCATGGAGCAGATCCTTGCCGCCTGCAAGCGGCACGGTCTGATGGAGCCCCGCCCGGCAGAAAAGGTGCAGCGGCTGTGGGCCACGGAGCCTATGACCCTTGCCGCCACGGAAAAAACGCTGACCATGCCGGTTTCCAAGCCCTGCTTCGGCGTAGGCTTTAAGGAAGAGCCGTTGCCTGCGGACGATCTGCGCACCGAGGCGCTGTACGACCTTGTGCTCAGCTGCATCGTGGGCGGGATGTCGCCGCTGTACCGCCGCCTGTATGACGAAGGTCTTGTGAACCCCGGCTTTGGCGGCGAGGTACTGCGGGTGGACGGCTGCTGCTGCATCCTGTTCACCGGAGAGAGCGATGTACCGGATACTGTGCGGCAGCTACTGCTGGACGAGATCGCCCGGGTGCGCGCCGCCGGTGTGGACAGGGAAGTGTTTACCCTGTGCAAGAACGAAAAATACGGCCAGCTGATCGAAAATCTGGAAAACGTGGAGGACTCGGCCAGCCAGATGGCAGACTTTGCCCTCAGCGGCCAGACAGTGGCACAGCAGATCTCCATGCTGGCCGGGTTGACCGCAGAGGATGCGGACGCTGCCCTGCAGCATATCCTGTGCACCGACCGCATGGCCACCATGTACATCCAGCCGGACGGCACGGCGCAGGCGGCAGAAGAGGACGAGGAGGAAGAAGAATGAACTATCTGACAAATCTGGTGCAGTTCCCGGGCCTTGGCCTGAGCTTTCACCTGAACCGTGTGGCCTTTACCATCGGCGGGGTCAGCATCTACTGGTACGGCGTGTGCATCGCAGTGGGTCTGTGTCTGGCGCTGGTCTTTGCCTTCCGGCACAGTCTGGAATTTGGCGTAGACCCGGACAGCATGGTGGACGTTATCCTCATCGGCGTGGTGCTGGGCATCATCAGCGCCCGCGCCTATTATGTGGCTATGGCACCTTTTAAATACGAGAGCATCTGGGAGATGATCGCCATCCGGGATGGCGGCCTTGCCATCTACGGCGGCATCATCGGCGGCTTTTTGTTTGGCGGCCTGGCCTGTAAGTGGCGGGGCGTTCCGGTGCTGCCCATGTTCGACCTGACTGCTATGGGCTTTCTCCTTGGGCAGGGCTGCGGCCGCTGGGGCAACTTTTTCAATCAGGAGGCCTTTGGCTGCAACACCACCCTGCCGTGGGGTATGTACAGCGAGGCTACCCGTGCTTACCTGATGAGCAGCACGGTCACGGTGCCCAAGGGCGTGGTCATCGACCCCAACCTGCCGGTGCACCCCACCTTTTTGTACGAGAGCATCTGGTGCTTTGTGGGCTTTTTCCTGCTGTTCCGTTACATCAAAAAGCGCAAGTTCAACGGCGACATCACTCTGCGGTATCTGGTGTGGTACGGCGCAGGCCGTTTCTGGATCGAGGGTCTGCGCACCGACAGCCTGATGCTGGTGCCCTCCATCGGGCTGCGGGCATCCCAGCTGGTGGCAGGCATCGCCGTGGTGGCGGGCATTGCGGCAGAGGTGTATTTTACCCGCAAGTTCAAGGGCAAGCCTTTGCTTGTGCCGCTGGCGATGAACGCAGAGAACAAGGCGGCTCAAAAGAAGCTGGACGGTCCCATCTCCTTTGCGGGTAAGGACACCCAGCTGCTGGCCTCCAGCCCGCGCAAGCTGTTTTTGGAAAAGACTGAAGCCTATAATGCGCAGGTAAAGGCCGCCATAGAACAGGCTGGGCAGAAAAAAGCGTAAAAAATTTGCGCAAAAGGGGAAATTTCCTCTTGCAATCCGGTTTTGTTTTTGCTATAATATTCTAGCCGCATGGTGTGGGCGCCTGAAATGGCCCGCAGTAAGGGTCTGCCTTTACGACCAGCGAGTACAACGAAAAGGAATGAACAAAATGTACGCAATC
>OGKA01000411.1_pt1 | contig 48163 bp, 47 predicted proteins | sample 1572211 | NCBI WGS metagenome assembly OGKA01 (sample SAMEA2582125, study PRJEB24529) | metagenome | biome: Human gut stool | place: China | collected 2011 | reverse complement strand
ACAGGTAGAAGAAGTATATGCATATTGTAACCTGCATGGATTATGGAAATGCTAAAAGCATTTATACATATTAAGATTTAAGAACAACACAAATATAACCGTAATATAGGCTGTGTATTAATGTATTTACAAGGAGGAACAACAAATGAAATATGTATGTGATGTTTGCGGATGGGAATACGATGAGGAGAAGGGATATCCAGAAGGTGGTATTGCACCTGGTACAAAGTGGGAGGATATTCCGGAAGATTTTGAATGTCCGTTATGTTTTGTAGGCAAAGACCAGTTTTCAAAGGCTGAATAAAAATGAAAGCAGGACTAATGGATGTATGAAATGAAACCAGAATATTATAATGGAATAAATATGATAGAATTGATATAATATTGGAAAATCTTCGTGATTATACAGTAAAACACTTTACTGATGAAGAGCAGTATATGGAATCTATTAATTATAAGAAGTTATTTACACAGAAAGTTCAACATCTGAAATTTATACACAAACTTGATGAATTTATAGAACATCATAATGATGAGATAGAAGATCAAGATGAACAGATTATGGTTATATGTGTAGAGTCTGCGGAGAGACTATGAGAAAATCTCTGTAAATTAGATTCTTCTATGATAATGAAGGGTGAGAAGCTTACAAATCAGGCTTTTCACCCTTGTTTTATATATAACAGTTACTGATAGGCATGTCAAGAGCAGGCGGCTGGCCGCCTGTCTTAGATTATGTTTTTACTTATTCTGGAAGTCGTCCTTCGTACATGATACTCAACTCCCCATAGACCTGGCCCCAGTCCCGGATGGTAGTTGTCCATTTCTTAGTAGCCTCGAAAGTGGCCAGATATAAGGCTTTTAACAGCGCTGTATCACTTGGAAATACGCTTCTCTGACGATTCAGTTTCCGGTATGTGGAGTTCAGTGATTCTATCGCATTTGTTGTATAAATGACCTTCCGGACAGTGGTTGAAAACTTAAAAATTGGAGAAACAGCATCCCTGTTGTCCTTCCAGCGTTTCATGAAATTCGGATATTTCGGACTCCATTTTTCTGTCACACGGTCTAAAGCAGCCTGATAGATGGTTTTTAAATCTGAGAGGATAGGGGAATGTGCAGCATGTTTCCGTATTACTCCCATTTTGTTACCAATTACTATCCTTTTGCTACCATTCTGCCTCTTTTTTTCAGAATTGACCTGTGCTAATATTATCATAGACAGATGCGACATGCGCTACAAACTTACATTTCATTTGTTTCTCTTTTGCAAAAGAATACGGACAAAATATAAAACGTCTGCTCATTGCCGGAATGGTGATGAGTATGGCGTTTTTTTGATGCCGAAAACCGGGTGACGACCTGAAAAGAAACACAAAATGATTCGTGGAATGAACGCAGCGAGAATACGGAACGGGCAGTGATCATAGAAAAAAATCCAGAAGCGCTTTTATAAAGAGCGCGTGAAAATTCGTACACCATATATTATCTGCAATGATATAATGTATAATACATGATATAATACATGGGAGAATATTGCAGAGAGTGATTCAGAATGTTTTCGGCGTTGTATTTGCATTTGTATTTTGTGCTATGTTTTATTTGTTTACGTCGAACAAAAAGGAAACCGGGGTGACCGCAGATGAAGAGTGAGGTGGATTGGAAAGAAAGTAAGTGGTACACGATGTCCGGTGGTCAGAAATGTATTGACTGGAAAAAACATTGAAATTAAAATTTACGGAGAAGACTATGATACGAGAAATTGAGAATAGAAGAAGTATAAGAAAATATAGATCCGATGAGATTGACAGGAAGCTGATCGAAGAGATCATATATAGTGCTACTCTTGCGCCATCAGCCAAAAACCGGCAGCCATGGAAATTTATCGTATATCAGGGAGAAGAGAAAGATAAACTGGTTGAGGTTATGCGCCAGGGTATAAATTCAGAAAAAATCACACATGAACTTATGCCGGAATGGGCATTTGCAATCCCCGATGCTGAAAATACAGTCAGAATCATGCAGGAGGCGCCGTGCCTTATAGCAGTGCTTAATACAAATCAATATACACCATTTGCAAGCATCGAGAGAGAAAAACGGATCGTAGAAATTTGCGATTCGCTGTCGATCGGTGCGGCTGTTGAGAATATGATATTGACAGCGACCGGATATGGATTAGGTACATTATGGATTGCCAATACCTGCTTTGCCTATAATGAGCTGATAGAATTTATCGGAACAGACAACCAGCTGACAGGAATTGTTGCTGTTGGAGCTGCAAATGAAGCTCCGCCGAAAAGGCCACGAAAAGCATTAAGAGATGTTGTCGAGTATAGATAAAGAAATCTTAGAGAGATTTTAAACTGCCAAACAACGAAGAGATAAAATTCATATTGGAGATGATCAGCTTTGAAGAAAGCATATGAGCAGGAAATAGAAATGTGAACCCGGGTTTTTGAGGAATGTATACCGGTGGATCTGAGAAATCTGGATTTAAAGGTGGAACCCATGTCGTTTGATGGAGTGATCCTGTCCAATGTTCTGGATGTAATGCCGAAGGACATATCAACAACCGTGATCGATGATCTGGAACGGGTGCTGAAGCCCGGCGGATATTGGTTTATTAAGATGAATCCGTACTATTCAAAAGAAGAGCTTGAAAGCTTTGAATATAAAAATGCGGGTAATAATATTTATGAAAAAGATCATATTATGAGATTAAGACAGGCAACTACAAACTATTGGAAAGAAAAATTTGCACGTTTTGGGAAAGAGATCATATATTTGGAATTCGAATACCCGTGGCAGGAGGGAATGAACCGTCTGTTTGTTTACCAGAGCTAAAGGTGCCAGAAGATTCGCAGCAAGAAGCCGGATACTGAAAGAGAGTGTCCGGCTTCTTTTACGAGGTGCGCCAGACGGCGCACTTTGCAGATAGATATAAGCTTCTGGGAGAACGTTTTATTTCTCACGGCAATATTCTCGGATCATTTCCAGAAAATCCCTCGCATGCTGCGGCAGATACCGGTTTTTCCGATAGGCGGCGATGGTAGTTGTGAGAGCCGGTCTGTGTCCGACGGAGAAGCAGAGGGCGCGGTTTCCGGTGTACTGGTTTTCATGGTGGAAATAGCTCTCCGGAGCGAAGGCAGCGCCGACGCCGTCCATGGCCAGATGGATCGACATGGAGGAGTTTCTCGTGTGGAGAGAGACCGGTGGATTGATGTTATACTCTTTAAAGAGATCCAGGGCGATGCCTCCGGTGTTCTGGTCCGGGTAGAGGAGAATGAAGTTTTCATCTTTTAACAGGGAAAGATCCAGCCACGGGTAGCGGAAGCCGGGGCGTGTGATGGCTTTTGCGGCGAGAGGATGGTTTTCATGCAGGACCAGAACGATCTCCTCAGAGCGCAGGATCTGGTAGTCCATGGTCTCGGGAAATTCATGGATGTTGTAAAGAGTCAGGTCGATGGATGAGGTTTCCAGACTGTTCTCTGCAATGAAATTTACAGCTTCCATGATATTTAAGGTCACATAGGGGTACCGTTTATGAAACGGCGCCAACATTGGTTCGATCAGTGTGCTGCCCATCATGATCGGCACGGCGATGTTTAAACGGCCACGCTGGCGGTGAGCAATATCGTCGTATTCCTGCATCCACTCATCACCGCAGGCAACGATCTGTTCGGCGTAGTGAAGGTAGCGTTCACCCATGTAGGTCGGGTAGTAGCGGTTTTCGTGGCGGCTGAACAGCGGAGCGCCGAGACGTTCTTCCAGGTTCTTTAAGTACTTACTCAGGGATGGCTGGGAGATATAAAGGGATTCGGCGGCTTTTCCGATGCTCTGGTGGCGGGCGATCGCCAGGATATAGCGGGCTTCTTTTAATTCCATACAGGGGCCTCCTCATAGCTTTACTGCATAAAAATTATAGATAATATGTATTTGACGTATAGTATATCACTTTTTATAATGAATGTAAAATATAAGTGTAATTGATGAAAAATTAAGCATTTATAAGCGAAACTAATTAAAATTTATTACGCACAATTAAGAAAGGGGCAAACCAATGAAAAAGAGCAGTGCATGGTGCATGCTGGTTCCGGGACTGGTGATCTTATTTCTCTTCCTGATGATCCCGCTGCTTCGCGTTCTGGTTCCAAGCGTGTTTACGGGAGATTACCCGTTCAGCGCATACGTGGACTTTTTTAAGGACGAGTATTACAGAAAGATCTTTTTGAGAACCGTGAAGATCGCGGTCATCACCACCTTTGTCTGTATGGTGGGCGGAATCCCGACGGCGTATTTCATCAGCCGCTGTGATAAGAAATGGAGAGGACTTCTCCTCTCTGCATCGATCTTCCCGATGATGACGAACTCCGTTATCCGAAGCTTTGCATGGATCAATATTCTCGGCAGCAACGGGATCATCAACAAGGCCATGATCGCTATGGGACTGATCGAGAAACCGATGAAGCTTTTATACACCGACTTTTCTATCATCATTGGTTCTGTCTACCTGTTCCTTCCGTTAATGATCGTGACAGTTGCCGGTGTTATGGAAAATATTGACGATGACATGATGGAGGCGGCACAGAGCCTCGGAGCTTCAAGGACGGAAGCGTTCATGAAAGTCATTTTCCCGATGAGTCTTCCTGGAATCATCGTCGGCGGTATTCTGGTATTTACCGGAACCCTGACCGCTTACACGACGCCGCAGTTATTAGGAGGCAACAGCAACATGGTCATGGCGACCCTGATCTACCAGAGAGCGATGTCCGTCAGTGACTGGACCGGCGCGTCCGTGATCGCCCTCATCATGATCGTTGTAACCCTGGTTGTGATCAAAGGATTTAACGCTCTGGCCGCACGGCTGGACCGCAGAGGAGAAGATTATGCGTAAAAATAAAGTGCTGACCATCTGGGCAGCGATCGTATTTGCATTTTTGATGATCCCGTTACTGATCATCACCGTAACGGCATTCGGCGGCGGAAGCGCCATCACTTTCCCGATCGAGTCCTTCTCGACGAAATGGTTTGCGAACGTGTTCGCGTTAAAGTCTTTCCGCAGATCATTCCTGACCAGCCTTGAGGTCGCGCTCCTCGCGACATGCATCTCTCTTCTGGTCGGAATCCCGGCGGCTTATGCGCTGGCGAGATCCGGTTTAAAAGGAAAGCAGTTATTAAAGTCCATCTTCCTTTCCCCGACCATCGTTCCGGGAATTGTAATCGGCTTTATTATGTACCAGTGCCTGATCCTGACACTCCGGATCCCGGTATTTGCAGGACTTTTAGCAGGACATTTCATGGTCACACTGCCGTATGTGATCCGCGTTGTCGGTTCTTCGATGGAGCAGTTCGACTTTTCCATCGAGGAGGCGGCGTGGAGTCTTGGATGCCCGAAGGGAGCGGCATTCTTCAAGGTCGTTCTTCCGAACGTGACCTCCGGAATTTCCTCCGCATTCATGCTGGCGTTCATCAATTCCTTTAACAACATTCCGGTTTCCATGTTCTTATCCGGACCGGGCGTATCGACATTCCCGTCGACACTGATGAACTATATTGAATACAATTATGATCCGACCGTATCGGCGGTTTCCGTACTTTTAATGGCAGCTACCGTGATCATCATGGTGATCGTAGACCGCACACTGGGTATCGCAGCCCTGGCAAAATAAGGAGAATATGACCATGGCTTTTATGAGTTTAAATGGAATCGATGTTAGTTACGATAAAAAGAAACAGATCTTAAAGGGATTAAATCTTGAGGTCGAGGAAGGTGAGCTCGTTTCCCTTCTCGGACCGAGCGGATGCGGTAAATCCACAACGCTGCGCGTGGTTGCCGGATTTATCGACCCGCAGGGCGGCACCTTCACACTGGACGGTGAGGACATGACGAAGATTCCGGTCCACAAGCGCCAGTTCGGTCTGGTATTCCAGAGCTACGCTCTGTTTCCGCATCTGAGTGTTTACGACAACGTGGCATTCGGACTCAGAACGAGAAAGATGGACAAGGACGTGATCGATAAAAAGGTCAAAGAGATCCTTGAGGTCTGCGGTCTGACCGAGCTTGCAGACCGTTTCCCGAAGCAGATGTCCGGCGGACAGCGCCAGAGAGTTGCTCTCGCGAGAGCGCTTGTTATCGAGCCGAAGTTACTGCTCTTAGATGAGCCGTTATCCAACCTTGATGCGAAATTACGACTTTCCATGCGTGTTGAGATCAAACGTCTTCAGAAGCGCCTTGGAATCACGACATTATTTGTCACCCATGACCAGGAGGAATGTTTCTCCATCTCCGATAAAGTTGCCGTTATGAACGGCGGCGTGATCGAGCAGTTCGACACACCGGAGAACATCTACAAGAGACCGGCGACCGAGTTCGTCGCAAGATTCATCGGTTTCGAGAACTTCCTGGAACTTGCGAAAAAACAGGACGGCGTCTACACAGCGCCGGATGGAAGTGAGTTCTTAACTTCCATGGATCTTGACTGTGAAAACTTTGCAGGAACGATCCGGCCGGACGATATCTGCCTGGCGGATGAGATCCAGACAGAGAATGTTTTAAGCGGAACGATCGGCGTCCGCACCTTCCTCGGAAAGAGCTACCAGTACGAGGTCGAGACTTCAGCCGGAGTCTTAAAGGTCAATATGGGTACCGACCATGTTTACAAAGAGGGCGAAAAGATCCGCCTGTATCTCCCGAAGGACAAGCTGATCCTGGTGAGAAAATAAAAATTTAACTTAGTGAACCATCGCGCGGGCAGAGATCCTGTCAACGCGAAGAAATATTATCTCAAAAAGAGAGAAAGAGGAGAAAAAAATCATGAAGAAAACAGCAGCAGTTGTACTTTGCGCAGCAATGATGCTTACCGCTTGTGGCGGCGCATCCACAACAGAGACCACAGCAGCAGGAAGCCAGGCAGCAGGTTCTGAGGCCGCAGCTTCCGCAGAAGAGACAAAGGCAGCTTCCGGAGACGCACAGAAGCTCGTATTATCCACATACGGCCTCAGCGAAGACATTTCCGAAGAGGAAGTTTACACACCGTTTGAGAACGAGTTCAACTGTGAGATCGTTACTGAGACAGGCGGTACAAACGACCGTTACACAAAATTATCCGCTGACCCGAACTCCACGATCGATGTGATCGAGCTCTCCCAGGCTATGACAGCGAAGGGTACTGACGAGGGGCTTTTCGATACGATCGATTTAAGCAAGATCCCGAACGCTGAGAAGTTAATTCCGGCTGCAAAGGAGATTGCAGAGGCAGGACAGGGTGTTCCGTACACCATCAACAGCATCGGTATCATCTACAACCCGGAGCTTACAGGCTTTGATATCACAAGCTTTGACGACCTTTGGGATGAGCGTCTTGCAGGCAAGGTTTCCATTCCGGAGATCACAACAACATTCGGACCGGCTATGGTTTATGTTGCAAGTGACCATGCAGGCGTTGATGTGACAACTGATAACGGCGAGGCAGCTTTCAAGGCACTTGCTGACTTAAAGCCGAACCTTGTTAAGACATACACAAAGTCTTCCGACCTGATCAACATGTTCACTTCCGGTGAGGTTGCAGCAGCTGTTGTCGGTGACTTCGGTGTTCCGACGATCGTAGCAGCAAACCCGACACTTGTTTATGTAACACCGGACGGAGCTTACGCAAACTTCAACACCATCAACGTAACAAAGAACTGTGCGAACAAGGAGCTTGCTTACGAGTACATCAACTACCGTATCAGCGAAGAGCTTCAGACAAAGACAGGTAAGGCATTAAACGAGGCTCCGACAAACATGGATGTTACATTCACTGAGGAAGAGTCCAAAGATATGACTTACGGAGACAAGGCTGCAAAAGTTAAGGTTGTTGACTATGCTTTTGTAAACCCGATCTTAAATAACTGGATCGACCAGTGGAACAGAACGATCAATAACTAATAACGAGGAATTTTATATGAGACCCGATTTCATTCTGAAAAATGTCATGGTCTATCAGACCTTCAGACAGTGCTTTGAAAAACGGGATGTGGCAGTTGCAGGGGAAAAGTTTTATTGCATTTCCCCTGCAATTTCATATCCGGGAGTTGAAGAGAGAGACGGCAAAGGCAGATACATGCTGCCTGGTCTGGTGGATATCCATATGCATATCGAGAGTTCGATGACGTATCCGGGCGAATTTTCCAGGATCACGCTTCCGTACGGCGTGACGACTGTGGTGGCTGACGCGCATGAGATGGCGAATGTGTTCGGCATGGACGGCATCCGGGCGTTTATGGCTCAGAAGACGAAGCAGGATATTTTCTGGGCGATCCCGTCGAGTGTTCCGGCGACGAACGAGAAGCTGGAGACCTCCGGTGCGTCTTTAGGCGTGAAGGAAGTTTCGGAGATGGCGGCGGAGGACGGGGTTCTCTGCCTCGGCGAGATCATGAACTATAAGGATCTCTCCGCGGAGGGCGAAAGCCGGACGAGAGACATGATCCGGGCGTGCAGAAATGCAGGGAGAAACTTGAGGATCGAAGGCCACTGCCCGGGACTTACCGGGGCGGATCTCAACAGATTCATTTATGAGGGAGTCGATGCGGACCACACGCAGCAGACGCCGCAGTCGGTCCTGGAGAAATCGGAGCTTGGCATGTTCCTGGAGCTGCAGTTCAAATCCCTGACGCCGGAGGTCGTGAAGACCGTGTGCGACAATGCGCTGTATGAAAATGTGGCGCTGGTGACGGACGACACGATGCCGGACAAGCTTCTTCTCGGACAACTCAACAAGATCATCGAGACGGCTGTGAAGGCGGGGATGCCGATGGAGAAGGCAATCTACTGCGCGACATGGACACCTGCGCGGAGAATGCACCTGGATGACAGGGGAATGATCGCGCCTGGGAAGATCGCAGATTTCATGCTTCTGGACAGTCTGGATGGGATCGAGCCGGTGGTTGTTTATAAGAGGGGCGAGTGCGTGTACTGTAAATGTGACGGGGATGCGGCGTGCGGTGCTGGGAAAGAGCGTGCTGGCGCGGCTGACTGCGGAGCAGAGGCAGCGGAGATGAGTACCGCGCAGGTGGGAAAAAACGGTGCTGTGCCGGCAGCTGCAGCGTGCAGTTTCCCGGAGAGCTTTTACCACACCGTGAAGTGCCGTCCGGCGGAGCTTTCCGACTTCGTTTTAAAGGCAGAAGACCCGGATGCAGCGTGGGCCGAGGTCAACGTCATGAAGATCGGCACGTTTGGAACAGCGACAACTCCTGTGAAACGGAAAGTCGCAGTGAAGGACGGCGTACTCGACTGGAAGTCCGCAGGACTTTCGCTTGCGGTCGTGTTTGAGCGCTATGGCAAAAATGGAAATATCGGGTACGGACTTGTCGAAGGAGTGCTGACGCAACCGGGCGCTGTGGCCACTACATGGTCCCACGACAGCCACAACCTGTTTGTACTGGGAACAGATGAGGAAGACATGAAACTGGCGCAGAGACGCGTTCTGGAGCTCCAGGGGGCATATGTCGTGTACGCCGGAGGAAAGTCCCTGGCGGAGACAAGACTCACGATCGGCGGCATCGTGTCGGACCAGCCGGTCGAGGTCCTTGGGCAGGAGTTAAAGGAGGTCCGCGCGGCGATGGAAGGTCTCGGATATGAGAACAACAATGTCATCATGTCCATGTCGACGCTCTGCCTTCCGGTGTCACCGAAACTGAAGCTCACGGATCATGGGCTTTTAACCGTGCCGGGGCAGGAGCGGGTGCCGCTTATTGAGAGGTATGGAAAATAATCGCGAAGAGCAAAAAAACAGGGATGTCTGCTGTTTTTTGGCAGATCGGCCGGATGCCGGATGGGTTTCAGGATATCTGAAAAACGGGTCTGGAGGCGAAAAAGATATAGATCGAAATGGTGAAGGATGAAGATAGAACGATGAAGAAGATCATTAAAAACGGCATTGTCGTGACCATGAATCCGGCGGGCGATGTCTGGAACCATGGTTATGTGATATTTGAAGGGACGAAGATCCTGGCAGCAGGACCGGAGGATGAACTTGAGAAGAAACTTCAGGAGATGACGGCTCAGGGGAATTTCAAGGCGGGTGAAGAGTTTGAGGAGATCGATGCAAAACGTGCGATCGTGATCCCGGGACTCGTCAACACCCACAGCCATCTCGGCATGGTCCCGTTCCGCGGGCTCGGGGACGACTGCAAGGACCGTCTGCGCGTGTTCCTGCTCCCGATGGAGAATCAGGCGATGGACGCGGAGATGGCGGCTCTCTCAAGCCGCTACGCGGTGGCAGAGATGCTTCTTTCCGGTATTACGACCGTGCTCGACATGTATTATTTCGAGGAAGTCGTTGCGAAGGTCATGGATGAGATGGGGATCCGCGGAATTGCCGGGGAGACGGTAATGGAAACGGATTCCTGCGACAGTGAGAATACCGACCAGGCGATCGAGCGCGGGCTTGCACTGATCGCGGCGTACAAGGACCATCCGCGTGTTTCCGGAACACTCACGCCGCACGGGACGACGACGTGCAGTCCGGAGACGTTAAAGCGGGTCTATGAGGAGGATGTCAAAGCGGGAAGCGTGTTCACACTCCACACGGCGGAGATGGATTACGAGATGACGCAGATCAGGGAACAGTACGGCATGACGCCGGTCGAGTTCCTGGAGCACATCGGGGTTCTCGGCCCGAATACGCTGACGGCGCACACGATCCACGCGACGGAGCGGGATGTGGAGATTCTGGCGAAGCACGGAGCATCCGTTGCGCACTGCATCGCCTCGAATACGAAGGCCGGAAAGGGCGTTGCGCCGGTTTCCATGATGCATAAACACGGCATTTCCGTCGGTTTCGGAACAGACGGACCGGCAAGCGGAAATACGTTGGACCTGTTTATCCAGATGCGGATGTGCGAGAATTTCCAGAAAACAACGCTCCACGACCGCAGTGCGCTTCCGGCCAAGGAAGTCGTGTCCATGGCGACGATCGAGGGCGCGAGAGCACTCGGACTCGGTGATGTGACCGGCTCTATCGAACCTGGAAAAGAAGCGGACCTCGTCCTGATCGAGACCGACTCCCCGAACATGTTCCCGGTCTATGATCCGTATTCCGCGATCGTTTACAGCGCGTCTGCGGCGAATGTAAGGGATGTATTTGTTGCGGGAGAATGCCTGGTGAAAGAGAAACAACTCGTCCGTGCGGACTTTGCGAAGATCCGGGATGAGCTTCGGGAGAAGATGGAGCGGACGAAGTTTGGTGAGATGGGGAATATGGTATAGGTGCAAAAACAGAAGCAGATCCAGGAATGGGTCTAATAGCCACAAACAACGGATGCAGAAAGCCGCATGGAACCTTTTGAAAGGAACCATGCGGCTTTCTTTTTTCAATGAAAGGCAGGAGCTTATTGATACATTTTTTTCGCCAGCCCCCGCCACAGACCGATCGACAGAACCACTGCGATATAATCGGTCAGCGCCTGGCCGAAGATAACGCCGTTTAAGCCGAAGAGACCGTTTAAGAGATACAGGATCGGGATCAGGAGGACGCCCTGGCGGAGAATTGAGAGGATCGTTGCCGGGAGCGCCTTTCCGGCGGACTGCATGCAGTTCATGTTGACAAAGAGGATGCCGATGACCGGGCCGGAGAGCATGTAGGCGACGAGCATCCTGACACCGCACTGGATGACTTCTTCATCGTTGATGAACATCTGGATGATCGGGCGGCGGAAGAAAAAGAACAGGGCCGTTGCCAGGATGCCGACGATCAGGCAGCATTTCTTTGTGTAGGATTCGACCGCATGGAAGCGTTTTGTGTCACCGGAGCCGAAATTGTAGCCTAAGAGCGGCTGTACGCCATTTGCGAGGCCCATCTGCAGGAAGGTGATAAACATGTTTGCCTTGAATACAATGCCGATAGCGGCCACAGGAGCGTTCCCATATGCCACGAGGATCTGGTTTAAGATGATCGTGGAGAGACTCATCAGCATGGAGAAGATCGCGGTCGGGAGTCCGCAGGAGCAGATCGTTGCCGCGAGGCGGTTTTCAAGGCTGAAGTCCTTTGGCAGGATGGAGAAGTTCGGGCTCTTCTTCACAAAATACCAGAGATAGTAGGCACTGGCCATGACGTTTCCGATCGTCGTTGCGATGGCGGCACCGGCGGCGCCCATATGAAGCCCGCTGATCATGATCGGGTCAAGGACGATGTTGGCGACGGTTCCGATCATGCTGCCGATCATCGCCTCGCGGCTCGAACCTTCGGAGCGGACCACGAAGCTTGCGGCTGCGGACCAGATGATGAACGGTGCGCCGTAGGAAATGTGGAAGACATATCCTTTTGCGAGATCATAAGTTTCCGCATTCGCGCCGAAGATCCCGAGGATCGGCTGCATGAACAGGACCAGCAGGGCGGCAAAGACAATGCCGACGCCGAGCGAAGCGTATATAATGAAGGCGGAGACCTGTTTCATCCGCTTTTTATTGTTTTCGCCCATCGCGATGGAAGCCGCGGCGCTTCCGCCCATGCCGAACATGTTGGCAAAGGCCATAAACAAGATAAAGATCGGGTTCGTCAGGCTGACGGCAGCGACCTGCAGCGGATCACCGGTCTGCCCGACGAAGAAGGTGTCCGCCATGTTGTAGACGACGGTGACCAGGCTGCTGATGATGCTCGGGATCGCCATTTTGGCGACAGCCTGCGGGACGGGCATGGTTTTCATGAGTTCGTTATCGTTCATGATGATTGTTTCTCCTCTTAGAAATTGTATTTTAAAAGCGCTTCCAACCGGTGCGGTATAAATAATCGGACTCAGTTGGGTTTCTGGAGCACTGGAGCATTATTGTGGGGAGGACGATTTCTCTTCAGAGTCAAGATTTTGCAGCATTTTTTCTGTTATTCGTGTAAATTCCATCAATTCCTGTTCGGAAATCCCCCGTAAAAGAAGTGCCTCCGTCTCATGGATCTCCTGATTTAAGGCGTCCTTCACGGCGGCGGCTTTTTCTGTAAATGCGATCCGTTTGAAGCGCCCGTCGTTCTCATCCGGGATCCGGACGATGAGGTCTCGGGATTCCAGTGACTTTAACATCTCCGTGACGGTCGACGGGCGGAGGGAAAATTCCCGCTCGATATCTTTCTGGTAGACCGGATGCAGTGTGGATTCCACAAGAATAAAATTTAAGATCTTTCCCTGCGCGTTTCCGATTCCAAGACTGGTGTGGACGACCTGGGACCGGGATTTGAGGCGGCTGGAAAGATGGTTGATGATTTTTCCGATGTCCATGGGGAGCTCCTTTCCTGTATATCACAACATTACTTCGGAACCTAAATATATTACGATGGGGGAAATGGAAAGTCAAGGATAGTTCAGAAAGTGAAATATCGGCAAACAACGAAAAAGATCCTGCCCAATAAAAGAGACAGGATCTTCATGTACTCCCACAGGAGTATAGAAACAATTCAAATACGAAGAGATCAGTCCACCAGCTCATTCTGATGTCTCGACAGATGCTCATACGGCAGGATCAGGCGGCCGCGGTAGAGGCCGCAGCCATCGTTTACGAGATCATTGTTGATGGCGGAGAACATGTTGACGTCGAGGGATGCGAGGTCCAGATCGACAAGGCGTCGGCAGCGCTCGTAAGCTTCGTCAAAATAGACGCATTCTCCCTCCGGGATCTCATCACGTCTTGCACGTTCGCCTTCCTGACGTTTCTCATAGCTCAAGTGGTTGGCAACTCCGATCTCGGCGATGTCGTCCATGTGCTTGGTGCGCAGCTGGACTTCCATGTAGCTGCGGGAGCTGTTGTCGTAAAAGGTGATGTGGAGTGACTGGTAGTCGTCGGACGTGTTTCCGCAGACATAGTCCCGGTAATACGGTTTCACCGCATCATTAAGAAGAGGAGAAGTGCTTTCCTTAATGCCGTTCGCCGGTTCCGCCGTAAATCCGCGTTCCTCTAAGAATCCCGGAAGCTCGTTGGCGATCTGGTAGAGATATTTTAAGTCTGCTTCTTCCTGCGATTCATCCGGTTTCAGATAGTATTTCGGCAGGGAGATCACGATCCGATAGGCGATCAGGTCACGGAAACAGCTCAGGCGCTGCTTGAGATCTGAGATGGACGGGTATGTCTTTTTCTCCATATAGCAGTCGTAGATATACTCGACGATATACCCGTTAAATTTTGCTTCCGAGCGGATCAGGGACTTGATCCGTCCCTTAAAGTTGAAGGCGAGAAGCGGATATTCCGTCGCCATATGGATATAAAATTCCCGGATCTTCTGGGACTGGGCGGTAAGGAAATCATTGTGTTCAAGAAGCTCCCGGATCTGGATCAGGAAGTTCGCGTGGATCAGGTCGATCTCGTTGTTTGTCTTTTTTGCCTCTTCTTTGAGGTCGTGGCTGTAATTTTTCAGGATCCGGAACATCGTATCGCCGGAATACAGGTAATCATTTAATGTAACCATGGATGTCACTCCTCTGTGGTATGGTCATACGGTAATATTATGATTTATTTTATCAGAATCCCCTGAATTGACAAGAGAATCTTTACGGAAAACATTTTCCCGGAAGTACGGAAGAAAATGCTTGCCAGAATAGTTAGCCTATGCTAACATAACGCGCAGATGGCTTTCGTCATAGTTTCGGAAAATGAAAAGGGAGAATAAATATAAATGGAGATCAAACAGCTGGAATACTTTGCGGCAGCGGTGGAATACGGAAGTCTGAACCGGGCAGCGGAAAAGTTATATACAACACAGCCGAATGTAAGCCGGGTTTTAAACAGCCTGGAAAAAGAACTGCATGTTACATTGCTGGAGCGAAGCAACAAAGGGATCAGAATGACACAGCAGGGGGAAGAACTCTATGGTCATGCCATGAGCATTTTAAAACATTCCAATGTCATCCGTTCCATGTCGGAACGTCCAAACGGGCGAAGATTTTCCGTATCCGGATACAGGAGCGGATTACTCACAAAGCTTATGGTGCAGCTGTATCAAAACTGCGGAGAACAGTTGAAATACGAATACCGGGAAGGAACCGTGGAGGAGATCACGGACAATGTGGCGTCGAGGATTTCTGAACTTGGGATCGTGTATTTTGCGGAAGCACAGATGCCATGTTTTCAGCATATCATGTGGCATAAAAAACTGGAATTTCACAAGCTGGCGCTCCGCGGGATCTGTGTTTATGTTGGGGAAAAGCATCCGCTGTATAACCGGGAATCTATTCGATTTTCTGAATTGAAAGGGATGAAATTTGTGACGGAGACAGAGGACTTTTTCGCGATGGAACATCATATCGAGCGGATCAGTGTCGGCGCATTTGTCTCGGAACAGCATATGAATGACAGGTTTTATACAAACAGTGATTATATGATCAACAACCTGCTCCTGCACTCGGATGTCTGCTGTCTTGGGATCGATATCGTGCCGGGCGGATATCAGAAATATGGGATCAAAGCATTGAAGATCGAAACGTGCGAACCGTTTCTGGCATTTGGATATGTGACAGCGGAAAATGCATCCCTGTCGCCGGAAGCGGAACAGTATTTGGAACGTCTGACGGCATATTTATAGAGCAGATGGAAGAATCCGGCAGAAAGAGACTGCTGTGTACAATCTACCTGTTCAGGAACGGAAAACTGCAGGATCATCAGAAATATATGAAAAGCGTATAGCTGACAGATAAAATATGAATCCAATCGGACTCTTTTACTTCTGCTATACGCTTTTGTTATAACCGGCTCTCCCTGAATTGGCATTAGTAAGTTTAGACTAACTATGATATAGTATTTCCTGCGATAAGCAGACACAGAGATTCCTGGCAATGATAAAAACAGGAACAGATACAGACAGATACTTAATTCAGGAGGACATTATGAAAAAGAGAGCAATCAGCCTGTGCCTTGCAGGTCTTATGGCAGTATCCCTTGCAGGATGCGGCGGAGCAGGAACTACGGAAAAAGCAGCAGAAGCGTCCGGGACAGAGACGGGTGCAGCGGCAGAAACCGGAAATTCAGAGAAGAAAGAAGAACTTGTATTCGTTAATTACCGCGATATCCGCGATTTAAATCCGCATCTTTATGCGGGAGAAATGTATGCACAGGAGATGCTGTATGAGACACTTGTCAATATCACAGCGGATGGATATGAGGGCTGCCTTGCAGAATCCTGGGATATCAGTGAAGATGGAAAGACCTACACCTTCCATATCCGTGACGGAGTGAAATTCTCAGATGGAGAAGTGTGCGATGCGAACGCGATCAAGGCAAATTTTGATGCGATCATTGAAAACAAAGACCGCCATACATGGCTGGAGATGATGAATCTTCTCGTCGGTGTTTCTGCACCGGATGATAAGACATTTGTGATCGAATTATCCGAGCCGTATTACCCGCTTTTAACAGAACTTGGCGTGACAAGACCGTTTGCCATGATCTCTCCGAAGGCGATGAAGGACGGAAGCACAAAGGACGGCGTGAATGCATATATCGGTACCGGTCCATATGTCCTGACTGACTTCGTGACAGATGAATATGCTGTATTTGAGGCAAACGAAAATTACTGGGGAGAACAGCCGAAGATCAAAAAGATCACGGTTAAAGTGATCCCGGATAACCAGACAAGAATCCTTGCGCTGGAAAAGGGCGAGATCGACATGATCTTTGGTAAAAACATGATCGATGCAGATGCGATCAACCAGTATACAGGAAATGATAAATTTACAGTTTCCCTGTCAGATCCGACCTCTACCCGTCAGATCGTATTAAATACAACAAAAGAGGTTCTTGCTGACAAGGAAGTCCGCCAGGCCCTTCAGCACGCGACAAATAAGCAGGCGATCTCAGATGGAATTTTCTATGGACTGGAACAGCCGGCCGATACACTGTTCGCAAAGACGGTTCCGTACTGTGATATCGATCTTGAACCGTATGCATATGATGTGGAGCAGGCGCAGAGCATGCTGGATGAAGCTGGCTGGGTTGTCGGCGCAGATAAGATCCGCGAGAAAGACGGTCAGAAATTAAACATTGATCTTCTCTACAACAGCGACAGTGTGACAGAGAAAGCAATCGCGGAATATCTTCAGAGCGAGTACCAGAAGATCGGAATCTCCTTAAATATTCACGGAGAAGAAGAACAGTCCTACCGTGACAACATGAAGGCAGGAAACTTTGATATGGTATTCAATATCTGCTGGGGTACCCCGTATGATCCGCAGTCCTCCCTTGCGGCAATGCGTGCTCCGGTATACGGAGATTATGCGGCACAGCTTGGTCTTGAAGACAAGGCGGAGATCGATCAGGCGATCACAGACATTCTTATATCCACGGATGAGCAGAAACGCCAGGATCTTTATACGTTTGTTCTGACAAGGCTCCATGAGGATGCGGTATACATTCCGCTCACTTATGAGTGCAACAAGGCGATCTACCGTTCTGATCTGAAAGGATTCCATTTCACACAGACTCAGTACGAAGTTCCTTTTGCAGACTTCTATTTCGAATAAAAAGCCCGATATGACAGGCCGTCCATCCGGGCGGTCTGTTGTTTTATCAGAAAGGAGAATTTCATGAAGCAGTACGTTATCAAGCGGATCCTGTCAGCAATCCCGCTTCTGATCGTCATTTCGTTTGTGTGCTTTGTATTTATCAATCTGATCCCGTCAGATCCGGCGGAAGTAGCTTTGAGAGTCCGGCAGGTTCCGATCATCACGGAGGAAGCGATCGCGGAAGTACGGGCAGAACTCGGTCTTGATAAGCCGTATCTGGTCCGGTATTTTTCATGGCTGGCAGACTGTCTGCATGGCGATTTTGGGATTAGTTATGTAAACCCAAAACGAACAGTTGCAGGAGAGCTTGCAAGATGCATGCCGGCAACTCTGCAGCTCGCCGGCGTTTCCTTTGTAATGGTGATTGTGCTGAGTCTGCCGATCGGCTTTCTTTGCGCGGTTTATAAGGACGGATGGTTTGATAAGATCATGAGAGGAATCGTATTTATGACAACGGCGATGCCTGCATACTGGGTGGGACTTCTTCTCATGTGGCTCATATCGATCAAACTGGATCTCCTGCCGACAAGCGGAAACGGAACATGGAAACACCTGATCCTGCCGGCCTTTACCGTGTCGTTGAGCTATATCTCAACATATATCCGTCTGATCCGGAACAACATGCTGGAAAATATGAAGCAGGACTATGTTCTTTACGCAAATGTCCGGGGACTTCCGCAGAAATCGATCCTCGTAAAACATATCCTGAAAAATTCCATGCATACGTGTATCGTGGCAGTCGGAATGAGTATCCCGCAGTTGATCTCCGGAACGATCGTTGTGGAGAATGTATTTGCGTGGCCGGGACTTGGAACACTCTGCATCAGCTCGATCTTTAACCGTGACTATCCGGTCATCCAGACATATGTACTCCTGATCGGCGTTCTGTTTGTCGTATTTAATCTGCTGTTTGATATTCTGCAGACGGTATCGGATCCGCGTATGAGAAGGGAGGAACATTAATGCTCCAGAGATTTTTACATAATAAAACGGCAATGATCACAGTCGCGATCGTCTGCCTGACGGCGCTGGTCGGAATTTTTGCTCCATGGATCGCGCCGAATGATCCGTATGAAACAGACATTCTGAATAAATTTGCGGGATTTTCGGCGAAATATCCGCTTGGAACGGACAATCTAGGCCGCTGTATCCTGTCACGAATGCTCTACGGGATCCGGCCGACATTAGGACTTGCTGTTCTGACGATGATCGGAACGATCGGACTTGGGGCACTCATGGGACTTCTGGCAGGATATTTCCGCGGGATTCCGGAAGAGATCATCATGCGCACTGTGGATGTCATGCTTTCTTTCCCGAGTCAGATCATGGTTTTTGCAGTTGTGGCGCTTTTAGGCATCAATGTCCAGAACGTAATTCTTGCGAACGTGTTTATCAAATGGGCGTGGTATGCCCGCATGATCCGCACAGGAGTCATGCAGCACAGGGACAGGAACTTTGTCCAGTTTTCCAGATGTGTCGGGACGCCGGAGCGTTTTATCCTTTTCCGTCATCTGGTGCCGTCCATCGCGGCAGATCTTGCGGTACTTGCATCGCTCGATGTGGGCTGGGCCATCATCAATATTTCCACGCTGTCGTTCCTGGGACTCGGCGTCCAGGCGCCGACACCGGAATGGGGCGCCATGTTAAATGAGGCAAAAAATGTTCTCACGAGCAATCCGGCCCAGATGATCGTTCCCGGTGTTGCGATCGTGATCCTTGTGTCAGCGTTCAACCTGCTGGGGGATGCGCTGCGGGATGTTCTTGATCCGAAGGAGGTAAATGTATGAGGCCGGTTATTTGCGCAGAAGATCTCGGCGTGACATTAAAGATTCCGAGACGGCCGGAAAAACAGCTTGTCAGAAATGTGAACTTTGAAGTCCAAAAAGGAGAATGCCTTGGAATCCTCGGAGAATCCGGGAGCGGAAAAAGTATGAGCGTAAAGGCCATGCTGGGACTCCTTGATAAAAACTTTTCGGTCTCCGGTCATGCATGGTTTGCCGGAAAGGATCTTTTAAGGGAAAACGGAGAATCTCTGCGGAAGATCCGAGGAAGCCAGATTGCCGTGGTGCTTCAGAATCCGATGACCTGCTTTGATCCGCTTTACCGGATCGGAAATCAGATTGGGGAAACATTTGCAACGCATACAGACTGGAAAGCAGAAGAAATCCAAGAGAGATCAATAGAAATACTTTCCCGCATGCGGATCAGGAACCCGGAAGAAGTGCTTCAGAAATATCCGCATCAGCTGTCCGGCGGTATGCTGCAGAGGATCATGATCGGGATCGCCATGGCATTAAAGCCGGCGCTTCTGATCGCGGACGAGCCGACAACGGCGATCGATTCGATCACCCAGTATGAGATCCTGGAAGAGTTTGTGCGGATCAAAAAGGAACATGACACGGCAATGATCTTTATCACACATGATCTCGGCGCGATCTCGAAAGTCGCAGATCAGCTTGTAGTCATGAATCATGGGGAGATCGCAGACAGAGGAAGTTTTTCCCATATCCTGCATCATGCCTCAGATCCGTATACGAAACTTCTCGTAGAAAAACGGTCAGCTGTCATGAAAAAGTACAGGGAAAGCATTGGACATGAGAATGGGGGTGCGTTATGATCCGGATGAAAGATATCTGCGTCAGCTTCCGCAGCGAGCGGCAGGAGAAGATTTTTGGCGTCAGCAGAACACAGGTGCTGTTTGATGTGTCGCTTTCGGTCCCGAAGGGAAGCTGCCTTGGAATCCTTGGAGAATCCGGAAGCGGAAAATCAACGCTTGGCCGTGTGATCTGCGGACTTTTAAAGCCGGACAGCGGGGAATATCTGCTGGAAGGAAAGAATGTTTATGCATCAAGAGAAGGAAAAAAGAATCTTCAAAATGAGTTAAGCGTGGTATTTCAGGATTACACGACATCGGCGAATCCAAGATTCCGGATCCGGGATGTACTGATGGAGGGAATCCGGGTAAAAGAAAGAAAAACAGGAAAAATAAAAGATCCGGCGGCAGAGTGCAGACGGCTTCTGGAATTAGTGGGGCTTGATGAGACATTTCTTGACCGGTTTCCACATGAGCTTTCCGGCGGACAGCTGCAGCGCGTATGCATTGCAAGAGCTGTGGCATGTGAACCGCAGCTGATCCTGTTTGATGAGGCGATCTCATCTCTTGATGCGCATACACAGGTGCAGGTCATGGATCTTTTAATGGAACTTAAGGATCAGCTTGGACTTACCTATGTATTTATCACTCATGATCTGACTTCAGTGACTTATCTTTGCGATCAGGTGTTATTCCTTTATAAGGGAAAGATCACGGAACATATCCCGGTGGAGAAGATTGCGGAGACATCTGACCCATACGCAAAAAAACTTCTGGATTCGATCATCGAATTTGATGAAGAGTATGATAATGAGAGCGATGCAGGGCAGGAGCGGTCGGCCTGAGCTGGACAGGATAAAAAGGGAGGAAGCGATGATCGAAATCGGACAGATCCGGGCAGAAGCCGGGACGAAAAAAAATGGATGGCTGGAAATTGAAGGGGAAGACCTGAAATTGCCGCTTACGCTCATCAGCGGGCGAAAAGAAGGAAAGACACTGCTCATCTCAGCAGGTATCCATGGAGCGGAATATATTGGTGTACAGACGCTTTTGGAGATCTCCGGAGAGATCGATCCGGACACGCTGTCAGGAAATGTAATCTGTCTTCACATGGCAAATCCGTCGGCATTTAAAGATTATGTGCGCTTTTATGTGCCGTAGGACGGAAAAAATTTAAACCGGGTATTTCCGGGGAAAAAGGACGGGACGCTTTCGGAGCGGATCGCATGGACGATCACGGAAGAGCTGCAGGCAAAGGCGGATTTTTATATCGATCTTCATGCGGGCGACACGAGTGAAGAGGTAATGCCCTTTGTCTATTATAATGTGGCAGCAGGAGACCAGATTGCAGAAATTTCAGAAAGAATGGCAATGGCAGCAGATATGAAAGTGCGGGCGAGTTCGACAGCAGCGACCGGGGCGTACAGCAGTGCCTGCCGGAGGGGACTTCCTGCAATCCTGATGGAGCGCGGTGGAGGCGGAAGATTTACGGAAGAAGAAGTTGCGGCATATAAGCAGGATATCAGGAATATCATGATCAGTCTGGGGATGATCCAGGGCGTGGAACAACATACGGAAAAACAGCGGAATGTGACGAGAGCAGAGTATCTGGAAGCGGAGACGGACGGACTCTGGTATCCAAATAAAAATGTCGGAGAGACATTCCGGAAAGGGGAGCTTTTGGGGGAAGTTCGCAATATCTGGGGAGAACTCCTAAAAGAATACCGGGCAATCTATGACGGGATCATTTTGTACCAGACAGTGAGTCTTGGGATAAAAGAGGGGGATCCGTTGATCGCGTATGGAGCATACGGAGAGAGCTGAAGACGGTGTATGGTGCTTATTTTTTTAGATGAGCCTGATGAATAAAAATTTCGGAAAACCAGAAAAAAAGAATCAATATCAAAAAGAGGAAGATCTGCACGATGGCAGATACTTCCTCTTTTTGATGCCATGCATCTGAAAGGAGATTCCGGCGGAAGCGTTTTATATCTTAAAGCACTTCTGAAGTTCCCGGTACTGTCCAAGCACCAACAAGGTGTCGGTTTCCTCAAACGTTGTATCCGGAGTTACGGAGAAGTTCAGGACTCTGCCATGCCGCACAGCGATGATATTGATGCCGTATTTTTTCCGGATATCGATCCCGCCGACACTCATGCCGATCCACTGTGACGGGAGGTCCACCTCATAGATGTCGTAATCACCTTCCAGATTTACAAAATCGAGGATGTGGTCGGAACTGAAGCGGATCGCAGTCCATTTGGCAAGCTGCTGCTCCGGGTAAACGACCTTATCGGCACCGTTTCTTAATAGGAATTTCTCGTGGACATCGCTGGATGCCCGGGAGACGACAAGTTTTGCACCGAGTTCCTTTAAGAGAGAGGTTGTCTCTAAAGAACTCTGAAAATTGTCACCGATGGCGACGATGCAGGCATCGAAATTCCGGATGCCGAGCGAAGAAAGGAAGGACTCACTCGTACTGTCCCCGATCTGCGCTTCCGTCACATAGGGAAGAACGGAATCAACGCGCTCTTCGGTGCTGTCAACGGCCAGGATCTGGTGGCCGAGATTGTGAAGTTCCATTGCGATATGTTTTCCAAAACGGCCGAGGCCGATCAAAAGAATCGATTTCATAGAATTCTCCTTATAAGCAGTTGTTTTTATAAAAAATCACATCATCCGACGGAAATCTTCTCCTGCGGCAGCTTTCCGCACTGGATCTTATAGCCGTTCATGGTCGCGTAGATGATCGTGAGTCCGCCGACACGGCCGATGAACATGAAGATGATCAGGATCAGCTTTGATAAAACGGACAGTGTCGGAGTGATCCCGAAACTTAATCCTACCGTAGCGATCGCGGAAAAGGACTCAAACAGACACGGCATGAGCGGCAGTTCCTCGATGATGCTGAGTGCGATGGCGCAGGTGATGCTGAGTCCTGTATACATGAAGAAGATCGCGATCGCGGTTGCGACGATGTCCGGCATGATCCGGCGTTTGAACATTTCCGGGCTGTCTTTTCGGGAAAAAACAGCAGCGGCACATGCGAGGAGCACGGCGATCGTCGTTGTCTTGATACCGCCGGCCGTGGATCCCGGACTTCCGCCGATTAACATTAAGAGAATCATCAGGAACTGGCTGGACTCGTGCATGGCGGTCAGATCGGCAGTGTTGAAACCTGCAGTTCTCGTTGTCACCGACTGGAACAGGGCGACCAGCGCACGTTTTCCGATGGAAAGATCCTGAAAATCCAGCAGGAAGAAAAAGACTGCCGGAAGGACACAGAGCGCCAGGGACCAGGTCATGATGACCTTGCTCTGCATCCGGTATCTGGAGAAATGATACCCGTTTGCGCGGATATCATCCCAGGTCAGGAAACCGATGCCGCCGGCGATGATGAGCAGCATGATCGGAATGTTGATGAGCGGCTCATATGCGTAGGAGGTCAGGGAGGAAAATGCCCCGCGGTCTCCTAAAAGATCGAGCCCCGCATTGCAGAAGGCCGAGACAGAGTGGAACACGGCCATCCAGATCCCTTTTAAAAGACCGAAATCACGGCAGAATACCGGCATCATGAGGGCTGCCCCGATGAGTTCGATGCACAGGGCAGTTTTGATGATAAAGCCTGTCAGGCGCACGATCCCGCTGAGCTTCGGGGAAGCGACGGACTCTGCCATCATGCTGCGCTGGGAGAGACCGATCTTCTTGCCGGAGATCATGGAAAAGGAGGCGGACAGGGTCACGACGCCGAGACCGCCGGCCTGGACGAGGAGCAGGATGATGACATGCCCGAATTCAGACCAGTAGGTTCCGGTGTCACGGACAACAAGTCCGGTGACGCAGACGGAGGTGACGGCGGTAAAGAGCGCGTCGATAAAAGGTGTCCAGATTCCGTCTGCGGAGGACACCGGTAGCATCAGGATCATGGTGCCGAGTGCGATCATGCAGGCAAAGCCGAGAACGACGATCTGGAACGAATTTAACCGCCGGAAGGCGGAGAGAATACGATTCATAAAATAATCCTTTCTGGAAACAATGAAGATGCTAATGGTTTTATTATAAACAGGAATGTTTGTAAAGGAAAGTAGTTTTTCGCCGAGTTGTGTGGGAAAAGCAAGCGACTGCGTTCATGAGCAAGTAGCGAAGCGGATTGCGAATGTCCGCTTTACAAATTTTTGTCCGTGGAAGGAGCAAGCATTTCGGCGGAGAGGAATTGCCAGAACGAAAAATTCACAGGATATCGTTTTAAATATGAAATTTGCGGTGAGAGGAAAAATTTTCCATAGTGAAAGATGAAAATGCGTTGTAATTACAACATACGAGAGAGAAATTTGAGGATATAATGCGTACATGTTCCGGCGATGCCGGACAGGAAAATGATGATCTGACAGGTATGACTGCCGCAGTGCAGCGGATATGCCTGAGTAATTTATGCGAACAACGAGCTAAAGTCCGCGCTTGCGCGAGACCTTGGCGACTGTTGCGATAGCAAGGGGAAACTCGCGAAGCGTGTTTTCGCGTGTTGGAAATTCGGTGAAAGCTGCGAAAATCCGCAGGGATTACCGGGATAAAAATATTTGGAGGTATGCAGGATGGATCAGAAAATGTTCTGTTATCAGTGTGAGCAGACCGCGGGATGTGCGGGATGCACAGGAAATGCGGGTGTCTGCGGAAAGACCGCGGAGACTTCCCGGCTTCAGGACCAGTTGGTCGGAGCTCTTGTCGGGCTTGCGAGAGCAGCAGAAGGCGTGGAATGTCCGGGGGACGGCATGTACCGAACGGTGATCGAAGGACTTTTTACAACACTTACAAATGTGAGCTTTGATGACGATGCGATTCGGGCGCAGATCGAAAAGACGCATAGAGAGAAGGAAAAACTGCTGGCGGCGCCGGTGAGAAGAAAGGCGGAAGAGAAAACTCCGGCAGCAGGAACGGATCCTGCGGCTGGAAATGAAAGCGGAGAACAGGCAGCCGACGATTATAATCTCGGTCTCTTATGGGACATGGATCCGGATATCCGTTCCTTAAAATCCCTGATCCTGTTTGGCTTAAAGGGAATGGCGGCATATGCGTACCATGCGCTGATGCTCGGGGCGTCTGATGAGACGGTGAACCAGTTTTTCCTGACAGGACTTCGTGAGATCGCAAAAGACGGGACGATCGAGAGCCTGCTTCCGACCGTTATGAAGGTCGGAGAGGTCAATCTCACCTGTATGGCCATGCTCGATGCGGCAAATACGGGAACCTACGGGACACCGGCGCCGGTCCGTGTGCCTCTTAAGGTGGAAAAAGGTCCGTTTATCGTTGTGACAGGGCATGATCTCAAAGATCTGGAACTTCTCTTAAAGCAGACTGAGGGAAAGGGCGTCAATATTTACACCCACGGGGAGATGCTGCCGGCTCATGCGTATCCGGAATTAAAGAAATATCCTCAGCTGAAGGGGAATTTTGGAACAGCATGGCAGAACCAGCAGAAGGAATTTGCGGACATTCCGGCGCCGATCCTCTTTACGACAAACTGCCTGATGCCGCCGAAAAAATCGTATGCGGACCGCGTGTATACAACGGAAGTCGTGGCCTATCCGGGAATGGTGCATATTGATGATGAGAAAGACTTTACGCCGGTGATCGAGAAAGCGCTGGAGCTTGGCGGATATCCGGAAGACCGGCAGTTTACAGGAATCAACGGCGGGACGGAAGTGGTGACTGGCTTTGGACACGGAACGATCCTGTCTGTAGCTGATCAGGTTATCGACGCGGTAAAGACAGGTGCGATCCGCCATTTCTTCCTTGTTGCAGGCTGTGACGGCGCGAAGCCGGGAAGAAATTATTATACGGAATTCGTAAAACAGACGCCGGAAGACAGCATTGTCCTGACCCTGGCATGCGGAAAGTATCGGTTTAACGATCTGGATCTCGGCACGATCGGCGGGCTTCCGCGGATCATGGATATGGGACAGTGCAACGATGCCTATGGAGCGATCAAAGTCGCTGTGGCGCTCGCTGAGGCCTTTGGGTGCGAAGTGAATGAGCTTCCGCTTTCCTTTGTACTCTCCTGGTATGAGCAGAAGGCCGTGTGCATTCTCCTGACACTTTTACACCTGGGGATCAAAAACATCCGGCTTGGTCCGTCGCTTCCGGCATTCCTCTCTCCGAATATCTTAAATTTCCTGGTGGAAAATTACGGGATCGGACCGGTGACAACGCCGGAGGAAGATCTGAAGGCACTGCTGGGATAAAGTTACGGTTTGCGGATAGAAACTTTCTGAACATGTGCATGACGGTTTCGGAGATGTGCCAGATTGGAAAGGGGAAAGCCAGAGAAATGGCTTTCCCTGAATAAATACAAAAGGGCTGCCGGATCAGCAAAAAATTTTACTGATCCGACAGCCCTATTTTTAGTTTTACATATGCTGTAAAAGCTCTAACTGCTCTCCATTCGGTCCGAAGAAGAACGCGTTGCGGATCCCGCCGAAGATCGGGAGGTCAGCGGCTTTGTCAACGCCGTTCCGGAAGCTTGTGATCCCGGCTGCTTTCAGATCTGCGATGGCAGCGTCGATATCATCGACTTCAATCGCGATATGCGGGAAGAGTCCGCCTTCTGCGGTCACAACGGTGCCGTCGTGCGGCTCGATGATCTCAAGGTCGAAGCCAGGCATGCTGACGATCTTGATGTGGTTGGTTCCGAGTGGTTTTACCACATCGGCCTGTCCGGTTACTTTGCCGCCGAGACATTCGTAGAATTTTACGGAAGTCTCGAGATCCTTTGTGAAAAGTGCGATATGTGCAAGTCCTGTGATATGTTTCATGATCAATGTCCTTTCTGTATTTTCAGAATTATTTGGTATCGGAGAGACAAAAGGCTGGCTCCCGACATCATGAAGATAGCTATGCTTATTATAAAATCATTTAAAGGAGAGTGCAACCGGTTCCTTGTCACGGAAAGAAAGTGCGTGCACGGGAACACATAATTTGTCAGTGACGGACAGAAAAATCTGTGCTATACTCTTTTATTATGAAAAATTTTATTGTATTTGACCTGGAATGGAACCAGAACCCGGGCGGAAAAGAATTGTCCGTGGAACGGCTTCCTTTTGAGATCTTTGAAATCGGAGCAGTAAAACTGAATGAAGAGCGGGAAAAGACCGGAGAGTTTCACCGGATCATCCGTCCGTGCGTGTACCGGCAGATGCATCGGATCATCTCGGAAGTGACCCATGTGTCGATCGAAGAACTGGAGCGGGACGGAGAACCGTTTGTGGATGTGATGGAGGACTTTCTTGAATGGTGCGGGGAAGATCCCGTGTTCTGCACCTGGGGGAGTATGGACCTTACGGAACTTCAGAGGAACATGGTCTATCACGGGATGACAATCCCATTTCCGAAACCACTCCTTTTTTATGATATCCAGAAGCTGTACAGCCTGTGCTACCAGGATGGAAAGGCGCGAATTTCCCTGGACGAGGCGGTGGAATCATTTGCGATCGATGTGGACGCGCCGTTTCACCGGGCACTCGGGGACGCGGAGTATACCGGCCGTGTGATGCAGGCGATGGACCTTGATTCCGTGAAAGATTTCGTATCGGTGGATTACTATATGCCGCCGGAGAATGTGCAGGAGGAATTTACCCTGCGTTTCCCGGGATATACGAAATTCGTGTCCCAGATGTTTGAGACGAAGGAAGAGGCGATGGAGGAAAAGCAGGTGACGGACGTCGTCTGCACGGAGTGCCGCCGGATGCTCAGAAAGAAGATCCGCTGGTTTTCGTCCGGGCAGCGCTATTACCTCTGCCTTGCAGCATGTCCGGAACACGGACTGATGAAAGGCAAGATCCGGATGAAAAAATCGGAGGATGGCCGGATCTTTGCGGTGAAAACGGTAAAGCCGGTAGATGAGGAAGGCGCGGAAGCTGTTTACCAGAAAAAAGAGGAAGCCAGGATCCGACGCGCGGAGAAGAGCAGACAGAAGAAGTTGCATGGGATGGAATAGAATAGATGACTGGTTTGACAAGTGTCAGCAGGAATTTTCTTACCGCAGCAGGAGTCAGGAGTGATTGAAAGAAATGAACTCCTGCGGAAACTGCAAAGGCGATAAAGCAGAAATATCAGAAAAGTAAAAGGTCTGAAACATGGAACCGACAGGAAATCGGGAACCATATTTCAGACCTTTTTATGTGCTCTTTTAAGTCAGGCTCTGCCTGGAAGGAACCGGCAGTCTGCACGATCTGTAAACCGGAAATCAATGTCGTTTAAAATGAGCTTTCACCCGTTCCCAGAATCCCGGCTTTGTGATCCCGGCTTTGGACCGGAGATGGTTTTCCATGATCATATCAAACTCCGTGGACGAATAACCCCATTCCTTTAAGCGCTTTTCACGTCTCTGGTGGCGGAGGATCCGCTCGTTTTGCGCTTTGTTCTCCTGATAGATCATGATGCCGAAGATTGACCCGCCGATCACGCCGATGACCGCAAGAACGATCAGGACTTTTTTTGCAATCCGGAAAGCAGGAGAGGAAGTCCAGGATGATGAAGAATCGGAGCTTTTCTTTGAGCCTTTGGAGACGGAGGTCCCGGAATCCGCATTGACAGCGGATCGATCCGATCCGTTCGCGGTTTCCTTAGTCATATCAGAACTGTCCTGGATGGATTCTGCAGAGGATTCCGGGCTCTTTTCAGAAGAATTTCCGGAATCAGCCGTTTCGGAAGTTGTTTTTGCAGCTCCCGGAACATATCCCTGAGTCACAGAAACTTCCAGATACGCCTGTCCGACCAGCCGGTCATCGTACTGATAATCGATCCGTGCGATCGCGCCGGCTGGCGCGTCATTAGTCAGGTCATAATCCAGTGTGGAGGTCACATCGGAAAAGCTTCCGTCAGCCGGAAGAGTCACGGCGCTGTTTTTGTTGACGATCAGTCTTGTGGCACTTCCGGAGAAGATCCCGGAGATCGTCAGATCGTCGGCCACCTTGCTGTAGGTGCTGTCCTGGTCAGCGACCGGTACAGATTTAAAGTTCTTAAACCCGTAGTCGAATAGAGCTTTCGTGTCGGAATAATGGGTCAGGTGACCGTTTAAGACGACAGCGACGAGCTTCATGCCGTCCCGCTCCGCACATGTTACGAGCGTGTTTCCGGCAAGAGAAGTATAACCGGTCTTTCCGCCGATGACCCCGTCATAATACAGGGAATCGTTGCGGCGCAGCATTCTGTGGTGAGCGTAATAGCGCCAGCCGTCCGGATACTGCTTTAATTTTCCGGCAGGTACATCATAATATGTGGTGGAATCGATCTCCACGAACGTCGGATTGTTAAACGCCGCTTTTGCGATGAGAGCCATATCGTAGGCGGATACATAGTGGTTCGGATCGTTGAGTCCGCTCGGATTCGCAAAATGGGAGTCAGTGCAGCCAAGCTCTGCCACGCGCTCGTTCATCATCTCCGCGAAGGCGTCCATACTGCCGGCGCAGTGTTCCGCCAAGGCATTTGCAACCTCATTTGCAGACTGTAAAAGCAGTGCATAGAGGCAGTCGCGGACGCTTAAGGTGTCGCCGGCTCTCGCTCCGAGGATCGAGGAGTTCGGCTCCAGAGTGTTGACAGCCGTGTTGGAGAAGGTCACAGTCTCATCGAGACTGCAGTTTTCGATCACGATCAGGGCCGTCAGGATCTTCGTGATACTGGCCGGATAATACGGTTCATGGCTGTTCTTTTCATAGAGAACAGCGCCGGAATTGATGTCCATCAGGATCCCGCCGTCGGCAGAGATCGAGATGTCCGACGGCCATTCCGCGGCCGCGTATGCAGTCTGACCGGGAAGAATGCCAAGGATCAGGGTCAGACAGAGAAAAAGACTTAAAAATCGTTTCATGAAACTCCTTAAAATAATTTTGACATTTATTTATAAACATGATAGTATATTGTATAGAAAGAGAGTGCCGTCGATAGACGGTTAGTCCGATATATAATTGCGTACAAAAATTGCCGCTATGTTTACCAGACGAGGCGGCTATTTTTGTGTCTTATTGCATCCAATTGTATATCCTAACCCGAAAGCTGTTAAGCATAAGCTGATAACAGCAATTAATCCTTCGAGAGTCAACATTGGCATCCCCTCCTTTTATGAGATTTCCACAGAAAAGCTGTAGATATCTATGTAGTCAGAGGGGTGCTGAGTGCCAGTGGCACTCGTTTAGCACCGACCGAAACGGAGTGTAGACCAGTCCCCCTGGAGAGGACGAACCGCCTACCGTTTTGACAGCACCCATAGTATAAATTATAGCAGTTCAGAGGCAGAGCTGCAACTGATAAATTGTAATAAAAAGAGCTGGCAGACTTAATGTCTGTCAGCTCTTTTCCATAAAACAAAATTCCCGACAAAAAACACCACAACGATCACTGCAAACACCAGCGCGATCCGCGCAGCGGTGTCGAAGAAGAATCCCTCCGGGACGATGTTGATGAGCATGTCGGTCCGCGGATCGAGGATCCATAAGTCGTTAGTGAAGAAGATCTTGTGGAAAACGATAAAATATTTTGAGAAGTCTGTGGATATCACGCCGATCAGCGCGAGAGCCACGGCAAAAACAGCACCGGTGCCGATGCAGAGCGATTTCGGGATCAGCCGTTTGAGCGCTCTGGTCCGCTCTGCGTTTTTGCGTCCCCAGAGATAAGCCAGGGCTGCGAAAACTGCGGTGACCGCGATCCCGATTCTGCGGAGCCACAGACCGCCGATAAAGAGTCCCTGTACATCCTCCATGTGCGCGATCTCCCGGTCATTAAAGAATTCCCGGTATTCCCCGCCCATGGTCGTGTATACATGAAGGTCCTCCCGCTTTCCGCGAAGGAAAGCCATCATCTGGTCGGTGACGTCTAAAAGATCATCCATTGTCATTTCCGGAAGATCGTTTAAAACCTGGTACTTGGTGTATTCCTTTTCATAGTAGCCGGGGGTCCAGTACGCGACCGCCTCGACGGATGTGATGAGGAATGCGATGATCAGCCAGAATGCAGTGAAGATCCCAGCGGCATAGGTAATGGTTTTTGCTTTTTTTGTCATTTCGTGGTACTCCGTTTGATCACTTTTAGTCTTGTAAATTCCTCGCGGTCCTTTTCCTCCAGGGCGTTGGAAATATCTTTTACGAGTGCCTGGTAGGACGGGATCGTAATATTCTTCAATGCATTTGCCCGCTTCTGGGTCTTCTTGATGCTCTCGGCAAGACGGTAGGCGGAAGTCTCCACGGTTGCGAGGTTGGCGGTCAGTTCCTTCACGCGCTCGAAGGCGATCCGCGCCTCATCTAAGGAATCACTGGTGCTGTAAAAGGCGTAGGGCGGCTTTTCATCCTGGGCAGGTGTATACTCGACAAGCGGGATCTCCGTTCCCATGATGCTGCGCGCCTTGATCCGGATATCATCGGTGACCGGGATCGATCCGGCGATCTCTTCCACATAATGGATCCCCATCTCGATATTGGCCTTCTGGAGCGCCTTGTAGGCGGCTGTGAAGGTGGAATCGATCTCGGACTGGATCGTCTTTGCCTGGTCGATCAGGCCCATCAGTTCCCGCAGCAGGATATTCCTTTTTTTGTCCATCAGCCCATATCCCTGCGTCGCAAGGGCGAGGGAATTTTTCGCAAGGATCAGATTTCCCTTGGTAGGAAATGTGTTCGGATTCATGAGATCCCCTCCTTATGAAGCGTCGGAAGCGGCGTCTGCAGGTTTATAATACTTGTCTAAGATTTTCGTGTCAATACGGTCGAGCTCTTCTCTCGGAAGAAGTCCTAAAAGCTCCCAGCCGATGTTTAACGTGTCGATGATGGTACGGTTATCATGGATATCCTGTCCGATGAACCGTTTCTCAAATTCCCGTCCGAATTCCAGGTATTTTTTATCGATCGGGGAGAGCTCATCTTCACCGATGACGGAGGCAAGCGCTCTCGCGTCACCGACTTTCGCGTAGCAGGAGAAGAGCTGGTTTGCGACATCCTGATGGTCCTCACGGGTGAAACCTTCACCGATGCCATCCTTCATCAGACGGGACAGGGACGGCAGGACGCTGATCGGCGGGTAGATGGACTGGCCGTTTAAATTGCGGTCCAGAACGATCTGGCCTTCGGTGATGTATCCGGTAAGGTCTGGGATCGGGTGGGTGATATCATCGTTCGGCATGGTGAGGATCGGGATCTGTGTGACGGATCCGTTGACGCCGGCAACGATACCGGCGCGCTCGTAGAGGGAAGCCAGGTCGCTGTAGAGATAACCCGGATAACCTTTACGGGACGGGATCTCGCCCTTGGAGGAAGAAACCTCACGGAGCGCCTCGGCATAGGAAGTCATATCAGTCAGGATGACCAGGATATGCATGCCCTTTTCAAAAGCCAGGTACTCGGCAACGGTAAGGGCAACCTTCGGGGTGATCAGACGCTCGACGACCGGGTCGTTCGCCAGGTTGATGAACATGGCGACATGGTCGAGAACGCCGCTTTCGCGGAAGGTGCGCTCGAAATACTCTGCGACATCGTATTTTACGCCCATGGCTGCGAAGACAACGGCGAATTTCTCGTCAGAATTGTCACCGAGGGAAGACTGCATGACGATCTGCGCGGCCAGCTGGTCGTGTGGAAGTCCGTTTCCGGAGAAGATCGGAAGCTTCTGACCGCGGATCAGGGTCATCAGTCCATCGATGGCGGAAATTCCGGTGCGGATGTAGTTTCGCGGATATTCACGGGCAACCGGGTTTAACGGTTTTCCGTTGACGTCCAGTTTTTTATCGGCCAGGATCGGACCGAGTCCGTCGATCGGATTTCCGAGACCGTCAAATGTGCGGCCCAGCATGTCGGCGGAGACGCCGATCTCCATCGGATGTCCGGTAAGGCGGGTATGTGTATTTTTCAGTGCCATGTTTCCGGTACTCTCAAAGACCTGGATCACGGCTTTATCCTCGTACGCTTCGATAATGCGCCCGAGCTTCTTTTCTTTACCATCGACGGTCATTTCAACGATCTCATCGTAAGCAGCCCCGGAAACGCCTTCCAGGACGGCAAGAGGACCGTTTAAGGAGCTAAGTCCAAGATATTCGACTGCCATTTGAAATTCGCCTCCTTATGCGTTGCGCTCGATGACGGAATTGTAGAAATCATCGATCTGTTTTTTATAGTCATCAAACATGTCGAGACGGTCGTTCGGAACATCATATTTGATGGCGATGATCTTCTCAAAGATCTTTTCTTCTTTGAGGACGGATACCGGCATGCCCATCGCGACGAGGGCGCGGGATTTTTTATAAAGATAAAGGATGATCTCCATCATCTTAAACTGCTTTTTGAGCGGAACGCAGGTATCTTCCTTGTGAAATGCGTTCTGCTGAAGGAATCCGAGGCGGATGACCTTTGCGATCTCAAGTACAAGCTTCTGGTCATCCGGGAGAACGTCGGATCCGATCAATTTTACGATCTCCATCAGGCTGCTTTCCTGGTTTAAGATCGTGACGAGCTGGTTTCTGTAGTTGACAAAGTTTTTATCGACATGCTCGGAGTACCAGGAAGAAAGATCCGTCAGGTACTCGGAGTAACTGGTCAGCCACTGGATCGCCGGGAAATGTCTCGCGTAGGCGAGGTTCTTATCAAGTCCCCAGAAGCAGCGGACGAAACGCTTGGTGTTCTGTGTGACCGGCTCGGAGAAATCGCCGCCCTGCGGGGATACGGCGCCGATGATGGATACGGAACCTTCTGTTCCGTTTAAGTTCTGGACCATGCCGGCGCGCTCGTAGAACTGGGAGAGGCGGGATGCTAAGTAAGCAGGGAAGCCTTCCTCGGCAGGCATCTCTTCAAGACGTCCGGAGAGCTCACGCAGGGCCTCTGCCCAACGGGAGGTGGAGTCTGCCATGATCGCGACGTTGTAACCCATATCGCGGTAATACTCGGCAAGTGTCAGACCGGAATAAAGACTTGCCTCACGGGCGGCAACCGGCATGTTGGAGGTGTTGGCGATCAGCGTCGTCCGCTCCATCAACGGGTTTCCGCTCTTCGGGTCGATCAGCTCGCTGAATTCCTCCAGAACCTGTGTCATCTCGTTGCCTCGCTCGCCGCAGCCGATGTAGATGATGATGTCGGCATCGGACCACTTGGCGATCTGGTGCTGGGTCATGGTCTTTCCGGTACCGAATCCGCCCGGGATCGCTGCCGTGCCGCCCTTTGCGAGCGGGAACAGAGTGTCAAGGATACGCTGTCCTGTGATCAGCGGTTTGGATGCCGGATAACGCTTTACGGTCGGACGCGGGATACGGATCGGCCACTTCTGTGTCATGGTGATGGCTTTTTCTGTTCCTTCCTTTGTCATAAGCGTGATCAGTGTATCATTGATCGTATATTCACCATCGGAGACAACGGAGAGGACATCGCCCTCCAGATCCGGTGGGATCATGACTTTATGGGTGATGGCTCTCGTCTCAGGGACCTCCGCGATGATGGTGCCGCCGTAGACATGATCACCGCGCTTTACAGTCATGTGGGTCTGCCATTTCTTTTCTGTATCAAGGGATGTTACGTGAACACCGCGGTCAATATAATAGCCGCTCGATTTTTTGATAGCGGCTAACGGACGTTCAATTCCATCGAAAATATTCGTGATGATGCCGGGAGCAAGTGTGACGGAGACGGGAGCTCCTGTTCCCGTGACCGGTTCCCCGGGCTTTAAACCGGTGGTCTCTTCGTAGACCTCGATCGTTGTGCGTTCGGAGGTCAGTCCGATGACCTCACCGACGAGGTTCGCCTCGCCGACGTAGACCATCTCATTCATTTGAAAACCGAAATCTCCGGCGAGATAGACGATCGGGCCGTTGATCCCGTAAATTGTGCCTTTTGCAGCCATGGTGATTTCCTCCTAAACTAAACCTGTAATGCGAATTGAAAGCTTTCCTCGGCTTCCTTAAGCTTCGTCTCAAAGGAGTTATCGATCAGGATATTTTTCGAGGCGATAACGGCCCGCGTGCCGCCGAGAAACGGATACTGGCTGACACGGATGTCGCAGTCGGTCTTCAGGGAAAGAAGATTCAGTTTCTCTTTATCGGACGGGTCGATGTAGATATGGATCTCACTGTCTCCGGCGAATGCTTTTTCTTTTTTGATCTGCGCCTCCAAAAAGGCGTCATATTTCGGGGTTTCCATGAAACGTGCGAGTCTGTCGCGCAGTTCTGAGAAGATCTTTCCCCGGAGTTCTTCATCTTTTTTACTGTAGGAACGGCGGATCTCGATCTGTCCTAAGGACAGGTTCTTGTTTGTTTCCCTGGCGATCCGCTCTTTCTCGGCAGCGATCTGCATAGCTGCCTGCTTTTTCGCGTTTTCTTTATGTTCACTCAGGATCTTTTCCTCGTAAGCGGTATAATCAGAGACTGCCTGCTCGTATTTCTTTAATGCGTCGCCCGTGCAGATGTCTTCAAAATGTTTTAACTTCTCTTCTGTTGTCAAAGCAGTCACCTCCTTGAATCTTATAGCTTTAATCCGATCGCGTCATTTACATACGCGGTGATGAAATCCGGCCGTCTTCCGGTTCCGTGACGGTCCGGGATCTCGATGAGCAGCGGCTTTTTATGTTCCGTGCGGACGGTCTTTACGAGGTCCGGGAACTTTCGTCCCAGCGACTCCGTCAGCAGGATGATGCCGATGTTCTTGTCTTTCAATGATTCGTTGAGCGCTTTTTCAAGTGTCTCTTTTTCTTTTACGATGATACCGTCCACGCCGGCCAGCCGCATGCCGGTCAGCGTGTCAGCGTTATCGCTGATCAGATACATTCTCATAGCGATCCTCCATTTCCGGATCTGCGGATCAAAGTTTACCGATGATCATGAAGGAGATGATAAGTCCGTACAGGCACACACCTTCGGCAAGACCTACGAAGATCAGGGATTTACCAAGAATGGAAGAATCCTCACTGATCGCTCCGAGTGCTGCGGATGCTGCTGCGGAAACGGCAACGCCGCCGCCGATGCAGGAGAGACCGGTGGAAAGAGCGGCTGCGATGTAGCCCATGCCGGTCGAGATGCCGCCGGCTGCTGCAGTTGACTCTGCTGCGAATGCAGTGCCGTTGAAGAGTACGCATACTGCAAAGAGCATGGTTCCGAAGAACATCACGGTGTTGGCTGCAAGAGCGGTCTTATAACGGCCTCTTGTTTTTTCTCCTGCGGCGAAAGCGCCGAACGGGACTGCGATGCTGAAGATGAGTGCAACGGTTAAAAGAACTTTTACTGCGATTGTCATGACTGATGACCTCCTAAATTCTGTAGTTTAACTGAAAGTATTATATCTGTTTCTGATAAAACGGCTTGAATTCACGGCCGGTTCCTTTGTAGAAACGGCTGAACAGCTCGTAGTACTCAAGACGAAGAACCTGAATCCCGACGATCAGACCTTCCATGCCGCAGACGAACAGGTTTCCGAGAACAATGACCGGTATGGACGGTGTTCCGGATTCTGCACCTGCAAGCATCAGGACGACCTGCATCATGGCCGCGTGGCTCACTGCGAAGGCGCCGACACGGACGAAGGAGAGCGTGTTGGAGAAGTAGCTTAAAAGCACTTCAAACAGCTCGAAAAAGCCCTGTGTGACGAACATGCCGAAGCCGCCGGAGATCTTTTCGGACTTTTTCTCCAGGATCGCGGTGAGCGGTTCCTTAAAGAACATCACGATGAGCGGCAGGACGAACATTACGATGAGGATCGCAGCTGCCGGCAGCGTGTGTCCGCTCATGAATAAAACGATGGTTGCCGCAAGACTCAGATAGAAGATGAAGCCTGCGAGACCGTTTGTGTCGAACCAGGTCTTTTCGATGTCGTGGTTCTTAAAGGATGTTGCCATGTTGAGGATCATCGTGAAGAGGATGACCGCCATGCCGAGGGCGATGGCAACGACAAACACGGTATTTAAACGGCCCACAAACGGGAGATCCGTCATGGCTTCCGTCGGGCGCAGCCACAGAGCGGGGATCACGTCCTCGAATCCGAATACGCTTCCAAACAGGAATCCGAAGATCGTTGAGAAGAAGCCGCAGCAGGAAATGATGGCCGCAAGGTTGATCTTCTTAAATTTGTAGAGCAGGAAACCGCCGATCAGGAGCAGAAGTCCCTGTCCGGCATCTCCGAACATGAAACCGAAGAAGACGGAGTAGGTGACTGCGATCAGGAGCGTCGGATCAAACTCGTTGTACGCCGGAAGTCCGTACATCTTTACGAACATCTCGAACGGGCGGAGCAGCGGAATGTTTTTTAACTTTGTCGGCGGGATGCTGGTCACATGTTCTTTGCTGTCCTCCAGGACGAAGAATGTGTCGGCATCTTTTGAGAGATCCTTATGAAGCTTTTCTGCGTCCTCTTTTGTCATCCAGCCGCATAGAATGTAGAATGGATGATCTTTGTCGTGGGTGCACGCCGCATATTTTCTCACATTGAAGTTGGTCTCATATGATTCCAGAACACTGCAGGCATCCTGGAGACCGGATCTTCTTGTGAGCAGATATTCGGAAGCTTTTGCATCGAGCGCCTGCTCCTTTGCTTTCAGTTCCGCAAGCTCATTTTCCAGCCGTTCGACTTCCGTCTTCGGCGTTCCGGCATATTCATCCGGCAGGTAGATCCGCTCAAACTGCATGGAGGAAAATACCGTGTCGATCCGGTCGGAAGTGATATCCGGCGTGAAGTAGAGCAGGGAAATATATTTGTCGGATTCATGGCATTTGAACAGGATCGTCTCATCCGAACGGTCGGCGAAAGCCTGAAGCTGCGGGAAACTTTCCTTTCTGACACGTCCGAACCGGTATTTGATGTGTTTGAGCTTCAGGACGGCCGGAATGTCGAAGTCGAGTTCCACATACAGGCGAACCTGTTCCAGCAGAGAAGAGACTTCTTTTTCTTTTGATTTCAGAGCTTCCCGCTCCTCGGTTGAGGCGGCGAGCTCTGTATCCATGTCATTGACGAGCGCGATGGCATTCTCGACAGGCATCGTACCTGCATTTGGAGCCATCTGTTTGGCTCCGGCACAGGAAGCGAGAAGTTTCTGCGCTTTCTGCAGCGGTTCCCGGTATGGATTGGTGCCGGGATATGGTTCCAGCTTTGATGCAGATTTTAATTCGGTCAGCGCGTTTTCCAGCTGGATCTCATATCGTGAGAGATATTGGTTGACGATTCGGTCGAGATCGTTTTTCGGCCCGGAGATGCTGACGAATTTCATTTTTTCAATCACAAAGCATACCCCCTTTTTAGCTTTCTGCCAGGCAGGAGAGGATTTCCGGAGTGCTCAGGCTGTAACGGATCCCCTCGACGGTGGTAATGATTTTTCTGATCTCCTCTTCCTTAAAATAGAAGTAGGTGTTTAAAGCAGCAGCGGAGTACGGATCTTTCCGTCCGGATCTGCTGTACATGGCATCGAGAAGCGCCCGGAATAACGAGCGGAATTCCGGATTCTCCTGCTGGTCGCCGGATGTATGGAAGATCCGGTTTCCGTAGCGGGTCCCCTTCAGGATCCGGTCAAATTCCTCGATGGACGATGCCTCGGCGAGCTCTCTCGCCTTGGATCTTTTCAGGCGGTGCCAGATGGGGATCAGAAGTTCCATGATGGCATCGGCGGATAATTTGTAGTGGCGTTTCGCTCTCGCGAGCCATTCGATATTTAAAAGATCGATCTTTTCACCGACACAGTCGGCGATAGCCCTCTGGTCATCCTTCGAGAGCTGATCTTTTAAGCTCTTCTCAAATCGGATGAAATACAGAGTATCCAGCGCGGATTCAAGCTCGAACAGGGAAGTGATGCCCTGGTCTTTCAGCTCCTTTAACGGTCCGTAGTAAGGAGTGTTCTGAATACTGTCCAGAAATTCGTCGAGATTTTCCGAATCCGTCAGTGCGGTAAAATCCAGGTGCGAGTGTTTTCGAAAGAACGGCTCGAAGCTCTTGAAATTCAGCTCGGAGCGTTTTCCGGAGACCGCATCCCGCAGACACCGCTTCATGACATCGATCTCAAAATGGAGAAAGTAGAGATCCAGAAATTTACGCTGGGTCCCATTTGCGAACCGGTAAAGTCTTGAAAAGTCGTTGTGAAGGGAGTGCCATAAAAGCTCTTCGATCTGACTTCTGTGGAGCTCCCCGTTCTCAATGCCGGAAAAGACATCCGCATAGGCGGGATCATTTTTCAGGTAATCAACGGCAGCCGGTACATTCTCCATTCCAGCGAGGACCGCGAACTCATCATCCGTAAGAAAATGTCCGCGCATCGCTGCAAGCTTTGCGGCGATCGCGCTGTAAGTGATGAGACTTCCCATAGATCACACCTCGGTCATCGAACGGAAGAGGGAGTCCACATACCGGGAATGCTTTTCTTCATAATGCTGTTCCAGGCTGGCCATCTGCTCACCGGCGGCAGTTTTCTGCTTTCCAAGCTCAGCGGCAGCTTCTGCCTCCATTTTCCGGCGCATGGACTGGATCTCCAGTTCAGTTTCATGATTCAGCTCTTCGTCAAACTGTTTCGTCTTCACCTCATACTCCGCTGCCAGGTTCTTTTTCCTGTCGGCGGCGCCGTCCAGGATCGCGGCGGTTTTTTCTTCAATCTGGGAGAGCTGACTGATAATGTTGTTCATGTGATATGCTCCTTTCAGAGAAGGATTTTTCCTCATTCGGGGATGGGACAGGACCCAGAAAACTGATGCAGATACAGAAGATGTTAAGAAGCTGTTCCTGAGCCGCTGACCCGTTTGATACCGGACTGTTTTATACTTTGTGTGTTTGCAGACCCGGCACAATCTAATATAACTTGTAAAATTATAATTTCAAATATATAATAATTATGCTGATATAACATGAATATTATGGTATTTAGAAAATGCTATAAATGAGCGAAAAATTAACACAAAATTAACACCGTGATCACGGGGACAGCGGAAAAGAGGGAAAAGCAGTATGGAGATCCAGCAGTTTCGGTATTTTTTGACGGCAGCGAGGTATGAAAATCTGACAAAGGCGGCGGAGGAGCTGCATATTGCCCAGCCGGCTCTGTCCCAGTCGGTCAAGCGCCTGGAGACGGAGCTTGGAGTGAGTCTGTTTGACCGGAAAAATCACCGGATCGAGCTCAATGAGCAGGGAAAACTCTTAAAAAAGCGCTTGATCCCGCTGATGGAATCCATCGATAATCTAAAGGATGAGCTATGGGAGTCTGTTTATTCATCGGAGGGCACGATCTACTTAAATTTTCTGTCCGCATCGAATCTGATCACGAACTGCATCATTTCCTACCGTGCCCAGAAACCGGACGTCCAGTTCCAGGTGTCCCAGCTCGAGATGACGGAAAACTGTGATATCCATATTGAATCGAGGATCGCGATGTCTGTGACGCCGCCTCATCCGCAGGAACTTCCAGAGGGGATCGTGCGGCGGGAATATCTGCGGGAAGAGATTTTTCTGGCAGTACCGCCGGACTCGAAATTTGCGAAACATAAGACGATCGATCTGAGGGAAGTGAAGGAAGAAAATTTTATCCGGCTCGGAAACGGGTGGCAGCTCCGGATGATCTGTGATGATTTCTGCCGGAGAGCCGGGATCCGGCCGCAGGCGGTGTTTGAGAGCAACAGTCCGGAGTCGGTGCGAAATCTGGTCGCAGCGGGGCTGGGGATCGGCTTCTGGCCGGAAAAAGCCTGGGGAGGTCCTCCGGGACACGGAGTCGTTCTGATCCCGATCCGCTATCCGATCTGCCGGCGGGATCTGGTGGTCACGATGTTTGAACAGGCGAAAGATAAGCCGGTCGTGGATGAATTTATGGATTATTTCTGCAGATATTTTGAAAAAGAGACGCTGGAGAGCGGCGATGTGACATTATAAAAGGGCGGGATCCTGATCGATCCCGCCCTGATCAAAAATTTCCAGACGATATGGTGAAATCTATTCTGCCGTGAGGAATTCCTTTGCGACATAAGCTTCCTGACCGTTGTATTTGATGACAGCCCAGGTATCGTCGTAGTCACGGAGATATTCGACGGATGCGCCAGGATCGAGCTTTCCGATCCGGTCAGCATCGGTGGACGGTTCTTTGCGGACGTTCAGGGTCGTTGTTGTCTTGTAGGAGCCGGAAACGGTATTCTCCGGTTCTGTTGCCGCTTCGGTCGTCTCAGCTGCTTCTGTGGTGATCACCGGTGCAGAAGTCTCTTCAGTAGCCGGTTTCTTCGGTGTGAGGACCCGGATCAGGACGATCAGGATGATCACAAGAACGATAGGAACCACAAATTTGAGAATATCCGTAGGCTGAAGTCCGCTGCCGGTCCGCTCGGAAGCAGAATTCCGGCTTCTTGACTGTTGAGGACGGGCACCTGCCGGACGTCTGCCCCGTGACGGCTTTCCGTTGTCCGCGAAGGAGTAGATCTCCTGAGACAGTACATGGTAAGCCTGATTTGCATTGTACGCGCCGTTATCGCCGTTTTTCGCGGCTTTTGTTCCGATCTCGTAGATCTGTAAATAGTGTTCCGCCGTGGATTTTGAGATCCATCCGCTGTTGTAGAGCTCACGGATCATGGCGTCCATGGAACTTTCCACGATGCCGGCCTGGTCACACTGGAGTTTTACCATGTACTCCACAGTCTGGCGGGCTTTGATCATGGACTGATTATATTGTTTCTGTCCCATGAGACGTTCCGTCTCCTGGACATTCTGGCGGATCTTATCCCATCCGCTTGGGATGTCGCTTCTTGCCATATAAATCCCTCCGTTTGTGTATTTTAACGGCTGCTGCAGGAGAATGCTGCTGTCCATGCGCTGCAGAACGACAGCAAAAATACCAGATCACTGCGGAAACCGTTTTTTTCATGTGAGCTGCGCCTGTGAAGAGTGCAGCAGAACGATTTTGTCAGTCATTATCTTTATTATACTGGAACAATAGGAAAATTGCACGAACAATTTATGAACAATTTAAGAACTTTGTTACAGCGCATGGGCATAAGAGTATAGTTCCCTTGCAAAACAGAACGGTCAATGTTAAAATGAGACACAGGCAAAAATCAGGATCATTTTGCAGTCGGTCCGCGGCTTTATCTGAGATAAGCGGGAGCGCTGCTGTGAAGATACCGTACAGTTACAGACCAGGAGGAAAGCTATTATGAGATTACGCCATATCAAAGGCGCAGAAGAAGAGATCGCTGAGAGCCCATATGTGGTCCAGGATCCACAGTCACTGAAAGGAAAGTGGCATGAGTTTTTCGGAAACGACAACCCGATCCGCATTGAAGTCGGAATGGGAAAGGGAAAATTTATCATGGAACTCGCCCAGATGAACCCGGATATCAACTATGTGGGGATCGAGCGCTATTCCAGCGTTCTGCTCCGCGGACTCCAGAAACGTGCGGAACTGGAACTTTCCAATATCTATTTTATGAGAATTGACGCCTTAGAACTTGCAGATGTGTTTGCGGAGGACGAGGTGGAGAGGATCTATTTAAACTTCTCAGATCCGTGGCCGAAGGACCGCCATGCGAAGCGCCGTCTGACATCCGACCGTTTCCTTGCAGTGTATGACAAGATCTTACAGCCGGACGGGATCATCGAGTTCAAGACGGACAACCAGGATCTGTTCCGCTATTCCTTAGAATCCATCCCGGAAGCAGGATGGCAGGTAACATCCCATACCTTTGACCTTCACCATAGCGATATGGCTGAGGGAAATGTCATGACGGAGTATGAGACAAAGTTTTCCGCGGAAGGCAAGCCGATCTGCAAGCTGACAGCCTGTCGCGATAAAAAGAACACGGCGTGCATATACTAAATGGGAAACGATGAAAAGGCTGTATCTTAAATGAGTATGTGGACATGTGTAAAGCGGTGGCTCTCACAGGCAACCTGCGACAAGACAGAATTGAACCGGAAAATCATCCGGATCAAAAAATGCTTTGACGAGGCGAATGATGTGGTCTGCGGCAAAAAGAAATAGGCGCGGCCGCCAATCGGAAAGCTGAGAAAGCTCAGGAAAGGAGAAAATAACATGGAAGCAGTATTTACAAGCGCAAATTTTGATACTGATGTGCTGGGATCCGACATCCCGGTCGTAGTGGATTTCTTCGCGACATGGTGTGGACCGTGCCGCATGATGGCTCCGGCGATCGAAGAACTCGCGGAAGAGTATGCCGGAAAGGTTAAAGTCGGAAAGCTCGATGTGGATGAGAACAGCGATATCGCTGTCCGTTACGGTGTGATGTCCATTCCGACGATCATTCTCTTTAAAAATGGAGAGGTTGTGAAAAAGAGCGTGGGACTTCAGGATAAGGAAGTTCTGGAGAGTGCGATCAAAGAGATGCTGTAACGGCAGTTAGCACAGGAAATGATGAAAGAAGGTCGGCGGCCCGGAGAGAACATGTTAAAGCTCTCCGGAAAGCCGACCTTTTTTTCAAATAAAAAATTTTTATTTACGCGAACAACGAGCCAAAGTCCGCGCTTGCACGAGACCTTGGCGACTGTCGCGATAACAAGGGGAAACTCGCGAAGCGTGTTTTCACTTGTTTTGCCGGAATTTTCGAGTGAAAGAAATCTGAAAGAAATTTCTTCATAAAATTTCTTCGGGATCCGGAGATGTAAAAACCTCGGAAACCCTTGTATTTACAGGTGTTTTCAAGTGTATCTTTTGCACATGTTTTTTGAAAAACAAAAAAATAAAAAAAATTTCAAAAAAGGTGTTGACTTTTTTGCTGGTTTATCCTATAATACAAAACGTGCCACGGATGAGGCAAACAAAACAAAGAAAAACAACAAACCAAGCACCTTTAGCTCAGCTGGTAGAGCAGTAGACTCTTAATCTATTTGTCCAGGGTTCGAATCCCTGAAGGTGCACGAGAAAAGCACTGTTTTAGCGGATGTAGAAGCCGCCGGGACGGTGTTTTTTGCTGTCTGAAGATTTATTTCTGTTTTTGCATGTCAAATACAAAATTTATTTTTCCGAAAAGAATCCCCTTCTTATAATCAATCTGATATAATGAGCGAGAGAGCCAGAAAGATGCCTGCAGATTTCAGGCATTCACTGTTTGCCGGAGGACAGGTATCTGTTTTGGACGGGAAAGAAAAATCTTGCTAGTGAAAAAAATATGAAGAATAGAGGAAGATAGGAATCATGAAAGAGATCAGGATCACGGATATCGAGAACATTAAGATCGGCAGCGCGGAAAACAAGGAAGCCGGAACCGGCTGTACGGTCATTATCTGCGAGCGCGGGGCGGCAGCGGGATTAGATGTGCGCGGCGGCGGTCCGGCATCCCGGGAATCGGAGCTTTTAAAGCCGATGGCGGCTGCTGACGTGATCCAGGCAGTTTTACTCAGCGGAGGCAGCGCATTCGGTCTGGACGCGGCAGGAGGCGTTATGGAGTACCTGGAAGAGCGCGGGATCGGTTTTGATGTGGGGATCACAAAGGTTCCGCTGGTGTGCGAGTCCTGTCTGTTTGACCTGATGGTCGGGGATTACAAGACGAGACCGGACAAGGCGATGGGATACGCGGCATGTGAAGGCGCGGAGAAGAACAACTATCAGGATGGAAATTTCGGAGCCGGGACCGGTGCATCGGTCGGAAAACTCGGAGATAAGTCCCTCTGTATGAAAGGCGGGATCGGAAGCTATGCAGTCCAGATCGGTGATCTGAAGGTCGGAGCCATTGTTGCGGTCAATGCGCGCGGGGACATCTATGACTGGAAGAACGGAAAGAAAGTGGCAGGACTTTTAAATAAAGATAAGAAGACGTTTGCCGATACGGAAGAAGCAGTCTATAAGAGCTATGAAGTGATCAAAAACAAATTCACCGGAGCGACGGAGAATACGACGATCGGCGCGGTGATCACGAACGCGGCATTCCCGAAAAGCAGTCTCTGCAAGATCGCCGGGATGGCGCATGACGGCTATGCCCGCGCGATCCGCCCGGTCCACACGACTTCGGACGGGGACAGCATCTATGCGCTGTCTGTAGGCGATGTGGCGGCAGATCAGGACATGGTCGGCACTCTCGGCGCCCAGATTATGGCGGAGGCGATCCTGCGGGCTGTAAGGAGCGCAGGATCGGCCTACGGACTTGTCGGTGCGAAAGACCTGTAAGTATATCCGGTCAGACGACGCTGCAAACAAATGGCGGGTTTACATCTGGCCTGTTACACGCAGGTAAAGTCCGAGTTCCATTTCAAGTGCCTCTGTGATGCCGCGCTCATCCAGCTGGAAATGGCAGTTGTGATGCGGGGAAGAGGTGATTGGGCGTTCCGGATCCGCCATACCGATCTGGAAATAGGCGCCCGGCTTTTCAAGAAGGTAATAGGCAAAATCTTCGCCGCCCAGGGCGTCCGGGCGTTCATAAACGGTATATCCGAGATCTTTTGTGACACTGCGGACAGTTTCGATTTCTTCCGGCACATTGATGGCGGCCGGATAGCCAAGCGTCGTTGTCACGTCGCAGGTGAGTCCGAAACCGGCGCAGATGCCTTTGCTGATGGAATGAATGGAGTCGAAGACTTTATCGATCAGCTCATTATTTAAGGTGCGGACATTGCCTCCCAAGGTCACTGTATCGGTGATGATATTCGGATACTGACCGCCGTTGATGTAGGAGACCGTGAGTACACCGCCTTCCAGAGGATTTTTCTTTTCCGCGAGGATCTGATTCAGCGCAGACCCGACCATGCAGGCAACCGGAACCGGGTTTAACGCGTTCTGCGGGTAACCGCCATGGCCGCCTTTTCCGTGGATCTTTACCTCATAGATGCCGATCGCTGCGGAGTATGCCCGCGGAGTCACGGCGATCGTACCAAGCGGAAAGGCAGAAGCACAGTGGAAACCGTAGACGAAATCCACGCCGTTCATGACACCCTCCTCACAGAGCGTCTTAGCGCCTCCCGGGAGCTTTTCTTCGGCCGCCTGGAAGATAAGCCGGACAGTACCGCAGACAAGCTCCGGATGGGCTGCCAGGATCTTTGCGAAGGTCAGAAGAACCGCTGTGTGGATATCATGACCACAGGCGTGCATGACGCCCGGAACCTCGGACTTATATGGAAGATCATTTTCCTCTTCGACAGGGAGCGCATCGATGTCTGCGCGGAAGGCGATGCATGGTCCCGGTTTCTGTCCCTTTATGATGGCAACGGTGCTGGTCCCGGAAATTCCCTCCATCAGCGGAATGCCGAGGGATGTCAGGGTGCTGCGGATATATTCCGCTGTGTTTGTCTCCTCGAAGGATAATTCCGGATGGCGGTGAAGATAGCGCCTTGTTTCGATCAGCTCTTTCTCATAGGGACTGGTGATGGATTTGACAAATTCTTTCATAAAAACCTCCAATTTTCAGATTGTTGTGGTTGGTGTATTCAAGGAAGAAACGACACTTCGACGATCACGACCTCATTATCGGTCCCGACTCGCATGGCCGGTCCCCAGACTCCGGCGCCGGATGTGACAACGGATGTCATGGAACCTTTTTTCAGGACTCCGCAGGCGTTTTCCCAGAGAAAATGAACGACGATGTTTGCCGGGAACATCTGCCCGTCGTGCGTGTGACCGGAGAGATCAAGATCGACTCCGGAATCAGCAGCTTCCGAGAGTTCACGCGGCTCATGGTCCATGACGATGATGGGACGAGAATGATCGAGAGGTTCAGTGATCTCCGAAAAGGTCTTTCTCGGGAGCTGTTCTTTATGCGCCATCTCCTTATCCCGGCGGCCCGTGAGATAGAATGTATCGTCGATGAGCACCGTCTCATCTTCGAGCATCGTGATATCAGCGCGGGCTAAAAATTCAGAGAAGCGCTCATCCCGGACGATCTTTTCCTTCTGGGGAAATGTAAATCCGGCGAGGATCTTCTCATTCACGTCATGGTTGCCCCAGCAGGCATATGTGCCGTACCGGCTTTTCAGCCCTGAGAGGATATCGGCGACGCCGTCAGGATCCCGGATCGCATCGTAATCGTTGTCGAAAAGATCCCCGGCAATGCATACAAGATCCACATGTTCGCGGTTGATGTCGTCCACGATCGTACGCACATGGGATTTTGTGGAGTTGTATCCGAGGTGAAGATCGGCGATCAGGGCGATCCTGAGTCCCGGAAGTGAGGAGCTCTTTTCAATCACGACCGGGTCATGGCGCACATACACGCGTCTTGCGTGCAGGACACCGTAGACGCTGACTGACAGGATCAGTGCGATGGCAAAGCCTCCGAAGATCACGAGATTTTTCGGCATGGTATGCAGCATGGCAGGGTATCGGTATTTCATGAAGAAGGAATGACCGGTGATCCTGCGGACCACATCGAATACGAGGATGAAGAGCAGGATATATTCCAGAGTGCCGAGCCAATAGTTGCTGATCACGCGGAGAAAGTGGTGGAACGGTTCCCTTGTGATCAGAAATCCGGTCAGCGGGCTGATCGCGAAAAACAGATAGATCACCGTGACGGGGATCCTGAAAAACGGGGAATGAAGCGCCGGTGAGCAGGAATCTGCCCAGGCGTAGAGCCATAAAAGAATGTATGCCTGAAATAACAGGTAGATCGGAGATAAAAATACTGCTAACATTGTGTACTCCCGGTGATAGTTAAGAAAATTTGTAATGATGCGCAGAAACCAGAAGGTTCATGCCGGACCGTTTCTGGTGTTAAGTATAGCGGGGGATTTCCGGTTTTGCAATACCCGCCGGAAGCATAGAAAAGAGGTTCATATGATCGATCTGACAGGAATGATCTCCATTCCATATTTAAAAAAGACAACATTTACAGGAAGCGAAAAAGGGACGAATTTCATGATCCGTAAGGTGAGCGGGGAAGAAGGCGAGCCGGACAAGATCCAGGCGATCACCTGGCCGGGACCTTTTATCTTCTCGGTGACGGAAGAGGAAAAAAAGACGTACCATGATTTTGAGTTCAGCGAGGACGGGATCCATGCGGCTGTGGCATGGCTGAACGAGGTGACGCACAGTAAAGAGTAGAAAATCCGGCAGATAGAAAGAGGACACCGGCAGCGGTCAGAACTGTCGGCGTCCTCTTTTTTCGCGAACAACGAGCCAAAGTCCGCGCTTGCGCGAGACCTTGGCGACTGTCGCGAT
>OGKA01000402.1_pt1 | contig 48875 bp, 29 predicted proteins | sample 1572211 | NCBI WGS metagenome assembly OGKA01 (sample SAMEA2582125, study PRJEB24529) | metagenome | biome: Human gut stool | place: China | collected 2011 | reverse complement strand
AGTTTCGTAATTACAAGGATGTACAGATTCAGTTCAATCCGGAGATTATCGTTTTGCATGGCACCAATGGGGCTGGTAAGACGAATATCCTCGAGTCCATTTATGTGGGTACCATTGGTAAAAGTCATCGAACCAACGATACGTCAGATATGCTCATGTTCAATGCTGAGGAAGCAGGTATTGTAGTAAAGTTCGAGAAAAAGGATACGCCACAAAAGGTAAATATTAAGTTATTCCGCCAAGGTCCTAAGGATATTCGCTTAAACGATACTAAAATATCTCAAAAGGAACTGATTGGTACATTAAATACAGTTATCTTCTGTCCTGAAGATTTACAGCTCATCAAAGGAACTCCGTCGGGTCGTAGACGGTTCCTCGATATGGAAATCTCTCAGACGAGCGCTACGTACTATCATCAATTGATGCAGTATAATCGGTTATTACAGCAGCGCAATGTGATCCTTAAAGAATATAGAGGGAAGCAAAATATTCCTCTTGAAGAATGGGATTTGCAATTAGCCGATATGGCGAGCTTTATCGTAAAGAAACGGTTAGAGAGCTTGAAGAAAATTAACCTTCTCATCGATTTGATGAACCGTAAATTGACCGGTGGTCTAGAGAATTTAACCATCGGTTATGTACAGCCTTACATGGACAATGGTTCATTAGAATATACAAAGGAAGGCTTTTACGAGCGCATCAAAGCAGCTTTGCCGCAGGATCGTCATCGGATGACAACCAGCGTAGGTCCTCACCGCGATGATTTACGATTCTTTTCTGATGCGATGGATTTAAAGAAATTTGGATCCCAAGGGCAGCAACGAACTGCTGTATTATCCTTAAAGTTGAGTGAGCTTGAGTTTATCAAGTCCGAGGTTGGGGAATATCCAGTTCTGTTATTGGATGATGTATTGAGCGAACTTGATGAGTCGAGACGAGCGAATTTATTGCAGTTTATTCATAAACGTATTCAAACATTTATTACTACTACAGATATTCACGATTTTAAAGATTTGAAATCTGTTCAATTTATTTCTTGTGAAGGGGGAAAGGTTCAGTATGGACAGCCTTGATCTTTGTTTACCAAAGGCCTTATCAAAACTGAATTTACTGGAACAATATAAATTAAATACCCTCGTTCACAAGTGGCGTGATGTAGTGGGCGATGTCATTGCAGATCATACGAAAATTGTATCTATCAAGCCTCCAGATATGGTGATTAGTGCAGATAATTCCATGTGGATGCAAGAATTACAGATGCAAAAACGGCGTATCATTGAGGCCATAAACAAGTATTACCATCAAGAGGTGATCAAAGATATTCGCTTTATTATGAAACGTCAGAGCTATGTGAAAGCAAATACTGATACATCTATTTCATTACCTGATGAACAGATTATTACAAAACGTATTAATTTCGCAGATATTGTGCTTTCAAAAGAAGACGTAGAAGCCATCGATAAGTCGTTAGAACAGACGGATAATGAAGAATTACGAGCTGCTTTCAGAAAAGTGCAAATTACAGCTCGAAAGCGGGAAATCTATTTAGAGCAGCATGGCTATCATCGTTGTGGTCGATGTGGCATGCATATGCAATCTAAACGGGATATATGTCCGACCTGTGAATATGAATTGCATCGAAAACATATTAAGGACATTAAGTCGGTTATTAGAAAGTATCCGTACTTTAAATATAGTGATTGTCAGCAATTTATACAGTGTACCTTCCCAGATTTTGCAGAAGCGATGCGGGAATCCATATACTTTTACCTAGATAAAATTTATAAAGGATCTATTAATCGCCGTCATATGTATATGGTGGCCATGCTCATTACGCATAAAAAGCCTGATGAGCTAACGGATCAGCATGTTATTAATTTATGCAACAAATATCGATCAAAGTTCCTTGCTGAAGAAGAACAGCGCAAAATTGATGCCCTTAATGGGACATTAGAAAAGTAGAGGGGGCATTCCTATGTACGTTCATATTGGAGATACTGTTTCCGTGCCTATCGAATCCATTATTACTATGGTGCACGCCAAGGGCGGAAAATCCCATAAAAGTCCTATTCATCACTATGAAAGCTTAGAGTATATCGCCATGGTACCAGAGGAGCAGATCAAGACCTATGTGGTCACTGATGATTGCGTTTATGGATCTGGTATTAGTATTAAGACTTTAATGAGACGAATTGACGAGTTTTATAGTATAATAAAGAGATAAGATTTATTCTGTACATGTGTTGTACCAAATTTCAATCCAGTACAGTGTGATAGATTGTTAGGAGGAGTTTGTTTCATGCCTGAAGAAAATTATGGCGCTCAGAATATACAGGTTCTCGAGGGTCTTGACGCGGTACGTAAACGCCCTGGTATGTACATTGGTAGTACGTCCATTCGCGGTTTACATCACCTCGTTTATGAAGTAGTAGATAACTCTGTTGACGAAGCGCTCGCAGGTTACGCTACACATATCGAAGTATCCATTAATAAAGATAACAGTATCACTGTTGTCGATGATGGTCGTGGTATCCCTACAGGGATGCATGAATCCGGTATGTCTGCGGTAGAGTTAGTATTAACAAAATTGCATGCTGGCGGTAAATTTGGCGGTGGCGGCTACAAGGTTTCTGGTGGTCTTCACGGCGTAGGTATTTCCGTAGTAAATGCGTTGAGTGAATGGACTAAGGTTCAAGTATCTCAAAATGGTATCGTTCAAGAGATTTCCTTTGCTCGTGGTCATAAAACTTCTGAGTTACACGAAATCGGTAAAGCAGAAGGTACTGGTACTACTGTTATCTTCAAGCCAGATGCTGAAATTTTTGAAACTACTATATTCAACTTTGATACATTGAAAATTCGTTTACAAGAATTGGCATTCCTTAATAAAGGCCTTCGCATTACATTGAGCGATTTGCGCCAAGAGGAACCTCGTGTTGAAAGCTTCCACTACGAAGGTGGTTTGAGTTCTTTCATTACCTTCTTGAACGAAAATAAAGAAGTAGTAAACCCAACTGTAATTTACATTGAAAATACAAAAGACGACGTAGTTGTAGACGTAGCATTGCAATATAACGATAGCTACAGCGAAAACTTGTTGTCCTTCGTAAATAATATCAACACTATTGACGGTGGTACTCACCTTTCTGGTTTCCGTGCTGCCTTGACTCGTACCCTCAATGATTATGGCCGTAAAGCTGGCTTGATCAAGGAAAATGAGTCCAACCTTTCCGGTGAAGACGTACGTGAAGGTTTGACAGCTGTTGTATCTGTAAAAGTATTGGAACCTCAATTTGAAGGCCAAACAAAAACTAAACTTGGTAATAGCGAAGTTAAAGGTATTACAGATGTTATCGTATCTGAAGGTCTTAGAACATTCTTTGAAGAACATCCTCAAGATGCGAAGAAAATCATCGAAAAAGCAACAATGGCAAGCCGTGCTCGTGAGGCCGCTCGTAAAGCCCGCGACTTAACTCGCCGTAAAAATGCGTTAGAAGTATCTAGCCTTCCTGGTAAATTGGCAGATTGCTCCGAAAAAGATACATCTATGACTGAAATTTATCTAGTCGAAGGTGACTCTGCGGGCGGTTCTGCAAAACAAGGTCGCGACCGTCGTTACCAAGCGATTTTGCCATTGCGTGGTAAGATCCTTAACGTAGAAAAAGCGCGTCTTGATAAGATTTTAGCGAATAACGAAATTCGCTCCATGATTACTGCATTTGGTACTGGTATTGGGGAAGAATTTGATATTACAAAATCCCGTTACAACAAGATTATTATTATGACAGATGCGGATGTTGACGGTGCTCATATCCGTACCTTGTTATTAACATTCTTCTACCGCTATATGAAACCATTGGTAGAGGAAGGTCATATCTATATTGCTCAACCACCTTTGTATCAAATCAAGAAGGGTAAATCTCATTGGTATGTATACTCTGATGCAGAGTTGACTGCTAAACTTGATGAAGTAGGCCGCGATGGTACTACAATCCAACGTTACAAAGGTTTAGGTGAAATGAATCCTGAACAATTATGGGAAACTACAATGAACCCTGAAAATCGTACGATTTTACAAGTTAGCTTAGAGGATTCTATCGAAGCTGATAAAATCTTTACTGTTCTCATGGGCGATAAAGTAGAACCTCGTCGTAAATTTATTGAAGATAACGCAAAATACGTGCGTAATCTAGATTTGTAAGAGGTGACCCATGGCTGAAAATCAAAATAATAACGTAGAGTTTACCTCTAATAAAGATCAACATTTAAAACGTTCCCTAAAGGCGCGTCATATGAATATGATCGCTTTAGGTGGCGCTATTGGTACCGGCTTATTCGTAGCTGGTGGTGAAGTTGTAAGTACAGCAGGTCCTGGTGGTGCGCTTGTAGCTTACGGTCTCATCGGTATCATGGTGTACTTCCTCATGACATCTCTTGGTGAAATGGCGACGTACTTGCCAATTCCTGGTTCCTTCGGGACTTATGCAAAACGCTATGTAGACCCGGCCTTTGGTTTTGCCTTAGGTTGGAACTACTGGTTTAACTGGGCTATTACATTGGCTGCTGAAGTTTTAGCAGGGGCACTCATCATGAAATATTGGTTCCCTGATGTGCCTGCCATTGTATGGTCTGCTCTGTTCTTGCTCGTTTTATTTGGCTTGAACTATTTATCCACACGTTCCTTTGGTGAAAGTGAATATGTATTCTCTAGCATCAAGGTTATTACTGTATTCGTATTCCTGTTCTGTGGCTTTATGCTTATCTTTGGCATTGGAGGCACATCTCCAGGATTTGCGAACTGGACAGTAGGAGAAGCACCATTCGTAGGTGGTTGGGAATCTATCCTCGCTATCTTCATGGTGGCTGGTTTCTCCTTCCAAGGTACTGAGCTTATCGGTGTAGCCGCTGGTGAAGCAGAAGACCCTGAAAAGAACGTGCCAAAAGCGATTAATACAATCTTCTGGCGTATTCTATTGTTCTATATCGGTGCTTTCACAGTTATCGGTTTCTTAATTCCGTACACTGATCCAAATCTTTTGAATTCTAGTGTAGAGAATGTATCTATATCTCCATTCACACTCGTATTTGATCGCTTTGGTTTTGCCTTTGCTGCTAGCTTCATCAATGCTATCATCTTAACGGCAGTACTCAGTGCTGGTAACTCTGGTCTATATTCTTCTACGCGTATGCTCTACGCACTCGCTAAAGAAGGTCAAGCACCAAAAATCTTCGGTAAGCTTAATAAACGTGGTGTTCCAGTGCCAGCGTTAATCTTAACTACAGCAATCGGTTTATTTGCATTCCTTACAAGCTTTATCGGCGAAGGTACTGCATATACTTGGATTGTTAATATTTCTGGTCTTTGCGGTTTCATCGCATGGGTTGGTATCGCTGTTTCTCACTATCGTTTCCGCCGTGCCTTCATTGCACAAGGTAGAGATCTTAGTGAATTACCTTACAAAGCATGGTTGTTCCCAATTGGCCCAATCTTGGCGTTCATCCTTTGCGTCATCATCATTGCTGGTCAAAACTACTCCGCTTTCACAGGCGATACAATCGACTGGTATGGCGTATCCGTTGCGTACATCGGATTGCCAATCTTCTTCGCAGTATACTTAGGTTACAAATACATCAAGAAAACAAAACTTGTTCCATTGAAAGAGGTTAATCTAGACCGCGATTTTGATCGATAAAAATATATAATTAGACCTGTTCATTATGAATGTAGTGAACAGGTCTTTTTTTGTGATTGTATTTCTGTGAAAGCCTTGCTATAATTAATCAAAATATATTGTAGTCAATTAGAGAGGATACAATTATGATTATTACTACAACTATGCATATTGAAAATAAACCTGTACAAGAGTACAAAGGTATTGTATTTGGTGAGGTCGTAGAAGGCCGTAACTTTGTGAAAGATTTCATGTCTGGCATTCGTGACATCGTTGGTGGCCGTAGTGGCAGCTATGAAAACTCTTTGATGAATGCACGCCAAGCAGCTCTTGATGAAATGTCTCAACGGGCTTCTAAAATGGGTGCTAATGCTGTTATCGGCGTATCCTTCCAATACAGCACAGTAGGTGCAGAAAATGGTATGCTCATGGTTACATGCAATGGTACAGCCGTTGTAGTTTAATAGGTAATAAAAATCCCCCTAATAATAGTGTTAAAACTATATTAGGGGGAATTTTTTATTTTATCTTATACCATGTTGCATACATGACTGGTAGTACGATAAGTGTTAGCACTGTTGCCACTAGTAGGCCACCGCTAAAGGCGATAGCAAGTGGGCTCCAGAATACAGATCCCATGAGAGGAATCATGCCTAAAATTGCTGCGATAGCAGTGAGCATGATAGGGCGGAAACGAAGTGTAGCGGAGTTGATAATCGCTTCACGAGGTTCTTGACCTTCTGCTTTGTGGATTTCGATTTGGTCTAACAAGATAATGGAGTTACGGATGATCATACCCGAAAGGGCGATGATACCCAGAATAGCCATAAAGCCCAATGGCGTTCTCGTAATATTCAGAGCTAATACAACGCCGATTAATCCGAGAGGAGCTGTGAGCAAGGCCATAAACATGAGGGCGATACGCTTTAATTGGAACATGAGGATTGTCATGATCACAAAGAGCATAATCGGCATTGGTGTTAACAGATTTTGTACAGCTGTTACGCTCTTTTCAGCGGCCCCATCAAGTTCAATGGTATATCCTGTAGGCAAGGAATCGCGAATGTCTTGTAAGGATTTATAGACCTCTTTTGTTTTCGCATTTCCTAGGACACCAGCATTTACATTAGCGTGAATGCTGATGGTTGGCATCATGTTGCGATGCCAGATGATACCATCCTCTTGAGTCATGGTGATGGTTGCAATTTGGCTAAGCGGTACGTAGGAACCATTGCCTGTTTGAATTGGTAAGGAGGATAGAGCACTTAAGTTGTGTTGTTCATTATCTCCTAAGCGGAATGTAACAGGAATTGTTTGGTTACCTTCGTAATATTCACCAGATTTTGTACCCGATAATAGACTTTGCAAGTGTAAGGATACGGCATAGCTATCGATACCGAGTAAGCGAGCCTTATTAGGATCGATATGAATATTGGCTACTGGTTCTGTATCTGGCCAGTCAAAGGCTATGTTATGCAAATCCTTATCGCCTTGCATCTTATCTTTTACCTTGTTGGCAATTTCTTTTACCACCTTTTGATCAGGTCCAGAAACGCGGAGCATAACTGGATACTTGGATGGTGGACCAATTTGTAAGAATTGCGTATTTACAAGTGCAGATGGGAATTCTTCATTTAAGTATGGAGTCAATTCATTGTATAGTTTATCGCGGTCCTCTAAGGATTTAGTAACGATAACGTACTGCAAGAAATTGTTCCGTTGCAATTCCGGTTCCAAGGTGAGGACGAAACGTGGAGAACCTTGTCCGATGTAGGATGTAAAGGTTGAAATATGTTCGTTACCTTGTAAATATTTGTCGATGATCTTCGCTTGATTTGCGGTGTACTCGATGGATGAACTTTGAGGGAATTGCATAGATACTATGATTTCATTACGCGTTGATGATGGGAAAAATTCCTGTTTAATCAATGGTAGTGAAAGTAGAGATAACACAAAGGCACCTAAGGTTATGAGTAATACCACCTTATGATGGCCTAAGGCCCAATGTAACAGTCTTTCAAATTTATCATAGAATGTAACACTGAGCTTGTGCATGATACGGTCTCGTTTGGTCCATTCTGATTCAGGTTTTGGAGCCTTATTTTCGATGATTTTATAACCGAGAACAGGGCTGACGAGAACAGAGGCGAACCAAGATAGGATGAGCGCCATAAATACAACGATGGATAGAGATTTTGTAAACTCTGCTACCATGCCTTCTGCGAGTGCTAATGGTAAGAAGCCAGCACAGGTAATGAGCGTACCAGATAGCATAGGGAATGCTGTCGATTGATAAGCAAAGGTGGCAGATCTAAAGTGACCCCAACCTTCTTCGAGCTTAACGCTCATCATTTCTACAACGATGATGGCATCGTCTACGAGGAGGCCTAGAGCCAGTATTAATGCACCTAGACTAACCTTGTGCAGATAAATGCCATTTTCATACATCAAAATGAATGTGGTAGACACAACGACTGGAATAGTGAGGGCTACGACCACACCTGTACGCAAGCCAAGAGATGCAAAGCTTACGAGCAATACGATGGCGATAGCTTCAAATAAGGATTGAGAGAAATCACCAATGGATTCCTTAACAATGTGAGGCTGATTCGATACTTGATTGAGTTCAAGGCCTGCAGGAATGGTTTTCTTTAATTCTGCTAGTTTTTTATCGATAGCTTCGCCGAATTCAATATTATTGCCCCCTGCATCCATGGAGATAGCAATACCTATAGCTGGCTTGCCTTCATAGTAGAATTGAGGATCACTAGGATCTTGATAGGTCATGGTTACATCAGCCATGTCGCCAAGACGCAGTGTTTGATTATTGATGCGAATTGGCATATCTTGTACGGCTTGAGGACTATCGAATAGACCGTTTACTCGAAGATATACATTATTTGTATCCGTCGTAATCATACCAGCTGGCACCATCATACTTTGCTGTTTGATAGCTGTTAACAGCTGTTGTGTGCTGATTTTATAGGATGCTAGTTTATCCTTATTAATCGTTACATTAAGGGTTTGTTGTTGAACCCCAATAAGGCTGATTTTCTTAACATTAGGAACAGATAAAAGCTGACGTTTTAAGTCTTCCGCTTGTTGACGCTTTTCTTCATAGGAAAATTCATCGCCACTAATGGCGTAGATAATGCCGTATACATCATCGAATCTATCGTTGATAGTCGGCCCTTGAACACCTTGAGGTAGTGATTTCCATTCGTCGTTGATCATGTTCCGTGCTTCTTCCCAAGCGGGGCGGATTTTATCAGATGGTAGGTTTTCTTTCAGATTAATATAAATAACTGATTTGCTGCCATCTGTGAAAGATTTTGTATAATCGACGCCAGGTAGGTCGCGCAGTTTTTCTTCTAATTTGTCCGTTACCTGATCCGACATTTCTTGAGGGGAAGCCCCCGGCCAAGCAACGCCGACTACCATAGTGCGCATCGTAAAGTCTGGGTCTTCCATACGTCCCATATGGTTGTATGAGAAGATACCAAAGGTGAGGAGCACAGCCATGAAGTAGTAGATAATGGACTTATGTTTGAGGGCCCATTCGGCTAAGTTAAATTGTTTCATTGACTAACAGCCGTCCCTTCTTGTAATTGTTGAGTGCCTGCGGTAATGACAATGTCGCCCTTAGCTAAACCAGATGTAACGATGACGGAGTTTTTACCAAACTCACCAGTCTTAATAGGCACGAGATGAGCCTTCTTATCGCGGATAATATACACTGCATTATTGCCGTTAGAGTCTTTTACAAGAGCCGTCAATGGAATAGAAATATTGGTACTATCTGTAGTAGATAGATTTACATTAACAGTCATACCTAGTTGTACCTCTTTAGGTGGATTTTGTAAGGTAATTTTTACGGTATACGTTCTTGCTACAGGGTCAGGTACTGGTGAAATTTCACGGACTACACCTTGCACGATTACATCAGGTAGAGCCCAGAATGTAATATTGGCAGGACTACCTACGTGAATCTTAGTTAATTCTTGTTCAGGAAGGGCAATGACTGCTTCTGGGTCGCGACCAGCTGCTAAGGTACCGACGCTTTGACCGGCTGCTACGACTTGGCCTGCTTCAATATTGAAAGCTGTAATAATACCTGTATCAGGAGCAGTCAAAGTAGTATAGCTATTTTGATTGCTACTCAAATTGAGGCTAGCCTGTGCTTGTTGTAATTGAGCAGAGGTAGCATTCAATTGGTTTTCTGCTTGGTCTAATTGCAATTTACTAATCGCTTGTTGCGCGTAGAGCTCGCGATATCGCTTAGCATTGGTTTCTGCTAATTCATAGGCCGATTGAGCAGCTTTTACAGCACCCTCAGCATTTTGTACTTGAGCAGATGTATCTGAACCATTAATTTGAGCAATCACTTGTCCTGCTTGAACCACATCACCAACATTTACGAATTTATTGATGACGCGCCCACCAATTTGAAAGGCCAAGTTGGTTTCTGTTTTATTATGGATGGTGCCTGCATAGCCAGCGCCGGTAGTACCAGATTCTTCACCGATGGTGATAGTACGCACCTTAAGGCTCGTATCCTCAGTTTGCTTTTCAGATCCACAACCACTTATGAGGGCAGTCCCTATTAAGAGGGCTCCTATGGTTGCTATAACTCGTTGATTCATAGAATCTCTCCTTTATACCACACATAAGCCCTATGACACACAACTACATGGATGCAGCATTCATAGGACTCCATATTATGAGAGTAGATCTAAATTAGCCATTAAAATTATAGTAATTAATAGCTCTATTAGGTCTGATTATATATTTTATACAATTTAATAATACTATATTTAGCTGTAAACGGCTAGGGGTATATATAAAAAGTGAGTCCTCCATAGGAGAACTCACTCTTTATAAACTTACGAATCTCATATATTTATGAGCTAGTAACTTTTAACTAGTAACTAGTTACTATTAACTATTAACTATTAATCTTTTTCTTCTGTTTCTTGTACTACGATAGGTTCTTCATAGGTTACAAGAATCTTATCGATACGGGTATTATCCATATCTACAACTTCAAAGGTATAGCAATTCCATTTAGCTTTGTCTAATTCTTTTGGAATGCGACCAAAGAGCACGTTTAAGAGACCGCCCATTGTTTTGTACAAGTCTTTTTCTTCACCTGGTAATTCTTCATCGATGTGGAAGAATTCTTTAAATTCGTCTACGTCGAGAAGGCCATCTACAAGCCAGGAGCCGTCTTCACGTTCGACGATTTTATTTTCTTCTTCCTTGATTTCTTCTTCACCGGAAGGCATGAGACCTACGATTTCTTCCATGATATCATGTAAGGTTACAAGACCGCTGAAACCGCCGTACTCATCGAGAACGATCGTTTCATGGACGCCTTCTGTACGAAGAACGTTCAACAATTTCATGAGGGTAATGGATTCTGGAATGAGTAATGGTTCTTTCAAACAAGATTCAATAATATCATGAATAGAGCGTTCGCTAGGACGTTGCATGATTTGTACTAATACATCAGATACGGTAATGAGACCTTTTAATTCATCCAAGGAATCGGTACCTACAGGGATGCGGTAATGGTTGGCATTTTTGAGGACTTCCATAATTTCATCCTCTGTGCCATTAAGGTCGATCCATTTGAGCTGTGTACGAGGTGTCATGATGTCGCCAGCATTCATATCTGCTAGGTGGAAGATATTTTCTACGAGAATAGGTTCCTCTTCTTCATAAGCACCCATAGCAACGCCTTCGGTGAGCATTTTGTTGATTTCAGACTCTGTAACAGGCGCCTCTTCTTTCACAGTAACGCCTAGTAATTTTAAAAGGAATTCTGTGGAAACACCGAGGAAGCTAACAATAGGTTTTAAGGCTACAGATAACCAATAAATCGGTTTAGATACTACAACGGCAATGCTTTCAGGACTATTTAAAGCCAAACGTTTTGGTACGAGCTCGCCAATAACGAGTGATAAATAGGTGATGATAGCAACGATGAGTAAGGAACTAATGGATGCTGCATAGGGCTCAATACTTGGAATATTAGCTACTAAAATTTCTTCTAATGGACCAGAGAAGGTCGCACCAGAATATAAACCAGTTAAAATACCAACGAGAGTAATACCAATTTGAATAGTAGAAAACATGTTATTTGGATTCTCTGCTAATTCAAAGGCTTTTTTAGCACGCTCGTTGCCTGCCTCGGCCATTTCCTCTAATTTTCGTTTCTTCGCATTGACGATGGCCAATTCTGTCATAGAGAACAAGCCGTTTGCTATGATTAATACGATGATAATTATAAAATCTAAGGTCAGATCACTGTCCATGTAAATAGATACTCCTTTTTATATAATTCTGCACATGAGAATATTAAAATATTACTCTTTAGTATACCATATTGGCATCGATACGTGTTTAAATACAACAAAAGCACCTATTATAGGTGCTTTTGTTGTGTCAATACATTTGCAAATGGCTAGATAGATATTTCCGTCAGTAACTAGCACAGAAAAAGGAGGGCTGCCACCCTATTTTCCATTTGGATGCATTAAAATGTTATAACTATTGATTTCCTTGATTAATATAATATATGATTGCCTTTAATTTGTAAATATGGCGCTAATAAGGGTATAGTATATACATATTAAGTTTAGTAGTAATAATAGGCCGTATAATTGGGACCTCATGATAGGATTAGATTTATGACAAGTGAACAGGAATGGGAACAGGTTTTACAAATAAAGACAGCAGGCCGCGATGATAGTCGGTCCGATACAGAGCATCATCCATACGAGCCGACGGATTATTGTGTGCTAGAGCGTTTGGCAAATAGCGGTCATATTCGCAAGAAAAATACTCTCATCGATTATGGCAGTGGCAAGGGCCGTGTCAGCATTTTTATGGCGTACCAAACGGGTTGTCACTCCATTGGTATCGAATACGATGAACGCCTCTATGAAAAGGCTCTTATCAATGGTGAAAGCCCAGCAACTCGCAATCGTGTGAGCTTTGTGCATGGTGATGCGGCGATTTATGAATTGCCAGACCAAGCAGATCGTTGTTTCTTCTTTAATCCCTTTGCACTTCATACGATTAAACGGGTCTTAGGAAATATCTTCGATTCTCTGTATCATCATCCGCGGGAGATTAAACTATTTTTCTACTACGTAAACGAAGAGGTAGAAAACTTCTTGAATAACCATGTCCGTTTAGAACAGGAAGAACCCATTGATTGCAGTGCTCTCTTTGAAGAACGTGATGTAAAAGAACGAATTTTAGTGTATTCAGTCAATTTATTTTAGGAGACTTTCACCTAGATTATTAAGGAAAAAGCAGATAAATTCTGATATAATAATATATTAGAGATTATAAAATCAAATTATTTTTTATGGTTCTATACATTGATTCGTATGCACTAAGTTAGTGGATAGGGCTGAGTGTATTGAAGACAGGAGGTACCCGTGGAAATCATCGATATAGCATTGATTGAACGTATTCGCAAGGCCTTAATTAAACGTTATGATCGAGATCAACAGATCCAACAAATGATAGAAGAAATCGGTGCCGAAGAGGGGCTCAATGAAACTGAATTGGCTATCGTTTACCAAGCATATTTAGAGGTTAAGGAACGCGTTTACTACACATCCTCTCTGGTAGATTTATGGAATCAAATTGAAGAGGTTCAAAAACGGATGTCCATGTTGCATACCTATGATTCTCTTGAAGAGGATTTGTTTGGCAATGTGTTAGGCGACGATAAAGAGAATATCATCATTTCTGATGGATCTTATCTTGGTAAGGGTGCTAGTCATAATAATGATGTATACGCTATGGAACAGGTCCAATTATCGGATATTCCTGCGCAGCATGACTCTACAGTGGGCATGAACCATATTAAATTGAACGAATTGCATTCTATGGGCGGTCTTTTTACAGGATCTGGTGAAAGCTCCCAACATGAGATATCGGACCTTGATGAAGACATTGTAGAGCATATGGATGTAAATCCATTAGACGGTGTGGAAAGCTTAGAAATTCATCACTTAGATGAAGAAAATAAACAAAAATCTTTAGATGATGATGTTGATGAAGAACAAAATGATATGTCCTCCATCGATCCGTATACAGCGGTAAATGCTTTGTTATTTGGCAAAACTGGTTTAGATTCCGATAAAGCCAATAAGAAGATGGAAAAGCTTCTTAAAAAGCAATTGAAACGCGTAGATGATGAATGGGCGCGTATCAATGGGACTGATGAAAAGTCTAAAAAATCTAAGGACCACAAAAAATCCAAAGACGAAAAGAAATCTAAAGAAGACAAGAAATCTAAGGATGACAAGAAGTCTAAAGATGATAAAAAGGACAAAAAACATAAAAAGTCCAAAGAAGATAAACATTCTAAGTCTGAAGATAAATTAAAGAAAAAGAAAGACAAGGCTGAAAAGAAGCTTAAAGTCTTAAATGACAAGTTAAAAACAGTCTTCTTAGCTGATACTTTCAGTAAAAAAGATAAGAAAAAAGACAAGAAAAAGGATAAAAAATCCAAAAAGGATGGATCCGAAAAAAAGTAGAAACGATAGTTTCCGTATGGAATAGTAAGGCCTCTAAGAAGGCTCAGGAGAGTACTAGTGCTGAGAAATCAGCCAGTACTGGGACTATCGACCGCGGATGCGGTAAATGCAAACGATGTAAGGGACCTAAATGTAAGAAATATCCAACATAATTACAGTTAGGTAGTATAGAGTAGTTACGTTATATGAACGAACAGTAAGGGGTTAATGATGAACCGATGGCAACGATTATTTGAAGGCATAAAGACAGAGATTAAGGTATTTATCTTCTTCTCTGCCTTGTTGACTGCATTTAGAATCGTGTTTCTTGCAGTATTCCAATCACAGCTAGCATCTGTGACGATGGAAAATATCCTTACGTCCTTATGGCTAGGCTTTAGATTGAGCCTCAAGACCGTTGGTTCTTTGTGTTTATTGGGCTTCTTAGGAGGTACATTGGTGCATACCTTTGTACCAAAATGGCCATCCTTGCGCATTAAACAGGTTTTCTATTCTATTGCAACGGTACTGTTAACCTTCTTATTCTTGGGGCGCATTCCGTTCTATAAGATCTTTAACTCCTCCTATAATGCGATGCTCATTAATGGTAAAAACGATGATATCGGTGCCATTATTAATACAGCCATCAGTGAATATAATGCGTTGATGTACATCGTAGGTGCTGTTGTGTTGAGTGCAGCCCTTTGTTGGTTCCTCGTTCGTTTCTTGGCGTGGGGCACAAAGAAATATAGCGATTACACTAATACTCAACTAGTTTGTACTACGTGGTATCCTAAGACGAAGAAAACGCAATGGATCACAGGCATTGGATTGACTGTGATTATCGGCGTACTAGGGCTATTCTTTAGATTTGGTGGTGCTTTTAACTATACAAATTCCATCAATTGGGAAAGTGCGGCGCGCCTCAGTTCTAATCTATTAAACGAAACCATCCTTGATGATGTACAGGCTCTTTATCGTGTTAAAAGCATTGCAAAGCGTGCAGATGAGCTTGAGGTCATCAATTTAACACCTCAAGAATTGAGTGAAAAAATTAGTGCTATCGGCGGTAAGTTTAATGGTAAGGATTTTGATGGTTCTTTCACAAGAACGATTACAACTCAACGTTTAGCAGAGCAACCGAAATCTATTAATATCGTTCTCGGTGAATCCTATGGTTTGTGGCCATTCCTCACAGAATACAACGAACCTGGTGCTTATCTCGTTGAGCAAGGCCGTAAATATGCTGCTAGCCCTCAAGCGATGAGTACACATCTAGCCCTTGCCCAAGGTACAGGTACGATGCCTGCTATCAACGGTTTATTGACTGGTATGCCTGATACAGGTTTATATCCTAACTATGAAGGTGAAAGTTTCAAACAACCATATGGCTTAGGCATTGGTTCTGTTATGAAAAAACTAGGTTATAAAACAGTATTCTGGTACGGCGGCTTTAGCACATGGCAAAATGTTAAGAACTTCGCCTTGTCTCAAGGCTTTGATGAATTCCATGATGCGTCCGAAATGCCAAGCGATGAAAGTAATGCGTGGGGCGTAGCGGATAAGGATATGTTTAAAGCCATCTCCGCATATATGGAACAACATAGAGGGGAAAAAATCCTCAACGTAATCATGACTACATCTAATCATCCTCCATATAGCGTTAACGTCGCTAAAGAAGGGTATGATGTGAACAAGGTAAAAGGTCATTTGCCGGATACAATCGCTGAAACCGATAAGCAATTGAACGAAATGGGTCATATTTGGTATGCAGACCATGTGATGGGTGAGTTTATCGCCAGCGAAGAAAAAGCAGATCCATCGGCGCTCTTTGTTATCACTGGGGACCATAGCGAACGCTTTACCTTTGCTCGTGAAGTAAGTCCTAATGTGGCATCTACCATTCCGATTATCTTCTATGGTCGAGGCATTCATAAAGACTGGCTTGCTCCTAATGCGTTTGGCATGAGCATTCAAATCATTCCAACCTTGGCAGAACTTGTGGGACGTCCTGGTCAAACCTATGAAGCCATGGTACCAAGCTTGTTTACACAAGAGGAATTTGTCTTTAACCATAGACTATATTTAGATAACAATGGAAAACTTATGGAACAAGGCACAAATATGCCTCAAGCCTATGGTGAAGTGATTAAAAACATGCGTGAACTTGCAGCATGGCGTATTAAACATGGGGATGTCATCCAATAATAACTACACATTTTTATGTATTAAATGTAATTGATTTATAAGCTAAAGGATTATCTATGAGTACTGTGACGGCTATTATCTTAGCGCGCAATGAAGAACAACATATTGTAGATTGTATTAAAAGTATTCAATTTGCTGATGAAATCCTAGTTATCGATGATGGTAGTACAGATCAAACAGTATCACTTGCTACTGGATTGGGTGCAAAGGTTATACCACATCCATTAAATGGTGATTGGTCACAACAACGACGCTTTGGTATTTCACAAGCTCAGAGTGAATGGATTCTATTTGTCGATTCTGATGAACGTGTATCACCAGAGTTAGCAAAGTCTATTCAACGAGCTATTCAAGGAGAACCGAAGGCTTATTGGCTACGTCGATATAACTTGTTCCATCATAATCAGGCAACCCATGGTGTGGTGAGACCTGATAAGGTGCTACGATTGATGCCTCGAGAGGGTGCAACTGTAGAAGGTGCTGTTCATGAAGCCTTTATCAGCCCATACCCACAAGATACATTAGAAGGAAAGTTGTATCACTATACGTATGATAATTGGCATCAATTCTTTGAGAAGTTTAATAAGTATACGACAGCAGCAGCTAACAAATACAAGGCACAAGGGAAGTCTTGTAGTTTTTTAGGGGATATTATATTGCGTCCTACATGGGCATTCTTTAAAATATATATTTTGCAAGGCGGCATATTAGATGGAAAAATAGGTTTTCTATTATCTATTTATCATATGATGTACACCATGACAAAATATGTAAAATTATATTATTTAAATAAATCGAATGGGCAATTATAATTGGTGATTTAGTATAGTAGGTTGTTAAGGGGAATTATTGTTCTTTAAGTAAATCTGGAAGTATAAATGAGTGAACAATTTTTTCTATCCCTACAACAAAATATAAAATTAATGCTTTGGGCTCCTATATTGAGCACCATCTTTCGAATCATATTTATGATTGTGTATAATCCCTACCCAACATGGAAAGGTCGTTGGAAATCCGTATTTGGATCCTTGCGTTACGGCTTTTGGTGGGGCATGGATTTTGATGCCTATGTATTCTTGCTACCCTTAGTATTGATAACACTCCCTGCATTATGGTTTGAAGGGTACCATCAAATAGAGGATTCCTTACGATTGGTGGGTCTAACGATTTATTCCTGTGTTCTGTATGCAGCCTTTGCAGGAAAAATGATCTTCTACAAGCATTTCCATGATACGTATAACTACATGGTTCATTATGGAAATCATGCAGAGAAACATAATTTGATTGATGTATTCTTTAATCAAGATAGAGGCATTCTTGTCATCTTAGGATTGATTCCTATTACATTTATATCCTGGTACATGGGAGATTTCTTCTTGTCCTTGCCATCAATACCGTATCCAAACATCGAAGGAACATGGCCTACGGTAGCTTGGAATATAGGACTTGTGGCTGCCTCTGTGTTAGGTTTCTATTGGTTCCGCTATGGTGGCACCTTATCTCATGATGATAAACCAGAATGGGATACGATTCCTACAGTGGTAAAAGAGGATATATTCTTTGCTCGTGCAACAGTGCCAGATCTATGTGCCTTAGAAACAGTACTCAAACATCCGCTACGTGATGAATATACAGCATCACCTGAGGATATTGATGACGCTATACATCGTATTGTCCCTAACAAATATAAAGATTCCTGGCAGGATTTGAGCACACCGCTTCATGCATTTAAACGTGTTGCATCAGGTCCTCGTATTGATAAACCGCAGCATATTTTTTTTATTGTTGGTGAAAGTATCCCTCAATGGTCTCTTGATGAACCTTATAAGGATCTCAATATATGTCCTGGTTTATGGGATTTTAAAGATGATCCTCATACGGCACAAGTACCTAATTTCTTGCCTGCTGGTAATGTATCTCGCCCATCCATTGTAAGTCTATTATCCGGCGTCTATGATGCGGGTATGGAAATCAACGAACGAGAAGCCTTTTGGCATGAACCATTGCCGACCTCTTTGGCAGCTCAAATGAAGCGATTAGGCTATGATACGATTTATTGGTATGGTGGTAATGCATCGTACGGCAACTTTAATCACTTTGGTAAGGCTCAAGGCTTTGACCGCGTGGAAAGCGCTTCTGTGTTCTGTGGTCCCGATGCTCCTAAAACTTGGGTAGGCGTCTATGACCATGTCTTTTTAGAACATATTGAACAGGAAATCAAATCGTTAGAACATCCTACATTCCATTTTATTTACACAACATCCAATCATGGCCCTTATAAAATGGAGGATTCCTTATTAGATTATGATCCTGAAAAGGTCATGCCGAACCTGGGAGATGATGTAAAATCTAACAAGAAACGGAATAAAGAATTGGCTACTTATCGATATAGTGATAAGGCGATTTTTAACTTTGTACGTGCTATGAAAGAGGCTTTTCCTGATAGTTTATTCGTTGTCACCGGTGACCACTCGAATCTATTTGGGTCTTTGAATAATACATCTTTAATTCAACGGGACTATACCTTACGCGACACATTCTGTACCGTAGGATTATTGCAACATCCTGCTTTCACCAAGGATATGATTACGGCGCCCATTGGCACGCATATGAGCCTCATGCCTACAATCATTGAAGCCATTGCACCAAAGGGTTTTGAATATTATTCCATTGTGCCGTCCTTGTTTGAGGAGCAGCCAGAAACTTTAGTTACACCGTATCAATGGATTACGCCTCATATGATGGGCGATGTTCGTATGGATTATGGTGAAAGCAACATACCGTCCTATAAACCGGTTGAGCCAATTCGACCTATTAATAATCATGGGGACGATGCGCGAGATTGGACAATGTTGACCATGTGGCTCATTAATCATGAGGACAGTATGAATAAGTCGTAGTATAATTAAACAATGATATCTATTGATGTATATGTAACCAGTATTTCGTATACATCAATAGATGCTACTATATGTGTATTGATATGTGTATGATAGGAGGAACCTATGTCTATAATCAATGTTGTAGGCGCCAAAATTTGGGGTGGTGGCGAACAATATGTATATGATATTTGTAAACAATTACAACAACGACATAGGACTGCGTACATCTTAGTGGACCAATCGAATGAAGATATGCAATCTCGCTATGCTCAAGTGGGACATGTGATGACTGCCAATTTTTATACCTTGAAGGGATTTCTATCTGTTAATGCAGTAGCTAAGCAGGTAAAAGCACAAGGGATTGATACGATTGTATGCCACTCTGGTAAATATATCTTATTCTGTATTGCCCTTAAGCAGTTAACAGGTGCTAAATTGGTGTTTATTAAACACAATCTTGTACCTGGTAAAACAGATATGTATCATAGATGGATCAATGCACAAGTAGATGCCTTTGTTTGTGTATCTAAACTCGTTTATGACGACCTTATGACGCCTGTTATTAAGGATACTAGTAAATACCATGTTGTATATAATGGTATCGACCCGAACCGATTCCAGTCCTTTTCAGATGATGTTCCTATGAAATCCAAGGTTAGAACCTTTGGCTATAGTGCGCGTATTACAGAACGAAAAGGTTTGTATCTGATTTTAAGTGCTCTTGAACAGATTCATCAAAACAATCCAGATGTTCGATTGATTATATCTGGGGCTGGTACAGAGGATCAAATTAAAAAATTAAACGATTATATAGAAGCGCATCAAATGCATTCTTATGTTGAATTTATAGGCTTTACACGAGATATTGAAGGTTTATATAGATCAATTGATTGCTTACTATTGCCAACAATAACACGGGAGGCCTTTGGTCTCGTTATCTGTGAGGCTATGTATTGCGGTGTACCAGTCATTACAAGCGGTTCTGGGGCTCAGCGAGAAATCATAGACGATGAAGAATCTGGATTTATTGTAGATCCGCTGAACGAACATACATTACAACAGGCTATGGAACATGTGATGAGTGATGATGTAAACTTGCCGAATATCATCACCAATGCACGACATGTTGTAGAGGAACGATTCATCGTTAATCGTGTGGCCCATGAATTAGTTACGATTATAGATAATTTACATTCCGCGAATCATTGATATATTTGTAGTTATATGAGTGGATAGGAGTATGAGATGGGATATTTACAAACACAATGGCAGCGAGGCCGTAAGATTTACGGCAAACGTAGTTGGAGGGAAACTAGACGTACTTTCCTTCATACAATGCGCTCTATCCGCAATAAAGGGGAAATTGAGGCACTAGAAACCTATTTTGCAAACTATACGCCTGATCCAACCTTATTAGACCGTCAAGTTGGTTTATTTGAGTTAATGACACGATTTTTCTTGTTTAAAAGCTCAACACCACAGGAACGATTAGAGGCTATTGTTAATCATTTTGATTATTTAAAAGATGTATTTACAGACGAAGCAATTCGTGAAATGTACTCTGTAGACCCAGATAATATTTACGACGATGTAAGTCGTATGAATCGTGGCTTTATCGTATGGGAATCAGAAGACCTTGATATGGTAGCGCGCTTATATTATGGCCCTGGTCAACGTAAAGAAGGTTTCTTAACCTTGTTACTAACCTTGGGTAAGCAAGGTGTATACCATGCTAATTTCCGCTTTGGCAAAGGTTTTAATGGGGAACCTGCTATGTGGATTGGCACAATTCAAGGTTATAAAGATGGCCTTGATAATGCTAAAACAGTGACTAAAAAGATGTTTGGGTATCGACCAAAAAACTTTATTATGTTCCTATTACGCCATATTGCGGTCCTTTGTAAGGTCGAATCCATTTATGCCGTATCTGATGAAGGCTTCTATGCAAATACCCATTTAGTTCGCGGTCATCGCGCTAAGGTGGCTGAGCTAGATCCATTGTGGGAGGAATCTGGTGGTGTTGTATGTAGTGATGACCGTTTCTTCAACATTCCATTAGAGGAATATCGTAAACCTATTGAAGAGATTAAATCACAAAAACGTAGCCAATATAGAAAACGTTATGAATTACTCGATCAATATGAACAAGAGATTCAAGATCATCTGAAACCATTGTTACGTGTAAAATAGATATCTATAAAATAGATGTTAATATGATGAAAATTAGATTGTAACTATGTAGGTGAAAAGGGGTTAGTATGCAATCTTGGATAATTAAGAATTCTGAAATGGTGCTGACCGTACTCATTTCACTGATGATATGTACGACGCGGTCATCTATGGCACTAGGGAATTTAATATATGGCCTTATTATATTGATGACCTTAATAACGTGCTGGTATAGGCGACATGAAATCTCCATACCACAATCGATACGCCAATATGGATGGGCTTATTTAGGCATGTTACTATGCGTATTGCCGTCCGCATTAATTAGTAATGATATAGCGGTGACCACAAAATATTTCTTTAATATTTGGGTTTGGAAGGTATTAGTCATCGTCCCAATTCTGCTATGTATTAAGAGTTCTCACAAATTATACGCCATATTATCAGTATTTTTTGTGTATATGGGCATCGATGCTATATCGGCCTTTGCACAATATTTACTGGGCTATAACTTAGGACCAGGAGGTCGTGCAGGTGGTGTTATACACGGCTCTATGATGGGACTAGCCATGTTGTTAACATTGGCTTTTCCATTAGCATTAATTGCTGCCTATGATAAGAGATTTCCTTCGTATGTAAGAAAATCTGCTGTATTTTCTTTGTTTGGCATGCTATTAGGCATGTGGGGGAACCAAAGCCGTGGTTCCTGGTTATTTAATGGCATTAATGGTGCGCTCATTACATTGCGCTATTGCTTTGTAAATATTCGCTATGTATTAGTACTACTTGTAGCTGTTGTAGGTATAGGATATGCATTTAGTAGTAATCAAGCCTATGTAGCTCGTTTTGAAAGTACTTTTAATATAAGCACAGATGGTTCAAATTTGGGCCGTATTTATGTATGGGAAGCAGATAAGCAAATGATTATGGACCACCCTGTAACAGGTGTTGGTCCTGGATTATGGCAAAAAACATATCGAGAGCACTATAAATTAAAACAAGAAACTCAAGATTTGGGCCATTCTCATAATAATTTATTGCAAATAGCCTCTGAATCTGGTCTATTAGGCCTCGTTGGTTTCTTAGGATTCTCAATTTTTATGTTCTGTAAATCGTTGAAACACTATGTGAAGACAAGAAACCCTTATGATCTATCAATCCTTGTAGGTTTAATTAGTTATTTATTCCTATTTGGATCAGTTGATTATACGTGGGGAAATTCATCTGGTATTCGCATGTTTTGGATTGTTATGGGCATCATGATTCAATTGAAAACAATTGAGAATTAATTGAGAATCACAGGGTTATTTAGGAAATATTTACGCATTATTTAATTGATTTTTATGTCTAATTTAAATAGACCCAAAATCTCCAAAAAACTGCATAAAAGATAGCTAAAATCTATGTTTTTTCATAGTTTTAAACTTTTGAATATGATACAATATATGTAAATATTGGTACATTGTATTCGTATGGTTTAGAGGTTGTTTTCTTAAAAATTGTATTGAGAAAACAACCTTTTTTTATAGTTTGGGGTATTAGTATGAATAGTTCTGGATATAATAATCACAACAAATTGCTTATTAGCAAAATCATAGTGCTTATAGCAGATTATATTTCTATTGTGTTAGGCACATTAGCGGCCTATCATTTGCGTTTAAACTTGCCATTGTTACAGGTAAGTTCAAATTTTAAGGTAGATGAAATCTATGTATATGGTGTTATACCTTTCGTATTTTTAGCCATATTATTGCTCAATAATGCCTATTCTGTAGTATCTCCTTATTGGGATACGATGAAGAACTTATTCCGTAGTATCACTATTGGCGTTGTTGTATCCATTGTGCTCATGTACACAGGTCATGTAATCAACGATGTATCTCGACTCTTTGTTATCTTTGCCTATCTATTTATGTTGCTCTTTATCTTTAGTAGTCGTTTTATTGTAGGTAAAATTCTTTCAAAAGCAGGATACTTAAATATACCAGTCCTTCTCGTTGGTGCAGGTAAAACAGCAGAGCTCGTAAAGAAATCTTTAGATCGTATGCCAATTGCTACCTATAAGATTATTGGTTATGTAGATGATAATCCTAAATCCTCTACCATTGCTCAAGAATATCCATGTCTCGGTGCTTTTTCTGATGTTGAAAGAGTTATTAAAGATACAGGAGTACAAACAGTCCTTATTTGTGCACCAGGGTTAGAGCCTAAAAAGTTAGTATCCTTGATTAATCACTTGCAACTATTAGTAAAGCGCGTTGCCTTTGTACCTGAGTTATTCGGTTTGCCTACAAGTAACATTACGGCGCGTGGCATGATGGAAGAGCAAGCCGTTGTATTGCGGGTACAAAATAACTTGGCTCGTAAATCTAACCGTATTATGAAACGCATCTTTGATATTGTAGCTACCGTATGTGGGGGCCTCTTGATTTTGCCAATTTTAGCCATTGTAGCTGTATTGATTTATCTAGATTCTCCAGGGCCTATCGTATTTGGTCATAAGCGCGTTGGCCAAGGTGGTAAAGAGTTCCCATGCTATAAATTCCGCTCCATGGTGCCTAATGCGCAAGAGGCGCTAGAGGTATATTTGAAAGAAAATCCTGCAGCTCGTGAAGAATGGGAACGAGATTTCAAATTAAAAGATGATCCTCGTGTTACAAGAATTGGTAAATTCCTACGTAAAACGAGTCTTGATGAATTGCCACAATTGTGGAATGTTCTCGTTGGGGATATGAGTCTAGTAGGACCACGTCCTATCGTGCGCGATGAAATCGTAAAATACGGCGACTATATCAACGACTTTTACCTTGTACCACCAGGGATTACCGGTGTATGGCAAGTGAGCGGTCGTAGCGATACTACCTATGAAGAGCGGGTATTAATGGACTCTTGGTATGTTCATAACTGGTCTGTGTGGATTGATATTGTATATCTATTGAAAACTGTGTTGGCTGTCGTTAAATCGAAAGGGGCCTATTAATGAAATACGATTATTTAGTAGTTGGGGCAGGCCCATTTGGTGCTGTATTTGCCCGTGAGGCGCACAAGCGTGGTAAATCTGTACTTGTTATCGATCGTCGCAATCATATAGCAGGTAATTTGTATTGTGAAAGCAAAGACGATATTAACATTCACGTGTATGGTGCACATATTTTCCATACATCCTTAAAGCATGTGTGGGATTATGTGAATCAATTTGCTGAGTTCAATCACTATGTAAATAGTCCTGTAGCGAACTATAAAGGTGAAATGTACAATTTGCCTTTTAATATGAATACCTTCTCCAAAATGTGGAATATTCGAACTCCTAAAGAGGCACAGGACATCATTACCAAGCAACGATCTGCTATTACAAGTGAACCTAAGAACCTAGAAGAGCAAGCTATTAGCCTTGTAGGTACAGATATTTACGAAAAGCTCATCAAAGGATATACGGAAAAACAATGGGGCCGTAAATGTACAGAATTGCCAGCTTTCATTATTAAACGATTACCAGTTCGTTATACATATGATAACAACTACTTTAATGACCGTTTCCAAGGCATTCCTATGGGCGGTTATACGAAGATGATTGAACGCATGTTAGAGGGCATTGAAGTTCGTTTAGGTGTAGACTTCCTCAAACATCGCGATGAATATGAAGACTTGGCAGATACAATCATCTATACAGGTCCTATTGATGAGTATTTTGATTACGCTGAAGGTGTATTGGAATATCGCGGTCTTCACTTTGAAACTGAACGTCTTGAAGAGGAAAATCATCAAGGCGTTGCCGTTGTGAACTATACAGAAGGCGATATTCCTTATACTCGTATCATCGAGCATAAACACTTTGAATTTGGTACACAACCTGTTACATATGTAACTAAAGAATATCCAAAAGACTGGAAAATCGGCGAAGAAGCCTATTATCCAGTGAACGATGTAAAGAATTTAGACCTTTACGCAAAATATGTTAAAAAGGCTGAAATGATTTCCAATGTTATCTTTGGTGGTCGTTTAGGGGAATATAAATATTACGATATGGATAAGGTTATTGCTAGTGCCTTGGCGTTAGTAGAAAAAGAGTTAGCCTAATTTTTCATATGGTAAGTAGATGGACTTGAGAGACAATACTCATGTAGGAGAGTACTAGTGAATATTAAGATTTTAGTAGCTACACATAAGCAATATTGGATGCCAGAGGACTCCGTATACATGCCAATCCATGTAGGTAGAGAGGGTAAGGCGGATATTGGTTATACCGGCGATCATACAGGGGATAATATTTCCTCAAAAAATGCAAATTACTGCGAATTGACAGGCCTTTATTGGGCTTGGAAAAACCTTGATGCGAACTATATCGGTCTCGTGCATTACAGACGTTACTTTACGCGCAAAGAGGTTCGTTCTGTAGAGGATAAAAAGAACCAAATTCTTACAGGAGCGGAATGGGAACAACTACTTTCAGAATATCCTGTAGTCGTAGCGGATAAGCGTAAATATTATATTGAATCTAACCGCTCTCACTATAATAATGCTCATCATAGCGACGGCCTTGATGCGGCTGAGCAAATTATCGCTGAAAAATATCCTGAATATAGTGCTGCTTTCACAAAGGTTTGCAATCGTACATGGGCGCACATGTTCAATATGTTCGTCATGCGACGCGACCTCTTTGATCAATACTGCGAGTGGATGTTCTCCATCTTGGAAGAGATTGAACATCGCGTCGATATTTCCGATTATGATACATACGAAGCGCGCATCTATGGTTTCGTAAGTGAAATCTTGCTTGACGTATGGCTTGAAGCCAATAACATCAACTATAAGGAACAAAATGTATCCTTTATGGAGCCACAAAACTGGATTAAAAAAGGTGGATTATTCTTGAAAAGAAAATTCTTTAAATAATAGACCTATTTGTATTATGGAGGAATTTTTTTGATGAGAGAAATTGGATTTTCGGAGATTAAGAGTGTCGCTTTAGATATTTTAAAAGATGTGGCACATTTTTGTGATACACATGATATTCGATATGTATTAGCCTATGGAACAATGTTGGGAGCCGTTAGACATAAAGGTTTTATTCCATGGGATGATGATATTGATATCATGATGCCACGGGATGATTATAATCGCTTTATTAAGACATATAATGAGCATAACTCAAGATATCAAGTGTTTTCTATTGAAAATGATGACACTTATACCTATACAATGGCTAAGGTATTCGATCAAGAAACGGTTATGATTGATAATACATTATGGCGTAATTTTGATAAAGCAGGTGTATTTATAGATATTTTCCCAATTGATGGGTTACCGGATGAAACACAGGCACAACAAAAAATATTTAGACATCAACAATTTTTAAACTTGTTATTCCATGGGTCTTCTATGAAGTTTACATTCAGTAATCGTTATGTAGACTCTAAAGGTAGCTTTGCAAAGTTAAAAGGTTATGTTCGTACATTCTTAAAATTTGGTGCTATTAGTTTAATGCATTTTTTACCAACTACAAGTTTAATCAAAAAGATTAATCAAGATGCCCAACAGTATCCATTTTCCAATTCGAAATATATAAGTGTTCTCGTCGATTGTGCGAGTGGTAATAAACGGGAAGTATACGAAAAAACTTTGTTTGATAATAGAAGTTTATATCCTTTTGAGGATACTGAGTTTTGGGGACTTACAGATAGTGATTTCTATTTAAGTCATTTGTACAATAATTATATGGAAGCACCACCTAAAGATCGACAGGTACCGCATCATAACTATAGAGTGTATTGGAAATAATAAGAGGGGATTATATTATGAAACTATTTACAGTAGGACCAACTCAAATGAGACAGGAAATTCTTGATGTAAGACATCAACAAGTTCCTTATTTTAGAACAACAGAATTTTCTGAAGTTATGTTAGATTCAGATAGACTGCTCAAAAAATTTATGAATGCACCAGAAAGCTATAAATCCATCTACTTAACAGCTTCTGGTACGGGTGCATTAGAAGCTACTATTATGAATTGTATGAATGAAACAGACCATGTGTTAGTTATTAATGGTGGTACTTTTGGTCAACGTTTCGTCGATTTATGTGAACTCCACGAGATACCTCATACTGTGATTAAATTAGACGAGGGTGAGGAGCTAACCGCAAAACACTTTGCTGCCGTAGAAGAACAATCATTTACATTTGTTATTGCTAATATTGATGAAACTTCGACCGCACAGTTATATGATATTAATTTATTAAGCAACTTTGCTAAAAAGAAAGAAGCATACTTGGTAATTGATGCGATTAGTTCGTTCTTAATTGATCATTATGATATGGCTGGTAATAATATTGATGTTACTATTTTGAGTTCCCAAAAAGGTCTTTGTATTGCACCAGGTATATCCCCTATTGTAATTAGTGATAGATTATATGAAGAACGTGTAAAAAATAATCATATTAAGAATCTTTACTTTGATTTCAACCAATATGTAAAAAACTTTACAAGAGGTCAAACACCATTCACACCTGCTGTTGGGGTATGTTTAGAAATGAATAAAGCATTACATCTGATTGAAGAGGAAGGTTTTGAAAATTATTTAGCTCGTATTGATAGTGTGGCGAAAGATTTCAGAAATAGAATTAAAGAATTACCAGTATCTCTTCCTGCCTTCAGCATCAGTAATGCGGTTACGCCTATCCGTTTTGAACAACCAATTGCTAAAGATGTATTTACAATTTTGAAGGACAAATATGATATTTTTGTAAATCCTACGGGTGGGGTTAATGAAGAATACGTTCTACGCGTTGCTCATATTGGTGATACAACCATTGAGGATAATAAAATGCTCGTAGAAACAATGAAATCAGTCATTAAAGAGATTACAGGTAAATAATATGGTAAAAGTGATAACATATGGAACATACGATTTGTTTCATGAGGGACATTACAATCTATTAAAGAATGCAAAGGCATTAGGTGATTACCTAATTGTTGGGGTTACGTCTGACTATTTTGATAAATCTAGAGGTAAATTTAATGTTCGTGATTCTTTAATGACGCGCATTGATAATGTGCGTGCTACAGGTTTCGCAGATGAAATTGTAGTAGAAGAATATTTTGGCCAAAAAATAGATGATATCAAACGATTTAATGTAGATATATTTACCGTTGGATCTGATTGGGAAGGCTATTTTGACTATTTAAATGAGTATTGCAAGGTAGTTTACTTACCAAGAACACAAGGTATTTCAAGTACGCAGATTAGAAATTCTGAGAATATTAGACTTGGTATCATTGGTAATGAAGTTATATTAGATAGATTTTTGGATGAGTCTAAATTTGTTAGTGGCATTGATATTATTGGTGGGTACACAGAGGCAGAGTCGGTTGATACTATCTATAAATCACATCAATTTAATAATTTAGAACAATTTGGTTCATCTGAAGAATTGCTGGATAAAGTAGATGCAGTATATATTAATATGCCTTTATCCAAACGTGGTGCTTATATCGAAAAAGCACTACAAGCTAGAAAACATGTATTAACAGAATTCCCATTTAGTAGTGACCTTGATGAAACATTACGCTTAATGGACTTGGCGAAATCTTCCAACTTAGTATTGATGGAAGGCTTGAAAACAGCTTATAGTCCTGCATTTAATAAGTTAATTGCCATGGCTCGTAGTGGAAAAATTGGTAAAATCTTTAATGTAGAAGCTAATTTTACACAAGTTTTGGGGGAAGATTTGGCTAATCAAATTAGAATAGCTGGTGGTAGTATTTTATCCTTAGCATCCTATCCATTATTAGCTATCTTTAAACTCCTAGGATTTGATTATAATCGCGTTGATTTTATAAGTCATAAGGTTGACGATGTCGATATTTTATCAAAGATTAATTTTCTTTATGATGATGCTATGGCCTCCGCTACTGTGGCAATCAATGCTAAGGCAGAGGGAGATTTAGTTATATCTGGTTCTAAAGGATATATTTATGTACCAGCGCCTTGGTGGAAAACAGAATTCTTTGAATTGCGTTTTGAAGATGTGAACTTAAACCAAAAATACTTCTATAAGTTTGAAGGTGAAGGCTTACGATATGAAATCGTTGAGTTCTTAAAATGTATTAGAGAGGACTCTGAAAGCTTCTTGATGAGTCATCAAGATATGATTGAAGAGGTACGCGTCCTCAATAAATTTGTATCTAATACAAATGTTACCGTTATTTAGTATGGGATTGAGTGAGTATGCAACAATTATCTTTACGAGAGGTTCAGCTAGAAGAGTTGAATCTTCTCAAGGATTTTGACAAATTTTGCAAAAAATATAATTTAAAATATAGTTTATGTTATGGCACATTAATAGGTGCAGCTCGACATAAAGGGTTTATACCTTGGGATGATGATATTGATGTTTGCATGCCAAGACCTGATTACGAACGATTATTAACGTTAAAAGAGCATTATGATCATGATGGATTAGAGTTAATCGCAAATCCTATCAATCATAGCTTAGATGCAACCTATGCAGCTATCATCAATAAAAATATTCCTTGTGAAAATACATATTCTAATACATTACGTAGCAAGTATTTATGGATAGATATTTTTCCTGTTGATGGATTTAGTGAAGATATGTCCATTATGAAAGAGATTTATGATAAATCGATTTTTTATCAAAAAATACTTACATTAGCTAGCGCTAAACTGTTTAAGGGGAAATCTCTTATTCATGCTTTAGGTAAATTAGTTATTGTTCCATTGTGTCGTTTATTTGGTAAACAACGTTGTATCGATATTATGGATCGTTTGGCTAAATCTTATGACTATACTAAATCAGAGTATGTTGGTGTAATTGCCTGGGGTGAAGGTGTAAAGGAACGATTGCCTAAACAGGACTTTGAGAAGATGACTACTATTGAGTTTGAAGATCAATTATTTTCTGTTATGTCCTGTTGGAGACAATATCTAGATAATATGTATGATGACTATATGCAGATGCCTCCTGAGGATCAACGCTGTGGACATAATATTGTTGCATATAAGATAGAGCGAAAGGATTAAGTATATGGAGCCGTTACTTTCTATTATTGTTCCCATTTATAATGTTGAACAGTATGTTGATAAATGTATTCAATCAATACTTAATCAAACCTATCAAAATTTAGAAATTATTTTAGTCGATGATGGGGCAACTGATCGCAGCGGTCCTATTGCCGATTCTTATGCGGCGAAGGATAAACGCATAAAGGTCTTTCATAAGGAAAATGGTGGGCTTTCCGATGCTCGTAATTATGGTTTAGATCATGTTACAGGAGATTATATTTTATTCGTTGATAGTGATGATTTTATAGAAAATACAATGTGTGAAAGATTGCTTACTGTAGCAAATAGTACCAATGCTGATATGGTATCTTGTAATTATTATATCTATAGAGAAGCTGATGATATTAGTATACATACTATGTCTGTTCAAGATGATAAAAGAACTTTCACAGGCATGGATATGTTGAGATATTATCTGCTAAAAACGGAACCATTCGATCTCAATGTAGTATGGAATAAACTTTTTAAATCTGAGTTATTCAATGGGACAGTACTAGTTCGTTTTCCAAAGGGGAGAGTTCAAGAGGATAATTTTACTATTTTCAGGCTATTTTTAAATGCTAATACTATAGTAACAGTAAATGAACCCCTTTATTATTATGTACAACGCGCTGGTAGTATAATGGCTAATTTCAGTAGACGTTTTATGACAGATACAGTAGAGTCCCATATATATATGAGTGATTATCTTATGGAACGTTGCAGTAGTGTAAAGAATGAGCTGCAACTGTATCTTTTAAATTCCTATGTGGAATTGTCTCGTAGGGTTTGTGCAAATAAATGTAAGAAAGAGTACAATGATTTACTAACTCAATATAAACACTATGTATTAGATCATACGGCTGATACTAGCCATAACCCATTGTGGAAGTGCAAACAATATATAAAGAGGTTATTAGTTAAATTGTATTATTAACTATGAATCATAACCATATTTATACGGTTGTATGTAACATATGATTAAAACCCATAGAGATTATTTTTATATTTTTAATTGATAATACTATGGGATTTTCTCTAATTATGAAAGCATGGTTAGTAAGGTTTGATAGATATTAATGATAGAGGAAAAGTAATGTGAGGAAGAGTTACTCCGTATTAATAGAGAATATATTTTCTCTACTAACCCTACGCGCCTTAGAGTATGTACTCGCTTTTATTTTGGTACCATATTTAATTCGCGTATTAGGACCTTTGCATTTTGGAATGATTGCATTTATGCAAGGTATTATGGAATATTTCCGAATCTTTGTTGATTTTGGGTACTCCTTAACGGCTCCAAAGGCAATAGCACAGGCTGAAGAACAGAAGATAGGATCTCTATTTGCCAAATATTTTTATGGAAAAGTATGTATATTAATATTTGTTACGGCCGTATTTTTTGCTATTTATAATTTGCAACGCATATTCCTAGGGAACACGATCGATATATTATTGTTTCAAGTTATGTACTGTGGAATTATAGGCAATGTTTTATTTCCTGTATGGTTTTTCCAGGGCATACAGAAGATGCGGTATATTACCATATTAAATATGAGTGGTCGTATCTGTACGATGCTTGGTATATTTTTACTTGTAAAATCTCCAGAGGATTATATACTCGCTGCATTCTTACAGGCTTGTACTCCATTAATTGCAGGTATTTTTTCAATAGTGTGGTTAAGAAAACACTATACTGGATTATTCAAATTACCACCTATGGGTGAAATTATTAATTCTTATAAAGAAGGATGGTCTATATTCGTATCCTCGTTGGCAGTTAATTTATATACTGCAACTAATATAGTGGTATTAGGTATGCTTACGAATAATGTTATCGTTGGTTACTATAGTGCTGCTGATAAATTAATTACATGTGTTCGTAGAGGTATATATGCTGTCAGTGACGCCATATATCCATTTATAAGTAAGATGATGAAGGATGATATTCCAAAAGGGTTACAGTTCATTAAAAAGCAATTGCTCTTATATCTAGTTGTAGGTCTTGTTGGTTGTACATCACTATTTTTCTTCTCGGATACTATAGTCAAGCTATTGTTCGGAGCGGATTATAATTTAACTGTTGACGTATTACGAATCTTGTCATTTGTTCCTTTAGCTGTTGCTATTAGTACTGTATTTGGTGAAGAAACGATGCTACCACTCAATATGAATAGTGCATATAGCCGAACTCTAGTATTGGCAGCATTCTTTAGCTTGTTATCTATATTCCCATTGTGTTATTTGTGGGGGGCTAAAGGGGTAGCAATGACAATGTTATTAACAGAATTTTTAATTATGATTATTATGGGAGGCTTATTAAGGAAACAACTCTTCCAATAGGTTTAAATAGTTTGAGAGGTTTGTTTTAATATGATTAGTACAGCATATTATAAAATTCAAGAGTTATTGCTTTGTGCAATGATAATTTCATTACCACTGATGCGGATTCCAGATCGGTATACTTTGTTTTCAATGGGCAATAATCTATCGATGATATTTCTGTTCTTTTCCCTTTTGTTATTCATTGTATATAGCCTATGGAACAAGAAGACAGAGTTTCCCTTTAAACCGTATTTTACAATATCTGTTGCTTGGATTGTTTTTTGTACCATTTTAGGGGTATTTTCTTTTCCTTTTTATGATACTGTTATTTACACGTATTTAATCAATACATCTGTTGTCCAAAAACTATATGCGCTATTTCCTTCGTTTGTAGGTAATGAATTTATTCTACAAGTAAAGTTAATGGTATCACTAGTTTGGTATCTGTTTAGAAACTTTATATTTCCCTTAATTGGGCTATTCTTAATCATTTTTAATCTATATAAAGATGATTGTAAAAAAGGTCTTGATACTATTGTTAATGCTGCAAGGATATTAACAATACTATGTATAGCTTACTCCATTATAGAGGTTTCTTGGCTATGGAGTGGTTCAGATTACTTGGCTAGTATATTAGTAACTATTAATAATAGCTTATATGATCCTGTTGTACAAAGTGGGTGGTGGCCTCCGGAATTATGGCCAGGTCAACTTAGAAGCCTTGCGTTAGAACCATCCTATTTTAGTATGATTGCGGTGTTTTTGGCACCATTATTAGGTATTCATTATGTAAATTCTAAGAATAAACTTGATATTATATTAGCATTTCTCTTAGCTGTCATGATTTTCTTAACTAAAGCGCGAACAGGTGTTGTTGTTTATCTATTCGAACTTGTTGCATTTGTCGTATTAAGTCTAATCTTTAGATATAAATTTTGGTGGAAGTTATGTCTATTTACGATTGGTTTAAGTATTTTTAGCTATTCCTTCGCCATTGTTGGTGACTCCGTAGTAAGCCCTATGATTAAAGCTAGTATTTCTCAAACGACTGCTATTGAAGAAGGACCTAAGTCTGTATCTGTAGAAAAAGCTCTAGATAAGTATATTGATAGCAATGTTAAGTCAGTCAGCAATACTAGTTCTAGATCTAATTCAGCTAGATTTGGTAATACCGTAGCTATGTTTAACGTTGGACTAGATCATTTAGCATTTGGTGTTGGTAGAGGCTTACACTCAAGTTATATGGTTGATAAATTCCCTGATTTTGCTAAAGATAGTGGCGAAGTTAAACGTTGGACAGAAGACGTATTACAAAAAGGCTTTTTAGCATTTGAGTATCCAGTACTTAATGAGTTTGCAGCTATATTGGCATGGTTTGGGTTGATAGGGGAAATCTTGTTTATTACCCCAATTTTATATATCTTATATAGAACCTATAAGATTAAGAAGTATATTAACAACCCTACATTGGTCTACCTATTAGTGGCATTCTTTGGACAAATTGCATGCTTTATGAGTAATGAATTTTTATTGGCTTATCCAATTCTTGTAGGGATTTTGATTTGTTATATTAAATTTTATGAGCATAATGATATAACCAGAGAATAGGGGGTTATTCTAAATAAAGTATAATGTGTATATTGTAACTAATGTTTAAAATACATCGAATATATTTGATATATAGTTTATGGCTTTTCTATCTCATGATTAGTTATAATTTGTATAGCAAAATATTATGGAATGAATATATTGGGAGTATTCATTTCTAGGGTACTACATTAGTTAATATATTGGTTTGGGAGAATTTAGCTATGAGAAAATATGTACTTTCAGTTGATAAGAATAAGCCGATAGAGCTTGAAATCACAAATATTTTAGACGATGACAAAGCTATAGTGCGCGGTCGTCTTAATACATATCATTTGGATTATGATGTAGAGACAACTTCTGTTTTATTGAATTTTACGTTGGAAGACGATCGAGAAACTGTATATAGTATTAGATTAAAGGAAGATGATTCTTTATTAAAATGTTTAGATTGTACTCCTCAGGAGATATTCTTTAACATTGTTAATTTTCTTGGTGAAGTAATACATAAGGCTAAATCTATTGGACATACATTAGTTATGAAGTTAGATCATCAAACTTCTAGATTACTTGTAAAGGATTTAACAAAAATTGGTGATGAATATCGTACATTTAATGGAGAACTAGTATATTAAGATAATTCTTAATAACTATATAGTGGAATTAAAAGAAGGTATCAACGGCAGTTGATACCTTCTTTTATGTAGAAATCAAATTGATGGGATACTAAATTTAGATCAACCTATAATATCTTTATTAGATATACGAAGATAAGAAATAGGGATTGAATGTTCTCTTATATAACAAATCTGTTATGAAACGTATTGTATTGTATATTGAGCAGCCGATAGTAGTTGGCTCAGAAGTTGCCATTTTAATGCGAATTTCACCGTTTTTTGGTATAATAAACAAGTATTCCAACGATAAAACGGAGGTAATTCTAATGCGTAAATTCTTATATATGTTAGCAGCTCTACTCGTGTTGATCGGTATTAATACACATGATGTAGAAGCTCGTACAGATGTGTATGCTACAACCTATAATGGTAATAGCTGGTATGTAGACCAAGACTCTGTGAAGAGAGTAGGGGATGTACTCAACTTTACGGTGTACACTACATCTGGCCTTAGCTATAAGGTATCATCTAGCGATAGTAACTATTACAATGCAGATGTATTCTACTATAACAACAAACTCGTTTCAGACAATGGCCAATCTGTATGGAAATCTCCAGGTATGATGGCCGCTATGCGTGTGGCACGTAGATAAAGAATAAAGGCAGCGATTCGATCGCTGCCTTTTGGTCTGTATAAGTGTACTATAGTATCGTTTATCCGTATTTGACGATATATAAGATTAACCCTATAATATAAATAGATAGCCAAGCGAGTAGATCCGTCGGGCTCATCTCAAGAGAATAAATAATTGATGAAATGGCCTTTCAGTTACCTAATTATCTAGGGATAACGAAGGGCTATTTGTCTTTTCCAAGACAAATAAGCGCCACGAGTGCACCAAAAGCAATGACTACAGTCATTACCTCTAGGATTAGCATGATTAACTCATAATCACTCATAGACAACCCTCCCTTCATAGACGAAGAGAGGCCCAACCTCGCTTAACTATCCTATATCAATTATATGGCGAACATATAAGCGAATCAATAAGAATCTATTTATAGAAATATACAAAAATATATATACATATACGTTAGCAGTAACTATAGTTACTGCTTTTTTATTTTTAGTAATTTTATAGTTATGTGGCAAATTTCCCTCATATTTACAAGAATATGATTATTAAATATAATTAAATTATTTAATAATAGTTTATAGTATGTAAATGAGAGAGGGTTTTTATGAAACGTGTGTATAAAGCAAACCTATCTTTAGCGATTGCTCTGACAATTGCTAGCTCTGTAGTGCCCTATGCAATGGCGGGGAGTACATTAGTTACTACACCTAATGGTGCAAATATTACGGCAAACAACGGTGGGAAGTTTAAGGCTGGCGAAATGACAAACTACATATCTACGATTGAAGCAGATACTGGTAGTACAGTTAGTATTGATAAAGCTGTTGCTAATATTGGCTATAATAACAAGCCTTTCATTAGCAGTAAAGGTGGTAGTACAGTTAGCCTTAAGGAAGGCGTTTATGATGTTCAAAATGTAAGCACTCCTGTTGCAGTGGCTCAAGGTGGCACCGTTAATATTGGTGTAGACGGCAATAAAGGTAATTTTACTGGTAATGACTTGTCTTTGGTAGGTGATGTCATTGTTAAAAGCGACCCAAATCATGCATCTGAGATCAATATTGGTATCATTGGCAAAGAATCTCTTTGGGATGGTTTAGCCTTTAACTTAGCAGACAAAGACGCAAAGAATCCAAGTCATATTAATGTATTCCTTGGTGACTATGGTTCTTGGGAGCTTTTCTATCAAGGCGGCTTGCATGATGGAACATTAGATGGTGGTACACAACCTAGCCATGTACATCGACTTGTAGGTTCCAAGAACCGCAACTATGCGAATATGGTAACCCAAAGTGAGCATAATAAGCTCTATGTAGATAAGCTTGAAGGGCATGTAAACTTTATTTACGACCCTAATGATGAAGGTGGCGATACTGAGGATCCAGATTATAAACCACCGACTACAACCTATAATGGTTTGACTCCAGATTCCTTCTGGGGTGGTGATATTCATATTACAAGTGCGGCTCCTGGTGCAGCGGCTCATGTGTATACTACTCAACGAGGCCTAGATATGTCCTCTGAGGCTAATGTGAACAAGATTTTAGATAACTTGGCTCACAAGATGTACTATCATAACTATGTTAATGGTGAAAGAAACCTTCAAGGTACAGTAGCTATTGCATCTGATGGTTCTGAATCTGGTCGTTTTACAGTAATTACATCTGGTCATGCTAAAGAAGGTGATATTACATGGCAAGCCGATAAGGATGGTCAAGGTAAATACGTATATGGTGAAAATAAACCTGTACCGAAACCTCAACCTAAGCCGGAGGTAAAACCAACTCCTAAACCTGAGGTTAAGCCGGTACCAACTCCGACTCCTAAACCAGAGGTAAAACCTACTCCAAAACCAGAGGTTAAGCCAACACCAAAACCAACTCCTAAACCAGAAGTGAAACCAACTCCAGTGCCAGAGCGTAATTCTCATATTCACGTTATCATGGGTGATTTTGATACACCTCATATGCGCGGTGCCCGTTCTGCTATCATGAGCAATATCAACGGTTGGAGAACATTAACAGATAATATGTATCGTCCACGCGTATTGCAACAAGGCGAACCAACAGGCATTTGGGCTCGCGTTGGGGGCGGTAAATATAGCTATACCGCAAAAGGTATCGACACAGATACAACATATACACGTATTCAAGGCGGTTATGACGCTAAAACAGGTAGCGGTTGGACTGTAGGTGGTCAAGTATCCTACCTTCGTGGCAACGATGACTACGTATTCAATGGCACTGGTAAGGAAAAAGCCTTTGCTGTAGGTGCGTACGGTGTGAAAGATCTTGGTAAAGACCAATACATTCACCTTGAATCCCAAGTAGGTCGCGTTTCTAATGCTTTCACAGCTCGCAATGAAATTGGTGAAAGCCTTTCTGGTGACGCTAAAGCGAATGCTTATACAATTGGTGCACGATACGGTAAAACTGTGAAATTCCAAAATGGTACATACATTGAACCACAAGCGCAATTGAGTTACACTCATTTCGGTGGGGATAGCTTTGATGCGGGTCGTATGCATGTAAATCAATCTGGTGTGAGCAGCACAGCAGGTGGCATTGGCCTTGAAATCGGTAAAACATTCGGCGCAGGTAACATCTATACTCGCGTTGGTGTAAACCATGCCTTCTCTGGCACTGTAAATACAGCGTACACAACAGGTAATACTACAAAGTATACAAAACAAGACCTTAAAGGCACTTGGACCGATCTAGCATTCGGTGGTCGCTATGGCTTCAATGCTAATAACAGCATCTTTGCTGACCTTAGCACAGGATTATCCGGTGACTATAAAGCAGGCTGGTCTGTAAATGCTGGATTTACACATAAATTCTAATATACTAGTCGACAGATTTACCATGAGGCAGCGAGTTAATCGTTGCCTCTTTTGGTATATTTTTATCTAATACATATCAAATCTTAATTATTTCTAAAATAAATGAGTATAATTCATTTACAATTCACTAAAAATAGTGTAATATTTTATACATATTTTAAAAGTGTTAGTCTTAAGTTTCTTTAATAAGTGAGTATATATCTATCTTTTATCATAAAAAAAGACTAATAAATCAACTCATAGATATATATTCAAGTATGAAGGAGCTTTCACAAATGTGATTGTATTGTAAGTGAAGTATTTATTGAGGTATAAGAGGATGAAAGGTAGAAATAAGATTTTATTGTCTGCTGTTATGATGACCTTATTGTCATCTACAACGGCTATGCCTAGTACATGGGCTGCAGCAGGTATTAATTCTGATGGACGTATTTTTGCAACTACTGCTGATAGTAAATTTGAAAGTACAGGTAATACGACTGCGAATGGTGTAGTCGCATCTGATGGTGGTCAAGTTACAATTGGCTCTTTGGACACTCCTGATGCATCTCAATTGCCTAAACGCTATCGTCAACCAGCTTTCATTACAGGCATGCTAAATAACAGTTCCATCCAAGTGGATGGCGGTGTTATGGACGTGACTACTGCGCCATGGAAGTCTCCATATCCACTGGCATTTGCCTATAATAGTAAAATTAATCTTGGTGTCGATGATGCGGGTACCGTAAAGCACAAGGTATTTAATATGCAAGGCGATGTGCTTGTATCTGATAAAATGATGCCTCCTCATCAAGAACAGCAACCATCTGTTATCAACATTGGCTTAGGCCGCGCGCACAATAGCCCTAACCAATTTTCTGGTAAGGCAGTGAACACCTTAGAGGATAAGGGTGGCGAAATCAACATGACCTTTGATGGTGGCATGTGGAGCCATGATTACATGGGCGGTTTGGAATCTTTCAAGATTGATGGTAAAACGGAACGCAGTAGTATTAATAACCTCACAGGCACTCGTACGCGTGAAGGGTTCAGCCGTATTGCACAGGATTCTCGCAGCGACATTCATGTAAATAAATTGGACGGTCATATTAATGTTATTTATGACATGACTAGTGGTACTGGCTTAAATTATGCTAAACCAGGTTCTAAGAAAGACGGCCTTGATCCGGCTGATATCGAGGGCGGTAACTTCATCGTGAAATCCGCTGCAGCTGGCTCTGGCGTGCATGGCTATGTAACAGGTGATCATCTTGATACTTCTTCTGAAAGCAATGTAAACAAGATTTTAGATAACTTGGCTCATAAATTCTATTATGAAAATTATGTAAAAGGTGAAAGAAACCTTTCTGGTACAGTATCCATCGCTTCTAAGGGCATCGTGTCTAGCTACAAAAAAGCGTTGACTACAGACCAAAAAGAAGGAGATATTACTTGGAAAGACGGTAATGGCCAAGGCTCCTATGTGGTGCCAGAACCAAAACCTACACCAACTCCAGAGCCAAAACCAGTTACACCAGTAACTCCAGATCCTAAACCAGTTACACCTGTGACTCCGGATCCTAAACCAGTTACGCCGGTAACTCCAGATCCAAAACCAGTTACGCCTGTAACTCCAGATCCTAAGCCAGTTACACCAGTAACTCCAGATCCTAAGCCGGTTACGCCAGTAACTCCAGATCCTAAGCCAGTTACACCTGTAACTCCAGATCCTAAGCCAGTTACACCAGTAACTCCAGATCCTAAGCCGGTTACGCCAGTAACTCCAGATCCTAAGCCAGTTACTCCTGTAACGCCAGATCCTAAGCCAGTTACACCAGTAACACCAGATCCTAAACCAGTTACACCAGTAACTCCTAATCCTGTTGTTCGTGGTGCGTACGATACACCTCATATGCGTGGTATTCGTTCTGCTGTAGTAGGTAATATCAATGCTTGGCGTACATTAGCTGATGATATGTATCGCCCTCGTGTATTGCAACAAGGTGAACCAACAGGTATTTGGGCTCGCATCGGTGGCGGTAAATATAGCTACTCCGGCAGCGGTATCGATACAGCTACAGATTACACACGCATCCAAGGCGGTTATGATGCTAAAATCAGCCGTGGCTGGACTGTAGGTGGTCAAGTATCCTACCTTCGTGGTTCTGAAGACTATGTATTTGATGGTTCTGGTAAGGTTAAATCCTTCTCCGTTGGCGCTTATGGTTTGAAAGATCTTGGTAAGGATCAATATGTACATGTAGAAACGCAAGTAGGTCGTGTATCTAATGACTTCACTGCACGTAATGAAATTGGTGAAGCCATGTCTGGCGATGCAAAATCCAATGCGTATAGCATCGGTGTTCGCTATGGCAAAACATTGAAATACGCTAATGGTTTCTATGTAGAACCACAAGCACAATTGAACTTCACACACTTCGGTGGTCGTAACTTCAATGTAGGAAATGTATCTGTTAACCAATCTGGTGTGAATAGCACTTCTGGTAAGCTTGGCCTTGAATTGGGCAAACAATTCGGTAGTGGCAATATCTATACACGCTTTGCTGTAGGTCATGCTTTCACAGGCAATGTAAAAACTGCATTCGCTAGTGGTAGTGTTGTGAAATTAACAGAACAAGATCTCAAAGGCACTTGGACTGAACTTGCCTTCGGTGGCCGTTATGGCTTTAATAGCAACAATAGCGTATTTGCTGACGTTGCTACAGGTTTGTCTGGTGACTACCAAGCAGACTGGGGCGTAAACGCTGGCTTCACACACAAATTCTAATATAGTATATAAAGGTATATTGATATCTAAGTATGTTAGGTAAAAGTATATAAATATATATACAAATATATGTACAGATAAAAGAATAGTAAAAGACCCATGTATTGGAAAATAGCTAATACATGGGTCTTTTTTAGTGTTTAAAGAGAGTCTTGATCTAGCAGTAATATTTATTTATACAAATCATAGAGTGCGTTTATATATAACATCAGTAATCATAAGAGTTATTAATTTATATCCTAGCCTAGCATATACCATAATACAAGGTATTATAGGGTTAAACGGCATTTCTCTATAAATATTTCTTATTAATAAACCGAAATTGATAATTTTAAATTGTAAAATTTTTTTCTACTAAGATATGAATAAATGTTTGGTTGGTTATAAAAAATGCATAAAAAATAGAGTAATTATTATATAGTCTATAGAAAAATAAGGGATAAATAAGAATAGTTTACATTGAAAAGCATTATTTATGGATAATGCTTATTTTTATGTGGTGTAAAGTGTACATAAATGGTATAAATTTATAAACTAAGCAAAGATGAATATAAAATGAATTTTTATTTACCATATAGAAATATTTTGATATTATTAGGACAATCAACAATGATGAAGTTTTAGTGAAATTATTGTGAGAAATGAACTTATCTGTGTGTATTGTAAGCTAGAGGGAAGATTATGAATCGAATTTACAATGTAATTTGGAGCAAGACAAAGAAGTGTTATGTAGTAGTTTCTGAGATCGTAAAAAGCGGTGGCGGTAAGGTTAAATCCTTGCATACGGGCAAAACACATGCTCGTATGGGCGCTGTTATGGCAGTAGCTGCGCTATTATTAGGTGTGAATGTTACACCTGTAAATGCAGTGGATACTCATGATAAGGCTATTATAATTAATGGCGTGTATGGTGGTTATGCAACCGCTAAAGATGGTGGTAATGAATGGAGCTATCTATATAATTATAATAACCCTGGGAATATGTATGCTTTAGATGGCAGTGCCTCTACTGGATATTACTCAGGATATAAATTGACTGGTATTGCTATAGGACATAATACCGATATTGCGGAGACAAATGACCCTAGTTATTATTCAGGTGTAGCTATTGGTGATAGAGCTAAGGCTACTGGTGGTTTATCTTTTTCACTAGGGAACTATGCACAATCTACAAAACCATCTGCTATGGCTATAGGTACGGCCTCATTATCTAGTGGCTTCAACTCATTGGCTATGATGCGCCAAGCGGCAGCAACAGGTAATTTCTCTACCGCCATCGGTACAACTGCTTGGGCTAATGGTACAGGTAGCTTTGCCATGGGTTATTCTGCACAAGCAAAGGGCGATCAATCTATTGCTATCGGTGCAGCAGAGCCAATTACTGTAGCAGGTAGTGGTAATGAACCGAGTGCATCCTATAATGGTGATACTAATACTGTAACAAACGGGGCACGTTCTTTGGCTTTTGGTACAAAAGCGCGTACTGAAGCAGCGGCAAGTGACTCCATGGCATTCGGTTCTAATGCTAAAACTAAGGCAGCCAATGCAGTAGCAATGGGTAATTCCTCTCGTGCTACCGCTACAGATGCTTTTGCCTTCGGTAATACGGCGTATGCTACAGGTGCTAATGCCATTGCTATGGGTAGATCAGCACAAGCTAGACAGTTAAATGCTATCGCTTTAGGTGGTCAAGCAAAGGCATTAGAGGCTAATGCTCTTGCTATCGGTGGTAAGGCTGAAGCTAGCAAAGCTGGTACTATGGCTATTGGTACAGAAGCTAAAGCAAGTAGTAACAATGCTACAGCTATCGGTAATGGTGCAGAGGTTACTGGGGAAAACTCCATGGCATTAGGTGCTGGTGCGAAGATTTCTTCCAATAACTCCATCGCTCTTGGTGCAGGCACAGAGTTCAATGATCCATTAGTAAATACATATGCTGCTTTCACCAACGAAATGAACCCTGCTGAAGCGGGCGTAGTAGCCGTTGGTAATACAGGTACGCCTCGTCGTATCGTTAACGTAGCCGGTGGTCAAAATGATAATGACGCAGCAACGATTAAACAATTGCGTTATGTAAATAATAACTTGGCTATGACCATTGCGGGCCCTACATACACAGGGTATCAAGCGAATGGTTCTACCTATCAAGCGCCTGATTTCAGCATTAAAAATAGCACATATCATACTGTAAAAGAAGCAGTAGAAGCGGCGCAAACTAACTTCTTCAGCGCTAAAGGTACATCTGCTGATGCAAACTATGATAACAAAGGTGCTACCGGTACAAATGCGACAGCAGCGGGTGTACGCGCTTCTGCAGCGGGTAATTATGGTACTGCACTAGGTGCTGATGCAACGGCAACAAGCGATAAAGGTACTGCATTGGGTTATAAAGCTAAAGTAACTGAAGAGGATGGTGTAGCATTAGGTTCTAATTCTGTAGCGAATACAGCAGCCGGCGTAGCTGGTTATGATGTAAGCGCAGCAGACAACCGTGCCAATAAATACACTGCGTTAACAGGCAATGTAGCAACATCTACATTGGGTGCTGTATCTGTAGGTCAAAGCACTAGCGTTGGTAATGAAACACGTCAAATTACAAACCTTGCAGCTGGTACAAAGGATACAGATGCAGTTAACGTAGCTCAATTGCGCAATGTAAACCTTAAAATTGCAGGCAATACAAACGAAAACAACGGTAAAAATGACGTATTGTTAGATAGCCAAACATTGACTGTAAAAGGCGATGGCGCGTATGTAACAACTAAAGCGAACAACCAAACAATTGATGTAACCTTAACAAATGATACAAAAGATAAAATCGACAATGCAGCTAATAAAGAACTTTCTAACATTACAAATGTAGGTAAAAAGAATATTACTGCATTAGGTACAATTGTTGAGGCTGGCCATAATGTAACCATCCCAACAGCTACTGTGGACGCTACAACAGGTCAAAAAACATATACTGTAAATGCTATGGATACTAAGGTTTCCTTAGGCACTAGTGGTTTGATGACCCTTACAGGTGGCACATCTGATGCAAACGGTGTTCGTAACTACACTGTTGACGTAGATCCTACTAAGGTTGCTAAAACAGATTTATCCAACATCAATAGCGATGGTAAAACTGTGATCCGCGAAGAGGCACAAAAGGCTGTAAAGGTTATTGCCGGCCAAAATACAACAGTTACAGAAGGTACTGATGGTACATATAAAACATATGCAGTAAATGTAGCGGGAGCAGGAGACTATCGATTGGTAGAAAACAGCGCTGCAGCTGATAAAGCATACACTGTAACGGGCAATAAAGTTGATTTAACAGTACAAGATGCTAGTACGCCTGCAAATACAAAGACGGTAACGATTAAAGATATTGCGTCTAAAACCGAGTTAGACTCTACAAAAACTGAACTCATCAACAAGGGTTTGAAATTTAACGCAGATAATAATGACGTTAAGACAAACAAACTTGGTTCTACCGTAACTGTGTCTGGTGATGCGAATATCACTACAAAGATTACACAAACTGGTGATGACTCCACAATTGCGGTGGCTTTGAATAAAGACCTTAATGTTAAAACCGTGACTGCTACAGATACTGTGAAAGCTGGCACTACAACAGCGGGCAATCAAACGGCTACAGACAATAAAGGTGGCACTCAAACTGGCAACTTTGTAACAGGTCTAGATAATACAACTTGGAACATGGCTGACCCTGTGTTCGTGCCTGGTCGTGCAGCCACAGAAGACCAATTGAAAACTGTTAGTGATGCAGTAAGAGCAGCAAATGCAGGCTCCAGTGACTATCGCTTGATTGGCGACCCAGCTAATACGACTGATGGTTCTTACAAGGTTACAAATAACCAAGTAGACCTTAAGGTAAAAGATGATAAATCTGGTACTACAAATACGGTAACTATTAAAGATATTGCGTCTAAAACTGAGTTCGACAAATTAAACGATCGCGCTGTTAAATACGATGTAGATGGCTCTGGTAATGTAGATAAATCCAAAGTCACTTACGAAGGTCCTACATATAACAACACGAACAAATCTGGTGGTACTCACGTAACTAACGTGGCGTACGCAACAGGTAACGACGGTAGCGAAGCAGTTAACGTAGACTACTTAACTGACAAAATCAAAGACAGCTCCGATGCGTTGATTAACAAAGGCTTGAAATTCGATGCAAACGTTGGTGGCGTTCAAACTAATAAATTGGGCTCCACTGTGAAAGTTCAAGGCGAAGGCGCAGAAGCTGATGCTAACTACAGCGGTAAAAACATCAAAACTTTCATTAAGCAAGATACAGCAGGTAACACAACAATCGACGTTAAGATGAACAAAAATCTTGAAGTTGAAACAGTGACTGCTACGGGTGCAAATGGTAAAGATGGTAAGATCGGTATTAATGGTAAAGACGGTGTTACTACAAATCTTTCCATTACTCGTGATGGCCAACCTGGTGTAGATGGTGCGGCTGGTACAACTACAACTCGTATTGTTTATGAAAAACCAGATGGTACTAAAGAAGAGGTAGCTACGTTAAATGATGGCCTTAAATTCAAAGGCGACATGGGCGCTACATCTAATGTAAAACTCAACAAACAAGTGGATGTAAACGGTGGTGTTACAAACGCGGCTGACCTTGCAACAGGTAATAACATCGGTGTTACATCTGCAGCAGTTGATGCGGATGGCAATGCAAAACTTCAATTGCAATTGGCAAAAGATATTACAGGTCTTAAATCTGTGACTGCTACAGATACTGTGAAAGCTGGTACTGCGACAGTAGGTAAACAAACTGGTACTGATAACAAAGGTGGCACTCAAACTGGTAACTTTGTAACAGGTTTAGACAATACAAATTGGAATATGGCTGATCCTGTATTCGTACCTGGCCGTGCCGCAACAGAAGACCAATTGAAAACTGTCAGTGATGCGGTGAAAGCAGTGAGCGCTGGTGCATCTGACTACCGCTTGATTGGTGATCCAACTAATACAACTGACGGTTCCTACAAGGTTACAAACAACCAAGTAGACTTAAAGGTTAAAGATGATAAATCTGGTACTACAAATACTGTAACTATCAAAGATATTGCATCTAAAACTGAGCTCGATAAATTAGAAGACCGCGCAGTTAAGTATGATTTAGATGGTACAGGTAATGTAGATAAATCTAAAGTTACTTACGAAGGTCCTGCGTACAACAGCACTAATAAATCTGGTGGTACTCATGTAACTAACGTGGCGTACGCAACAGGCAACGATGGTAGCGAAGCAGTTAACGTAGACTACTTAACTGATAAAATTAAAGACAGCTCCGATGCGTTGATCAACAAAGGTCTTAAATTCGATGCTAACGTTGGTGGCGTTCAAACGAACAAATTAGGCTCCACTGTAGCTGTGAAAGGCGAAGGCACTGAAGCTGATGCTAACTACAGCGGCGAAAACATTAAGACTTTCATCGATCAAGATGCTACTGGTAATACAACAATCAATGTTAAATTGAACAAAAACCTTGTAGCTGACTCCATCAAAGTTAACAAAGATGGTAGAGACGGTAAGGATGGCGTATCCATTACAGGTCCTACTGGCGTAGCTGGTCAAGACGGCAACAATGGTAAGGTAGGCATCACTGGTGCTGACGGCAAAGATGCTGTATCTATCTCCGGTAAAGACGGCGTAGGTCACATCGGTTTAACGGGCCCTGCTGGTACAAATGGCAAGGACGGAACAAATGGTATCGATATGTCCGTTAAGAATGGCTATGACGATGCTGCTAAAGGCGTTAAGGGCGAAAAAGGTGTAGACGGTGTTGATGGTATTACACGCATTGTGTATACAGACAATACTGGTGAACACCAAGTAGCTACAATGGACGACGGCATGTTATACGGTGGTGACACTGGTACTGTAATCAAGAAAAAACTTAACAATCAAGTAAATGTTAAGGGTGGCATTACAGATCCAGCCAAATTTACAGCTGACGATAACATCGGTGTTGTATCTGATGGAACAGATACATTGAAAGTTCGCTTGGCAAAAGATCTTAAAGGTCTTAACACAGTAACTGCTACTGAAACAGTTAAGGCTGGCGATGTTGTGATGGGTAAACAATCTGATGGCACACCTGCAGCCAATACTGGCAACTATGTAACAGGCCTAGATAATAAAGATTGGGACGTAACAAATCCAACTGCTGTTAGTGGCCGTGCTGCTACAGAAGATCAGTTGAAAAAGGTTACAGAAGCTATCAATAATCAAAGCTCAAACTCCACAGATTATCGTTTGGTGCAAAACCAAACAGCTGGCTCTAATGGTAATTACACAGTAGATAACAATGGCGATGTGGCGTTGACTGTACAAGATAAAAATCATCCAAACCAAACTGAAACAGTAACTATCAAGGACGTAGCATCTAAATCTAACCTAGATGAATTAGATGATCGCGCTGTTAAGTACGACTTGGATCCTGCTACAAATACTGTAGATAAATCTAAGGTAACTTACGAAGGCCCTACTTACACTAATAAAACTGGTGGTACTCACGTAACTAACGTGGCGTACGCAACTGGCAACAACGGTAGCGAAGCAGTTAACGTAGATTACTTAACTGACAAAATCAAAGATAGCTCCGATGCGTTGATTAACAAAGGCCTTAAATTCGATGCTAACGTTGGTGGTGTTCAAACTAACAAATTAGGCTCTACTGTAACTGTTAAAGGCGAAGGCAATGAAGCAGACGCTAAATACAGCGGTGAAAACATTAAGACTTTCATCAAACAAGATAATACAACTGGTAACACAACAATTGATATTAAATTGAACAAGAACCTTGTAGCCGATTCCATCAAAGTTAACAAAGATGGTAGAGATGGTAAAGATGGCGTATCCATTACTGGCCCTACTGGCGTAGCTGGTCAAGACGGCAATAATGGTAAGGTTGGTATCACAGGTGCTGACGGCAAAGATGCAGTTTCTATCTCCGGTAAAGACGGCGTAGGTCACATCGGTTTAACGGGCCCTGCTGGTACAAATGGCAAGGACGGAACAAATGGTATCGATATGTCCGTTAAGAATGGTTACGACGATGCTACAAAAGGCGTTAAGGGCGAAAAAGGTGTAGACGGCGTTGATGGTATCACACGCATTGTGTACACAGATAATACTGGTGAACACCAAGTAGCTACAATGGACGACGGCATGTTGTACGGTGGTGACGCTGGTAATGTGATCAAGAAAAAACTTAACAATCAAGTAAATGTTAAGGGTGGCATTACTGACGATACTAAATTGACTGCTGATGACAATATCGGCGTAGTTTCTGATGGTACAGATACGTTGAAAGTTCGCTTGGCAAAAGATCTTAAAGGTCTTAACACAGTAACAGCTGCTGAAACTGTAAAAGCAGGTACAGTGACTATGGGTAACCAAGAAGCAACTAAAGCAGATGGTACTAAAGAAACTGGTAACTATGTAACAGGCCTAGATAATAAAACTTGGGATGCTGACAACATCGTAACTGGTCGTGCTGCTACAGAGGATCAATTGAAAGATGCGTTG
>OGKA01000400.1_pt1 | contig 49243 bp, 54 predicted proteins | sample 1572211 | NCBI WGS metagenome assembly OGKA01 (sample SAMEA2582125, study PRJEB24529) | metagenome | biome: Human gut stool | place: China | collected 2011 | reverse complement strand
TTGACTTCGGTACTGCAACACACTCTTTAACCTTTACTGCACGGAAATCTGACTTACTGAATGTATCAAAATCAACAAATTCCTCAAATAAAGGCTCTACCTTTACCTTAGAAAAATCAATCTTTTCAGACTCAGTTTTTACATTTTTTTCAGGTGCTTCAGAAGCTGTATTATTTACATCATTTTTCTTATTTACACCATCTAAGGACTTCATTGTCGGGAACAGCAGTACATCACGGATTGCCTGACTGTCTGTCAGTAACATTACCAAACGGTCAATTCCGTATCCGATACCACCTGTAGGCGGCATACCGATCTCCAGTGCATTCAGGAAATCTTCATCGGTGTGCTCTGCCTCGTCATCACCGGCTGCGGCATTGGCATCCTGTGCGGCGAAACGCTCACGCTGATCAATCGGATCATTTAACTCGGAGTATGCGTTACACATCTCCCATGTATTGCAGAATAACTCGAAACGCTCTACCTTGGTAGGATCGCTTGGTTTCTTCTTGGTCAGTGGAGAAATCTCGATCGGGTGATCCATGATAAAGGTCGGCTGGATCAGTTCCTTCTCGCAGTATTCCTCAAAGAAGAGGTTGATGATATCACCCTTCTTGTGACGCTCTTCGTATGCAATATGATGCTCGTCAGCAAGCTTCTTTGCTGCTGCATCATCCGGTACCTGATCGAAATCAATTCCGGTATATTTCTTGATGGCATCGTTCATCGTCAGACGTGCGAATGGCTTTCCAAGGTCAATTTCCACGCCGTTGTAAGAGATCTTGGTAGATCCGCATACTTTTTCAGCGAGGTAACGGAACATGGATTCGGTCAGTTCCATCATGCCCTCGTAATCAGTGTATGCCTGATACAGCTCCATCAGGGTAAATTCCGGATTGTGGCGGGTATCAACACCCTCGTTACGGAATACACGGCCGATCTCGTATACACGCTCAAGACCACCAACGATCAGTCTCTTTAAGTAAAGTTCCAGGGAAATACGAAGCTTTACATCCTCATTTAATGCATTGTAATGTGTCTCAAACGGTCTTGCTGCCGCACCGCCTGCGTTTGCAACAAGCATCGGAGTCTCTACTTCCATAAAATCACGGTCTGCTAAGAAGTTACGGATCTCCTTTAAAATCTTGGAACGCTTTACAAATACTTCCTTGCTCTCCTGATTCATGATCAGATCAATGTATCTCTGACGGTAGCGCATGTCCGTGTCGGTCAGTCCATGGAATTTCTCCGGAAGAATCTGTAAAGACTTGGAAAGCAGTGTCATCTCCTCCGCATGGATAGAGATTTCTCCTGTCTTTGTGCGGAATGCATATCCCTTGACACCCCAGATATCACCGATGTCGGATTTCTTGAAAGTTGCGTACAGATCTTCTCCGATTGCGTCACGCGCAACATAGATCTGGATGTTTCCCTTGAGATCCTGAATGTTTGCGAAAGATGCTTTTCCCATGACACGCTTGAACATCATGCGTCCTGCAATGGATACGTGGATCGGATCGGCATCCATGATGCTTCTTCTTTCCTCATAATCTGCTTTGACTGCCTCTCTTGCAGCTGCCTCGTCCATACCATCGGTATTAACTGCCGGTCTGCCGGCTAAAAGCTTCTCTTCGTGTGCATTGTAAAGATCCTTCACATCTGATGTGTGATGGGTTACGTCATATTTTGTAATCTGGAACGGGTCCTGTCCTGCTTCCTGCAGATTTGCAAGCTTTTCACGGCGCACCTTTAACAGCTGGTTGACATCCTGCTGCTGTCCGCCCTGCTTTCCGTTATTCTGTCCTGCCATTTTCATTTCCTCTCTTAATCTACGGTTGATCTCTGGATCTCGAGTACCTTGTAAGATAACTCTCCAGCCTGTGTCTCTACGGTAATGGTATCGCCTACTTTTTTACCTAACAGTGCGCGGCCTACCGGTGATTCATTACTGATCTTTCCCTTTAAGCTGTTTGCCTCTGTGGAACCAACAATCTTGTACTCTAACTCATCGTTGAACTCGCAGTCGAGAATCTTTACCTTACATCCGATGCTGATCTTCTCCAGATCAACCTCTTCCTCAACAACGACTTCGGCATTCTTTAAGATCTTTTCGATCTCCTCGATACGCGCCTCGATGTCTCTCTGCTCGTCCTTTGCTGCATCGTATTCTGCGTTCTCGGACAAGTCACCCTGCTCACGGGCTTCTTTGATCTTCTGAGCAACTTCCTTACGCTTTACAACTTTGAGATTCTGCAGTTCGTCTTCGAGCTTTTTCAGACCTTCATAGGTCAAGATATTTTTCTTATCCATTTGATTTACCCCTGATTCTATATTTTTTATATGCAGCTTTTTGAAAAAAGCGCATAAATAATCCACAATAACCTAGGTATTATAGCGAATTGTCCACATTCTGTCAAGATATTCTCCTTCAAACCGGACTGTCGCCCATCCGTGAAGTTACCGCCCGCCCCACACCGTGTCCACCCAGCAACCTGAACAGCAATTCCGTGAACATCGACACAGCTTTCTATGCATCAGACGAAATACTCCATCAATAGTGTCTCCAGCTGTTCGTAATTTTCCACCTGATTGATTGCCACACGCAGCCGTGCTCCATGCGGATATCCGGCGGTATACCATGCCGCATGCTTGCGGATCTCACGGATACCGATATATTCACCTTTAAACTCCAGCATCATCCGGGCATGACGCAGAATCATCTGTGCCACCTCCGATGCCGGCGGCTTCGGCAGATGCTCCCCTGTTTCAAAATAATGCAGGATCTGCCGGAAAATCCACGGATTTCCCTGTGCGCCCCTTGCGATCATGAAGCCATCACATCCGGTCTGTTCTTCCATGGCAATCACATCCTCCGCCGTAAGCAGATCTCCGTTTCCGATGACCGGAATCTTTACGGCTTCTTTTACCTGACGGATAATGTCCCAGTCTGCCTTGCCGGAATAGAACTGCTCCCTGGTCCGTCCATGCACGGCAACTGCTGCCGCACCGGAAGCTTCCGCAATCTTTGCCATCTCCACCGCATTGACATGCTCGTCATCAAACCCTTTGCGGATTTTTACCGTAACCGGTTTTTTGATCGCTTTTACCGTCTTTTCAATGATCTCGCCTGCAAGTTTTGGATTCTTCATGAGTGCCGAGCCTTCCCCATTGTTGACAATCTTTGGCACTGGGCAGCCCATATTCAGGTCAAGAATATCAAATGGGCGATCCTCAATCTGATGTGCAATCTCTGCAATAATATCCGGATCTGATCCAAACAACTGCAAAGACACCGGGTTTTCCCGCGGATCAATCGTCAGAAGTGCCTGTGTGTTGCGGTTTTTATAGAGAATTGCTTTGGCACTTACCATTTCCATGCACAAAAGCCCTGCCCCCTGCTCTTTGCACAACAAGCGAAATGGCAGGTCGGTTACGCCTGCCATAGGAGCTAATATTAAATTGTTTGGCAGTGTCACACTGCCGATCTGAAGTGGTCTGATCATAACTATTTTATTTTCCGATTCTGTTTTTTATACACAAGATTGATCCCTTTTAACGTCAGGTTCGGATCGTAAATATCCACAGCATCCGTCTCATTGGCAATGATGCGGCCAAGTCCGCCAGTTACAACGGTTTTGATGTTTTCAAGTCCGACTTCGGCTTTCACGCGGTTGATGATGTATTCGGTCTGCCCGATCTGTCCGTACACAAGCCCTGCCTGCATACTTGTGATCGTGTCTTTTCCGAGAATTGATGCCGGCTTTTTGATCTCGATCTCCGGAAGTTTTGCAGCATCTTCCCACAAGGCTTTTGCTGAAATCCGGATTCCGGGTGCTGTGATCCCTCCCTGAAAGGCTCCGCTTTCATCCACATAATCATAGGTTGTGGCGGTACCGAAATCAATGACAAGCACCGGGCCTCCGTATATTTCATATGCCCCGACTGCATCCACAATACGGTCAGCTCCGATCTGCTGCGGATTCGGTGTCACAATGCGGATTCCCGTTTTGATGCCCGCCTCCACCACGATCGGTGTGATATGGAAATATTTGACAAGTCCGCCCCTCAGGGAATGCATCACATTCGGCACCACGGAACAGATAATGGCATCCTTAATTTCTGCCGGATGAATATCGTTCTGCTCCAGCAGATTCATAAGCATCATCCCATACTCATCCGATGTCCGTGGCATTTTTGTCGTAATACGAAAACTTGCGGCGATCTCATCGCCCTGAAACACCCCGCAGGTAATATTCGTATTTCCAACATCTATGGTTAATATCATTTGTCTTCCTCCTCGTCCAGTGCCTCTAAGCCTTCGCCCAGATACAGAACTTTGTAATACATCTCAAGTGCTTCCAGCAATTCCCTTTTTTCGTTGCGCAGCTGCTTGATTTTCAGCACGCTTCCGATCTCATCATAGCAGAAATCGCCCTCTTTACAGGAAGTGCGAAGTTCCAGATTTCCCGCTTCATCAAATACCAGCTCCAATACTCCGCCGATATCCTCGGTGTAAATGACGCACATGATTTTTAACTCGTCACGGATGGACTGTGGAAGTCCGTTGAAGTTTTCATTCAAATAAAATTTTTTCTGGTATGCGTTGGATGCGCACAATACTACCTCATTTGACTCTTTAGACATATCCATAGATTCCTCTCACGGAGACTTCTCCGGAAGACACCAGTTTTCTTGACTCCCAGGTGTCTACGATCAGTTCTCCCTTTTTTGTAATTCCCATAGCCTTTCCCTCAAATGGCTCCTTCGGATCCAGTACGCGCACCTGCCGGCCACGGTTCACCAGCAGCTGATCGTACTCTTCCTGTAATGCTGACAGATCCTCAGTTTGCAGATAGATCGCATACAGCCGTTCAAATTCTTCCAGAAATACCTCAATCAGATCTGCACGGTGCACACGTTTTCCGCACTCCAGCAGCAGGGAACCTGCATGATCCTGCAGTTCTTCCGGGAAGCTTTCATTGTGCACATTAATTCCAATTCCGATCACTATATGGTTGATATAGTCAAACTGTGCACTCATTTCCGTAAGAATACCACAGATCTTCTTACCATTTATGACAATATCATTCGGCCATTTGATCAAAGCCTCTGCTCCCGTCACCCGGTGCATTGCATTTGCCACTGCCATCGCTGTCACGAGGGTCAGCATGGATGCATGGTTCGGATTGATGTCCGGTTTGAGCATAAGTGTCATATAAATTCCCGTTCCCGGAAGGGAATCCCATGACCGTCCGCGACGTCCTTTTCCCGCAGTCTGCTGGTCCGCTACCACAAAAGTTCCGGACGGATGTCCTTCTTCTGCCAGTTCTTTTGCTTTCGTGTTCGTGGAATCAATCTTATCAAAATAATACGTTTCCGCGCCTGCCCATTCGGTCTTTCGGATGCTTGCCAGCTCCACTTCGTCCATACGGTCCGGCACAGATACCAGATGATATCCCTTATTCTGCACCGCCTCAATCTCATAACCGGCCTCTTTCAGCTGATTAATTGCCTTCCAGACAGCGGTCCGAGATACGCCAAACTGATTGCACAGCTCCTGACCGGACACATATCCATCCGTCTCACGGAGCAGTCTTAAAATTTCTGCTTTCATAATCATACTTTCCATTCACAAAAATATGTAAACGTTTTTTCTTAGTCAGATAACGTTGCCTTCATGATCGCCTTGATGGAATGCATACGGTTCTCAGCTTCATCGAAGACAACGGAGCGCTCACTTTCAAATACCTCATCGGTCACTTCCAGCTCGGATAATCCAAACTTTTCATAAACCTGTTTTCCGATCGTGGTCTTTAAATCATGGAATGCCGGCAGACAATGCATGAAGATCGCGCTGTCCTTTGCATTTTTGAATGCATCGGTATTTACCTGATACGGTTTCAGGTCATTGATACGCTCTGCCCATACTTCTTCCGGTTCACCCATGGATACCCATACATCTGTATAAATGACATCAGCATCCCTGGTTGCTTCCGCAACACTGTCTGTCAGTGTGATGGTTGCTCCTGTCGTAGATGCCACGTCCACACAATAATCCACAAGCTTCTTGTCCGGATAATATTTTGGATTGGTGCAGGCAACAAAATGCATACCAAGCTTTGCACAGGTAACCATCAGGGAATTGCCCATATTGTAACGGGCATCCCCCATGTATACAAACTTCACACCCTTAAGTTTTCCAAGATGCTCCTTGATGGTAAGCATATCGGCAATCATCTGTGTCGGATGGGATTCATTGGTCAGTCCGTTCCACACCGGAACCCCTGCATACTTTGCCAGTTCTTCCGCGATTTCCTGTCCGTATCCACGATATTCGATTCCATCAAACATACGTCCCAGAACACGTGCGGTATCCGGAATACTTTCCTTTTTTCCAATCTGGGAACCGCTCGGATCAAGATATGTCACATGCATACCCAGATCATGTGCAGCTACCTCGAAAGAGCATCGGGTTCTTGTACTTGTCTTCTCGAAAATCAGTGCAATATTTTTTCCAACCAGACTGTCATGCATGATTCCCTGATGTTTCTTCTCTTTCAGCTCTGCGGACAGATCCACAAGATACAGGATCTCCTCCGGTGTAAAATCCATCATTTTTAACAAATTACGTCCCTTTAATGTCATTGCTCTTCCTCCTTAAGTGTACGTTGAAAACATTTTACTCCATTTGCCGGAATTTTACAACAATGGTATGGAAAATTGACCGATCAAAAAAGGAGCTCTGCCTTTCGACAAAGCTCCTGGATTATTAAGTTTAATAAAATACAATCGGTCCTACAACCGTTCCCGCATGACCGCTGGATGCCAGTTTGAAGTATTTTGCCCCACCTGTCGGATCACTGCCGTTTAATGCGGCTCTCGCTGCCTGTCTGGCGCTTGCGCTGACACCGCTGGCAAGTCTTGCTTCAAGTCTGCCGGAAGATGCCGGTCCAAACTGACCTCTCTGATAGATAACTCCGTAGATAGAATTTGCAAATCCGCCGCTTCTGACACGATTAACAACAACCGCTCCAACCGCTGTCATACACTGTACGCTGGTTCCTCCGGCCTCACACTGTACAAGTGCTGCCAGAAGTGTCTCTTCATCTGCACTTGCGGCAATCGACGCATTCTGTGTTGTCCGGGAAGATGCCGACTGACCGGACGACGATTTCTTTTCAGCAGAAACAGAAGCATTCTTCTTTGCTTCTTCCGCTGCCTTTTTCTCTTCTGCAGCCTTGATTGCTGCCTGTTCTTCCTCAATGGTGACTGCTTTGCCTGTATCCAGTGTGACGGTCACATAATCGTCACTCACATAACAGGTATCTGAACCAACTTTGACGGCAATCCATCCGTCTGTTTCTTCGGCTTTTGTATTCACATCCATGTGCTCACCCGATGCAACGGTTTTCACTACCTCCGCATCTGTGTCGGGTGCTTTACGAATACGAAGACCGTCAATGGAAACCTTCGCAACCGTATCACAGTGTTTCTTTGCATAATTTAATGCATCTGTTCCTGTCACACAATACTCATTCTTTACATATCCTGTTACATTGCCGGACTCAATCTTTGTCCAGGTATCGCCTGCTTCTTTCACAACTGCGCGATCCCCTTTGTACATCTTTCCGACAATTTCGGAATCAGAATCTGCCTTTTCGCGGACGTAAAGAAAATCATCCACCTTCGCCATCAGCTTATTCTGCCACTCCTGTTCCTCTTCGGAAACAGTTTCCTTTTCCGTGGTTTCTTCACTTGTATCATTTCCGGATATAACCGTTCCATCTGCTGTTGCCGCAACCAAAGCCGCATTTGTCTTTTCAACAGAAATATATCTGTCCAGATAGTCTGCTGACTCCAGTTCATATTCATTCATGGCAGATGCCACTCCGGCAATCCCGTTATTGACAAACTGTGTGTCTGCTGCATCCTTTGCTGCAATATTCACTCCATTACCGGTAACTGCAGTGACCGCAAGTGTGAGTGCCAGTCCCGACACGATTACACTTTCCATCACCTTTTTGCTTGCTTTCATTGATGAACCTCCGTAGTTTGTTTCATCCACCTTTTACCCGTGGATTCGTAACATTTTATGCAATAAGTATTACACTTATGTTGCGTTTTTAAACACTTTATTTCATTTGTTACAAGTTTGTTACGTGGCTTATTGTAGCACAGGAATTTCCATTTGTCAAATTTTAGTATAAAAATGGGTGGTGTTCTCCACTTTTGCTCATATTCCGTTTAAAAAATGGGTGTGCGTTTTCACTGCACACCCATGCCGGTTTTGAAAATGTTACATATTTTATATTCCTGTGTCAATTTATGTATTGTTTTTGATAAAAAACATTCCACTATGGGAAAATTTCCTGCAAAACAGTTGAAATTATGCGGTTTTCTTCCTCATCCTCATGTAAATTTTTATTTTGCACTTTCTCCGGTGATACACTTTTTTCTTCCTTTTTCCCAGGCTTGTCCATGTGTTTTTTTAAGTACAATTCCAGGCGTCTTCTGCACCGGTTTGCTTTTTTCTGTTGCCGCACAATACAAAACACCCCAATTGTTAAAAATAAAAAAAGTATGATCTGCAACCCCATAATCATTAACTCCATTTCATTTTGCCACCTGCTGATCCACATCAGTATTGTCATATCTGCTCCCATCCTTTCATATTATATAAAATCATTTCTTACTGTATAAATCTTATTATAATGAAAGAACGTCATCACCGGAATATCCTTTCGGTCGCAAGTTTCGACATATGTCGTTACTGCTCATGTTGCTTGACATTTCTATATGGATCATATAGAGTTGACTTAAGTAAAGAAAAGAGGAAATATCGAATGGCTAAATCAAAGAAAATTGTTATGACCGGTGGCGGAACTGCCGGACATGTTACTCCAAACATTGCCCTTATGCCGGCACTTCAGGAAGCCGGTTATGAAATTACATATATCGGTTCCTACAACGGAATGGAAAAAGAACTTATCGAAGCACAAAAAATCCCTTATATCGGAATTTCTTCTGGAAAACTTCGCCGTTATTTTGACTGGAAAAACTTTTCCGATCCTTTTAAAGTATTAAAAGGATATGGGCAGGCAATCTCCATCCTGCGCAAACTCAAACCGGACGTTGTCTTTTCCAAAGGTGGATTTGTGTCTGTTCCGGTTGTCCTTGCTGCAAAACACTGCCATATTCCGGCAATTATCCACGAATCCGATATCACACCGGGACTTGCAAACAAAATCGCAATCCGCGGTGCAAAAAAAGTATGCTGTAATTTCCCAGAGACCATGAAATACCTTCCAGCGGAAAAAGCAGTTCTTACCGGTTCACCGATCCGCCGGGAACTGTTCCACGGAGATGCGGAAAAATCTCTTCACTACTGCGGTTTCCCGGATCACAGCAAACCGGTACTCCTGATCGTCGGCGGAAGTTCAGGTTCCAAGGTCATCAATGAAGCCGTACGGAAAGTGCTTCCGGAACTGTTAGAGCAGTTTTATATCATTCATCTTTGTGGAAAAGGAAACCTCGATGAGAAATTAAAAGGCGTGGTTGGCTATGCGCAGTTTGAATATGCAAGTGCAGAACTAACCGACATGTTTGCCCTGGCAGATCTTGCCATTTCCCGCGCAGGAGCGAATTCCATCTGTGAGCTTCTTGCATTGCACAAGCCAAACATCCTGATTCCGCTTTCTGCTGCTGCCAGCCGTGGTGATCAGATTTTAAATGCGAAATCTTTTGCAAAGCAGGGATTTTCTTATGTGATTGAGGAAGAAAAACTGACCGATCAGACATTACTTGATGCAGTACGCGAAGTATATGCCGACCGTGAAAAATACATCCGTACCATGTCAGAGAGCGGTCAGATGGATTCCATCGGAACGATATTAAAACTGATTGAAAGTGTTTCTAAATAATTCACACGCCAAAACAAAAAACATGCATATCTGCTGTACGTTTTTCCAGCGATATGCATGTTTTTGTATATAGAGATGCAGATTTTTTACATCTTCATCTTATCACAGATTTCTTTCATCTCATCATCGGAAAGAGATAAATGCTCCCACTCAGGAACTGCCTGATCTCCTGCTTTACGCGGAATCAGATGCATATGGAAATGAAATACGGTCTGTCCTGCTGCTTCTCCGTTATTCTGAAGCACATTGTAACCGTCACATCCCAACACTTCTTTTTCGTGTGTAATAACTTTCTTTGCAAGCTTTGCAGCCTTTGCGAGTACTTCATCATCCATCTCAAACATATTTGCATAGTGCTGTTTTGGCAGAATCAGCGCATGTCCCTTTGCTGCAGGACTTGCATCCAGAATCACACGGAAATCCGCATCTTCATAGATCGTATTGGTCGGAATATCTCCGTTTGCCAGTTTACAAAAAATACAATTGTCGTCTTTCATTTTTTTGCCTCCTAAAATACAAATATCTGATCGAGCATACGAAGCGTTTTAAAATTCCCTTTCGCTGTCATCTCACCCGTCATAAACGCTCTCTGGAATGTCATCCGTCCGTCAATGATTGACTGCAGAACATCTCTGCTTAATTTTGCAACCACGTCAATCTTTTCTTCCTGACCGTAATGAATCTCCAATTCTCCGTTTTCAATTGCTACATACAATGGCTTTTTGATTCCTTCGATAATAAAGGAATAGCTGGCAGCAAAATCCTCAGTAGATACAAAATGACTTTCCAGTTCTTTCACAAACGGTGTATCCATATCATCATCCGGTTTTCCAAGCATATCTTTGAACATCGATGCCAGTTCCTCAATATCCTCTTTCTGCTGCTTCACATAAGTATCATCCGATACATACTTCGAGAGCTGTTCGCTCTCCTGTGGTGTCAGATTCAGCTGCTGCGTCCGCAGAACGCTCTGCTTTACTGCCTGATTACTGGTCGGAAGGTTTTTGATCTTCTGGGAAATGGTCCGGTACAGGTTTTCCGCTTTCTTTTCAATGATCAGCGTATAATCTTTATTCTGCTTGAATTCCACCAGATCCTCTACATATCCGCATAACCCTGCACATGGTAATCCACCCAGAATCTCCCATGCATTCATCAGCGTCAGTTCTCCCTCACGCTCCCCATAGGTTGTGGACATAACAATCGGCTGCATATAGGTATGGCTGATTTTTTCCTTATCACCATATAACCAGCAGGCATCCAGAAACTGCTGCATATAACCACCGATTCCCAGCCACTCAATCGTTGTGGCAAGAATAATTCCGTCTGCCTCTTTGAACGTCAGTGGAAGGGTTGCAATTTCATTCTTATGCTCATATATATTGAATCGTTCGATGTTTACCCGAAGTTCCCGTAAAACATCTTCCATCTTTTTTAATACATACAGTGTCGGGTCATCCAAAAGTCCCCGGCCTCCATAATACACGTTGATTTTCATCGGTATACTCTCCTTGCTTTGATACTAATTAGTATAGGGATTTTCCCCCGATAAATCAACTGCTTTACGAGGTTTCCGGTATAAAATAATTGCAAGAACAAATCCCATTGCAAGGCCACCGATGTGTGCCCAGTTGTCCACATCCACGCTGGTAATTCCATAATACAGGCTGATCACAATCATAAAAAGCAGCCCTTTGCCCGTAAGAGATTCATATCTTCCTTTATGTATCATCACAATCCACAGCAATGCCCCGATAATACCGAAAATAGCACCGGATGCCCCTGCCGATACCTCATGCTTTCCCCATGCGGTCATTTGCACATAGGACAGTGTACTTCCTCCCACACCGGCGATCAGATACAGACACAGGTATTTGATATGCCCCATGGCCTTCTCCAGAATCGGACCGGCACAGATCAGTACCAGCATATTATTCAAAATATGTTCAAATCCAAAATGCATAAAAGTAGCTGTAAACAGTCTCCAGTATTCTCCCTGCTTCACATATGGCGGCCAGACCGCCCCCATTCTTACCATAAACTCCGAATTTTCCGTATTTCCAAGGATTTCCAGAATCACATAAACAAGAACATTCACAGCGACAAATCCCACGGTTACAAATGGAAGTTTCTTTTTTTGTGGCATACTTTTCCCTCCTGATTTTTTCACATGCTATCAGTATACTCACTTCCATTTGGAAAGACAAGGCAGTTAGCAAAAACGATATCGGACATCCGCGAAACGGATCATGTCATTACTGTTTAATTTTCTTCTCTCTTTGTAAGCCAGCGGCTCATCATTCACAAACGTACCATTTGTCGAATTTAAATCTTCAATATAATAGGTCTCTCCATCATGATCAATCCGCGCATGCAGCTGACTGATCGTATCTGCCTGTATTTGTATGTCCGCATCGGAACCGTACCCGATTCTTGTCATTTTCTTTGTAACACAGATATCCTCGTAAGATTCAGCTCCCTGATACAACAACATTCCCCTGACTTTCCCTGTCATGCTGTTCAGGCATACCGTTGGCCGATATTCGGGTTGTGCCACCGTTTTTATTACTTCCTCCGGATATACAACCGCAGACTTCGAAAGTTTTCTGGTATCCTGCAGGCATTCCCTACTTCCATGATAAGATTCATATACCTGTTTTTCGGTTTCTTCCTCTTCCAGAAGACCTATTTCTATCAGTAGCTTTTTTAATTTTCTGATCCACTCCTTCTGCTCCTTTTTCTTTCCCTCCTTTTTCTTTTCCCCCTTTTTCTTTCTGTTGGCTCTTTTTACAGTTTCATCTTTTCTTTTTTTGTCTGGATGATCTTCATATTTTCTTTCAGAAACTACGGGTTGATTGTTTTCCTCTCTCCAAACTTTTTCCATTCCATTTCCCCCGGATTCCTCCACAGCCGCCTTTTTCCCCTCATTTTGTCTGGTTCTTACAATTTCATCCCGGATATCTGTAATAGAATAACCATCCAGAAGCGTCTTCTCATAAATTCCATATGCTGCTTTTACCGCCCGTGTGTCTTTATGATCCACTTTTGTAAGCAGAAATTCCATTAACTGCTGAAATTCTGTCTCAATAGTTCCACTCCCACCTGGATATACGGTAAAAATAATTTCCTGGTTGCTGTTGGTAATAAATATTAACTCGGGATCCAGCATCAGGCAATTGGTCTGAATCAGATTCCATTCCAGAATCTCCATCTCACTGCAAATGCTCATAATCAGTTTTTCAATAAAAGAAATATCTACTTCTTTTACCCTGCAATACATATCAAGCGACTGTTTGCCGGATATGTTATACCAGTACTGTCCCTCCCCATCCATATATGCCTTTTCCACTGCAAGAAGTCCCGGCAATTTTCTCCGCAACATCAGCTTTTCATCCAGCCCCGCATGGATTCCCGCCGCAATTTTCATAAAACTTCCCGTAAGATTTCTTTCATATACTATTTCCCGATTGATCATTTTTTCACCTCTTTTAACGTCTGATACTGATAAAAGGAATCTACTGCCCACATATCTTCTATCTGTTTTTCTTCATGCTCCCCACGTACTTCATGCAACAAATCAATTCCTGTACACATAGCTGCTGCCATCGTCCATATCAGAACCGGTATGATCACAGCCGCTTCTACGGTATAACTTCCTCTCCATTTCATATTTTCTCCTTTTATCCCTGTAATCCCCACATGACCAGATGTGCCCCTAGCAGAAACGGCACAAACGGAAACTCGGATTTTCTGTTTTTATGCCCAAATATCAGTAAACCAAGAGCCGCAATTCCCGCAATGGTAATGGCAATCATGACAATTGCCATCATTTCACCCAATGCATAAAAACATCCCATGCATAAGATTACCAGACCATCCCCATATCCAATACTTTCTCTTGTACTCCAGGCCAGTATAAGCATAAATATCCCCGGCAGTAATCCCAAAAACCATACTGGATTTTTCCAACAGCCTCCCAGCAGTGATACAGCCATACCTGATATTCCCAGCAGCAAAATTGCCCAGCCATGAAGTTCCTGTTTTCTCATATCTTCCCAGGATAGTCCTGCCAATCCAAAGGTCAATATGCACATTCTGATCATTTCATAGTTGTTCCGTATTATTTTACCTCACCTCCGCATTCGCCCCACATTTGCCACAGGCCCTTTTTCCTCCCGTCTCTTCCAACAGAATCAGATAAATGGTTCTTTTTAATCCACTGCAGGCAAGATCACTGTGATAACAGGTTCCGTAATCCGTCACATACACCTTTCCAGAGACATAATTTTTCACCACGCACCCGGAACATGCGCTGTATTTATGTTCATTTTTGTTTCTCATGCCGCTGATCTGTGCATAATCCGCACTTTTAATACTTAAATCCAGATAATGACACTTTCTGCTCCTGTGATAAACGGTTCCATGTTTTGTAACATACACATAATCACTCTGCTTTCCATCTGTACGGTCGCCAATCCACTTATGGCTCTTACTTTTCTGACAGATACCAACACCCTTTACCTCAAAAAAGCTAATTGGAATTTTAATGTAATAATTAACCTGCAAATTAATATAATTTCCTGACAGATCGGATTTCGCCATCGTAATCGCATGTTTTCCACCACGAATATATTTTTCCGGCAAACTGTACGTTCCCAGCTCCTTTCTAAAATACGCTTCCGCAGATACCAGAAGCCCCGTTTGCGATGAAACGGCAGATGCTTCACATGCTGTTTTTCTGCTTGCATAATTCAATGCCTCCTGAACTTCTGTCTGAATCTGCAATACCCGAAAGAAAAATAAGAGCGTAAGGAAAAACACCGCTGTAACAGGAATAATCACTGCTGCCTCCAACGTATACGATCCTTTAAAAAGGGAACATAAGGATGCCTTTTGGCAAGGATGTTCTCCCAGGTTATAGATATCGTCTTGCGGATTCGAATCTATTGGTTCGTTTATTATCTTATGAATACATGCCTGCTTCGGAAAAGATTGAAATTTGAGGGTAATTGTCGGTTTCCATTGTCCAAAAGACATCCTTACATCCCCTCCTTCCCATGAAAATAACTATATCCGGAATGATTTTGAATCCGGAATCCATTTGAGAAATTTTCAAGGATGGATACAAAGCCAAGAAATACCGGTTGGAATTCATAGGTGGCAGTAAGCTCAGTCTCACATAAAACGTGGTCCATCTGAAAATTTTCGTACCCTTCCTGTGTCTGTACATACGCTTCCTCCACATCCATGGTGCGCATTGCAAGGGTATTTCCCTTATGAAACAAAAGCAAAATGGCAGCATATTGTCCATAATCCAATCCCTGAGAACAATCTTTCGCCACAGACCAGCCCGACAAAAGTTCCGGAATCATATGTACATTTGAAGTCCAGTCCGCATCACTTTTTATCATTGTAATTTTCCCACCGGACAATAGTGTCCTTACATCTAACACACTTTCTGCAAATGCCCACGCTACTAAGATTCCGTATTTTACAGCTTCGATTACGGCCGGATTTGCGGATACTCCAGCCAACGTGACCGCAAGTGCCATTGCCTCTGATTGTCGCTGGGAAGATGCGGTTAATGACGCCATATTTAACGGTTCTCTCATTGCCAGCAGCTCCGTAACCACAATTTTTAAATTATCCACGTCATTTCTTTTTCCGCCCAGAACATACTCCAGCTCATATTCCAATACGCGATCCTGCTTTTTTTCTACATAATTTCCAAGATAATTCACCAGATACTGATAAAACAATACTTTTTGATACCAGTCTGTTCCCACATAAGAATCCATCGTACCTTTTTCCAGACTCCTGTGTGAAACAGTTTCTTCTATATTAACAGATTTTCCGGATACCTTTGTATTTTCCGGCAAAACAAGGGATAGTACCCCTTCTTTTTTTACTTCTGTCACCGTTTCTAAAGGATTCTCTGTTGCTGCTCCCGTTTCCTCAGAATCCTTATCTTTTATTTTATAACTCTGACGCGCCGCACCTTTTAACTGTCGGGATGATGAATTACCTGCTTTACCTGTCTCTCCTGTTTCATATTTTTCCGGATGCTTCAGTGCGTCCATTGCATCTGCAATGCTCTCATCCGGATTTTTGTAGTCCTTTTTTACTTCTTTTACTGCTTCATAATGATTGTAGACGGACTTTGCCATCTCGTAGGCAATATTCTTTTTCATATAAGTACACACAGCCTTCTGAAATACGACACCATTCTGATCTGTCAGCAATCGATAGGGGTCATACCTTGCATCTGTCATCTCCGCGGTCAACAGACTCATCCCGGAAAGCAAAGTTTTCTGCTCTTTGCTTCCAAGATGATCCGATGTAAGGCCACGTAGCTGTGCTTCCCTGTTATTAAAACATAATTTACCTTTTGTATCTTCCACCCGTACTCCAAGGATTTTGTAAGTTTCCCACAAAGGACTGCAATAATCGGCAAAAACGGATTCCAAAACCGTATCCGTATTCATATACAATACTTTCTGAAGTTCATAATGTCTCGCTGCTTCTAAAAGTGTAAAAAGAAGCTGCGCCACCAGCATCAGTGAAAGGGCTGCAAACACAGTAATACTCGCCTTTTTTCTCACTATACCTCTCCTGCACGCTCTTTAATTGTGGTAAAAATATCCGAAACCAATGTTGTCAGTTTTTTCTTGAACAACACAACAATTCCTATCAATACCACAACAATCAACACCATTTCTACAACTCCTACCCCATCTTCTTCCATCAAAAAGTTTTTAAATCCTAACATAATTTTTCCTCCTTATACTTGAAATGACAGCATTGCCGGAATCATAATGATGGCAATCACGATGCCAAGCATCATCATAAGCGGCAACAGCATTTTCGTTCCTGCCTCTTCTCCCAATTTACAGGCCAGTGCCTTCCTTTCTTCCAGTGCATTCTCCGATTCCTGTTCCAAAAGTTTACATAATCCCCTGCTTCCGGTCTGTAAATTCTGTAAAAGAATCCGAATGAGTCTCTGATACTCTCCCAAATCCACTCTTTCTCCAAATTTCTGGTATGCAAGACGTTCACTTTCCCCATCCAGGATTTCGTGATTCGTTATTATCATTTCTTCATAGATATACCGTTCTTTTATTTGTTTTTTCTGCCTTTTATCAGAATATTGAGCGGAAATTCTATTCCATGCCTGTTTTAATGACATGCCTGCTCCCAGTAAAATCAGAAGTTTACTCACAACTTCCGCATAATCCAGTTTCATCTGCTCTTTTTTTATATGATCTGCAGTACGTTTTCTCTCCAGAACAATTCCCGCCATCAGGAACAGAACCAGTACCTCAAAAAACAAAATTTTCCATACCAGATGCTGTTTCTTCTCTTTCCATTGCAGCTTCACCCCTGCCGCCTGATCCGGCAAAGTCAGATACCTCTCCCCTTCCTGCGTACTCTGCTGTTCCACATCAGCTGCAATTTCATGAATGACCTTTTCCTGCTGCGACATCACTTTCGGGTATACTTGAAAAGAAAACGTATATTCCTCCCGGTACTTTTCACAGGTAAGTGCCACACTCGCCTGTACAAGTTCTCCCTGGGGATCTAATTGATCCTCCCGGATCGTTCCATCCACGTCCACTGCATTGTATTGATCCAATGTCCAGTCGGCTTTTACCAATCCTTTCACATAGCTTGGCTTCATATGCACCTGCTCTGTTACATGTGCAGCCTCTTCTCCCTCTGGGAAAAAGGTTTCGTCTATTTCCTTTTCTGCCCGGGAAAAATAGGATTGTGCTGTCCTTTCATCAATACATTGTGCAGGAACGCTTATCTGATAATCATAATCTTTCAATTGTTCTCCCGCATTCAGCGTAAGTTCCACTTCCTGTCTCCCACTGCCCGGGCTGCCTCGGATAATCCTGTTTTTATCATCCATACTGCGACTGGAAAATTCCATATATGCTCCAAGCAACAATAACAGAATACAAACAACCGATGCCTCTATGATTTTTTTCCTTCTCACGCTTCCCCCTCTACATGTGTATTGTCATTATTTTCTCTGCCAGTACAATCGCCCCACCATAAGCTGCAAGGCATACTGTCATAAACAATGCCCCTGCCACATTTCCATATAAAACATTCAGGAAATCCATGGATGTCACCTTCAGATATAACAAAATGAACAACGGTATCACATTCATTACTTTCTGTTCCATCTTTCTGGAAGCAATCTGTACCTGAATCTCCCTCTCTGTTTCATGGCGCACCCGCATGTGCCGGGATGTTGCATCAATAATTGTCACAAAATTTCCACCGCTGCGTTTTGCGAACGAAAAAACTTCCGAAAAACCTGCAATATCCATATTTCCGCTTCGCGCAGAAAAGTCCGCAAGTAATGCCTCCAATGGTTGATTGAGGCTGATGGAACAATTCATCTCCTTTACCTCCTGATACATATAGGATCTTTTTCCATATAATGCGAGTATTTCTTTTTCTGCCTCTTTCCACGCATTTTCTATAGAAAAACCAGCAAGCAAAGCCGCACTGATACTCCGGAGAGTATCCACAAATTCCTTCGCAAGCTGTAATTGCATCTGCTCTTCCCCTGCTTTTTTCTGACGCTTCATGAAAAACCAGATAAAAACAGGGAAAAATACTATCCCCAGCCAGCTGGCATAAAATAAATACGCAATTGCCACTGTCAGCAGCCCCGCCAAAGTAATGCTTTTACAAATTTCCTTCCGGCTCAGATGATACACACGATAATCCATCTTCTATCTCCCCCTTCTCCCGGACAAGTCCTGCCATCTCCAGTTTTTTACGATTCTTTAATATGCCACAGTGCTTCCACTTCCAGCTGCCCTCGGTTCCTTCCAGCTGATAAATCGGAGAAATCTGAATCTCGCCATTTTCCACTCCACATACCTCTGTAATTTCCAATACCCTGCGGCTTTTATCCGGTAATCTTCCCAGATGAACGATCAGGTCTATCCCCGATGCAATCTGTTGTCTGATTGCAGCAATCGGCAGATCCATCCCCATCAGTACCATCATTTCCAGACGGGAGAGAATATCTCTGCTTGAATTTCCATGGGCGGTGGATAATCCGCCGTCATGCCCGGTGTTCAATGCCTGAAGCATATCAAATGCCTCCGCTCCACGGCACTCCCCAACAAGTATTCTGTCCGGACGCATACGCAATGCTGTGCGTATCAGATCCCGGATTGTTACCGGCTGGACGCCCTCCATATTTGCATTCCGTGTTTCTAAACGTACCAGATTTTTGATTCCCTGTATTTGAAGTTCCGCGGAATCCTCAATCGGAATAACCTAGACCTGAATCATATTCCTTTTATACAGGCTTCAATCCATTGGTATTACTACATTTCAACAAAAAAAGATGCCCACCTAAACGAGCACCCTCTCTGATTTTTTGTTTTATTTTTGGTTTATCATGCATGATTTTGTTTTAATACTGTATCAAGAACATTAGAAGCATTTTCGTCTCGTTCCTTTAAAGCATGAGTATATATGTTTAATGTTGTTCCTATTTGCTTATGTCCAAGCCTCTCTGACACCGTTTTCACATCCACATTATTAGCAATCAATAGTGTTGCCGATGTATGTCTTAACCCATGAATAGAAATAACCGGTATTTGCTTTTCTTCTGAAACTATCTGATTATAATTTTCAATCATTCTTTGAAAAACTCTATTAGCAGATGATTTCGCCATTAAAGAACCATCAATCTGTGTGAACACATAATTTTTATCAAGTTCCTCTTTCCTGTTCTTTCCCTTCCAATATGTACCAAGTCTTAATATATCTTTCCTCTGCTCCACTCTCAATTGCCTTAGAAGATTGATTTCATCTTGTGGTATGACTACTATTCGATTCGAGGTTTCTGTTTTAGGTGTTTTTATATACATTCCCTGTTTTCCATATGCCACAGCTTTATTTATAGATATAGCATTTTCATCAAAATCAATATCTTCCCATGTCAACGCTGATAACTCGCCTATTCTTGCCCCCGAAAACAATGCTAATCTAAAAAGCGTTTTATACATCAATACATATCGTTTATTATGAATTTTACTTGTGTATTCCTTTGTATACCATTTATTATACCGTTCATAATATGTGGCATATTGCGTTGCCAATGGGTTTTCCAGCATTTCTAAAAACAAATTCGCCTGTTCTACATTAAAATACTTTTGCTTGGATTTACTTTCAACCATTGGAATTTCAACTCGTTCACATGGATTAGATTCTATTACTTGCCAATATAATGCTCTTTTCATAATACTTGCAATAATCTTATGATACTTTGATATTGTCCCCCTTGAATAGCTACCTTTCTTCCCGTCTACCCTTGAACCATCTTTCGCCAATTCATTATAAAAAGTCTGCAATACCAATGGTGTAATCTTTGTCATTTTATAATTTCCTAAGTTTGGAATAATAATTGCATTCAAATGATTGGTATAACTATACATTGTTGATGCCGAGTAATGATCCTCTGCATAATCCTTTTTCCATTTTTCTACAAAGTCCTTAAATTTTATCTTATCTCCACTACAATACCTACCATTTTGTACCTTTTCTTCAAATTCTATTGCATATGCCTCAACTTCCTTTTTCTGCTGAAGTTTCGTCTTGTTCGGGTCAGGTTTATAGGTAATAGTTTCCTTTATCTGCTTTCCATTGGAGTCATAGCCATTATACACTGTAATTTGGTATGAATCCCCTTTTTTACCATGATATACATTGATACTAGCCATAGTATTTATTCACTCCTTTTTACTCTGATAATGTGAGTTCCTTCTTATATTTATAATAGGTATTTCTTGCTATCCCTAACAGTTCCATAATTTCTGTATCTTTCATATTGCCGTCAAAATCTTTTGACATTTTAACAATCTTAGCTTTCATTTCCTTGGATTTCTTGGTTTCAACTTTCTTTCCTGTTTTCCTACCTATCTGCTTTCGTTCATCTTCAGGAAGATTCTCATTATTTTTCTGAGTGGTTCTGATTCCCTCTGAAATTCTCTTATGAAGGTCTGTAACTTCCTTTTCAGCCTGTTCAAATGCAATTCTAATCATTTCTTTTGTTTGTTCATTCTGAAATTCAGTAATCGCATCAATTATCGCACTGATTAACTTATCCGTGCTTTTTCTGCCTGTTCCTGCAATCTCAATTTTCTTTGAACGCATTGCCTTGTATGATTCTGTATTGATGTGTGGTTCTTTGAGGAATACAAGGTCTACTCCCTTTTCCAACAACTTCATATATAAATTATAACCGTCCTCTGCATTTCTGCTCATACGTGAAACAGAATCAAATATAATGGTGTCTCCATTCTTTACCACCTTAAGAAGTCTCTTAAACTCTGGTCTATCAACTTTAGTTCCTGTGAACTTCTCTTTGTACAGCCTTTCGATTTTCCTATCGTTTGCATAGTCTATAATATTTTTTATTTGCCTGTCCAATCTTTGGCTTGGTGTGCTTACTCTTGCATATCCATATAACATATATCATTGCCCCTCTCAAAAAGTATTAAAATTGACTATAATTTATTTTACTACTATTATAATATCACATCCGCCGATAAAAGTAAACGGTTTTTAATACTTTTTGGAGTAAGGCTTTTTTTAATACTCTATTCTGTTGTTATTTCATATACTTCTTTCTTTGGTGCTAAGTCCGCAATGTCATTTACCTTTGTTACTGCTTCATTATAATCAGCATCCATATTATCAACCAAAACACCAAGCAATAACTCCCTATCACTTTTTGACATTTCCTTGCTATACTCAACAACACAACTATCTGATAATATCAATCGTACCATTTACAATATACCTCTATAATATTCCAAGAACCTCTTAGTAGCACTTTTTCCATATCGCTTAATATATTTACCAATTATAAAAGAAAATGCTTTATACCATACTCTATGACTTCTAAACACATCATACATAAGATGCTCTATTTGCATTTCTTGTTCCTCTACCGATGTTTGCATTTTTCTTCACTCTCCTGTCTTCCTTTTTAAGAATCTTACTATCCGTGTTCTCTACCAATTTAAGGTTGTCTTCCGAATTATGTACCAAGTCTCCGTTCAAGAAATCAATGAACTTTTCAAAATTCACTAATATCTTTCTGCCGACCATAATATACACAACCTTATCCTCTTTTACGCATTCTCTAATGAATCTCTTGGTCAATCCCGTTCTTTCTGATACTTCATCTACTGTAATCATTGTTGGCACTCTATAATCACTCATTTTTATATCCTCCATTTTTATCATTTTATATTTAATGATAATCTTATCGTTTGAGGATATTCTTATCGTTGCATCTGCTCTATTCGTAAATATTTTCTTTTTCTCTGAAATATGAAGAAATTGCTTTCATATTACGTGGATCCATATTCTTTAAAATGAACCTCTTGTTATATGCCTTGCTTTCCTTGCTCTGCAATTCCCTTACCCGTTCTTCCTTTTCTTTATCAAACTTCTTTTCATTTGCAGATTTACTACCTAACATCACACGATTGTATTGCATACCCGAAATATTATACTTCTGAACCGAGGATGCTTTCAGAACTGCTCTACAACCATTTATACCTTTATTGATATAGCTTTCTACAATCTGCGTCCTTTTGCTATTGTCCTGTGTCCTGTTCATTTCTGCAATAAACTGAAAGGCTAGCGTATCAATTACTGATGTATTAACATTTTCCTTGGAATAATCATAATGTTCCGACTGTGCCATTTCATATTCTTTGTGTGCATCCTCAAAAACCCTGTTACTCTTAGACATCAACGCATCATATTTCCCATACAATTTATCAACCAACAGTTCCTTGTCCTGTTCGTCTGTATAATCCGTATTAGCTAAAAGGCTATTTAATGATTCACTCGCTTGTTTCATTGTTTCTGTATCTTTTATAGCTTCAAGTGCATGAAACACTCCATTTCTTTCTTCTATCAATCCCATACTTTAATCTCCTCTATTCTGCTTTTTCTAATACCACCTTAATCGTATTGCTTGTGCCCCCATTTTCCATATCATCACACAATCCCGATGAATATGCTTGTGAAAGAATTACTCTACAAGCATTTACAAAATCCCGATTCGATAGCTCATCATTCTCAATTTTCTGTTTAAGCTTTTTTACACAAGTAACCGATGTACTTTTTAATAACGTCTTGATTTCTTCCTGTGCTTCTTTTTCTTTCTGTGTCCTCTTGGGTCTTCCTTTGGGGTTTCCCGATTTTCCCTTTTCAAAAGCCATGTTCCTCACCTCTTCCATTTATTGATATTTCATTGATGTTAATGCATACTACTATATATTCACTTTCATTTTTCTAAATATTGTATTTTTGCTTGGTTTCATAGTTCTACAGACCTTAAACCATACATATTCATACTATTTTTAGATTTTTACAACCTGTAAAAAATAGTCCAATAATTACATAACTGTGTAATTTCAATTCATTTTTTAACAGTTAAAATGCATTTCTTTAAATAGTTCAAGTGTTCTGTTATTTAAACCATATTGCTTTTTCACATAAAAACATAAGCGGTTGATGTTGTTTCTATGATCTTTATCCTTATCTATGTAAGAATAATATTTTGTTAATGCTCTTCGAAAAACCTCTAATGTATATACCTGTTCATACCTCTGTAATTCTAAAAATGCTTGCACCGGCTTTTCAGTTTCAATCATTCTATATGCCAATCTCTCTACTGCATTGGATAACTCATTAGAAATCTTCGGCATTATTACGTTTTCATAAATACATCTAAACTCTTTCAAAAGCCTTGATAAATGCTCCTTGGTGAGAATACTTCTTATACTCATTTCACGACCAAATAACCGCTTCAAATGCCTTTGCATCAATATTATCTCAAATCTAAGATAATCCTGTTGCAGTCCCAACTCTTTTCCTTTGTTATATACCTTAAACCGCATCCGCCCATTGATTAACGGAGATAAATATCCACTAGCTTCCGCAACTTGCAAATTCATTCTTACATTCATACTTTTAATGTAATATACTGCACTTTGACGTTTTTCCTCTAAAAACACATTTCTTAAAATGCTAATCAAATTGTTTATTTCTTCATTTGTCCCAACAGGAAGGTTATATGACAATTCACACGTTTTTATAGATGACGTAAAATTGTCCCCTAAAATTGCCTTCAACTTCTCCGTTATATCATCACGTATCAACTCAATCATAATTAAATCCGTTAATGAGTATGGAATTAAATTTGTTTCATCGGGTGTGTTACCTCTCGCTTTTGGTAAATTCAGAACAAATTCCATACGATTACTAAAACATTGGACATATCCATATTTGTTTCCTTGTTGCGTATATAATTCCATACTATGGGTTTGTAATGCTTTAAAAGTGTGTACGCTAAACACTAACGAATCCAACCCTTTCATTACTTCTGGATTCTTTTTCCTTTTATACATGCTTTCCACCTCTATTCTTTTATATAATAAAAAATGGCCAGTAAACCATTGCAAATCTCTTGCATTTAGTCTACTGACCATTTATAAGGGAAATCCCTTTTGATATTCATATCATTTAGAATTATATTATACCATATTATTTACTAAAAGTAAACTATTTTTTTATCTTGTATCTTTTGAGTATATTTCCATTATATTCCCAATATTTGCTGCTTTTTCAGATTATATTCCTCTTCTGATATTGCACCAGCATCTAATAACTTCTTAAACTTAAGAAGTTCATCAGCTTCACTCAATTGTGCCTGTGTTGAACCTGTTTTCTGATTTTGTAACTCAATTAACAAGTCATGTATTTGCTCGTTAATCTTTTTAGCTTGTTTTTTATTGACACAAATATTAAACACTTCTTTTACTGTATCTATAACAATTACTCCCATCATCAATCCTGTGTTTAATGTAATGTCATTCAAATTATTAAATGCTATCGTCTGAAAATGTTCCCCAATCATTCTCTTCTGAGCCATAATAATTCGTTTATTTGATATCGCATATGCGTAATTTCCATCATGCTTAGATGCTGATACATAATTATGTAGTCCAACAAAACACATCAAAACTTCTTCATCAGGAGCCAATGAATCCTGAATCAGAGTGAAATGTTTAATATCCCATTTTTTATTCACTCCCTGTCCATAATCATTTTTCTTACAAAAATCGTACATCTCTTCTGCCGTTCTCATGTTCCACTACCTCCTTAATCACTATATACTTATTATAATACGCTCTCCCAATGAATTAAACCCTCGTCCCATTTTTTGTTTTATTTTTGGTTTATTCATGTAAAAAAGCATATTATCTGATAAAAAGATATAAAACTGAAAACCTCACTTTTCCCTTTAAAATCAATACTTGTAGCATTTTATGAAAAAATATGAAACAGAAAAATTATAATCAATCGTTATAACTCTCTCATCCTCCGGGATATACTGTGATAAAGCATTTAAAAATGTCGTTTTCCCGGAGCTTGTCCCTCCCGAAATCAACAGGTTGTATTTTGCCCTTACCAGCTTCTTTAAAAACTCTGCTGCATCTTCCGGAAGTGCCCCTTTTTGAATAAGGGTCTGCATATCCAGCGGTTTCTCCGGAAATTTCCGGATTGTGATTGTAGAACCATCCAGAGAAACCGGTGCCAGGACAATATTTACACGGGAGCCATCTGCAAGTCTTGTATCTACGATTGGATTCGATAAATTAACCACCCGGTTATGTCTTCCAACGATCTGCTGTATCACATCCTGCATTTTTTCTTCGCTGGCAAATGCCTGATTCCATGCATGAACCCTTCCTGCCTTTTCGTAAAAAATATGTTTCGGTCCATTTACCATGATCTCGGAAATTTCCGGATCATCCAGAAGTTCCTGCAAAGCATCCAGTTTTCTGAGTGAATTAAATACTCTTGCTTCCAGCATCAGACGTTCCCGAATGGAAATGGGTTCCTCCTGCATCAGCCGGGATGCCTCTTCCCCAATCAGATTTTCAATTTCTTCATCCGACATCTCCCGTGAAAGATCCATGCGTTCCAATACACGCTGCCGGATATCTCCTACATACTCATCCAACCGGCATCATCCTCCGGATACTGTCTCCAAATTCGTTCCATTTCCATTGCTCGACGAGCCGCTCGCAGGATACCACAGGGGATGCCACAAGCGGAAGCTGTATTTCCCGCAGGTTCTCGGATAACCGTTCTTCTCCGCGTTTTTGAATTTCTGTCAAAAATTCTTTCTCTCTCCACTGTCCAAGCCCTCCTCTGCTTTTCATCAGGAAAATTTTCTGGCAGCTCCCCAGCAATTCAAAAAATCCCATAAACCGTGACCCCAGATTTAAAACGATGGTTGTATAATTCATTTCCTGCGCTAAAATCTGAAACAATTTCTGATACGTCAGATTCTTTACTTCACACAGACACTCGGTATTTCCCAGAGGATACACAACATCTGTCCTGTCCAGATGACCGATGCAGGAAACCATCCTGCTCTTTGAGTATTTTCCGCTTTCTGCCATCACCAGAAGTTCTTCCATCCCGGACGAATAAAATTCCCCCATCAGCTGCGACAATCCACTGTTTTCCTGCAAATCCAGAAGCAGAACTTTTTCGTTTTCACTCAGAATGGAGGACAGCGTGACCGCAAACGGAAGCTGCATTTCATTTTCTGCCAGCGAATATACTGCAAGAACCTGTAATTTTTGCTTCACACCCCCACTGGCATTTTTTATTTCCTCCCCAATCTGTTTTAAAATCTCATCGACGATTTTATTCACTTCCTGATACTTATCCACAAACACCACCCCTTTTTCCACCTCTTTATCCACATTTTCATTTCCATCAAACAGATAAATTTGTGGAATTTCACATTCTATCCTGTTTTCCCCAGCCAAATCATCCGACAGAACAATTGCATCCAGGGTTTTCCAGTTCTCCTGAAGTGCCTCCTTCTGGGAAAACATGTGCAGCTCAAGCTGATCCCGATAATGATTCATCAGGCAGCTGGTAAAACGGTCACCATACTCCCGGTCTCCAATACAGAGTCCCAATCGAGCTCTCCTCATAGCTCCTCCTTTCTTTTCAAAACAGTGACAGCCATACTGTCCGATGCGCATATAACATTCCCAGTAAAACCGCAACAGAAAAATGCATCAGATTCTGCTCCTGAACCCAGCCATTTCGATAAGAGGAGAATTTCCCCGAAAACAGTTCTCTTAAAAAAACCTGTGCTTTAAAAAGGCTGATTCTAAGATTGCGCATATACAACATCTTGAGCACGGCTATTACTGCTCCTGCCACAAATGCTGCCAGCACACAGTCTGTCAATATTTTTAAATTTGTAAATCCACCGATAACGGAAAAAAGTTTGATATCTCCGGCGCCCAACACACCTATGAGATAAAAAAGATATAACATGATAACCGGAATAGAAATATTCAAAAGAACTTGAATGATTCGCGGCATTCCACCCAAAACTATACCGAATGCCATCGATAAAAATAAACCCATGATAATCAGCCGGTTACTAATCCTCATGCTGGTAATATCCTGAACGACTGCCACAATTAGGATTGCATACAGTGTCAGAACCGATGCCCCCTGCATCGAAATCAATTTGCATCACCCCTTTGTTGTGAATCGAATTATAACAATGCCAATTTTATTTGTCAAGCAGTTTTTTACAAATCTTTTGTATAACTTTTCCATTTTTGCTTATACTTGTAAAAGAGAGACTTCAGAAAGCAGGTGATTCAATGAAATTGTTTAAGACAACCCCTCAGCCCCCTGACGGCTATGCAATACTTCTCGATAATCTGAAACAGACAACCGCAGAACTGCAAAATACCTATGCCAATCTTGAAAATGTCGTTGATCCGGATTTGATCGACTATTACATTTATCAGGCAAAAGCGGTACAGATGCGCTATAAATTTCTTCTGGGATGTGTAAAAAAAATAGAGGGAAACTATTCGCTTCCCTCCTGACCGTTCTCATTTTACGGAAATTTTATACAAAAAAGCCCCGGTGACTGTCCACATCCATATAATCTTCGTTTACGGCACCGCGCGCATAAGTCATCCCTGCATATACCTGCTGGGTATTTTTCATAAGGGGTGCACTCTTGTCCTGTTTCGCCACCTCTACAAAAGAAGTATACAACCGGTGCATGATATGTTCCGCTTCCTGCACTCCATCCAGCCGATTCTCGTACATCGCCCGTGAAAGCTCATTTTTACAGAACATATAGAGTTTATACAGGTTGTGCGAGATCGGATACGAAAAATTGAGACTTCCGATCAGTTCATCCAGAACACTCTGTGCATTCCGGATCGCATCCTTCTGTCCATCATGATCTCCCTTGCAGTGTGCCTGCCGAATGTCATCCACATAGGCAAAAAAGATATCGTAAATGATGACGATCATCTCACCAGAATTACACTGGCTCAGTCGTCTCGTAAAATCTTTTTTCAGCTCATTTTCCATATGCTACTCCTATTTCTGCAGCAAAGACAGTACCTGCTGTGGAATATCATTTGCCTGTGATAACACCGAAACAGCAGCCTGTTCCAGAATATTCTGCTGTGTATATTCTGTCATTTCAGATGCCATATCGGTATCCATAAGCCCTGAATACGCAGTTGTCATATCTTCCTGTGTCTCTGCCAGACTCGAACTTGCGTACTCCAGACGATTTGTGTATGCACCGATTCCGGAGCGGATCGCACTCAGTTTTGCAATTGCTGCATCCATCGTGCTGATGGCTTTGTCTGCACCTCCGTTGACCGCCACATTCACCGTATCCAGATACAGACTCTCCGAGGAAACTTCTGGAATATGTACATCCATATTCTGATACTGGTTTGCACCGATCTGAATTGTCATTGCACCGACATCCGTCACGTCAAATACAAGCGTCGCTCCTGTTGCCTGTATATCATCACTCAGCAGAAAATCCATGGAAAATCCACCCTTATCCGTGATTTTCACACGATTTCCCTCGACATTTGTAATTACTGTACTTCCAAACCCATCTTTCAGTTCTATCTCTGCATCGGTTCCGCTTGCCACAAGTTTGTAACTTTTGTCATCTGTATTTTGAACAACTCCCTGCGCATTTGACAGACCTGTTTTTTTTGCCATCTCTTCTGACATACCAATGGTCAGTGTTTCTTTTGATCCCCTGTTATCCGCAGTAATCTTATAAACCCCTGCCGTATTTGGATCTTTTTCAAACTTGCACCCGATCTCATCTGCCACAGATATCATCTGGTTATATACGTCATCGGCACTCATTCCCTTTTTATACTCGATCCCCACTCCGTTGACAGAAATTGTGCCTCCTTCGAAATCCGGATCATTGATCAGACCGGACAGATCCAGCTGATACTCTGCCTGCTTTGCCGGAGTCTTCACTTCCACCGTATAATCGCCCGGAAGAACTTCCTCGGAAAAGTCAATTCTTGTTGCGCTCCGTGCAAATTTTGTTCCATCTGCTGTTTGTGTTCCACTCACATATACACGTGTATTAGTCGAACCATCAAGCAACGTCTTCTTGTTGTACTCTGTATCTGTGGAAATCCGGTCAACTTCCTGTGTCAGCTGATCAATCTCGTCCTGAATACTCTGACGGTCCGAATAAGAGTTTGTTCCATTTGCCGCCTGAACACTCAGTTCACGGATACGCTGCAGCATATTGCTGACTTCGTTTAATGCCCCATCTGCAATTCTGAGTACGGACTGCCCATCATCAGAATTCGCTTCTGCCTGATCCAGACCATCAATCTGTGCTTTCATCTTGCTGGAGATTGCCATTCCCGCCGGATTATCCCCTGCCTTGTTGATCTTATATCCACTGGAAAGACGGCCCATGGAAATACTCAGTTTATTTTCTGTCCGGAGCAGCTGCCGGTTGGCTACAACAGCAGACATATTGCGATTAATTTTCATATTTGTTCCTTCCCGTATACGCTACGTTTGAGCATCCCTGCCCTCTGATTTGACACTCCCTGTCATTTCATCTGACATATATATCGTCCGAAAATGCCAATTCTTTAATAAAAAAAAGTATAATTTGCAATTAACGGGAAATCGTATTATAATAGCAACATTAAACGATATTTGCAAAGGAGGATTTATCCCATGGCTAAAGTAACCAAGGATACTATGATCGGAGAACTTCTTCAGATTGATGAGAACGTAGCACCTATGCTTTTAAACATTGGTATGCATTGTCTTGGCTGCCCATCATCCCAGATGGAGACTATTGCTGAGGCAGCTATGGTTCATGGAATCGACCCGGATGATCTGGTAAATGATATCAACGATTTCATCGAGCATGATGCAACCGCATAGATTTCACGTATCAAAAAGGAGTGCTGAAATTCAGCACTCCTTTTTGATTTAAATTTTCTAAAGAGATGCAAACACCTGCAGTGCCTGCGGTCCCGTAATTTTATTTCCATGCTCCGCGAAATATGCTCCGACTGCAGGATTATAATTTTTCTGCTGTGCATATTCGCAAATAATATTGCAGACTTTATTAAACTCTTCCGGTGTATGGTCATCTTTGTGGATCACCAGATAAAACCGGTTTTTCTTCTCGTTCTTAAACAGGTCATTTCGTCCATTGTAATAATTTACAAGTACATGTGCGAGACGCTCCACCTGATCTATCGTCGTAAATTCAAACATTTTCGTCAGATCTGCCGGTACTTCCGGTACTTCTTCCGGTGCCTCTGTCTGCTGTGCATTTTCACTCTCTGGAGAGGCTTTTGCTTCACGTATTTTCTGGAAAAGTTCCAAAATATCATCTGCCCCTTTGCGTTCCACATTTCCGGCTGCCCCCATATTCGAAAACAGTTCCTCCTCATCACCGCCTTCCGTAAACTGTGAAAAACGGGTGTCGAGTTCTTCCGGGTATTCAACCTTTGTAATCAGCAAAACCAGGGATTCGGAAGACAATGGAATTGCCTCTACCATAAGTGGATTGTCACTCACATCAAATCCAAACTCATAATTTGCCTGCTGTATCATATCATGGAAAAGTCCTTTTGCTTTCTCAGAACCATATGCCAGTTCCCGCAGATTAATCTGGCGATCTGCAAGATCCTGTTTTGTTAATGTGCATCGAATCTGATTTTCATTTACTTTTTCAATTTTCATCTCTATCACATCCTTCTCTGGAAATCGCTTTCCGTAAATGGTACACTTATTATAATCAAATGCCCTCCCGTTGTAAAGTTACCACGGATTAAAAAATTATAAAAAAAAATACTTGCATTGCAAAATAAAGTGTGTTATAAGTTTATGCATGAGATGCGTCTCTGACCCAAAGGAGCGTATGAATAACAAAAATTTAATATTGTCTGACCGATACGAGCTGATTCGTTCCCTTGGCCAGGGAGAATGCGGAAGTGTCTTTCTTGTCAGACAGCAATCTTTAGAGCAGTACCGTGCAATGAAGCGATTCCCCAAAAATACTTCGGCACAACCGCTCTTCGCAATATCCGAAGCACAGATTCTAAAGTCTGTTCAGCATCCCGGAATTCCCACAATTTATGATTTTGAAGAAGATGAATCATTCTACTATCTTGTGGAAGAATATATTCAGGGTGACTCTTTAGAAGAATTTTTGCTTCATCAACAGTCAATATCCCAGAACCAGTTTTTATATTTTTGTGAGCAGCTTTGTGACATTTTTGCATATCTGCATACATTACGGCCTTCTCCGATTCTTTATCAGGATCTTAAGCCGGAACATATTATAGTATGTGGAACACAGCTTAAATTGATTGACTTCAGTGTCGCATCTTTTGCTGCCATTTCTGGAAAAGACTTCAACCATTTCGGAAACGTGGATTTTTCTGCTCCGGAACTTATCTCAGGAAAACCGGTAACCCTGAGATCCGATATCTACAGTATCGGAAAAATCATGGAATACATGATGCCATATCTGGATGCAGCCACCAACCGATCTATTTATCCCAAAATTCAGAAAGCAATTTCAGCAGATCCCGACCTGCGATATGAATCACCGCAGGCTCTGTACTCTGCATTAAAAGAAGTAATTGAAACTACGGGAAGAACGCATCTCAGGCAGACAATTGCAGTCGTTGGAAGTCACAGCGGCTGTGGTGCAACACACATAGCCATCGCACTGGTGACAACACTTAACTACCTTGGCATTTCCGCGATTTACCAGGAAAAAAACTGGTCAAACGACTTGCGCAAGACGGTTGCCCAGCTGAAACATGTGTGGGAAAAAAACGGTTGTTTCTTTTATCGCAATTTTACAGGATTTCCAAAATATGACAGTGGCATCGAAATCCCGGAGCCTGTCGCACAAATCATGGTAAATGATTACGGATGTGATTTTTCTTTCTCCTGCCTTGCAACGGCGGATCATATTATCTATGTGTGTGGAGGATCATTATGGCATCGGGACGATGCAAAGTCCAAAGACTTTCTTTTACAAAATTTTGGTAACCGCCTGCATGTTGTTGCGAATCTGTGCGACCACAATTCTGCCATTTATTTTGCCAGAACATTTTCACAGCCGGTCTATTCTTATCCGTTTAATACGGACATCTTTCGTGCAGACAAAGAAAAGCTGGATTTTGTTCACTGGCTGCAACAACCTGAGAAAGGACGGAATCGCCTATTTTTACGTTTCATAAACCATTTATTCCGGCTCCTGCAACCATAGGAGTCTGCGGTACAACAGTAAATTCCGGTGTAACACACTTTAGTATTTCGCTTTGCAACTTTTTACACAGCAGATTTCTGGCCCGCACCGCATACCTGGAAGTTAATTCCAGTCATGAAATCGCTGCGCTTTCTTCGAAAAAGGACCCAACCATTCCTTTTCGCTGCAATGGTGTCAGCTACTATCCGGAGATTACACTCCGGCAGCTGCGGGAACAGTTACATCTGCAACACAAGTATAAAATTCTGGATTTCGGGGTTCTGACTCCATACTCATTTCCGGAATTTGTCCGCTGTGATTACTGTATTGTACTGACAAATGTGAGTATTTGGAAGGATCGGCAGCTCTTACAATTTATTGAGGAACTGAAAAAAACAAATTTAGGAAAGGATTATAAAACAAATGTCCGTTTTATGAGTATGGGAAACCTCAAAAAAGACCGAAAAAGAGTCGAAACGTCCTATGGAATCCGTGTGATTCCGGTTCCCTTTCTCGAAAACCCGTTTCAAGTGTCCTCTCATGATTTTGGATTCTTTGAACAAATATGGAAAGGAAAACAGTTATCACATTAAATTTATCTACTGACAATCAGCTGGTCATTGAATTCAGACCAGAAGTATATGAAAGTCTGATCGTTACTTTTTAAAACGATCCATTAAAAAAAATAAAATAACAAATGGGCTATTATTATGGGTGTGAAATGAGTCTCAATGCAACTCCGTCACGCACAAAATAAACTGAAAAAAGACAAATGGGAGGGCAGATCCACAGACACAACTGCCCTCCCGAAAAAATTCAAACAACTTCTATTTCTTAATTTTATCTGATTCCATTTGAATCTGTACAGGCACAATGCTATAATCGGAATAAATATATAATTTGCCAACAGACAAAGGAAGGACGGCTCATGAAGAAAAAATCTCATTCCATTTTCGCTGTGCTTGCACTGGCACTTGTCATTGCTGCAGCGATCGTAGTCTTCGCCCTGATCCGCAAATACACACCGAGTAAGGAACACGAAGATTTAACCACTTATTATCATCTGACAAATTCCGATGAGGTTGCCATTGTTTTAAATAATGAAGTAACCTCTTCCAAAGCCAGGGTCATTGACGGTCATATTTATATTGATTATGATTTTGTCCATGACAACTTAAATTCACGTTTTTACTGGGACAATAACGAGAATATCCTTCTCTATGCAACAACACAAAATCTGATCTCGGCACAGGCAGAGCAGACCAGTTATATGGTTACAAAATCTTCCGCAGATTACGGTCGTAAAATTGTTACCATAAACTCTGATACTGCATATATTGATCTGGATTTTGTAAAGGAATATTCCGATTTTAAATACAAACATGTAAAAGATCCCAACCGGATCATTATTACCAGCCAGTGGGGAAAATACCAGACTGCCACTGCCAAAAAAAATGCCTCCCTGCGCGTAAGAGGAGGCATCAAAAGCCCGATTCTGAAAAAAGTTTCTTCCAAAGAGGAAGTCACCGTGATCGAACAGGGCGACAACTGGGACAAAGTAATGACAGACGACGGTATTATCGGATACATGCAGAAACGTATGCTTTCCTCCGTCAAAGAAAAGACAAGAAAAAGCGATTTCACTCCGGATACCTTTGCACATATAAAGAAAGATTACAATATCTGTATGGCCTGGCATCAGGTCACAAACCAGTCTGCAAATAACGCGGTTTCCTCTGTCCTTGCCAATACCAGAGGAATCAATGTACTCTCTCCTACCTGGTTTTATCTGAATGACAACAATGGAAACATTGCCAACCTGGCAAGCCTGAATTATGTAAATTACTGTCATAACCAAGGGATTGAAGTCTGGGCGCTTGTCAGCAATCTGGAAAATAAAAATGTCGATACAACAGAAGTCCTGACCCATACCTCTAAAAGACAGAATCTGGTAAACCAGATTGTTTCCATGGCGATTCAATACAATCTGGATGGAATCAACGTAGACTTTGAAAGTATGAACGGGGAGAAAGTCGGGGATGCATTTATTGAATTCATCCGGGAGCTTTCCATCAAGTGCAAAAACAACGGGGTTGTTCTTTCTGTAGACAATTACGTCCCGATGTCGCATACTTCCTTTTATAACCGAAAAGAACAGGCAAATTTTGCAGATTATGTTGTGATTATGGGATACGATGAACATTATGCCGGAAGCCCCGAAGCCGGGTCTGTTGCCTCTTTAAGCTGGGTAACCCAGGGTGTAAGCGATACTTTAAAAGAGGTTCCTGCCGATCAGGTAATTCTTGGAATGCCATTTTATACGCGTGTATGGGAAATCCCATCCGAGAGCAGTTCCGATGACACAGCAGCCGGTGCCAAAATTCCCTCAAAAATTTATGGCATGAAAGCTGCAAACGATTTTCTCGCCACACATGGTGCAACCAAAACATGGCAGGATGACTGTGGACAGAACTATTCGGAATTTACAGATAATGACACCACCTATAAGGTATGGCTGGAAGACTCCGCCTCCGCAGAATGCCGGTTGAAACTGGTTGAAGAAAAGAAGCTTGCCGGTGCATCCTTCTGGAAACTCGGATTTGAAACGAGTGATATCTGGGATACCGTTACCAGGTATATCCACTGACTTACCTGCATATATATAGGAATAAATAATTCCATAAAGCAGGTTCTATGAAAAAGAAATTTGAAATTCTTATGGTTGCCTGTCTGTTTATAAGTGCTTTCTTACTTGCGCGTGCATCAGCTGCACTGACATCTTCCAGACATGCGGCTTCCTCCAAAACCTGTATCGTTCTTGATGCCGGACATGGAGGAAGCGATCCTGGAAAAGTTGGCTGTAACGATGCTCTGGAAAAAGACATCAACCTGTCTATTGTGCTAAAACTCAAAACCCTGTTTGAAAACAAAGGATATAAGGTTGTACTCACGCGAAGTGATGATACCGTTCCTGCAGATGAAAACTCGCGCAGTGTAAAAGTAGAAGATCTGCGAAACCGCGTAAAACTGATCACAGATACCAATCCGGTTATGACCATCAGCATCCATCAGAACAGTTTTCCGGATGCCTCCGTCTCCGGTCCACAGGTGTTTTACTTCGAACAGTCTGCGGAAAGTTCTGCAATTGCCTCAGTGATGCAGGATACCCTAAACAACAGCCTTAATCCGCCAAAACCAAGGGTTTGTAAATCCAACAACGACTACTACATATTAAAAAAAACACCCACACCGATCATAATTGTCGAATGTGGGTTTCTGAGCAATGAAACGGAAGCGGCTCTGCTGGTCACAGATGCCTATCAGGAAAAACTAGTCCGCGCCGTTTACCTCGGTGCCATAACCTATCTGGAAAGCGGAAAAGACGTACCGGATACTGCCACCTAATCCGTTTCTTTACAAAACGATATACTAGTTACACTTGATCTCAAACTCTTTATCCTGTGCAAACTGTGCACTGTTGTAAAGAATCAGTATATCGGTAGGTGAAAACATTTCCAAAAGCCGGTCTCCGCTTACATTCAGCTGGCGAAGATCCACAACGACAAGTTTTTCATAATCTTCTGCCAGAAAAGGAAGGATACTGTTCGCAAAAGAATCCTTGATCAAAAGCAGCGTTTTTCCGTTCTTTATTCCCCCGGTAATCTCAAGCACTGCCTGATTCCCACCGGTAAAAACGCTGTACTGGTCTGCTGTTTTCAGAAAAGAAAAATCGTACAGTGTCTTTGTCTTCTTTTCTCCCATATTATAAACAACACGCAGTTTATCCGCCGGCTCATAAATCTCAATTTTGTCTGCCTGTCTGGCATAATTTATTTTTGCATAGGTTGTTCCATAGAAATCTTTACTGATGCAACGGAACTTCTTTTTCCCCTGTGCCCTCTGAAGATCTCCACCAACCGCCTTTGTGTATTGTTCATAGGCATACCATGCTCCCAGCGTCGTCCAGTGATGGTCTGTCCGGTAATAGATTTCTTCCTCTTTATGTGCATCCAGTACGGGCTCCACGGAAATCAGTACATCCTCTTTTTCCAATTTCTGCTGCAATGCATCATAAAACTTCTGCTCCTTATAATAAGGGGCAAATGCCGGAAGTTTTTCCCGGAGTACCCACGACTTTGTCGGCACCATCATCACATGGACATCCGCGTTCTGTTTTGTTTTTCCGACAAACTTCTCCAGAGCCTGCAGATTTTTGGAAATCTGCTGCGGATCAAACTCTTTTTCTGTATAGTGTTCCAAAAGGTAATGGTTCTTTCCGATGTAAACATTATGAATTTCATTTTTGCCCATAAACAATTCCATGTCTGTCTGGAACGAAACCCAATGATCCCTTCCGGGAAACTGATCCCGCAGATACGATTCATATTTTTTCTGGAATCTTCCATCCAGAACTTTCGTTATACTTATTTCCGGGCGTGTCTGAAGTTCTCTTTTTTCAACCGGAGAATAGGTTCTCTGATGCGACAGTGCTTCTTTTCCTGCCAGGCCGAGGAGAAGCACCATAAAAATCACCCCCGGCAGCCGTTTGAATATCCGTATCATAATTTTCTCTATTTGTACAGTTTATTGATGGCTTTTACGGCCTTTTCATTCTGCTTTTTATATGCAGCAATCACTTTGTCCTCGGACTGTTCCTCCTGCTTGTTGCTGATTGTTCCAAGCATGATAAAGCATACATAGTTTCCTTTTACATAAACTTTGGAAGCCTGAATCTTTAACTGGTTCATCGGGTACTGACAGGTATCCTGTATCAGTTTCTCCCTGTATTTTTTTAATGCCGACCGGATTTTCTTTTTGGAAGCTGCATTCTTTGCTTTTACAATAACCAGTGTGTCTGCATTTGCACTGATCATCGGCACCTCCGCAATTGCAGCACTGTACCATTTGGAAGAAATTCCGTAGCGTTCCTTCAATTCTTTCTTTGATACTTTTTCACTTGGGATATAATCATCCCCATACGCTTTCTTTACAGCATTGTATACTTTTTGTATGGATGGGGTTTTCTTCCCTTTCTGCGTGGATGCTTCTACCGTCACCGGTGCTTCCCATGCATTTTCCGGTGCATATATTCCTGTCACACAGGCAAGCACCAGTATCATTGCCACAATTTTCTTTTTCATTCGCCATTCTCCTTCCAGATCCTGTATATTTTCATTCTTATCGTGAAACCACCTGTAATCTGGTTTCCGCACTATCCTACTACAGATCTTTTGTTTTTGTCAAAAGGGATTTTATGGAATTAATAAAAACTTCCGCTGTATGATACAACCGCGTTGTCTGTACCTGATTGGAACGGTCTTTCTCCAGTTCTCCCTGCTCTTTCATTTCACTTTCCCTCCGGATTCCGGACATCTCAAACTGCGACAAAGAAAGATCCGGTGTATATGCAACATGGATATCTGCCGGTTCCTGCATGGCATCCTGCATCTCCTGCAGATGCTCTTCGATCTGCTTTGCGGTCTCTTCGCTGCTTGTCACAATTGTTCCAGAAATACGGTCTGATTTTACCTGAAAAGATGCCGTGATCTTTCCTGCCTTTTCTCCATCCAGAAAAATATCCACAAGACCCTTTTTCTTTTTTCCTCTTACGATTTTTAAAGAAACCCCGGTGACAGAATCTCCTGTCTGCATCGGAATCACATAACATTCTTCCTGCGATTGTTTCGCACCAATCTGAAACTGTGCGGTCATCTGGCGCATTTCCCGGATATCAATCGTGCGGACATCCGGATCTTCTACGATCATCGTATCCATCACATGCTCTGCCACATCCGCAAGCGTCTCCATAGCATCTGCAAGATCCGAAGGATTCTCAAGGGCTTTTGAAAACTGTTCAAGTACCTGCTCTTTCATCTCTGCAATCTCTGTCATGGAATCTTTGAAAACATGACCTTGCTGAAACAACCGCTCCATCATCCGGTTTGGTTTGCGCAGCATTTCCGATGCTGCCATGACATTTATCATATTGTTTGGAATATCATACCGCTCCAGATAGGTATATACGTCTTCCGGTGTTTCTGCAAGCTGCTGATACTGCGCAAGCTGTTCCTGCCGATAGCTTTTTTCCGTTTCCTGTTCCCCAACGGATTCATCCATCTGCCGGAGTGCCTCTGCCAGTTGTTCCGGAGACATATTCTGCCACTTTTCTTCTCCCAGACGGGAAAGTTTTTCCGGTGAAATATGTTCCATCACATCGCGCAGACAATTCTGCTGGAACGCAGCCGAGATCTGCTCGTCAATTTTCGGACCTTCTGCTGTGCTGTCAACTCCGTCAAAATCATCGTCCACCTGATAATCCAGACCACTCTTTTTTTCTGAACGCACAGCACGCAAAAGGTTTCGCATCGTCACGTCCGATCCCTGATTCATCAGAAATCCAAGTGCTGCCCCATCTCCTTTTTCCACCTGTGCGATCAGACGGTAAATGCCGATATAACTGCTGCGCTCTTCCTCAGAAATCTCATGATTCTGCTCCAATTTCCACAGATATTTGCTAAACCGTTCCTGCTCCTGTGTTCCGTTCTCCTGCTGAATCTCCTGTGCCGCCTGATTCAGCTGCTCCATAGTCATATCCAGTGGATTTTCCCCACGGCGGATCATTTCCAGCGTTACTGCCGGTTTCATATTAGAAAACGCACGCTGCATCTGCTCATCCAGTGCTTTTACTTCCATAATATTTTCCGGTGTAATTTCGGTATTGTTATATGCCAGTATCCGCACTGCACGGCGGTTTGTTTCACTTGTATCCAGCTGCAGATCCTGTAAAATATCGTCCACATTGGAAAATGCTTTTGTTATGGAATCCCCCATGTCACTGCGCGGAGCAGTCATCAGTGTTTCATAACTTTCATTTGCCTGTGCAAATGCGCGCTGCATCTGCGCTCCGGCATCATGAATCTCCTGAACGGAATCATCCGCATCCACCTGCCCGATTACATATGCCGGCTGCTGTTTCAGTTCGGCAAACACATCCATGGTTTCTGCCATAAGATCCACATTTTTTTCACTTGGCTCAACTCCGGCACCGGCAAGCAGGTCTTTATAGTATTCTCTCTCCTGAGATTTTAAATCCTCGACCAGATCCGCCAGCGGTGTCAGATCCATCTCTACGCCTGCTTTTTCCATCGCCACGGATGCCTCACTGGTCATTACCAGACGTGCTTCCTCCATCTGTCTGCGTGCAGTAATCATGGAAGCATCTGCCGGACGTTTTCCTGCCGCAATTGCCTTCGCCATGGAATCCACGATCTGGTTCCAGTCTATATGATCGGTCTGCAGATCGTCCGATAATCCCTGCAGATCTGTCAGATACTGCAGATTTTCCGGTGTAAGGGGAATCTGGTTTGCCACCAGCCACTTGCTGTTGTCCACCGCATGTTCGTCATCGGAAAGGCCTGCTTCTGCAATAATCTCACGAATCTGCGGCATCAGGGACTCAAAATCAATTCCGCTCTGCTCCGGCTCCACAATATTTTCTGCGCTGCTGCTGTAATTGGACAGATACAGATTGCGGATGGTCGGCTCCATATCATTTTTCAGAAGATAACTCATCGCCTGTTTCGTGATTTCCGGAATCGAGGCAGCCTGTGCCAGTGCCTCCGCACTGTCCTGCACATTTTCCTCCGTTGCCGGCAGGTCGTTTGCCGCAAGAGAGTCCATGATCTGCTGCGTCACAACCGGACTTCCGGTGATCTCCTCTAGCTGTTCCTTTGTGAGTGTTCCACCCATGGAAGACACATCCACTCCGGCTTTTGCCAGAGCCGCTTTAATCTTGTCCGTCACGGTAATAATGGTATGGCTGTCTGCATCGGAAATGGAAAATCCGTCCTCTTCCATCTTCTTTAAATCTTCTGTGGAAGTGGTATTTGCCACTACAGCGATTTCGTTGCTGCGCGCCTGTCCCGAAGAAATCTCCTGCCCTGCAATTTTTTCCGCTACTGTCTTTTCTTCCTGCCCCTGCTTTGCCGGGTTGGAATACGTTGCCATATCGATATTTCCAGCCTCGGACATCGCAGTTTTCTGCTGCACATAGGCTTCCTGTCCGCCAAAAGCTGCAACCGCTCCGGCATCCGGCATATTCGCCTGATAAGCCGCAATTGCCCTGTTACTGTTATCGCGTTTTGCATTCCGCGTTACATCTTCCCATATATTTTTCTGCTCAACCTGCATGTATTGCCTCCGTACCATTACATTTTACGCTATAATATGTATCGGCAGGTTATCCCGAAACCTAAAGTAAAATTACATTAATAACACTTCTGTCATCTTATGTACTTGCAGTAATATAACTACCGGCTCCAAACATTATATTATTAAATTTTATTTCTGTGCAAACGCAAGCAGTTCTTTTCTTACATCTGCCAGATATTTTCGTCCTGCCACAATCTGCGTTCCATCCATCATATAAATCAGATTCCCTATTATAGAATCTACATACGTGATATTTATAATATATGATTTATGACAACGAACAAATTGCGGAGGCAATCGTTTCTCCATCTCCCCAAGGGAAACTCTCTCCGCATATGCCATATTTTTCATTTGAATTACCGCATCATGTTTTTCCTTCCGAATCAAAATCATATCATAATATCGGATTTTAACAATATCATTTTCTTTATGGAAGTAATAAAAATCACCTGCATGGATTGTAAGATATTTGTCCATGCATGCCGATAAGGTTTCCTGTGTGATTGGTTTTAACAGATAATGAAGTGCCCTCACATCATAACCACGAAAGACATACTCCCGAAAAGCGGTAAGAAAAATAATCTCTCCAGAATATCCCAGTTCCCTCAATCTTCCACAAAATGTAAGTCCTGTTTCGTTTTCTTCTAATTCAATGTCTGAAAACAAAATATCAAAACCATCCTGACCAAAAGACATTATCATTTCATTTCCTGTCTGATACCAGAATAATTCGATTCTGTTCCCGCTACCCTCACTCCAAATTTTCAGAGCCGACTCCAATATGCGGTAATCGTTTTCTTTATCTTCCAAAACTGCAATTTTCAAATTCATGTCTGCTGCTCTCCCTGATGCAACGGAATCAAAATATTTACGGAGAACATTTCTTTTTCCGGCAATATTTCCATGATTCCGAAATGTCTCTCTACAATTTCCCGTATTCGCTTCAATCCAATTCCATGTTCCATTCCATTTTGATTGCCTTTCCCTGCTTTTGTGCTCAATAATTCATTCTCAGAATCAGATCTGTAACCCCCATCCGAAGTATTGACAATTTTTATTGACAGCATATTATGAAATGGCTTCATATACAACCATATTCTCTTACTTTCTGCCCGCATGCATCCCTCAATTGCATTATCGTAGAGATTCCCCAGCAAAGAACAAATCTCTACATCACTTAATGGAATCTCTTCCGGTAAATATATGATATTTTCTGTAAGAATCCCAACATTTTCCGCCATGCTTTGCTTATTGCTGACGATACAGTCAACCGTTGTATTTCCACTGGAAAGCGTATAATGCACCTTATTCAGGTCTGCTGTGATCTGCCGCATATAGTCAACGGCCTGTCCAGTATGGTTTCCTTCCAAAAGCGTCTGCAACACATCCAGATGGTTTTTTACATCATGCTTCATTATACGCAGCTCTTTGACCGAAGCAAGAATCTGCTCGTACTGCTGTGATTCCATATGTGACAGCAGATTCTCTTCCAGCAGTTTATTATTTTTTTCTCTTTCCACACCCAGATTATAAATAAATAACAGCATAATCATAAACAGGAATAACACAAAGACAAAAATTGTCACAAGCATGAAAAAATCGTTATCCCGGGATTGCTGTAATGCTCTTACTACAGCAATCATGTCTATTTGCTCGATTGCCACACACAACAACGCAATTCCTATAAAAATCAGCTTTTCCTTTGTCCGCAGGCAGATATTTTGTTTTCCAATCATTATCGTCAATCCGATCAACACACCAAGCAGGATCAGGTAAACCAATGTAAAAACCGCCCGAACCCAGCCTCCCGATAAAACGCGATTGATATTTTCGTGAAAAAGAACCACTGGAAGCATTGCAGACACTACATCTGCAAGTAACGCATAGGTCGAATACAATATAACATAAAAAAACTGTGAAAAAAGAGAAGAATTTGTAAAAATCATTGTAATTAAGAAATGCACTATTATTCCATAAAATACTGTATAAAATATTGATACTTTCATCTGATTTAGGATAAATAAAACAATAGAAAACAGTAACAATGCACACCATTGCAATTTAAAAATCTTCTTTCGGAAATCTAGTTTTTTATTTATAAATAAAAAAAACAAAAATGATTCAAGCAAAATAATAAGAAATTCCCATATATTCCACAATACTAGCACCTCCACCTACTTGCGGTTATTCACCTTCCGATACTACCATTTCCTGCTTTAGAAATAATTGCTACCAAATACAATATCTCCGCAGAAAATATGCCCATAAAAACAGCATTTTCATACATTTGATTAAAATTTTTTAAAAATATTGCTAAGGTCACTTCACCACTTAACATTATAATACCATATTTATAAAATCTTTTTCTATATCGTTCTAAATAAATATCATATATTACTGGTCCCAACCATACGTTAAATAATAACATTCCACCACATATCAACAATTTTATTTTTAATGAAATCGCCATCATTTTTAAAATTCCATACAAACAAATCATTTCATAACCGCAACTATATAGAATACATTGCCAATGTGAAGATGCATGATAACCACCAATATAATTACGTAAAGCCAAAAATGTAGCAAACCAAATAATAGCCGATAATAACATTCTAGCATGCCAAGCATATACTAATAAAAACATTAGCGGAATACTCATATTAATTATGCACTCTATTCCATAACGAAGTACCTCAATCTCTTCATTCTTTAAATTATTTTTATGTATATCTTCTGTTTCGACAGATAAATATATATTTTTTGCCAAAACAAATGCTAATTTTTCAATCAATTTTTCTCCATTCTACTACAATATATTTATGGTTAATATCCCTTACAGCCAGTAAGGAATTATCCATCTTGTTGCTTAAGCTGTTAGAATGTAGGTAGCAATTGGATATCTTCTCCTTTCTTGGACTTCGCGTCCGTAACACAGACTGATAACCAGCTCCTCATTCGCAGCGTTCGTTTTATGCAGGTTGAATCACCTCAGGTGCATTCGTGTCACACCACAGTAGATTGAATAGGCAATGAGTAAAACTGGTATTTATCCATTGCAATAATCTTAAGGAGTGACAATTTATGAGCGCAGTAGGTATCGATGTTTCAAAAGGTAAGAGTATGGTTGCTATCATGCGACCTTTCGGTGAAATTGTTTCCGCACCTTTCGAAATCAAACACACAGCCAGTGATATCAATTCACTAGTAAAACTCATCAACTCTGTTGAAGGTGAATCCCGAATCGTGATGGAGCACACAGGACGTTATTATGAAGTCCTCGCCCATCAGCTTTCAGAGGCAAATCTTTTTGTCAGTGCCATTAACCCAAAACTTATCAAGGATTTTGATAATGATTCCCTTCGTAAAATCAAATCCGATAAAGCTGACGCTGTTAAGATTGCACGATATGCACTTGACAAGTGGCAGAATCTTAAACAGTATAGTGTTATGGATGAATTACGCAATCAGCTTAAAACCATGAACCGTCAGTTCGGCTTTTACATGAAGCACAAGACGGCTATGAAAAATAATCTTATCGCATCCTTGACCAAACCTATCCTGGTGTTAATACTTACTTTGACAGTCCTGCACGCAATCACGGCAGCCAGAAATGGGTTGATTTTGCATCTACATACTGGCATGTGGACTGTGTCCGTAAAATGTCCCAAAACGCTTTTATTGATCATTATCAAAACTGGTGCAAACGTAAGAAGTACAACTTCAGTCAGTCGAAAGCTGAAGAAATCTATGGAAAAGCAAAGGATCTTGTTCCTGTACTTCCTAAGGATGACATTACAAAGCTTATTATCAAGCAGGCTGTAAACCAGCTTAACAGTGCCGCTGCAACGGTTGAATCACTACGCACACTTATGAATGAAACTGCTTCACAGCTTCCCGAATACCCTGTCGTCATGGCTATGAAAGGGGTTGGTGCCTCACTTGGTCCTCAATTGATGGCTGAGATTGGTGATGTTTCCCGTTTTACCCATAAAGGTGCTATTACTGCTTTTGCCGGTGTAGATCCCGGTGTTAATGAATCGGGAAGTTATGAACAAAAAAGTGTTCCAACTTCCAAACGAGGTTCCTCTGATCGATCTTAGAAAGACTTTATTTCAGGTAATGGACGTCTTAATAAAAACACAACCACAGGATGATCCTGTGTATCAGTTCATCGACAAGAAGCGAGCACAAGGTAAGCCTTACTATGTCTATATGACGGCAGGTGCCAACAAGTTTCTAAGAATCTATTATGGACGAGTGAAAGAATATCTTTCGTCTCTTCCAGAATCCTAATCATCATTATGATTTTCAGATCAGCACTGGTGTGGTGGTCTTATTTTGATACCTAATTTTCAACCTGTATAAAATTTTCAATGTTCTTCAATTTAGCCTTGACTTTTTATTTGCAGGCTTTTAAATACACATCATTTAAATATATACAATCTACCTTCCTGTATAAATTATAACATAAGTGCAGAATAAAAAGAAAATTGAGTTCTTGATTTAATTGTCGTTTGAAGCCAATATTTTGTATTTCGCACCAATTCTATTGTTTTTTTATACAAATATGCTATTGTAAAATCAAATATATATTCCGGAAGATATCATGTTGTCAATTAACTATTTACACGAAAGGAATCCAATGATTAAGAATAAAAAGAATACAATAGGGGTTTTGAAAAATACAATTTGTAAAATTGCTAAAAAAAAAGCGACTACAAACTGTCTTAGCCTCATGTATGAACCTAAAAAACCAATTAACTTACGAAAGGAGTTATAAAATATGGCAATAAAAGGATTAGATACCACGAGTAATGTAACAAAAATTCTTGACACAATTAAAAGCCAAGGTTACTCTTTTGTTGTAAGATATTATTCCAAAAGTGGAAATTCTAAAAGAATGTCCGTAGCAGAATCATCTTCAATTATTAAATCAGACTTAAAGCTTGTTGTAGTTTATGAAAATTTACATAACGCATATTCAAAATTTAATGCATCAATAGCTGAAACAGATGCTATCGATGCTATCAATCAAGCCAAAGCACATGGACAGCCATCCAGTACAATATATTTTGCCGTTGACTATGATGCATCTGAATCACAGATAGATGCAAATATAAAAAAGCATTTTAAAGTTTTACAAAGTACGTGTAATTCAGCTGGATATTCTGTAGGTGTGTATGGTTCTACACTTGTATGTAAAAAATTAAAAACAGCTGGAATTGTTAGTAAAACATGGGTCGCAAATGCTTCTAACTGGGGATATGGGACAACCTTTTCAGATTATAATATAAAACAACAATCTCAAATTACAGTAGGGGGAATTTTATTTGATAAAGATGTGGCAACATCCATTACTTCTATTGGGGCATGGTAAATTTCATTATAAATCTGCCATATTAATGTTCCTATTATGTATATGCGTTTGTTTTCTTTCCTCATGTGGTAATGTGAAAGGAAATACAGAATCCCAAGTTTCGGAAACAAAAAAATTTAAAAATCATGCATCTGATATTTGGAGCGCATCTGGCAACAAAATCACATTTGGCAATAAAATTATTTACTCAATACCGGATTTAGATAAAAATTCGAATGAAACACCTGATTTATATACAGTTACCAAAGATCTGGTATACGTTGCATACTTTTCCGCTGACAATAAAATTTCCGTAATTTGTTGCACAAACAGTGGAAAAATAGAAAAACTTTCTTCATTATCTTATGAATCCTATGGCGGACCAAATGCTGTATACATAAGTTTTACGGATGCCAGACATGGATATCTCCTGTATTGTTCTGATCCGGGTGCCGGAATAATGGGTAAAATGTTATGGACAACAAAAGATAGCGGTCACACTTACACACCTGTAAAAGACCTATCAACTGATATACAGAATTATCCGGCGGATATGGCTTTTAGAAATAAATCAAACGGAATGATTCTCACAAGTTACCACGGTGAGGATACTTATGCGTATATTACAAATGATGCCGGTAAAACATGGACTCCCTATGAAATCGATAATTTGAAAGGCAGCAACTATGTGAATGGTGTATCTATCCAAAAGGATGACAAAAGAAACATCTGGGTTCTCACACTACAAATAGCAACAAATCATGGATTGAAAACGGTAATTTATACATCCAATGATCTATGGAAAAGTTGGAGCAAGGTGCAAAATTCTGTACAGAAAGCGACATAATTTTTATCATTTTTTCATAATAATTGCATGTTAAACTATGTGACCCATCTTTCGATGGTGCAATGTATGAATGTAGCAAATATGGTACTCTTTGTTCTCGGGTGTTTTTATGTTTATTGCAGTTAAAGAGACTCTTCGAAAGAATACGCGAATCCCATAAACTGAAATAAGAAAAAAGACACCTAGTTAAATCACTTGACGATAAGGCCTGATATGTATAGATGAAAAATTAAGGTTTTAGGTGACGGTTTTCCGAAATTTTAATATTTGAAACTAGGGAATGTCACCTATATAGTAAAAAATGCTTTTTCAGGTACCGTTTTTTTGAAAAAGTAGTACCTGGAGAAGCATTTTTTGATTCATGTAGACTTTCCGGTATCTGAATGTTAAATTTTCAGTATATAGGTACCACAATGGTATCTTTTACATAAATTTTATTGGCATAGATACCACGACGGTATCTTTCCAACTTATTTTATTTGCACAGGAACCACAACAATATCCTTCAGATAAATTTTAATTATATAGCCCCATCTTTCATTGCGTATATTTTGTTTTGGGCGCGCCTTTAACTGCAAGTTCTGGGTCTTTATATTTGTTCCATAGACAAAATTTGCGGGCATCATTCTTTTACTTATAGTTTTCCCATTCCACAAAATTTGACATACTTTCATGACAATTGTGCAACCAGATATTAATGTGATTATGCGCTTATCAAATACAAAATGCAGCATACAGCGGCACTATTTTTTTATGATCCTCAAACGCAAAATTTTTTGCCGAAAGTTTGATTGCATAGGCCGGCTGGTACGAACTCTTTATCTTAACTGACACTTCTGGCATTTGATAAAATATCCTTTATTTCACTATCTTTTACTATATTCTAACACTATCAAAACCACTCCACAAAATAGTACTATTACAGAACCTATTAGAAATGGCCACAACCCATAATTATTTATAAATCCAATAAAATGATTTGTATCTTCATACATTACCCTGTCAAAGGTTGAAATTGCACTCAATACTATAATTTCAAAAAAACCAAATATTAAAAAAATTGTTCCAAGATATTTTTTCATTCTCATTTTTCTCCTAATTCCTCTCATTATACAGCTTTATCTTTTTCCCATTTATTAACAAATCTATTCCATATAAAAACTCGGCAGAAATTATCCCCATAAAAACAGCATTCCCTAATTTTACATTGCAAAGATTTAAAAATACCGCACAAACTACTCCACCTGCTAATATAACAACACCGATTTTACAATAGTTTCTCTTATAACCTTTCAAGTTTTCATCATGAATGACAGGTTCTGTAAAAATATTAATCAATAACAGGCCTCCAATATAATTCCGAAGCATTAAAAACATCACACACCAAATCAACATTGGGATCAACATTTTAAAATACCATGCACACACAAATATAACCATAAAGGGAATACTCATATTTATTTTCACCATTTTTCTAATATACTGCTTTCATTATATCATATATACATAAAAATGCTGTTCTTCCCTCTCTTTTTGTTCTGTCGTTTAAAGCCAATATTTTGCAGTTCACACCAATTGCACCAATTCTATTGCTTTTTCTATACAAATATACTAGTATGGAATTAAATATATTTTTAAAAAAATATTATGTCGTCAATTAACTATCTATCAGGATACCGAGTCATACACTATTAATGGCACTTTATCAGATACAATTTCTGATATCACGGATTTAATTTTGAGTTTTTCTGCTTAAACAAATGGTTCTATAAAGGATATACACCACAGAATTGGAAGAATGGAGATGATTGAAATGCACCGTATTCCACTTAAAATTGTGACAAGATTATCCGTTATATTTACGGTCATAGGTTTACTTCTTGTGATCATAGGTATTTGCACAGGAACTATGATAGGATTGATAATATTAGGAGCCGGGTTAGTGGAACTTGTTGGAACGATAATTTTTATTGCTGTGTTCAGAAGATGTCCTCATTGTGGTAGTTTTCTTAAAACAGGTTGTAATCGATATTGTCCACATTGTGGTAAATATGTGGACGAGAATGATTATATTTACTTCTAAGCAATGATCCTGTTTTTAAGTTGTACTTGAAAAGACTGCGCTGTGGTTTATGGTGTTGTCCGGGCAGATATGAATATCCGTACAAGACGCGATGTCAAGAAATTTTTAGAAGGACTCTCTACCG